>Ga0075428_100003392_pt1 | contig 17418 bp, 12 predicted proteins | sample RhiMetdeltSRZDD2_FD_75291 | JGI IMG/M metagenome (GOLD analysis project Ga0075428, IMG submission 75291) | Populus rhizosphere microbial communities from Tennessee, USA - Rhizosphere MetaG P. deltoides SRZDD2 | ecosystem: Host-associated > Plants > Roots > Rhizosphere > Soil | place: USA... | reverse complement strand
TGTGTCCTGCTCGGTCTTAGCGGTAAATTCCCCTGCAAGTCCTTCGATAGTCACAATTGTCTTCCCATCCGCCCTCTCTGCTGGATAAATGCAGGAAACAATAGGCTCACCATCCACAAGGACGGTACACGCGCCACACTCGGCTTCGTCGCAGCCGATCTTTGTCCCTGTGAGCCGCAGACGATAACGAAGCAAATCCGATAGGGTTTCGTTCGGCCTGGCTTCGAGCGTATGCTGAATACCGTTCACAGCAAGAGAAATTTGGTTATTCATAAGTCACCTTATTAGAGTTGAACCACGGAGACCCTGAGGCACGGAGAAAATCATTTCAAGAATCTCAGCGTCTTCGTGTCTCAGTGGTTAGGCTGCTCGCTGCCACGCGGTTTCGAGCACATCTTTAAACAAACCAGTAACGATGTGCCTACGATAGTCCGAGCTAGCCCTACGCGCGCTGGAACGGAATCCGACTTGTGCAAGCAATGCTTCCACAGCAGCATCGAACGTTTCATCATTCAGCGGTTTGCCAAGTAAAGCTTTTTCTGCCTGGGTGGCACTCCACGGAGTTGGGCCACCCGGACCTACCGCGATCCGTATCTGACTAATTTTGTCTTCCAAACGTTCAAGCCAAATGGCAAGATTGATGATGGGTAACGCGACTCCCTGTGGACGCATGATCCGTTTGAAGCAGGAGGCTTGGTGAGGAGTAGAAAGGGATACGCAGAAACCGACGATAATTTCTTCACCATGTTTGAGGGAGGATTTGCCTGGTCCCAGGAATAATTCTTTGAAGGGGATACGTCGAGTAGCCACGCCGCCGAGGACGGCGGCTGGGGCCTCGGAAGGGACCGCGATAGGAGCAAAGCTGGCAATCTCTGCCTGTGCATCCAACGCCAGCAGGGCAATTGTCCCATCGGCAGCGGGAAGGGCGTGGGCGACGTTGCCTCCCAGAGTCGCCACGTTGCGGACTTGCGGTCCGGCGATCAGGTCACAGGCTTCGACCAGGGCTTGGGCGTGTTGAGCAGTGAGCGGGTTATGAACGATGCGGTTTACAGGGACGGCGGCGCCAACAAAGAGTTCATACCCTCTCAATTCGAGAAGAGATAACTCAGCAATGGAAGTCACGTCTATGAGGGTCTGAACCGGAGCATGCCGACCTTGTTCAAGGTCAAGCAACAAATCTGTCCCACCTGCAAGGGGAGCCAGCGGACGCGGCGCGTTTGCGAATGCATCCATGGCTTCGGTTAAATTTTTGGGGCGAATGTAATTCTGCCAAAGGTTCATTGGTGGTGTCCTTTCTGCCGCCTAAACACAAATGGAATTCAGATCAAATCGCGTTTGCGGCACTTTGTGACGGCGGCACTTTTCGATGGGCCAAAACCCAACGCCGCTGATGCAATTTACAAACAGCGACCACCGAACCGATGGAGTTGTATTTTAATGCTTAAGTCGATAATTCTGGTAGTATTTTTATTAACTCTTTGCAAATGACATTAGACTTGTGAAGCTTTGGCTGTTGCTTCTTCAGGATGAACGCCTGCCATCAATAAGCCAAGTTTTTCGGGCGTTGCATTGACGCGTGGGACGATGTCCATGATCTGACCTTCATATATGACCGCTATACGATCAGACAGCGCAAGAATTTCATCGAGGTCTTCAGAGATCAGCATGATTGCCGCGCCTTTGTTGCGTTCCGCCAACAATTGTTCTCGAACATATTCGGTCGCGCCGATGTCAAGACCGCGGGTTGGCTGCGCAGCAATGATGGCCCGTGGATTGCGGGAGAGTTCGCGTGCCAGCACCACCTTCTGAATATTCCCACCCGAGAGGTTCTTGGCGCGAGTCTCTTGTGATGGAGTTCTGACGCGGAATTGTTCTATTAATTCAACAGCATGTTTGGAGATATCACGCAAGTTGAGAAAACCATAACGCGAATATGGCATTTTATGATGTTCACGCAGGATCATGTTTTCAGCGATCGTGAATTCATTGATCATGCCATCGCGCATCCGCTCTTCGGGGATATAGGAAAGCATTCGGTCCGTGATCTCACCCGGAGCCAGCCCGGTGATATCGTTTCCTTCGAGGAACACTCTTCCGCCAGTGACCTTGCGCAAGCCGGTAATCGATTCCGCCAGTTCGCGTTGACCATTCCCGGATACCCCCGCAATGCCCAGAATTTCACCAGAACGCACCTCGAGACTGACGCCGCGCAGACCGGGCGTACCGCGGTCACTGCCACAGGCCACCTGCTCGAGTTTCAAGCGGACTTCTCCAGGCTGGACGTTCCCACGATCCGGGGCAAAACCAACTTCACGCCCTACCATCCAGTTGGCAAGATCCTGTTTGGTCGTTTCTGAGGTGGGACGTGTACCAATCTTGCGTCCATCACGCAGGACAGTCACTCGGTTACTGATCTCAACAACTTCATGCAACTTATGGGAAATGAAAATCAACGCGTGCCCATCCTTTACCATCTGCCGCAGGATGACAAATAATTCGACCACCTCTTGCGGGGTAAGAACCGCAGTGGGTTCGTCGAGGATCAGCAGGGCCGCGCCGCGATACAGCGCCTTTATTATTTCGACACGTTGTTGTTGACCGACGGAGAGCTGCCAGATGTAGGCAGAAGGGTCGATCTTCAAACCGTAGATGTCAGCTAACTCAATGATCCGTTTTGAGACGAGATCAAGGTCAGTCAGTGCGCCGCGAGAGGATGGCAGCCCCAGTGCAACATTCTCGGCTACGGTCAGGGATTGCACGAGCATAAAATGTTGATGGATCATGCCAATGCCGAGGTGGATCGAATCGTTCGGCGAAGCAATCATGACCGGTTTCCCGTTTAGAAGAATTTCCCCTTCATCAGGCCGATACATGCCGTAAAGGATCTTCATCAACGTGCTTTTGCCCGCGCCATTTTCTCCCAGCAAAGCATGGACTTCATTGGAGCAAACGTCAAAGTCAACATGGTCGTTGGCGAGCACACCAGGAAATCTCTTGGTAATGCCTCGCATCTCAAGTGTTTGGATCCTGGTCTGGCCAGGAGGAAGTTTGCTTGAATCGGTCATCGTGCCATCCTGAAATGTTTTTCAGCGTATGACTTCGGAGGCCAAAAGCTGTAAGACCTCCGAAGCCATTTTCAGATATATCGGGCGATCCACTACGGTAAGGGAATCTTAATCGTTCCGTCGATAATCCCCTGAATTGTTTCTTGCGCCATGCCTTGTGCATCAGCGGCCACCCTGCTCTCCGGATTGAATTCAATCACCTCGCCGCCATTGGCCAGATTGATGACGAACGCTTCACCGCCTAGGGTGCCGGCCTTAATCTTAGCAATCATCTGATTGAGAACCACTTCCCAATGATAGACTTGGCTGGCTACCACAATAGAAGGAGCCAGAGAAGCCTGGTTGGATTGTGTGCCAAACCATAATACATCGGCTTCTTCTGCTTTACCGATCGCGCCCACCACCATCTGAGCGGTGCCGGTTAGAACATCCGCGCCTGCGGAGACGTGAGTCGTTGCAGCTTCGGAAGCCAGCGCGACATCTGAGAATGAACCGATGTAGTTCACGTTTACCTGGGCATCGGGTTTGACTGATGTAGCCCCGGCTTTGAAACCATCCACGTAAAGTTTTGCATCGCCGGTCTCAATTGGGCCAACAACACCGAGGATATTGCTCTCCGAGAGCGTGGCTGCCAATACACCGTTAACAAAACCGCCTTCCTGGGAAGCCGCTTCATAAGCGAAGACATTCGGCAGGCCGAAGGTATCGACGGTCGTGCCCCAGGCGAAGCTGGTCTCGGGGAAATCGGGGGCAATCTCTTGCAGAGATGAGCCATACTGCGAACCGTGTGCGATCACCAGGTCAAATCCCTGCGAGGCATAGTCGCGAATGGCCGCAGCAGCGTCATCCACTACAAACATGTTTTCTGAATACTTAATCTCGAATGCCCCAGCGCCACCCATTTCTGTCTGAACACGCACCAAGGCATCGTACATGCTCTGGCTGAACGCCAGATCATTAATGGCACTTGGCATGACAACTGCCACGCGGAACGGTTCTCCCGTAGCAGGAGCTTGCGTCGGCGCGGGTGCTTCTGTAGCAGCAACACCACAGGCGCTTAGCATGAGTGTGAAGGTGAGGATCAGACTTAGAAACCATACGAACTTTTTCATTTTCTTCTCCTTGAGGATGTGAGTCTTACAAAACAACAATGAACTTTGACCTTGCAATCAGAATTCACAGCGTGAGCAGGCACCTCCTATTCAGAATCAGCTTTCCCGTTCAAAGGGTTTTGTCAGCGCCGCCGGGGCGCGGACTCTGGAGACTGTAGCAACCAATACTAAAATCGTAAGCACATAAGGCATCATCACCGCGAATTCGGATTTAACATTGATACCCAATACTTGAATCCATAATTGCAGTGAATTGATCATGCTAAATAACAAAGCCCCGCCCAACACTCCTACCGGGCGCCACGCGCCGAAGTAGACCAACGCCACAGCGATAAAGCCGAGCCCACTGGTCATGTTTTGTTGGAACACATTCAACAACGCGATCGAAAGAGATGCACCCGCAATGCCGGAGAGTGTCCCACCCAGGATGATCGTAAAATAGCGAACGCGGATTACACTGACACCCAGTGAATCGGCCGCATCCGGATTCTCCCCCACCGAGCGGATCTTCAAGCCCAGCGTCGTCTTGTTCAAGACAAACCAGGCAATGGGCACGAGCAGATACGCGCCATAGACAAGAACATTCTGGCTGAAGAAAATTTCGCCGATCCCTGGAATATCGCTCAGTCCGGGGATATAAATTTCTGGAAAGCCTCTGACCGTCTCAACGGTACCAAGCAGTTTTTGGAAAAGCAAATCACTCATCCCCAGTCCAAAAAGAAAGAAGCCAATACCGCTGATTCCTTGCTCAGCATGCAGATTCACAGTCACATAGGCCATGGCTAAACCCATTAATGCACCAACGAACATGGCGGTCAGCACACCCAGCCACAGATTTTCGGTTGTAAGAGTCACATAGAAAGCAGCAAAGGCCCCCAGAAGCATCTGTCCTTCCACACCCAGATTGAGCACACCACTACGCTGGCTGAACGTCTCGCCAATCGCGGCGTACAGATAGGGAGTGGCAAGGCGAATTCCAGAGGCAAGAATCCCAACCAGGACAGTAAAAGAAAAGAGATCAGAGATCATGTGCCCTCCATCTGAATCGCCTGCCTTTCGTCGGATGGAGGTGGGCTTTCATTTTCCTGTTTGACTATCGCCTGTCTTTTTCGTTGCCGTCGTTTACGCCAGATCTCACTACTGACGACAAATACAACTACCAGTCCATTTAAGGCAGTGACCAGTGCGGATGGCACCTGTACCACCCTTTGCATGCTATTGGCTCCCACTAACAGCGCGCCGAACAAAATCGAAGCTGGAATTGACCAGACCGGATGCAACTGCCCGAACAAGGCGGCCACGATTCCATTAAAACCAGCGCTGCCAGTGAAGCCTGAGGATGAACCATCCGTTATCATGCGATAGTTCACGCCAAAAACCTGTGTAGCACCGGCCAATCCCGCGAATGCACCGCTCAACAAGAGAGCCAGCACTATGTAACGTTGCACCTTGATACCGGCATATCGTGATGCATGCGGATTTTGTCCTACAGCACGGATGCGATATCCCAGCGTTGTGCGCCAGAGAAGAATGTAGACGAGGATCGCGAGCATGACCGCAATGAGAGCACCCAGGTGCAAGCGTGTTGGAATAAGACGCGGCAGGCGGAAAATTTCCAGCAGACGGGCCGTTTGAGGAATCCTCGAAGCCAACTCCGCCTGAGAGGGATCGATCATCGGTCCACTCAAGAGGAAGTTCATCAACTGCACTGCAATGGCATTCATCATTACCGTGCTTAGGATTTCATTGACACGAAAGTACGCTTTAAGAACCCCCGGAATACCACCCCAAATCGCCCCACCTAAAAATCCAGCCAGCATCGCAAGTGTGATCACCAACCATCCAGGTAGACCTGTAAAGGTCAGTCCTACCCAGGTCGCAAAGATCGCGCCGATAATCATCTGTCCCTCTCCACCGATGTTGATCACATCGCCGCGAAATGAGATACAGATGCCTAACGCAACCAGGAGCAACGGCGTGGCTTTCACCAATGTCTCTGCAAAGGCATTGGAACTGCCAAAGGCACCCTCCCAGAGTGCTGTATAAGCAGCAATGGGGTTTACATTCAGCAGGAGCAACATTACCGCGCCAAGAACGAGCGCCGCCAGCGTGGCGAAGACAGGCAAAAGCGTATCCACAAGCCGAGAGAACCAATCGCTTTGAAATACCTTATTCATGGCCGGCATGGTTACTCCTATTCTTATCAGTATACAGAAAGCTATTAAAAGTTGTCAGACAGTTTGTAATAGAAATCGTATGATAATTGTCCATAATCTACTTCCCCTTTGGATTAGCCGCTCAACTTGATTTCATTATGAGGAAAACGACCAGGTTAAGGCTATGCGGTTGCCTGAACCCGGGTCTATTATTCGAAATGCGTGCTCCCCCGATATCACAATTACTTGCCGCGTTCCCCGCGGATATAGGGCTCTCCTAACGCGGCGGGCGCACCGAGGCGTTTGCGGATGGCTTCGCGCGAACCGATGACCAGCACGATGATCGTAAACGCATACGGCAGCATTTGCAAAAAGAAACCGAGATAGGAGTTGTAATAAAACGGATTATCGAACCCGAGCAAAGTAAGCGGTCCCTGAATATCAAGGATAAGACGGCGCAGCGCGCCGAATGCAAATGAGCCGATCATCGCCCGAACTGGATCCCACTGAGCAAAAATGACCAGCCCCACCGCAATCCAGCCCTGACCGTTGGTCGTCAACTCGCTGAACCAGCCGGGCGAAATCGCAAGACTCAACGCCGCGCCCCCCAGCCCGGCAAACATCCCACCGACAAATACATAGAAATAACGGAGGCGAAACACACTGATACCGAGCGCATCTGCCGCAGAAGGATACTCACCGATTGCGCGTAAGTGCAGGCCCGGGCGCGTGTGGTTAATGTAATACCATGCCAGCGGCGTGAGCAGATAACCCAGATATACCAGCACACTTTGATTCGTAAAGAAAATGGGGCCGAGAATAGGAATTTGTGAAAGTAAGGGCACAGTGAATGTAGGAATTTGTGCAACAGTACCCGCTTTGCTCAGGCCTTCGCCCAAGACCAAGCTGATACCTGTACCAACGAACGTAAGCGCTAGTCCGCTCACGACCTGGTCGGCTTGCAGTGTAACGACAATAAACGCGTGGATCTGACTGATTAACCCTGCACAGAGCATGGCGACCAAAATACCGAGCCAGGGATTCCCCGTGGAACTCGCCACACTGAAAGCGCTCATCGCGCCGATGAGCATCATGCCTTCCACGCCCAGGTTCAAAACACCCGAACGCTCGGCAAAGATTTCACCCAGCGCGGCAAAGAGTAACACAGTTCCGGTGGCAACGCCCGCCTGAAGAATAATTACGAAGTCCATGAGTTATGCCCCCTCTCCATCCGCGCCGACGCGCACAATGCGAACCCGATACCGTAGCAGGAAATCACTTGCAATCAAACAGACCAGGATAATTCCCTGAATCATCTTGGGAATACCCGCAGGTTGAATTTCACGCCCAGCCAGAATCAACGCGCCAAACAGCACCGAGACCAGCAGGATTGCCAACGGGTTGAGCTTTGCCAGCCAGGCGACGATGATGCCGGTAAAGCCATAGCCCGCTGCAATCGGGGAGGTCTGCAAACGATGCACAACACCCGCTACCTCACTCATCCCACCGAGACCGGCAAGCGCGCCCGAGAGCGCCATAACGTACATGATGTTACGGACGATGTTGATGCCCGCGTATTCGGCGGCATGTGGGTTATCGCCGATCAAGCGAATCTCATATCCCCAGCGACTACGATAGACAATGAACCCCACCACAATCGCAGCGATAATTCCCAGCACCAACCCGCCATGCGTTGTCAACCCCCGGAAGAGTGGCATCGTTTTGGCATAATCCGAAAGCCGCGGCAACCAAGCGGCATCTGGGAAGCGCGGGCTCATTTGAAAGCCGCCCTCCGTCCACACTGCAAACACCCAATAATTCACCCATGAGATGGCAACGTAATTCAACATCAACGTGCTGATAATCTCGTTCACATTGAACTTTGCCTTGAGATAACCGGGAATAAATCCCCACAACGCGCCGCAGAGGATGCCCGCAACCACCATCGTCGCGATGAATAACCAGCGCGGCGAATCAGCGGGCACCAGGGGCGCCAGCACCACCGCGCTCGCCCCCCAGGCACCCATGATGAACTGTCCTTCCGCGCCAATGTTCCACAACTTCATGCGGAATGCAATCGAGCACGCCAATGCGGTGAGAATGATCGGCGTCGCTTTCACAATCGTATCAGACAGCACACCAATATCGCCAAACGAAGCGCGTGCGATGTGCCCGTATGATCGGAACGGATTGCCTCCTACAAACGCAATCACCATTCCGCCTAAAATCAATGCAACTACAATTGCGCCCAACGAAACTGCAGGCGGATACCATGCGGGTGGCACATCGAGTCGAGGCTCCAGTTTGATGCGCCAGGATGTCCGTTTTTTGGATAACGCGGATTCAGTCATGCTTTGCCTCGCCCTCTTTCTGGATTTGATCCAAAGGTGTACCCGTCATCATGAGACCAAGCGCCTCAATCTGACTTTGGTCTGGTTCGGCAGATTCGACCTTTACCTCCCCCATGATTTTCCCTTCATAAATCACATAGACACGGTCACTCAAGGCCAGCAGTTCTTCCAGTTCCTCCGAGATCAGCAGCACCGCCGCGCCCGCTCCGCGTTGGGCAAGCAACAGGCGATGGACTCCTTCAATCGCTCCAACGTCCAGCCCGCGAGTGGGTTGAACCGCCACCATGAAGTTGGGATGCCCGGAGATTTCACGCGCCAAAATCACACGTTGGAGGTTTCCTCCAGATAACAATCGGACCGGAGTCTGATCCACATTCGGCACAATAATGTCATAAGCAACTTTCAGTTCATTGGCAAATTTGCTTGCCGCGTTCATATCCAGCATACCGCGCTTGGAGATAGGCTGCTTGCGATAATTCTTCATGATGACATTATCGGTCACGCTCAAATTCGGCGAAGATCCAACATGGGTGCGATCCTCCGGAACATACGACATGCCATGCTCGATTCCATATAACGTATCGCGATTGCTGACCTTCTCACCATTCAACAACACCTCTCCCTGCTTACATTTGCGCAGACCTGCGATCACCTGAGAGAGTTCGATCTGACCATTTCCGGCAACACCGGCAATCCCCACGATCTCACCTTCGCGCACATTCATCGAAAGTCCGCGCAGAGATGGCAGCCCTTTGTCATTTTCTGCGTAAACATCGTTTACATCAAGAATCACATTGCCAGGCTTGCCCGGCCTTTTATCTACAAAGAAGACAACTTCACGTCCCACCATCAGGCGTGCCAGTTCCTGCCTGCTCACTCCATGCGCCGGGACGCCAGCGGCAGTGGCGACTCCGCGCCGCAATACGCTGACACGGTCGGCAATCGCGGTCACTTCTTGTAGCTTATGACTGATAAAAATCACCGACTTGCCCTGTGCAACCATAGCACGCAGGGTATCGAATAATCCATCGATTTCTGTTGGCGCCAGGACCGCGGTCGGCTCATCCATAATAAGCACCTCCGCGCCACGATATAACATTTTCAATAATTCCACCCGTTGCTGCTCTCCCACCGATAGTTGCCAGATCTGCGCTCGCGGATCCACCTTCAGCCCAAACTTATCGCCGAGGTCTGCCACCTTTTTATCGTATTCATTCAAACGCATCAGAAAGCGCGGCTCATCCAGCCCAAGCAAAATATTCTCGGTCACGGTCTGCGAAGGGACCAACATAAAATGTTGATGCACCATGCCAATCCCTGCATTGATGGCATCCCGTGGAGACGAAAACTCCAGCGTTTTGCCTTTCACTTTGATAATGCCTGCATCTTGTTTATATAAACCCGCCAGCACATTCATCAGTGTGCTCTTGCCCGCGCCATTTTCCCCTAACAAGGCATGGATCTCTCCCACGCGTAATTCAAAATCTACGTGGTCATTGGCAAGCACGCCCGGAAACTTCTTGACGATACCACGCATTTCTACAACGAGATTGGAGGGTGTTGCTTCCGTCAAGAGATACCTCCTACTTCTCCGCGCCGAGCGGAGGGTCGAACGTTAGCGAGACCCGTAGTCTAAGCGCCATCTTAACAGATACGCTTCGACTGCGTTCGCCTGCCGGCTCACTCCGCTCCGCGCGATGTAATTGCATTATGCAAAATGGGGCAGACCGTTCGTGCTCCGCCCCATCCTCAAACCGGTTTATTGCGGCAACTCAGCAGTGATTCCTTCTGCCCACCACTTCATACACACATCGATGCTGCAAGGCAGACCAAATTCGGGGAATGCATCCAGGTCAACCTGCTCAAGGCTTTGACCTTCAGGCAGAACCACATTACCCTTGTTGTCATTGATCGGTCCCTTGAACACATCGAAGCGCGTGAACGTGCCGGCCTGCATTTGGGCAAGAGTGTCGCGGACCTCCTGGATTACAGCGGGATCAAGTTCCTTCAAACCAGGGGTCAACTCCTGACCTTCCATGAAACCAAACAGCCCCAGCGCGCCTGTTTCGGCATCGAAATAATCCCAACCAGGCTTATATGTTCCAGCAATTACGCCTTCGGCAATTCCAGCATAGATCGGTCCCCAGACCCAGTATGGAGTCGTGAGACAACGTTCCACTTTACAGGAGCCGTACCAGTCATAGGTTACACCCCACTTGCCCTTTTCCTGTGCAACGTCTGCCACCGCAGGAGTATCGGCACCGGTAAACACCACCTGAGCGCCTGCATCGAATAACGAAGCCGCCGCTTCCTTCTCGATTACAGGATCATGCCAGGTGTTGATCCAGCGCACATCCATGGTGCATTCTGGGCAGGTCTTTCGCATGCCCAGCGCGATCGCGTTACCAAGACGAAGTTCTTCCGGGATCGGGAAGGTCGCCATGTAACCAAGTTTTGGGTTGCCATCCTGTTTGGCGCGCGCGCCAGCCAACATTCCCGCCAGGTACTTCATATCTTCCATGGCGCCCATCAGGTTGCCAAAGTTGGTTTCATTGGATTTGATCCCTGTCAGGTGGATGAACATCTGATCAGGGAATTCTCCGGCGACCGTTTCCATCGGGTCCATATACCCGTAAGAGGTGCCAAAGATGAGGTCAAACCCTTTACGGGCCAGCGAACGGAACACCTGCTCCGAATCTGCGCCTTCGGGCACGAGTTCAATATAAGCAACGTGGGTATTCGGCACCTTCTCTTCAATATACAGAAGGCCCTCATAGTGCGCCTGTGACCAACCGCCATCATCGTGCGGACCGATCAAGACCATGGCAACATTGAACTTGCCCTCTTCCACAGCCGGGATTTGGAAACCACCAACAACTTCCGGGGTGGCTGTGGCCTGGGCTCCACAGGCCGACAGAACCAGCGAAAGAACTGTCAGCGAAACGAATATGAACGAAAGTGATTTACGCATTTCAACTCCTCTTTTTATTTGACTACAGACGTACAACGAGCAAAGCACTGGACAATCCTCTCTCGAGTCGGCAGCCTCCTTTCGGTTTGATGCAACATATTCATAGAAATGCAGTGTAACATATTACCGAAGTCAACCTATTTTAGATTAAATGACAGAACAATGGCAAGTACGATTCTCACAAATCACAGCCGATTAATTTCTCGATTTTTTCCAGTGCTACTCGTCGCTCCAGACTGTCAGATGTTTCTGCTCCGATTCGTTTCCACAACCGGCACAGCATCGGCCCAACCAATTCCTCAGAGACATCATTTGCGCGTTCGGATAATTCCACCGCCCGATCCCATTCTCCTACATGGGCATAGCCTTCAATAAAGACCATCTGCTCTGCGGGATTATCAGGATGCTCAAGCTGTAAGGCAGCCTCGGCCAACGCCACAACAGAGGACCAATCCTTGAATTGCCGGGCAAGATCAGCCTTCTCAAAATAATAGCAAAAATTGTGTTCTGGTTCCGGCCCATAAACTTTGGGCATCTGCGCTCGCGGCTCCTTGAGGATCAATTCTGGCGAGGAGATACGCGCTGAAAATCGAAGTAGGCTATTCTCCGGAATCATGCGATTGACGCGTTCAATGTCGTTATCCAGAATTCTCAAACACCCCGGTGGGTCATAATATACCGCCAGCGTTTGAGAAGTGTTCCCGTGAAATTGCCCGGCCAAATAATCATACTCAATGGGAATACCTGGCTCCAGCCTGGGCAGGGCGTTCTTCAATCTTGTGGTTGGGTAAAACAACACGTACTCGATGCGACGGGTATGATTATCCGGCGCGTAGATCCAGTTCAACGCGCCGCCGAGCGAATTATCTGCATAGTAATGCAATGCACCTTCATTGAGCAGTATCACTGTATCTGGTTTGATACTGGGGGCGCGCCAGGTCAGTTGCCAGAACAAGTTTTTCTGTGTTACCCAATCTTGTTGATACTCGCGCGAATTTAGATATTGCCTGCCCGCCGCGAGACTTACCAGCGCAACTAGCAGTACAATGCGTGCCCGCTCCCATGGGATCAAGCCAATCACACCACCAAAGATCAGACTAACCCCAAAAGTAAATGGCAGGGTAAACCGGCTGGTGGGCCACTCCAGTGACGGGGCAAAACCGATCAACCAAAATGGCCAGCCAGAAAGAAACACCGCCAGGATACCCAGCCCAATTAACCAAATAGCATCCATAGAAGATTTGCGAACGGTTTGAGTGGCAGCGCGCGGCAGGAGCAGAAAACCAGCCGCCGCAAGCAGGGCTACAACAGCAATCACCAGATAATAAGATGTCAATTCAGTATCCGGGACTTCAAGCATCTGCAGCCAGGCATCCTTCAATACCAGCCGCAGCGTGAAAAGGATGGTTTGCATCAAATTGATGAGTGTTTCCCTGGGAGTGGACTTTAATTGGTCAGTCAAACCCATCCCATAGATCTGGTTATTGAAAATAAACAAGCGAGATAATACTGCTAGCACGAACACCGATAGATAAGGAGCCCAATATTTCACTATACGCATGAATGGTTCACGCAAAGGTAATGGTTGATCGCGCAACGCGACCAAAATGACTCCCACCCGCACCAGTTCCAGCACGTAGAAATACTCCATCATCCAAAGATTCAGTGCCGAGAAGAGCATGCCGGTTGCGGTCCAGGCCCAGAAGCGTTTGGGGTTTTCTATAGCGAGCAACATGCACAACAATGAAATCAAGAAGAAAAATAGGACGATATAAAAGTGACTATATAGATAAGCTGACCAATGCTGGTTAAAACCGGGATATACAAGAAAGAGCAGGGCAACTCCTAAGGCAGAGCGTGGCTTGTCTTTCAGGAGTTTATCGACAATGGCAAACGCCACCACCGCTCCCAGCCAGCGCCAGAGCAAAGCAAAGATCTGCCAATACAGCGGTACTTGCGGAATCAAGCTGGTGGTGAGTCGATGGAGCACTCCCCACACAGGCCGGTTGGTTGAAAAATAATCCGTTAGCGCATCAGGACCCATTTGGTACCGAATCCAGGTGATGGGTACATCATCCCAGTAGAAACCCAGTTTCGGCATGAGCATCCCATACGCAAGAAATGCCACTACCAGAAGAACTAGAGAGGGACGGAGATACTTCATGATAGGGCGATTCATTCTGCTGGACACGCAACCAAATCCCGGATTTGATTCATCGCGTCACTTCTTTCAGGACTTTCAACTGTCTCGACTTCAATGCGGCTCCACAATTTACAAAGCAAGGGACCGACATAATCCTTCGAGACACGATTGGAGATCCTCGATAATTCCACGGCCCGCTCCCAATCACCCAAATGCGCATGCCCCTCGATAAATACGAAGCGCTCCACCGGGTTGTTGGGCGAATCGTCTAATGAAAAAGCCTCGTTCCCCAAGCGAACGACCTCCTGCCAATCCCCAAATTGACGTGCCAATTCGGCGCGCTCAAAGTAATAACACCAGCCATGTTTCGGCTCGGGGCGGTAAATTTCGGGCATTACTCCTGAGGGTTCGCGCCGAATCCGGTCCGGGTTGGATAAGGCTGAGGCTTCACGCATCAGGCTTTCGTCCAGAATGAAGCGGTTGTCCGTATCCAGTTCAGCGTCCAGCAGCCGCAGGCAGGCCGGCGGATCATAATAGAAGGCCAGCGTATCCGAAGTGTTCCCGTTGAAGTCTCCGGCTATATAAGTGTAGTGAACAGGAAGTCCAGGCTCCAACCCAGCCAGGGATTTTCCGAGGCGGTTCGTCGGATAGAAGAGTGCTAATTCAATGCCATTCTCAATGCGGTTGGATGAATAGATCCAATTCAACGGTCCGCCAAGCGAATTGTCGGCATAAAAGGATAGCTCCTCATTCATCAACACCAATGTATCGGGCTGAATCCCGGGCGCGCGCCAGTACATTTGCCAGAAGAGATTCCTTTGGGCCTCCCAATCACGACGGAAGGCATCTCCTACTAAGACCTGTCGGCCCGCCGCCAGCGCGACCAGTAGTGCAGCGATGAAATGCTGTATTCGCACAGGCACAAGGTACACCAAACCTGCTAATAACAAACTAATGCCCAGCATGAATGACATGGTAAACCGGCTGGCCGGGAACGATAGGCTCACATCCAGAGTTGCCAGCCAATATGGGCCACCACCTAACAGTATCGCAATCAAACCAATCCCGATCATCCAATAGATGGAACGTCGATCCTGTATTGGCTCGCGTTCCCCGGCGTGTTGACCGACAAAGTAAAACCATATGATTAGGCCAACAGCAATGACTACCGCGACAAACATAAGCGTGGTTAACGGTCCATCCACGGCGGGGTTGGGAAAAATAAAGACTTGCGCCCAGGCCTGCACCAGCACAACCCAGATGTCGGACGCGACCGCCCAGATCAATCCCAGGAGGGCATTGATGGGGTTAGCGCGTAATTGGGTAAGCAGAACATTTTGATAAGCCACATTGGTAAAAACCAATGCCCGGTACAGTACATTTGCAATGAACAACAATAAATAAGGTAACCAGTGCACGATCGCGCGGCGTGCAACCTGGATGAAGCTTTGTCCTGGCTCCCTTTGATATAACGCGTAAAAGAGGATAAAGCCCCGTATCATCTCAAGGAAATAAAAATACTCCAGCATCCAGAGGTTCAAAGCGGATAAAAGCATTGCGATAATGGTAAAGAGCCAGTAACGATTTGGCGTCTTCAACGCCCGCAACATGAGCAGATAGGAAAGGAAGAAGAAGCAAATGACGATGTAAAAATGTGTCGTTAAGAAAGAAACCCACTGCAAATTAAAACCTGGGTACAAAAGAAACAACAAGCCTACTAGCACAGACATCTTCTCGTAGTTTGGCCACAGTTCGCGTACCAGCCGCCACAAAAGCACAACACTTAGCCAGCGCCAGAGCAAGGAGAAGACCTGCCAGTAGATGGGAATTTGTGGAAGCCAGCTTGTGGTAATGATATACAGCTCGGCCCATACCGGTCGGGCCGTGGAAAAATATTTCCGCATCGCATCCGGTCCCAGCTGATAGCGAATCCAGGACATGACCAGATCGTCCCAGTAAAAGCCATAACGCCAGAGAAACAATCCATATGCAAGAAACGCGACAATCAAAAATAACCACGGGGCATTGCGTGGTGCAGTAATAAATGATCGAAGTCTCTGAATCGTGGATTTCATCTCAAAGTGTCAGTTCCATGCGGTTTCGGTGAAAATTACCCTCGGTAAATGTTTCTGTAATACGAAAGCCTGCCATAGTATACAACGCGATAGCATCCTTGTTTTCGGCCTCGACACTCAAAACCACAGAATGGTATTTCGAATCCTGTGCAGCTTGTAGAAAGGAGCGTAAAACTTCACGCCCTATACCCTGCCGCCGGACTGACGGCTCCACGCCGAGATAGGTCAATTCGATTGCACCTAGAGGCAATGGCGCAGAGACTGTTCGCATGGAGGTCAATAACTGACCTATCACGCGCGGACGAGTAATAAGCACACGAATCATTTGGGAGATAATCCAAAGGAGCGGCTCGCGCAGACGACCATTGAGCTGATCCGGTTTCGGTGAACCGATTGCCCATCCAAGCGGCTGCCCGGACTCAGAAAGCGTACAGAAGCCAATTACCGTTGAGTCTTTACAAGCCATCTGATAATACCTTTCAACAATTGGCAAGCCGAGGTCAGTGAGCAAGGAATGCATCACACCCTGGTGGAGGCGTGCAAGTTTGGCAATTTGTTGATCATTGAGCTGCGAAACCGGAAGAAGAATATGACTCATAAGAAATCTTACATGGAATTCGCTCGCCGCCGGGGACTGCAACGGGAGAATCTTTAAGCAATCCCACGAATCACAGCGGGCCCCAGGGCCCGCACGATGAAGGCCGGGAGCCGCTTCCAGAGCCAGATGGCAAAACGGAATTTGGGGCTTTTCTGATTCAGCTCAGGGATCTCCCCGCTTTTTGGTAGATAGTACCAGTAAGCCAGCGGAACCTGACGCGACCTCCACTTCAGCTTGAACGTTTCATTGCCCGAGCCATTCAAGCTGCGGCCCATGTCGCAGACCTGCAAGCCCTTCTGGCAATAATGCTCTAACAGCGACCAATACAAGAACTCACCGGCATATCCTGAACGGAACTCACGAAAAATATTGGCATGCAAATTGGACGCGACACCTTGATGGTAGACCAGCACTGCGCTGCCTACCAACGCGTTCTTTATATCTTTCACTACAACAAATTCGACACAATCTCCCAGCAGCTCTGCCATTCGGCGTAAATACTCTTTCGAGTGATACGGCGATCCCAGCTCGTGCATACTACGCGCCAGCGCCTCAAACGTTTCATCCAGCAGGTCGAGATGCCCAAACTGTAGCTTGAAGCCTTTTTTCATGGCCTGGCGCGTGTGTTTTCGGTGCTGATGCCCAAAGTTCTTCATCAGGTCTGCGGCATTCGGAACCAGGTCAAGCAGATAGGTCGAGTAGATCGGGTTTTGCAGCCAGGATGCGGGTGGCTGATTCCCAGCTTCAATAAAGCGAACAACCGCGTATTCGACGCCCAATCCATCAGCAAGAGCCTGAGCCTGCCTCAACAATGCATCGCGCGCTTCGATCGATGCGAAGGCAAAGCCACCATAGCTCCCAAAGGGTGCCGTGGCCAGATAATTTCCGAAGATCGGATGCCTCACATGCACCAACACAAGAATCCCATGGACTTCCCCACCTGAAAC
>Ga0075428_100003390_pt1 | contig 17424 bp, 19 predicted proteins | sample RhiMetdeltSRZDD2_FD_75291 | JGI IMG/M metagenome (GOLD analysis project Ga0075428, IMG submission 75291) | Populus rhizosphere microbial communities from Tennessee, USA - Rhizosphere MetaG P. deltoides SRZDD2 | ecosystem: Host-associated > Plants > Roots > Rhizosphere > Soil | place: USA... | reverse complement strand
GTCGCGTTTCTGCCGCTCACGAGCGCCACCGAGGAGTCTGCCGGCACGACCGCGCCGCTGCCCGTGGTGGGAGCGCACGGCGCCTATCGGCCGTTTCCGCGTTGGATCTTCAGAGGCCAAGCGCAGATCTTTCGGCTGGAGGCCGGCGGCTACGACGGCGCGCTGAACCATGTGGCGCTCGAGATGGAACACAACACGTTTCGCCACCTCGGGTTTGGGGTTGCGCTCGACTACTTCGAGGTCGATCTGGACTCCACCGAGCCGAAGGTCGTCGGCGCATTCAATCTGACGTTCTCCGGGCCGCGCTTGTTCATGCGCGGGCATTTCTAGAGCTGTGCTGCGGTGCCTGCGCCTGAGGCGCGGGCAGCGCCGATGAGTTAATCTGCGCACCCCTCGCGACGCCTCGCCGCCATGCCCCTCTTTGCGCACAAGCCGACCCGCGCCGATTTCCGGGCGTTGCTGCGCCTCGCGGCGCCGCTCGTGTCGATTCAGGTCGGCACGATGCTGATGGGCGTCGTCGATACCGTCATGGTCGGCCACGTGTCGCCGGGTGCGCTCGCGTCGGTCGCGCTCGGGCACATGTATTTCTTCGCGTTCTCGATTTTCGGGATGGGCGTGCTGTTCGCGCTCGACCCGATCGTCGCGCAGGCGCTCGGTGCGCGCGACGAGCTCGCCGTGCGCCGCGGTCTGCAGCGCGGGCTCGTGCTGTCGCTGCTGCTTACCGTGCCGATCACGCTTGTGCTGCTGACCGTGCGGCCCGTGCTCGAGCTCGCCGGTCAACCGGTCGCGGTGATCTCGGACGCGGCCGGCTTCGTACATCGCAACGCGTTGTCGGTGTGGGCTTTCTATATCTTCATCGTGCTGCGTCAGACGCTGCAGGCGCATCACCGCGTCTTGCCGATTATCATCACGATCGTCGTCGCGAACCTCGTGAACGTCGGCCTGAACTACCTTTGGATCTACGGCCACTGGGGTTTCCCGGCAATGGGCGTGCTCGGCTCCGCGTGGGCCACGACCGTGAGCCGCTGGCTCATGGCCGCGCTGATGCTCGTGCTCGGCTGGCCGACGCTGAAGCCGTACTTGCGCGAGGTAGCGCCGAACGTGCTCGATCTGCGCCCGCTGCTGCGGATGTTGAAGCTCGGTTGGCCGATTGGCGCGCAGATGATGCTCGAGGGCGGGGCGTTCAACGTCATGGCGCTCCTGATGGGCTGGCTCGGCGTCATCCAGGTCGCAGCGCATCAGATCGCGCTGAATCTCGCGTCGCTGGCGTTCATGGTGCCGCTCGGCGTGTCGTCGGCCGCGGCCGTCATCGTGGGCCACGCCGTCGGTCGCGGCGACGCGGAGGGTGTGCGGCGCGCGACCGTCGCGTCGCTCGTGGTCGGTGCGGGTTTCATGCTCTGCACCGGCGCGCTGTTCATCTTCGCGCCGGCGTCGTTCGCGGGTCTCTACACGAGCGACGCGCTCGTGCTCGCGCTCGCGGCGCTGCTGCTGCCGCTTGCGGGGGTGTTCGCTGTGTTCGACGGGCTGCAGGTCGTCGCGATCGGTTTGCTGCGCGGCCTCGGCGAGACGCGCATGCCGATGATCGTCAACGTCATCGGCTTTTGGTGCATCGGCATGCCCGTGAGCCTGTGGCTCGGCTTCGGGCTCGGCTACGGCGCCGTCGGGCTGTGGTGGGGCCTCGTCGTCGGGCTCGTCATCGTGGCCGTGTTCCTGATCGTTCGCGTGCGCCAGCGCGAACAGCATGGGCTCGAGCGCATCATCATCGACGAGCATGCGAAGGCTGTCATGCGCGCGGAGCCCGTCGTCGACTGACTCACTGCCGCGAGCGCCCTCTAGTTGGCGCGCAGCGGCAGTAGAAGCCCGTCGCGGAAGGACGGCCGCAGTCCATCATCCACCGGCTCGACCGTCAGGTCGCTCGACCCGTGCAGGTAGTAACGCACGACCACCGGCTTCCGTACCAACTCGCCGTCCGCGATATACGATCGAAACCGGCCGCGGGCGATCAAGCTGACCAAGCGGTCTCGCTCCTCGTCGGTCGCGTTCGCCACATCGATGACGCGGATCTGCGTGGCTGAGCCGTACTTGTTGAGCTCGAAGGCGACGTCGATGTAGCCCGCGGATTCCGGCGTCTCCGTCGATACCAGCGGATTCGGCAGGAAGGCCGGCAGTAGCTGCGGCGTCGCTGGATTGAAGTATCGATCGATCGTCTCTTGCGGTGCTCCCTTTTCCTCGAGCAACGCGTATACGCTCTCGTAGGTGTCGTAATCCCGGTCCCAGTCCGCCAGGTGGATCAGCGTTTCGACGCGCGCGAGCCAAGGCTCGGAGCTCGCGACGTCGTACGACAGGAGCCGCCGAAGAGCGTTGCGCCCGACGGTGTAGAAACCGCCGCGGTAGCTGCCCCGCACGAGCTCCCACTCGAGCTCGCGGAGCTCGTCGGTAGTGTAGAGCTCGTTGCGCTGAAACACTCGGATGGCGTCGAAGTACCGCAACAAACCCTCGACGAGCATCTTCCGCGCCGCGTCGCGTCGACTGCCCCCGAGCTTGCCTTCGCCGTAGTACTCGCCCAGGTAGAGCTCTGCGGGGCGCTCGCCGCTGAGGTACCGCTCCATGAGGTCGACGCGCCGGTCGCCAAGCTCGCGCAGAATCGGTGTGGTTCGTAAGTCGTCGGGGTGCCGCTGCACGAGCTCCAGCAGGTCGTGCTCGAGCCCCCACGCAGTGACGGGATCGCCGCGCTCTTCGGCGCTGTGCAGTGCCTGCCTGAGTAGCGGTGCTTGGTCGAGCGTATAGAGGCCGTAGTTCGCGCGCATGGCCTGTCGAGCCTGCTCGTTCACGGCGGCCGCGAGGTCGTGGCGGCCGCGCTCCTCGTAGAACAGAGTCAGCTCGGTCAACGGAGCGATCAAGTCGGCAGAGTACGGCCCGTTCTTGGCTTGCTCGCCGAGAATCGTCTCGACGATGTGTTCCAGGGATTCATCGCCTGCGGCCGGGTCGCGCGCAGACTGCGGCGCTGCAACGCACGGTACGAGCGCCGCGGCGAACGCAAGCACGACGGCCGTCGTCTTCCGCATGTCGCCGAGTCTAGCACCGCACTGGCGAGCGGCTAGCTGCGCGCCCCCTCGCGATCGTGACCCCCATGTCCCTCTTCGCGCTCGAGCACAAGCCGAACGCCCGTCGACTGACCTGCCGCGCGCCGTTCAGAATCGGAGCACGAAGCCGAACGACGTGTTCGACAGATCGAGCCTGTCCTCCGCATCGAACCATTCGCGCTGGAGGCGGTAGCTGAAATTGTTGCCGTCGATTTGGATGCCGGCCACGGCGGTTGTCCCCCTGTCGCTCGCGTCGAGATCGATGACCGTGTCCGTACCTCTCAACGTCACCGAGGCGTCCCCGTCGGAGTGGTGATAACCGAGGCCGCCGAAGAGCCCGACCTTCTTGACCTGTGCGATCCCGAGGGCGCGCACCGTCTGGATGTGGTACTCGGCGTGAACGGTCTCGATGAAATCCCCGAAGAAGGGGAGCTGCTGGAACGCCTCCTCGAAGATATCTAAGAAATCCGTGGTCCCTGCGAGAGTGCCCTCGATCGCGAAGCTGTTCGAGAAGCGATAGCCGCCGAGAACCCCGTAGGACAGCGCGGAATCGGACACCGAGATGCCGAGCGCGTCATCACGATCTTCGAATCGAAAGCTGCCGGCGGCGAATCCCACGTAGCCGCCGCGTTGCTGCGCGCTCGCGGGCGCCGAGAGGCCGATGCAGAGAAGCAGCACGAGCGAGTAGCGCATCCGCTTGTTCCCCCGGGATATCGGCGCCCCTGTTCTTTCTTATGCCGGCGCCGACGCGCCTTTCTATCACACGCGCGGTACATTTACGTAGACGGAATTCTTCGACGTGTCTGGCGACTAAGAGCGGGTAGGCCAGGTGATCGTGAGAGGAATGCGTAGCAAAACTCTCTGCGCCATAGCGCTGGCGCTCGTGGGGGCTCCCGCGGTCGCCGACCCGCTGTATACGGAAGTCACGGCAACGCATCTGCCCCCGGGCCTTGCCGGCCCGTGCATGAATGCGACCGCCGGCGACGTGGACGGCGACGGCGACCTCGATCTCGCGCTTGCGATGGAGCTCGTGCCGAAAGTGCTGCTGCTGAACGACGGTTCGGGCAGGTTCAGCGATGCGTCGGCGAAGCTGCTGCCGCGCACCGTCCACGACAGCGAAGACGTGGCGTTCGCGGACTTCGATGCCGACGGTGACCTCGACCTCGTCTTCGTCAGCGAGGACGACCGTAAAGACGAGCTCTTCTTGAACGACGGCACGGGACGCTTCAGCGACGAGAGCAATCGGCTGCTCCCCGACGACGTATCGAATGCGCTCGTCGTGCTCGATCTGAACGGCGACGGCGCGCCCGACGTGCTGACCGGCAACATCGGAACCGACCGCGCGCTGATCAACGACGGCTCCGGCCGGTTCCGCGACGAGACGGCGACGCGGTGGCGGCAGGGTAGCGAGGACTCGCGGACGCAGGACCTCGAGGCGTTCGATGCCGATGGCGACGGCGACCTCGACATCGCGGTCGCGAACGAAGGGCAGAACGAGCTCTACTTGAATGCGTCGGGCATCCTCGTCGACGTGACCGCGACGAACTTACCGCGCGACAACGACGAGTCGCGCGAGATCCGTGCCGCCGATTTCGACGGCGACGGCGATCTCGACCTGGTCGTCGCGAACGTCCGTTTCGTGCTGCGGGAGCCCGAGCGAGACGTGCTCTTGCTGAACGACGGCAAGGGCGTCTTTACGCCGGCGCCCGACGGGTGGCAGCCGGCGGCCGGTGACCACAGCAACTTCACGATTCAAGCTCACGACGTCGACGATGACGGCGACGTGGACATCATCGCGCCGAACACGCTGTTCGGCCCCGCGGCCGGCGACTACCGCGTGCTGCTGAACAACGGCAAGGCGCATTTCACCGCGGCCCGTCCCGACTCGGTGCTGCCGGCGTCCGCCACTGGCAACGGCTTCGACGTCGAGGTGGCGGACTTCGACGGCGACGGGCAGAAGGATCTCTTCCTCTGCAACCGCGCTTCGTTGCGCAACGATCCCGAAGGGTCAGGTGGCGTGCAGCGATTGCTGCTGCGGCGAGTACACTAGGCGCATCTCGCAATAAGAACCGCGCCTCTTGGAACGCGATTGTGGCCACCGACCTCGAGCATCAACGCACTCTCGATGCGACGCTGCGCGCAGTGATTGCTCTGCTCGACAAGCAGGCGCTCGTCCACCAGCTCGTCGCGCGCACTGACACGCGCAAGCACGCGCTCGTCCAGTCGCTCGTCGAGCGCCAGCACGCCGTCGAGCTCGAGAAGAAGCTGAACTCGCTGCACCCGGCCGACGCCGCGTTCGTCCTCGAGAGCTTGCAGCAACAGCAGCGCATGACGGCCTGGCAGCTCATCGCGCGCGAGCGGCGCGGCGCCGTGCTGCTCGAGCTCGCCGAAGCGGTGCGCGCCTCGCTCGTGACGCTGCTCGACGAGCCCGAGCTGATCGCGCTCGGCCGGCAGATGGATGCCGAGGACTTCGCGGACCTCGTCCAGGACTTACCGCATCCGCGCGTCGAGGCGGTGCTCGCGCAGCTCGGCTCCGAGGAACGCGCCGAGGTTCAGACGGTGCTGTCGTTCCCCGAGGGCAGCGTCGGCGCGTTGATGCAGCTCGACGTGGTCACGGTGCGGGCCGACATCACGCTCGAGGAGGCGATCGCATCGCTGCGCCGGCGCGGCAGCGCCCCGTCGCAGCTCACGGCGCTGCCCGTCGTCGATCGCAACAACGTGCTGCAAGGCACGCTGCCGATCCATCAGCTTCTCGTTCGCGATGGCGGGCTGCGCGTTGGCGAGGTCATGGACGCCGAGCCGAAGTACTTCGTGACGAGCGACCTCGAGGATCAGGCCGCCGAAGCGTTCGAGCGCTACGACCTGATCGCCGCGCCCGTCGTGAACCTGCACAAGCAGGTCGTCGGTTTGCTGACCGTCGACAAAGTGCTCGAGCAGGTCAAGCAGGACTCGTTCAAGCAATCGTTGAGCCAGGTCGGTTTGAGCGAAGACGAGGACCTGTTCGCGCCGATCTGGCAGAGCGGCCGCAAGCGTCTAGCGTGGCTCGGCCTGAACCTCCTTACCGCGTTCGTCGCGTCGCGCGTCGTCGGCGGGTTCGAGGGCTCGATCGCGCAGCTCACGGCGCTCGCCGCGCTGATGCCGATCGTCGCCAGCATCGGCGGCAATACGGGGAATCAGACCGTCGCGCTCGTGATCCGCGGCTTGGCGTTGTCGCAGTTGAACGTGCGCAACATGCTGTTCTTGCTGCGCAAGGAGCTCGCGATCGGCGCGATCAACGGGGCGCTATGGGGCATCGTGATGGCGGCGGCGACGCTGCTGCTCTATCACTCAGCGGGACTGGCCGCCGTCATGGCGGTCGCGATGCTGCTGAACATGCTCGTGGCCTCGGCCGTCGGCGTGCTTTGCCCGCTGATTCTCGACCGCATGGGGCGCGATCCGGTCATGGGCAGCAGCATCCTGCTGACGGCCATCACCGACAGCATGGGCTTCTTCATCTTCTTGGCGCTGGCGTCGGTCCTGCTGCTGTAAGAGGGGACGGACTTATTTTCGTCCGTGTAAGAGGGGACGGACTTATTTTCGTCCGAAAATAAGTCCGTCCCCTTTTACGCTTTTACGCTTGGCTACGACGGCATCAGCACGCCGGAGCCGCCGGCGGATTTCGGCAAGTCCTTGTGCTTTGGCAGGGAGTCGACGATGCGCAGCACGGCTTCCTGATAGTGGATGTGCTCGCGCGGCCTGAACTCGAGGCCCTTCAGCAGGGCAGCGTAGACGTCGATGAGCTTGATCGGCGGATGCTCCGTCAACAGGTGGCCGCCGCAAGCTTTGCACCATTTGCGCACGCTGTTCGGCGTCTTGCTGTAGCTGCCGATGTGCTCGGCGCCTGACGTGATCTTCACGGCGCCGGGTCGCCACAACGTGTATGCATTGACTGGACCTGCGGACCAGTGCCGGCACGACTCGCAATGGCAATACCCCATCGTCACGGGCTCGCCCGTCACGAGGAGCGAAACGGCACCGCAAAAGCAGCTGCCTTTGTAGGTCTTTTCCATGGGGTTCCCGCTCGGCGAGATGTTGGTTTCGGCCGGGCCGCTACTATAGCCGACGCGCGCGCAAATGCTTGCGCGCGGAGGGGCCGCCGACGCCGCGTCGGCGCGAGGTTCGAGCTCTAGTTGGCGCCGGCTTCGGCGAGCAGCGCGGCGACGTCGAGGTTGCCGTTGCTGCGCGCCAGCGTGAGCGCCGTCGAGCCTTCGGCGTCGACGACGTTCAAGTCCGAGCCCGCCTCGACGAGCAGCCGCACGGAATCGAGATGGCCTTCTGCGGCGGCGATCATCAAGGCGGTGCGGCCGTACAACCGTTCGCGCGCGTTCACGTCGGCGTCGTTCACGTCGATGGCTGGATTCGCCGGCGGCGCATAGCCGGCGCCTTCGGCGACGCGCGCGGCGGCGCGGGCCTCGCCCAGTGCGGCCAGCGAAACGCCTTCTTTGCCGCCCGTCAGCAGCGCGCGAACGACGTCGGCGTTGCCGGCTTTCGCGGCCGTCATCAGGACGGTCTCGCCGGACGCCGGCAGGGCGGCGTTCGCATCCGCTCCGGCCGCGAGCAACATCCGCGTTGCGACGTCGTCGCCGGCACGCGCGGCGATGTACAGCGCCGTCACGCCGTAGGAGTTCGCCTTTCTGACGTCGGCGCCGGCATCGATCAGGAGCTGGGCCGTGCTCGGCATCCGGCCGTACACGGCCCGCATCAGCGGGGTCGTGGCGTCGGGCTCCGGCTCGTTGGGGTCGACGCCGAGGGCCAGGAAGTTCTCGATTGCCGTGCGGTCACGGGATGCGACGGCTTCGGCGAGGGTGGCTGGCTGGTATTGGCCGGAGCCTGCGACGGGGGGCGGTGACGCGGTACCGCAGCCGGACAGGGCGGCGCACGCACTCAAGGCCCAACCCGACAGCTTGGACGACGCCGACACCCGCATTCTTCCCCGATTTGGCCACCGGGAGGCAGCCCTACGCGTGTAGATACATGATACGCGGGAAACCTGAACGGGGTTTGAGCGTTTACGACTTAAGGATCGTAAAACCGGACCGACTTCTCGTTCTCGTTGCAGATGAACTCGATTAGTTCCGCGTCCGCGAACAATCTCTGGTTGACGCGAACCGTGAAAGGCTTCGTGTAAGCCGTTGGATCGTCAATGGTTACGTCGACCTGCAGCGTGCCGAAGTTCGGCCGGCGGAAGCGCTCCGTCATCTTCGCGCGGCCCGTCATCGGACTGCCGTTCACGTCGAGCCAAACGTCGTCGCGGAACCCAACGGTCTCGACGACGAGGTCGTCGCCTTCCCAGCGGCCGATCGAATAGCCGTACCACCACGGCTGCAGATTCTCGTCGAGGGTGGGCAGGGGTCGGCCGTCCATGAAGATCTGCCGAAGGCCCTCATTACCCTCATACATAATGACGATGAGGGTCGGCGTCTGGACGATCTTGCGCGGCTGCGGGTGCAAGTGCAGCTGCGTCAAACCCATCGGCAGGCACTGCGCGTCCGGGTTGTTCTTTTGGTTATCGGCCATGCGCTCGGCGCGCAGCATCGCCGCGAGCGGCGTATAGGGTAGACCGCCGGGCATGCCGGCTCCGAGGTTGCCGAAAGTGGCCACCGGCGGACTGCCGTCCGAAGGCAGCTGTGCGGCGGTCCGGTTCTGGCCGCCGCCGCCTCCGCCGCCACCCGAGCGCTCCCAAAGGCCCGACAGGTCGGGGTGCCCGTCGCGAGTGCGCGGCGTCGGCGCTTCGAGGTTGGCAGTGCCGTCGGCTTTACGCGGCGCCTGCTTCGCCTCGTAGATCGGCCACTGAGCCGCGGCCGGTAACGACAGCGCGAGCGCCAAACCGGCGAGTAGCGCGCGCGTAAAGGGGGCTGCAGCGTGTGCTGCGATTCGCGACTGCACGGTAAGCTTATTGCGACGGCGGCTGCGCGGACCCGGACGCGGGCGCTTCGTTTTCGATCGAGGAGCCCGCGAACAACTTCTTGCCGTCGGCGAGCACTACGGAGCTCGCGTTGCCTACCGCCGGGTTGTTCTTGGCGCGATGGCCCGTCACCGTGACCGTGTCGCCGATCTTCATCGAGTTGCGGTTCCAGCCGCGGCGCATGAGGCCGTTCGGGCTCGCGAGCTCGAAGTCCCAGTTCACGATCTTGCCCGCATCGTCCTTCGCGTCGATGTAGAAGCGCGCGTGCGGATTCATCCACTCGACCTTCGTGACCGTGCCCGTCACCGTGACCGGCAGGTTGCGGTCGAACTCGGCGGCGAACGAGTGATGGGCCGAGGCAGACGCGGCGGAGAGCAGGGCGCCCGCAGCGGCGACCGTGAAAATTGCAACGCGTTTCATTCAGTGCTCCTTGGAATCTATTGATCGTAGTGCTGCGAGGACTTCTCGTTCTCGTTGCAAATGAACTCGATGAGCTCTTGATCGACGGTGAGCTGCTGGCTCACGCGTACAGTGAACGGCTTCGTGTAGGCCTTCGGGTCGTCGACGGTGATGTCGATCTCGAGGTGGCCGAAGTCGGGACGGCGCCAGCGCTCGGTGAGCTTGCCCTTGTCGGTGAGCGGGCTGCCGTAGACGTCGAGCCAACCGTCGTCGCGGAACCCGTCGGACTCGACGACGAGCGTGTCGCCTTCCCAATGACCGACGGAATACCCGTACCACCACGGCTGCAAGTTGTCGTCGACTTCGGGTAGCGGGCGGCCGTCCAAGAAGATTTGCCGAAGGCCCTGATTGCCCTCGTACATGATCACGATGAGGTCGCGCGTCTGAACGATCTTGCGCGGCTGCGGATGCCCGTGCAGCTGCATGAAGCCCATCGGCAAGCAGTGCGCGTCGGGATTGTCTTTTTGGTTGTCGGCCATGCGCTGCGCGCGCAAGTCGCGCGCCCATTGCTGATACGGCGCGCCGCCCGGGATGTTCGCGCCGATATCGAAGAACGTCGCGCGCGGCGGCGCCTTCGGATCGGGCGGCGGACCGCCCGCGGCAATGCCGAGCTGATCGCCGCCGTCTCCGTCTTGCAGCGAGCGCGAGGGGCTCGATTGACCCGGCGGCGGCGGCGGCGCAATCGAGCTCAGGTAGATCTCCCAGAGACCGGTCAGATCCGGTTTGCCGTCGGCCGTTTTCGGTGCCGGCGCGTTGCCGTTGACCGTGCCGTCGGCGTTGCGCGGAACGTTTGGCGTCGGGAACGACGGCCACTGCGCGCTCGCGGGCGCCGCAACGGCGGCGAGCGCAATCACGAACAGGGTCGTCGGAAGACGAATCGTCATCTAATTGCTTTCGCTCGAGCTCGGATCGACGACGAGAAAATACCGCATTCGCGGGAGCCCTTAAAGCCAGCTCCACTTACCTTAAGAATGCGGCCGTGGGCGCTCAGTGTAGAAAGTGCTACGCTCCTGCCCACAGGCCGCATTAGACGGCTGCGGCTGGGGGATTGGCTCGTGGTGAATAGTGATCCGCGTGAAATGATTTCGAAGTCGCCGATGTCGGCGATGCAGGTCTTCATAATCGCGATCACCGTCGGCCTCAACGGACTCGACGGGTTCGACGTCCTCTCCATCAGCTACGCCTCGCCCGGCATCCGCGCCGAATGGGGCATCACGCCGGATGTTCTCGGGTACGTGCTAGTCGCGGAGCTCATCGGCATGGCGATCGGCTCGATCGTGTTGGGCGGCGTGGCCGACAAGATCGGCCGCCGGCCGCTGATGCTCGGCTGTCTCGTCGCGATGGCAACCGGCATGTTCATGGTCACGACGACCTCGAGCCTCGTCGTGCTGTCCGCGTGGCGCGTGCTCACGGGACTCGGTATCGGCGGCATGCTCGCTGCCATCAACGCCGTCGCCGCCGAGTTCTCGAACGCCAAGAACAAGCACATGTGCGTTTCGATCATGTCGATCGGCTATCCGGCCGTTGGCGCCGTGGGCGGGGCCATCGCGTCGATACTGCTACGCGAGCACAGTTGGCACTACGTGTTTTACTTCGGTTTTGCGCTGACAATCGTGTTCATTCCGGTCGTCTACTTCTTCATCCCCGAGTCCGTGCATTGGCTCGCGCGCAAGCAGCCTGCCGGAGCACTCGAGAAGATCAACAAGGCGATGCGCCACATCGGCAAGGCCACGATTGCTGCGCTGCCTCACATCGAAGAAGCCGAACGCAAACGCTCGGTGACCGACATCTTCCGTCCGGGGTTGATCGCCACGACGCTGATCTGCGCCGCCGCTTACTTCTTTCACATCACGACGTTCTACTACATCCTGAAGTGGGTGCCTTTCATCGTTAATCAGATGGGATTCCCCGCGAGCTCGGCCGGCGGCGTGTTGACGTGGTACATGGCCGGCGGCGCAACGGGCGGTGCCGTGCTCGGTCTCCTCACGATGCGATTTGGCTTGAAGGGCCTGACGATCGGCGTGCTCGCACTGTCGACGGTCCTGGTCATGGTCTTCGGCCAAACGCCCGCCGATCTGAGCCAGCTCGGCACGGTCTGTTTCTTCGCGGGCTTCTTCACGAACGCCGGCATCGTCGGGCTCTACGCGATCTTCGCCCACGCGTTTCCGACGCACGTGCGTGCCACCGGCACGGGGTTCGCGATCGGCGTGGGTCGCGGCGGCTCCGTGCTGGCGCCTGCGGTGGCCGGCGTCCTTTTCACAGCAGGGTACGGTGTGCCCGCAATCTCGATCCTGATGGCGCTCGGTTCGAGCGTCGCGGCGGTCGTGTTGATCTTCCTCAAGCTCAAGCCGGATGTGCGTGACGAGCAACCCGCAGAGCAGGGCGCCGGAGTGCCCGCCGGCCTGAGGCGCGCCGCTTAAAGCTTTTTGTCTGGGATAACAACCATATGATCGACGCTATCGAAAATAGCGCGTATGCCATCTGGGTACGCGAGTCACCTTCAATTTGGGCCTTCACCACGATCCTGTCGCTGCACGCGATGGGGCTTGCGATCATCGTCGGTATCAACACGATGATCGCGTTGCGGCTGCTCGGCTACGTGCCGACCATTCCGGTCAACAGCCTGCGCAAGCTCTACCCCTGGATGTACGTGGGATTCACGATCAACGCGTTCTCAGGCTTGTCCCTGCTCGCTGCCAATCTCACGAACGACATTCACAACTGGATGTTCCTGACGAAGCTGACGCTGATCGCATGCGCGATGATCAATCTCGAGCTCACGCGGGCCAAGGTCTTCGAAGACCCGCTCGTCGTCAACGGCACGGGAGTGCCCGCGACGGCGAAGCGTTTCGCCATCGCGTCGCTCGTGCTTTGGTCGCTCGCGATCTGTGCGGGGCGGCTCTCCGAGTACCCGAGCTTCGTTGAAGCTTGGGTCGGCTTTTAGTCCTAGGAACGGAGAACGACCGTGGTAGACGCAATTGCGAATTTTCTGACCTCCGGCGGAATCGACGAGTTCGTCGCCACGCACGACTGGGCGTGGCCGCTGGGCGAGATCCTGCACTTCTTCGGCATGGCGCTCTTGATCGGCAGCGTCGGCTTGGTCGACGCCCGCATGCTCGGCATCGGCAAGGGCATTCCGATCAAGTCGCTCGAGAAGTTCGTGCCGCTCGGCGTCATCGGGTTCATCATCAACCTGCTGACGGGCATCATGTTCGTCGCCGGTAACCCCGTCGGCGGCCCGCAGGAGTACCTGACGAACCTCGCGTTCATACTCAAGATGCTGTGCGTCGTGGTCGCCGGCGTGAACCTGTTGCTGTTCTACGCGCTCGGCATCGCCAAGTCCGCCAACGCGACGGAGCCGGGCGGCGACGCGCCGATGAGCGCGAAGGTCGTGGCCGTAGTGTCGCTGGTGCTGTGGTTCGGCGTGATCTACTTCGGCCGCTTCATCATGTACAACGACACGCTGTTGTACGCCTGGGGGCTCTGAGGCGTAAGTAAGCGCGGAGCGCCGCGTTAGCTGGCACGTCTACATCGTTCGCTGCGCCGATCGCACGCTCTACACGGGCGTCGCCAAGGACTTGCCCGATCGCATCGCGGCCCACAACAGCGGCCGCGGCGCGAAGTACACGCGGCCGCGCCTGCCCGTGAAGCTCGTCTACTCGGAATCGGCGGCGGACCGCGGCGCCGCGCTGCGGCGCGAGTGGGAAATCAAGCAGCTCACGCGCGCGGCAAAGCGCGCACTGTTCGCGAAGCGGCGCGCTAGGGCCCTACCGACACGTACTTCCGGCCGTCGGGCAGGATGATCGCCTTCAAGAAATAGGCCTCCGCGTCGTCCTTGCGCGGCGCGCCGATCGCTTTGATCGGCTTGCCGGGCGCGACGTCCGCGGGATTGAGCCCCATGCGCACGATCATGTTCGCGGGTGCGCCCTCGACGAAGTTGATCGTCTTCTTGGTGCCGTCGGGATTCGTGACCGTCAGCGTCATCGCCATGTGCGGGTTGCGCATCTTCAGCGTCTCGACGACGCCGTCGAACTCGATGTTCTGCGTCATGTCGTAGATCGCGAACGAGTGGTGCGCGGCGGCCGGGATTGCCACCGCGGTGAGCGCTGCGACGAGCAAGCCGGTCAATAGTTTCTTCATGGCGTTCAACCTTGCGGATTCGGAAGTGCGTCGAGGTCGGGCAGCGTCAAGCCGCGCTCGTTCAGGTATTCATCCCATAGCGCGTCGGTGCACGTGTACTCGAGCGGCTGTAGGTCGGGGCGATGCCGCAGCGTCCCCGTGATCTTGATCGGGCCCGTATAGACCTTGGGATCGGTCAGCACGAGCTCGTTGACGATGAACTTCGTCTTCTGGCCGTCGACCTCGCGCTCCTCGAGCCGGATGCGCTCGACGACGTGCGCGGCGTCCGACGTGGCCTGCCGGTTCATGTACGGATACTGCTTCAAGTTCGAAGTCTCGACGACGAGCGTGTCGCCTTCCCAGTGCGCGACCGAGTAGCCCATCGCCGAAGGCAGCACCGGCACGGGCGGAGCGCTGTCCGCCATGAAGATCTTCCGGTACATGCCGTAGCCTTCCCAGTAGAGCGTGAAGTCCTGCGGCCGTTGCTGGATCTCGACCGTGAACGGCGCGCCCCAAACGGCGCGCGGCATGCCGGGCCACTGGCAATAACGGCCGGGATCGTCGTCGAGCGTGAACGCCTTCTCGTACTCCGCCGCGGCGGCCGCCGCGCCCGGCGTGAACTCGGGGTTTCGCGGGTCTTGCTGCCGGCCCGCTGGGAACCAGATGCCGCTGAAGTCGGGGTGCTGCGGCGCTGCTGCGACGGCGGCCTCGGGTGCGGCGCTGTCGCACCCGCACAGGCCGATCAATACGGCTGCGAGCGCGGTGGTCGAAACGGACTTCAGCATGAATCCCCCTCTGGAATGTTACGCATCATAACCGTCCGCGGCGCGGTCACAGAAGAGTAGGCCGCGGCGGAGCTATTAATTTTTCGGAAGCCGCCGCTTTAAGGTTTGGGCAGCTCGAACGCGATGTTGTTGCGCTTCAGCACGTCGGCCGTGAAGGTCGCCCATTGGTCCTTGGGAATCCAGACGGCGCGGAGGGCCTTCATGGCTTCCTCGGGTGGCACGTGCTCGTCGATGACGCGGTACAAGAACGTGAAAGCCGACGCGCGCATGTTGAGCTGGCAGTGCACGAGCACCTTGCGGTCACGCGCGCCGTTCATGACTGCGCTGAAGAGCTCGAAGTCTTCGTAGGTCGGCTTCTGCCAATTCACCGGGATATTGACGTACGTCGGGCCATGCTCGGCGACGAGCTTGCCTTCGTCGGCTACGGCGCCTTGATTGTTCGGCGGCGCCAGGTTGATCACGAGCTCGAAGCCTTGCTCGCCGAGCGTAGCGAGCGTCGCCGCGTCGGGTTGTCCGGCCGTGTGGAGGCGCTCGGTCGCCGCGACGTAGTTGACGCCGATCGGCTTCGCAGCCGTCTGCGCGTGGCCCAAACCGGCCGAGCACAACGATGCGGCAAGCGCAAAAGAGGCGAGGCGAACTGGCGGTAGGCGGTCCATGGTTCGGACTCCGTGCGGGCCTGCGGGAATGCTAGCCGTGCGCTCGGCGAGGCGCCAGCGCGGGACGCTACTTCTTGAGCCGCCAACCCGTCGTCAGCATCCACCAGGTCGTCGCGAGGCAGGTCAGCATGAACACGAGCGTCAGCCCCAAGCTGATGCCGACGCGGACGTCGGCGATCTCGTAGAAGCTCCAGCGGAAGCCGCTGACCAAGTACACGACGGGGTTGAACAAGGTGATCGTCTGCCAGACCGACGGCAGCATGCTGATCGAGTAGAAGCTGCCGCCCAAGAACGTCAGCGGCGTGATGATGAGCAGCGGGATGACCTGCAGCTTCTCCCAGCTGTCGGCCCAGAGTCCGATGATGAAGCCGAACAAGCTGAACGTGGCGGCGGTCAGCACGAGAAACGCGAGCATGTAGAACGGATGCTTGATCTCGATATCCACGAACACCGAAGCCGTCGCGAGGATGATCATTCCCAAGATCACCGACTTGGTCGCCGCCGCGCCGACGTAGCCCAGGATGACCTCGGCCGCCGCGACGGGCGCCGACAGCACTTCGTAGATCGTGCCCGTGAACCGCGGGAAGTAGATGCCGAACGACGCGTTGCCGACGCTCTCCGTCAGCAGCGATAACATGATCAAGCCGGGCACGATGAACGCGCCGTAGCTCGTGCCGTCGACGGTCTGGATCCGCGAGCCAATCGCCGAGCCGAACACGACGAAGTAGAGCGACGTCGAGAGCACGGGCGCCACGATGCTCTGCACGACCGTGCGGAACATGCGCGCCATCTCGAAGTGGTATATGGCCTTGACCGCGTGCCAGTTCACGCTGACCTCCTGACGAGACTCACGAAAATCTCCTCGAGCGAGCTCTGCGTCGTCGAGAGATCCTTGAAGCGAATGCCGGCGTCGCCGAGCGCCGCGAGCAGCGTCGTGATGCCCGTGCGCTCGCTCTTCGTATCGTAGGTGTACACGAGCTCGTGCCCGTCCGCGTGCAGCTCGAGCGGAAACTGCGCGAGCGACGGGGGCAACGACGCAAGCTGCCCGTGCAGCTGCAGCGTCATCTGCTTCTTGCCGAGCTTGCGCATGAGCTCCTTCTTCTCCTCGACGAGGATGATCTCGCCTTTGTTGATGACGCCCACACGCTCGGCCATCTCCTCGGCTTCCTCGATGTAGTGCGTCGTCAGGATGATCGTCACGCCCGACTCCTTGAGCCCGCGCACGACATTCCACATGTCCTTGCGCAGCTCGACGTCGACGCCGGCCGTCGGCTCGTCGAGGAATAGCACCTGCGGCTCGTGCGCGAGCGCCTTGGCGATCATGACGCGGCGCTTCATGCCGCCCGACAGCGTCATGATCTTGCTGTTCCGCCGGTCCCAGAGCGACAGCGAGCGCAGCACCTTCTCGCAGTACTCGGGGTTCTTCTTCTTGCCGAACAGGCCGCGGCTGAAGGTTGTCGTGGCCCAGACCGTCTCGAACGCGTCCGTCGAGAGCTCCTGCGGCACGAGCCCGATCAAGTCGCGCGCCGCGCGCGGGTCCTTGGCTGTGTCGTGGCCGCCGACGGTGACGCTCCCGCTCGTCAATCTGACGATGCCGCAGACGATGTTGATCAGCGTCGTCTTACCGGCGCCATTCGGGCCGAGCAGCGCGAAGATCTCACCGCGGCGGATCTCGAGGTCGGTCTTCTTCAGCGCCTCGAAGCCGCCTTCGTAGGTTTTCGTCAGATCCTTGATCGAGATGATCGGTTGCATGACGCGCTCGCCGGATGGGAGCGCTCATGATATGGATCGCGCGCGCCATGACAAGCGGGCGCGCGACACTAAGGCTCAGGGTCGGTAGAACGTCAGCATGCGGCCCGCGCACATGATTGCGACGAGCAGCGTCAGCGAAATGATGGCGAACGCTTTCGCGCGCGGCGGCGCATCGTCGCCGGGGCCGAGCCTGAGCACTTGACGCGCCTCGAGCGCATAGAACGCGCACACGTTCAAGCCGAGCAGCAGCAAGCAAACGACCTTCACTTTGAACGCGTTGTTGTAAAAGTACTGGTCCGGCTGGCCGAAGATGAACAGCGCACCGGTGATCACGGAGACGATGAAGCCGGCGACACCGAACCGGATCGAGTAGTGCAGCGCGGCGGGTGCGATGCCCTTACCGAGACCGAGCAGGCGCAAGTCGAACGTGCCGACGGTGCCGACCATCAACGCGAGGGCGCAGAAGTGCAGGCTCTCGGCCGTAGGCCACGTCCACCGGTAGTCCATGACGAGGTGGTTGACCGGCGTGTGCGTCAGCCAGTGGATGACCTCGCGGATCATGGTGTCAGCTCGTACGCGAACAACACGTTGTACGTGTAGGCGAGCAGCCTACCGGTGATCGTAGC
>Ga0075428_100003387_pt1 | contig 17432 bp, 15 predicted proteins | sample RhiMetdeltSRZDD2_FD_75291 | JGI IMG/M metagenome (GOLD analysis project Ga0075428, IMG submission 75291) | Populus rhizosphere microbial communities from Tennessee, USA - Rhizosphere MetaG P. deltoides SRZDD2 | ecosystem: Host-associated > Plants > Roots > Rhizosphere > Soil | place: USA... | reverse complement strand
CGAGAGCCACTTCGGTAACCACGAGCAGCTTGTTCCATCGCCGCGTATGCAGACTCGCCGTACCGCGCGAACCAAGTTTCAGCGCGTCGCGCGTTTGCGTGCGGGAGATGACGAGGGCAGGCAGCAGACCAAACATGACGGTCGTCGCACCGATCGTCACCACCGTGAACGCCATCACGCGCCCGTCGATGGCGATGCCTTGAAGTCGCGGCACGGAGACGGGCATCCATGCGATGGCTAGCCTGATGAGGGCGAACGCACCGGCCGCGCCGGCGACCGTGCCAGCGATCGCCAGCAATACACTTTCGACGAACAGTTGTCGAAGAAGACGTATCCGTGACGCGCCAAGCGCGGCGCGCACCGTCATCTCGCGTGCCCTCGAACCTGCGCGCGCAAGCAACAGGCTCGCAACGTTCAGGCACGCGGTGAGCAGCACCAGGAAGACGGCTCCCATGAGAACGAAGAGCGCGGGACGATAGTAGCCGAGCATGTCGTCGAGCAGTGGCGCTGGATAGACGCTCCAGGAGTTGTTCGTCGACGGGCTTTCGGCGCCGAGTCGATCGCTGAGCCGCGAGAGTTCCAACGCTGCCTGCTCTGCGGTGACGCCCGCCTTCAGGCGCGCGACCGCCTCCATGAAGTGCGCCCCGCGGCTGTGCCGGGTCAGATCCCAGTTCAGTCGAAGCCAGAGATCGACATCGTCAGGAAACGCAAATCCGGGCGGCATTACGCCCTCGATCCGATACTGTGCCGATTTGACGTTCAGAGGCCTGCCAATGACATCCGCTGCCGCGTGGTAGTGCTCGCGCCAGAAACGATCGCTGATCACGGCAATCATGTCTGTCGAGTAAAACGGACCGCCAGACGGAAAGCCGGCGCCGACTTGTGGTGAAACACCGAGCAGATCGAAAAGATTTCCGCTGACCTCGATCGCGTTGACACGCACCGGTTCGGCGCCAGGATCGGCGACGTTGATATCAGGACGCCACCAGGCCGCAGCGTCCTCGAACGCGGCCCGCACACCGCGATAGTCCATGAAATTCACCGGAGAAAGGTGCTCCCTGGGCAATTGCTTTTCCAGGTTCTGCTCCCAGAGCATGACGAGCTGCTGCGGTTCCCGATACGGCAACGGTCGCAAAATGACGGCGTTTACGACACTGAAGATGGCGGTGGCGGCTCCCGCACCGAGACCGACCGTGACGATGGCGATCGCGGCAAATGACGGCGACCGCCGCAGCTGGCGCCATGCAAATCTGACGTCACCCGCGAACCCGGCGAAGCCTCTGGCCAAGACGGCGTCATCATTCGCCGCTGCGCTATCGGGAGCGCGGTGACGCGGCGTCCTGACGATGGACAGCGGTGACTCGTCGAGCGCAGCCATGGCAAGCGCGTACGCGTCGCGCTCGGTTCGGCCATTCGTCAACGCATCGAGATAGATATCCTCGATATGTGCGGCGAGCTCCGCGATGGTCTGTAAGGGAAGGCCTGGCGCGCCTGTTTCACGCGCGCGTTGTGCGACGAGGGCCCGCCAGTCGTGAGCGGCCATGATCAGGCGAACTCCACGCCGGCAACGTCGTTCAGCGCCACGATGAATCGGCTCCAGTCCGCGCGCTGTGCCGCAAGCGTTTTTCGTCCGGCATCAGTCATTCGATAGTGGCAGCGCCGGCGCTGACCCGCTTTCTCGATCCAGCGACCCTTGATCCAGCCGCGATCCTCCATCCGGTACAGCGTCGCATAGAGTGACGCGAGCGTAAACCGCAGGGTGCCGCCGGACCGTTGCTCGATCAGCCTGGCGATCTCGTACCCATGATGGCTGTCCTGCTCGAGGATCGCCAGGATGACGACCTCCGTGCTGCCTTTCTTGGCTTCTTCGATTGCCGGACGGGTCGACATGCTGCGCTCCTATATGAAGGAGAACTATATATCAGTGCCCGGCTGCCGGGATCCGCTTCCGGGATCCAGGGTCCGGGATGCGATTCGTGGGCTGCTGGCTGCTGGCGGAGAAGAAACTGGACCCGACGGATCCCGGACAACGGACCCCGGATCCCGACTGCGAAGTTACCGTCGAATAACGACGCCGGCGGTGAAGGTCATGTAGCGCAGGTGGCACTGACCGATGGTAGTCGGGCAGGTATCTTCCGACGGCGTGAGGTTGTTGTAGTAGCGAAGGTCGAATCGGACACCCGTGCGCTTGGAAAGGAATCCTATCGCTCCGCCGCCGATGTTGAACGCCGGAATGTTGGCGGTACCCGGGAATGTCACATCCGTGCGAGAGACCCGTAAGGCGCCAAGTCCGCCAGACACGAACGGGCGAAGTCCGTATTCAGTCCACTGCCGAGGCGTGGTAAGCACCGCGTTACCCATCATCGCGATCGTGTGGCTCTTACTAACGAGGGGAGGATGGCCGAGGGATTCATCGTTCTGAAAAAATCCAGGCGTCCAGACAAACATTCCTTCGACGCCCAAAATTCCGGAGCCGAGGAGCGTGACCGTCCCGCCAAAGTTCCAATGAACTTTTGACGTGCCCTCGTCAGGGTCGAAGATGCTGGTATCAGCCTGAAAAGTCCACCCTATGGTCGGTACGAAGTGCCACTCGGCAGCGGCTGTGGATGGAAACGTGAGCGCGAGCAGTACCCCTGCTGCAAGACTCCTCAGGAAGCGCGCGGGCACTACGTGACAAGCCTGAGGAAGAGCGCTGCAAAGAGTGATTTGGTGACGTTGCCCTCAGGCAACTGGAACGTCGCACTCAAGCCGTCGCTGTTCGCCAGGAGAATGAACGTTATTTTTTGATCCGGCAGCTTCAGCAGGAGTGACGAATACGCGTTGCCGATGTTGCCGAAGTGCCACACGACTCGCTGCCCGCGATGGTTCTGGACGAACCAACCGAGTCCCATCGGCGACACGAACTCGCCCAATTTCACCGGGTTCCACGCCTTGTCGATGGTTTCCTGCAGCAGGATCGCGTTGGCATCCAGCGCCGCATCGAGCTTGGCAAGGTCCCGTACGGTGCTCACCAGACCGCCCGCTGCGCTCATCCCCATCGGCGCAAGGTCCGCACGCTCCGCGCGCAACCGGTTATCCACCTTGTAGGGCAGGGCCATGCGATCGAGGACGCGGCGATAGCGAGCCACATCCTCGGCGTCGAACTCTCCTTCGCGAAGCACGCTGTCGGAATGCCAGAGATCTGTGCCAGGCACCGAATCCTGCATGGCGGCGCTATCGAGCAATAGTGCAACACTCTTACGGTACGACCGCGCCTCGCCACAGTGCTCCATTACCGTCGTGAGTTGCCCGTATCGCTCCAGGCTGTAGTTAAAGGGTTGCTCGGCACCCGGCATGGTATGACTGAGGACCTGCTCAACCGTCACGTTCGCCTCAGGGAGTTCCGCGCCGTACTTCCGAATCGGATCGTTGAGATACAACTGCCGTCGCTCGTAGCACCCGAGCAGCATGACCGTTGCGAGCGTGCCGCTCAGGTCACCAACCAGGTAGGGAGTATCCGGTGTCGCGGGGATTCGGGAAGCAGTATTTTGGTACCCGTAGCCCTTTTCCCAGATGACCACGCCTTCGCGCACGACGGCGGCCGACATACCCGGGATGCCCGCTTGCCGCCGGAGGGCTTCGAGGTAGTTATCGAGAACCGGAAGCGCGCCGAACGGCGTGAAGACGGGCGGCTGCTGGCCGAACACTGCGGTTGCGGCCAACACGAACAGGGCGATGATGGCCGCAGAACGTTGCCGCATCACCGCATGAACGTGAATTTGGCCAGACCGACGACGTCGTCGGCCTGCCACGGCCACACGAAGGACATGATGCGCGGAGTCGTGTGCGCTCGGACGCGCACATAGTACTCGGCGTTCACCTCGAGCGACTCGCTTCGAAACAGCGGCAGCCGCTCGAATTGGTTGGTCAGCCAGGCCCACGCGGCCTCTTCCCGCTCCATCGAATCCGCCCGATCGATGCGGCCATCGATGGCGCGCGTCACCGCGTACTTTTTCGTCAGATTGTCGAACCGCACGGTCGCTGTCACGACCGCCGACTCGATGGTGCGATCGAACCAGACGCTCGAACCGCGTCGCAGATCCACTTTGTAAACGAGACTGACGGTGAGGCCACTATGAATCGCGTTCCGGATCTCTTCGGTGGGCTCCTGCGTGAGCTTGAAGGAAACCAGGACCTGGTCGCCGCGAGCGAGAGGCGCCACCTGGAGGATCTGCCCCTCGGGCGGGGCAACGGCCAGAATCGAAAACAGGACGAATGCAGCAGACGAAAACATCGGGGCTGTGCCGTTATTTTACGCCAAATGACTCAAGAATCAGTCTATCCATCGGGCTTCATCGCTCAGCGCGGCTGACTCGGGTGCAGCGTCAATTTCTGGACACGCCAGTTCGTCAGTTCGCCGACGTACAAATTGTTTTCGGTTCGACAGTCGATTGCGTTTACTAACCCGAATTGCTTGAGCTGCTTCCCCGCCGATCCAAATTTGCCGACAACGCGTCCATCCAACTCCAGCTTGTAGATTGCCGCGTCGTCCATGCCGTATTGATCCCCGGCATGGGAGCTATACAGATATTGATGAGCTCCGCCGCCGACACAGACCGCCAGCGGCACGCCCACGCTGGTGATCTGTGACTTGAAAGCGCCTGTGCCATCAAAAACCTGAATGCGTTTGTTGCCCTGGTCAGCGACGTAGACGTTTCCCTGGGCATCCGCGGCGATAGAGTGCGGCGTGTTGAACTGACCCGTCTCTATGCCACGCGAGCCCCACGAGAGCAGAAAACGGCCGTTTCTGTCGAACTTCGCGATCCGGGCGTTCGCCCCGTGGCCGTCGGCAACGAAGATGTTGCCCTCGCTATCGAAGGCCACGTCGCTGGGCCGTGTGAACTGATCGCCGGCCCCACCCGCACCTGGGGCGCCCGCCGAACCACGGCCGGGGGGTGCAGCCGACGCATTGGACGAGGGGACGCGAATGGACACGGCTTCCGGCTTGCGGCCAAGAATCATCAGCACTCGTCCATCCGCGTTGAACTTGACGACCTGATTCGAGCCTTCGTCGACGATCCAGATGTTGTCCTGCGGATCGACACGAACCGCATGTGCCACGAGAAAGGCGTAGACTCCCTGGCCGATTTCACGGACGAATCCACCACTCCGATCGAACTCGAACAGACGCGACCCTCCATGCGAGAACAAACGTGAGTTGCCGACGGCGATGGTCGGATTGCCGGTTCGCGTGTACACGAACAACTGACCGCGGGAATTCGTGGCCACGCCTGCGACTTCACCGAGGTAGATATCGGCTGGCAGTTTCAGAAAATCCGCTGACGCATCGAAGACGATCTCGGGAATGGACGCCGGCGCCTGAAATCCATCGGACGACAGAAGTGTTGTAGCAAGCGCACCGAAGCATAACCACCGCACGCCACGGAAAAATACAGACGAAAAAGGAACCATGCGTGTCTCCTATCGTGCCGACGATGCAGCACGAAGAAGGATCTTCTGCACTCGCCACGCCGTGATTTCGACCACGAACAACTCGTTAGGATTCCGGCAATCGATTTCGTGCACTGTGCTGAACTCCCCCAGCTGCTTCCCCGGCTTCCCGAACCTGCCAATGATGGTGCCGTCCAGTTCCATCTTGTAGATCTCGCCAGTGAGGTCCCGATACTGCGCCAGGCCGTTGTCGGGGATTGAGTTCGACACAAACAAGTATTGATGCGGGCCGGGTGAAATGCAGACGGCCCACGGATTGCCGACGTTGTCGTATATCGTTTTAAAGTTGAGATCGTTGTCGAACACCTGAACACGGGCGTTACTGCGGTCGCCGACATACACATTACCGTTCGCGTCCATCGCCATGGTGTGGGGAAGGTTCAATTGACCGGGCTGGTTGCCCTTCGTCCCTACCTGCTTCACGAAGCGGCCGTTCTTGTCGAACTTCACGACCCGCGAGTTGCCGTAGCCATCGGTGACGAATATGTTTCCGGCAGCGTCGAAGCCGACGTCGGTCGGCCGGCTGAACACGTAGGGCTCAGGCTGCGGTTCCGGCGCGCCTGGTGTCGGGGCGACGAGCCCCTCAACCGCTTCCGGCCGGCGTCCGAGCACCATCGCAACGCGACCCTCCGGGGTGAACTTGATCACCATATTGGTGCCTTCGTCCACCGCCCAGATGTTGTCCTCGCGATCCACTCTCACGGCGTGCGCGAACTCGAACCCGTAGAGTCCCTGACCGATTTCCCGCACGAAGTTTCCGTTCCGATCGAATTCGAACAGTCGCGTGTCGCCGCTCCGCGTATACACGAACACGTGTCCCTTTGAGTTGGTCGCAACCCCAATACCTTCGCCGAGGTAGAGGTTGGCTGGAAGCTTTAAGAAACCGGGCACCGACTCGTAGGGAATCTCCGGTACGTTCTGGGCCTTTGCCTTGGTCTGGCCGAAGACGGGATGCGCGGCAAGGACCGCAACGAGCAGCAAGATGGGTTTCACGGCAACTCCTAATCAATCGTGTCGAAGCGCCCGAATGGGATCGAGGCGTGCCGCCCGCGCGGCTGGATAGCTGCCGGCGAGCAGGCTGATGGTGACGGAGAATCCAATCGCTCCGCCAATCAACCAGAACGGAAGCGAGAAAAGATTGCCTGCGGTTCCTCCCTGATTCTGGATGTACACATTCGCGCCAAAGTTGATGATTCTCCCGACGACCCATCCGAGCACGACCCCGGTGACGCCGCCAAAAAACCCGATGGCCGACGCTTCGATGAGAAAGATGCGGCGAATGTCGCCATCGCTGCCGCCAATGGCTTTCATGATCCCTATTTCGCGCGTGCGCTCCAGGATCGACATCACCATTGTGTTCATGATGCCAAGAGACGAGACGGCCAGCGCGATCGAGCCAATGAGACTGAGGACGATGTCGAGGATGATGAAGCCGCGCTTCGCGCCCTGCAAAGCATCGTTCAACGAGAATGCCGAAAACCCCTTCTTCTTGATCTGATCTTCGATGTCCTGCACGGCTTGCGCGTGCTTCGCTTTCACGATCAGCGCGTTGTAGGTTCGCTCGCTTGCGCGTTCCGGCACGAGTGACTGCTGCAGCGCGCGAGTCGCCGAAGCAATCGCCTTCGCGCGGCCGAGTGGGATCATCAAACCCGAAACAGCGGCCGAACCGCCGAAGGGGCCGGTCTCCCGTTCGATGATGCCGACGATTCGGTATGGTTCTTCAACGCGTGAGGCGTTCGCTGACAGCCCCGCGTCTCCCGGCGCGAGTGCGGCGCCGCGGTTACCCGGCGCGGCGTGGATGAGAATCAGGTCTTTCCCTATAAGGTTCTGCGGATTGGCAGGGTCGATCCGCTTCGCCATATCGAGGCTCAGCAAACACTCCTTTGCGGCATCATCACTGAAGAAGCGACCGAAAGTAATCGATTGAAAGGCGCCTTCATCTTTTGCGGTCATCGGCACGCCCGCCGCGAGCAGTCCCTCAGAGTCGCTCCCGTATTTCGCTTCCACCGGCGCGCGCACGTTTGGATACACCTCTCTGACGCCCTCCAGTGCGGCAAGCTCTTTGACCGTTTCGTCGTTCAAGTCTGACCGGAGCGGCGTCGCGTCAGGTGATGGCGCGGTGCGCTGTGCGCGTCTGTTCGCGCCGAACCCGCGGCGGCCGCCCCGCGCAAGCGTCGCAAGACCGCCTGGCATATCCTGGCCGGGTGTCACCGTAATGCTGTCGAAGAGTCCCGACTTGGTGAAGCGAGCGACGAACTGATCCTGCAGTCCAACTCCCAGCGACACCATGCCCGCAAGAGAGGCAATCCCGATCGAGACGCCGAGCGTAGTCAGCGACGTGCGCAGCTTGGCTTCGCCGAGATTCCGTAACGCCAGGCCGAGCGTGTCGCGAAACGTCATACGCGTGACGGCGTTCGTTCATCGATGATCACGCCGTCGAGCAGGGTGATCGTGCGGCTGGCGTACGTGTCTGCGAGCGAGGCATCATGCGTGACGATGATGATCGTCTTCCCCTCACGTTCGTTCAGGTTCTTGAGAGTGCCGAGAATGTCGCGCGACGTGTGGCTGTCGAGATTTCCCGTTGGCTCGTCGGCGAGGAGCAAATGGGGTTTGTTCGACAGCGCCCGGGCGATCGCAACACGCTGCTGTTCGCCGCCGGACAGTTCGCGCGGACGATGGTCTTGGCGGCCTCCGAGTCCCACCGCGTCCAGGAGGCTGCGGGCCGCCGCATCACGCTCGCTGCGCGGCACACCAGCAAACATCATGGCCAGCGTGATGTTCTCGCGCGCGGTCATCGTCGGGACCAGGTTGAATGATTGAAAAATAATGCCGACGTTGCGACGTCGATGAAGGCTGAGTTCTTCGCTCGACATCTGTGCGAGATCGCGATCGAAGATTTGCAGCGACCCCTCAGTCGGCCGATCGAGCCCGGCAATCAGGTTCAGGAGCGTTGACTTTCCGGAGCCTGACGTCCCGAGGAGCGCAACGAATTCCCCTTGCGCGACCGACAGCGAAACGCCGTCGAGCGCGCGGACGATCGACGCCCCCATCTGGTAGTGCTTCTTGAGGTCGCGTGTCTCGAGGAGCGTTGCCATCACTGAGTTCGCAGGAACGATATGTTATCCTGAGACGTCAGTCCGCCTCGCTCTGCGATGGCGCAAAAATAGGCTCGAGCGACCATGGCCCCTCACCGGGCGAACAGCAAATCGGTCGCGGCCGGGAGGTGCATGCATGGCAAACACTACCGGGGGAAGTCGCTGAGACTTCCCCGCGAACAGGAAACGGCCGGCGGTATTCCGCCGGCCGTTTTCATGTACGCGAGATCACTCCTGCCGCAATCAGGAGGCTTATTCGGTTTTCAGCGCTACCAGCGGATCCACTTTCGCCGCCCGTCGAGCCGGACCAAGGACCGCCGCAAGACTGGCAGCGAGCAGAACGAAAACAACGGTCACTAAAGTCGCCGGATCCGATGGGCCGACACCGAACAGCAAGGTGCGCAGAACGCCTGTCGATGCAAAAGCGATGGCCAGACCACAAGCCACACCTAAAACGACCGGCGCCAGCCCTTTTCGGATCATCAGCACCAGGACGTCTCGGCGCGCGGCGCCGAGGGCCATCCGAATGCCGATTTCGGTGGTCTCGCGCGACACCGTGAACGACAACACTCCGTAGACCCCGACGACAGACAAGATCAAAGCCACCGCGGCAAAGACGGAGAGCAGCACCAGGTTCAGTCGTCGCGATGACATGGTGTCTCCGATCAATTGGTTCCCGGTGCGAATGCTTGCAATTGGCACATCCCGATTCACCGAACGCACCGCCTCTCGAAGAGAGGCCGCGGCACGCTCCGGGCGCTCGACGTTCGTGCGGACGACGAGAAACATGCCTCCGGTCGGGAATTGCGAGTGCGGAACGTAGATCTCCGGTTCGGGCGGCAGGTGGAGCGCGCGCTGGCGCAGGTTCGGGATGATGCCGACGATCCGTCGTGGCTTCGGACCAAGAATCTGAATGTCCTGACCGATGGGATCCTGTCCAGGAAAATAGCGGTCCGCCATTGACTGGTTGATGACGGCGACAAAGGGCGCGCTGGCGCTGTCTCCTGTCTCGAAACCCCGGCCGATGAGAAACGGAATGCTCATCGCGCGGAAATAGCCAGGCGTGGCGGCAGCAAAATTCGCCGTCAACAGCGAGCCCGGATCCGGGCGACTTGGAATCGTGAACGCGACGTTCGCGCTGACTCCCGAGAACGGAAACACGCTCACAGCGGCCGCCTCGGAGACGCCCGGCAGCGTCAGCGCCTTCGTGATCATCTCCTGGTACAGGGCAATGCATCGCTCGACCGGATAACTCGCGCGTGGCAGAAAGAATCGCGCAGCGAGAATGCGAGTCACGTTCAATCCGGTTTCGACGGTTTGCAACTTGTAGAAGCTTCGCACCAGCAAGCCGGCGCCGCAGAGCAGGACGACGGCGGCGGCAAGCTGGACGACGAGCAATGCCGGCCGCAGCCATCCTGATGACACGTCGCCGCGAGATCGGATCGTCGTGCTTACAGCGAAGCGCGAGGTCGCGGCGGCAGGCGCCAGGCCAAACAACAGCCCCGCAGCCAGCGACGCGATCAACGTGACGCCCAACATCCGCGTATCGAGTGCGATGTCGGTCGATCGCGGCAACGTCGTCAGAGACAGCAGCGCCGGAATCGCGTACTCGGCGACGGCCAGGCCGGCAATTCCGCCGAGTAGCGACAGCATGGCGCTCTCGGTCAAGAGCTGCCGGACGATGCGCGAGCGGCTGGCGCCCAGAGCCGTGCGCAGCGAGATTTCCTTCCGCCGGGCCAGGGCGCGGGCTGTCAACAAGCCGCCGACGTTTGCGCACGCGATCAGGAGAACGCATCCAGCGGCACCGGCGAGAATCATCAGCGAACGCGATGTTGATCCAACGGTGTAATCGAGCAGCGACGACACCTGGACGCCCCAGTCCTTGTTGGTCGCCGGATAACTGGCCGCCGACGCGGCCGCGAGCGCCTCGAGTTCCGCGCGCGCGTCAGTGAGGCGCGCGGTCGGCGCAAGCCGGCCGACAACCTGGAGCTGATGGTAGCCGCGGTTCATTGATGCCTCTGGCACCAACGGAATCCAGACCTCGACGCCTTCGGGCCAGGCAAAGCCGGGTGGCATAACACCGATTACTGTGCGTTTGACACCATTGAGCGACACGGTTCGGCGCAGTACGTCCGCTCCTGCTCCAAAGTGACGACGCCAGAGTCGATCAGACAGAACGACCGATTGTGCATCGTTGGTGTTGTCACGGAAGGTTGTACCCAGTTGTGGCGCTACGCCGAGAGTCGTAAACAGGTTTGCGGTGATTGCCGCCCCGGCGAGCCGCTCGGGCTCGTCAACGCCAGTCAGGTTGACCGTAATTCTCCATGCACCGGCGAGCGCCGTCAGAGACTTCGCTTGGTCGCGCCATTCCAGGTAGTCCGGCAAGGTCACGATATCGGCACCAAACGCCTTGTGCTGCTGCACGACACCGATCAGGCGGTCAGGTTCCGGGTATGGCAGCGGACGCAACATGACGGCGTGCACGACCGTAAAGATCGCGGAGTTCGCGCCGATGCCCAGTGCGAGGGTCAAAACCGCCGCGATCGTGAATCCCGGCGAACGGCGCAACATTCGAGTCGCGTATTGAATATCGCGCCCGGCGTCGTCGAGCCAGCGGAACGAACGGGCGTCCCGCTGCCGCTCCTTTGTCTGTTCGACGCCACCGAACGCGCGCCGCGCGGCGTATCGAGCGTCCTCGGCGGACAGGCCGCGGCGGCGAAACTCGTCTTCGAGCAGAAGGAGATGGGAGTTGATTTCGCGCGCCAATTCGCGTTCGGCGCGCGACGGGCGAACCAGATTCTGAAACCGCTGCGCGAATCGACGCAGACGCCACATCATGACGACTCCTCGAGCAGGAGCTTGTTCACAAGCCCCGCGAGCCGTTGCCACCGTTCGGTTTGTTTCTCCAGGGCGCGCGTGCCGCTCTTGGTAACCGCGTAGTACTTCGCCTCCCGATTGTTCTCCGTCTTCTGCCACGTGCTCTTGATCCAGCCGCTCTGCTCCAGCCGCACGAGGGCGGCGTAGAGAGTCCCCTGGTTCAACGAGAACGGGTGATCGGCAAGCTGTTCGAGCCTCGCGGCCAGCCCATACGCATGCTGCGGTCCCATCGTCGTCAGCGCCCGGAGGACGATTAGATCGAGGGTGCCCTGGAGAAGTTCGACGCGGTCACTGCTTTCACTGGCCATCGCAGTGGAACGATGACACGACTTCACTGGGATGTCAAGTGGAGTGCCCGCGAGGCAAAAGCGAACAAAAAGCAAAGAAAAGGTGCCAGCCACCTTTTACTGGGAAAGGTGCCAGCCACCTTTCGCGGGTTATTTCACGTCGACGTCGTAAATGTAGATGGTGGAGGTGTTGTCTTCGGGCATGAAATAGCCGCGCAGGCCCGTGGACACCGGCTCGATCCACACCGGGTTGTGCATCATGTCAACGCCGTCGGCGGTCCAGAGCAGCACCGGTACCTGATGGAGGGGACGCCCGCCGGACAGGTCGATCAACTCGAGTCCCCCCAGTCGAAAGGGGGCCGCCTCAGGACGCTGGCGCAGCTCGGTCACACCGGAGCACAGCATGCGCCGCCCACTGATGTATTTGCAGTCCTGATAGTCGACGTAGTGCGAGACGTTCATGACCCGCAGCCTGTCGGGCGGCACATCGGCATTGGTCACTTTGCCTTGCTTGTCGAGGGTCCAGCGATAGAAGCGCCGCGAGCCCCAGCTGACGCCGTGCAGTGTGTTGTCGTCGGTGTTGTGAACGATGGCGCCGATGTGATCCGCGAAGCGAAAGACCTCGGCCGCCTGCATGCGCGCGGGATCGACACGATAGATGATCGAGCGGCTGTCGGGACGGTACTCGGCGACGGGTATCCAGATGTTCGTGCCGTCGTAGTCGATGCCGCCAGGGTGATACATCGTTCCTTCACCGAGCGGCAGGTCCGACATCAATTTCCCGTTTCGATCAATTTGGAAGAGATGTCCGATGCCCTGGCCGGGATCGCGATCGTACCCATTCACCGGCTTTGGAAACCGCGTGGTCGGCACCTTGATCTCGACGGACGTCACGTAGAACGTGTCGCCGATTTTCACCATGCCTTGCGGGTGATAGGTAGAAAAGTCGACCCGGATCGATGTGACCGGCTTCCACACCGCGTCGCGGGTCAGCTTCATCACCCGCTCGGCGACGACGGCTTTCGAGTCCGTTTGAAGGACCGCGAACGCGATCAATGCGATCACCATGCCGCCAGACTTCGACACCATCGCTGAAAAAGCCTACAACATCGACATTAATTAGGGCAGGCAAAAATAGAGGTTGCTTGGGTTGACATCTGACCCGAGATGACCGATCCTCCGGTGAGATGTCTACCCGACGCAGCGAACGTCTTCAACTCATGCAGGGCACCCTCGACGTGCTCATACTTCGTACGCTGATCTTCGGCCCGGAACATGGCCAGGGCATCGCCCGAGCGATCCAGCAGTCATCGGACAACGAGCTCCTCGTCGAGCATGGAGCGTTGTATCCGGCGCTGCAGCGGCTGGAGGAAAAAGGCTGGATCAGTGCGACCTGGGGAACCTCCTCGAACAACCGAAAGGCCCGGTTCTACACGCTCACAAAGGCCGGACGAAATCAGCTCGCCCACGAATCGACGAAGTGGCGGCGCCTCGCCGCCGCGATGTCACGGGTGCTCGGCCCTGAACCGGAGAAGGGGTGATGTCCTTTTTCCGGCACCCTCGCTCGCACGAGGACTTCTCAACGGAAATTCAGGCACACCTCGACCTCGAAGCCGATCGTCTCGTCGCTGACGGATGGAACCGTGAACGCGCGGAAGCGGAAGCGCGAAGAGCCTTCGGCAACGTCGCGCTCGTGAAAGAGCGGTTCTACGAGAAAAGCCGATGGGTGTGGCTCGAACAGTTCATCCAGGACGTCCGCTACGCGGCGAGAACGCTGCGGCACAACCCGGCGTTCTTCGCCATGACGGCATTGACGCTGGCCGTCGGCATTGGTCTGACCACCGTGGCGTTTACCGTGTTCAACGCGTACGTGCTGCGGCCATACGCCGTGCGGCAGCCGTCGACGCTGTATCAGATCGGCTGGCGATCGCAGAAGTCCGGGGGGAAGGCCTTTCGCTGGATCGATTACCAGGAGCTGCGCGATCGCGCCGATCTGTTCGACGGCGTCGTTGCAGAAAGCACGCGTTTCGTGACGTCGCAGGGGCGTCCGCTCGCCGCCGCGCTCGTCTCGGACAACTATTTCGACATGCTCGGTCCGGGCGTTTTGTTCGGACGACCCTCGCTCGAACGAGCCGAAGGAAACGCGGTGGTTCTCAGCCATCAGGCCTGGAGCCGTCTCTTTGCGCGCGATCCGGCCGTCGTCGGCACCGACATCGATTTAAACGGCCATCCATTCAGGATCGCTGCGGTACTGCGACCGGAATTCGTCGGTCTCGACGACTCGCCCAGAGATATCTGGGTGCCGATCACGACCTACGCCGCGCTGTCGGATCCGAATCTCATTGGGGTAACCGAGAGAAGAATCGAAATCACCGCTCGGCTTCGTCACGACATTTCCGTCGAGCACGCCCGGACCGCCTTGACGCCTTTCATGGCAGCGATCGTCGCGGAGCCTGGCGGTGGCGTCCGGGCGGATGTCGAACCCGCAACACGGAATCCTCTCTCGCTCGAGATGCTTGCGCTATTCTCGCCGATCTTCGCCGCGTTCGCGCTTGTTCTGGTCACGGCCTGCGCCAACGTCTCGAATGTGATGCTGGCGCGCGGCGTCGCGCGGCATCGTGAAATCGCAGTGCGACTGTCCCTTGGTGCCAGCCGGAACCGGGTTGTCCGTCAACTGGTGACAGAAGGACTGCTGATCTCGATCGTGTCGGGGTTCACGGCGCTCGCCATGTCGGCGCTGGCTCTTCGTGCTGGTGTTGCGGCGTTCTTCGGTACGCTACCCGCTTCCGTCGGCGGAATCCTCCGCCTTGTGCCGCTCACTCTCGATCATCGAGTATTCCTCTTCGCATTGGGGACGGCCGTCCTCGCGACTGGCCTTTTCGCGCTCATGCCTGCCCTGCAGGCGTCTCGGCTTTCATTGATCGACGCGGTTCGCGGTTCAGGCGGAAGCGGCCGTCACGGATCACGACTGCGACAATCATTGGTGATCGCACAGGTCGCCGTTTCACTTGTCCTCGTTGTTGTCGCCGTCACTCTGGCTCGCAACGGTATTGCCGTGGGATCGCTGAACCTCGGATACCAGACTGACGGCGTTTTCTCGATCAACGTACGTGGATCCGACGGTGACCTTCTCCGGCGGCTCGCGCCGCTTCTTGCGACAGATCCAAGGGTTGCCGAGGTGGCAGTGACGGGCGGGAACCCACTGTTCATTCGGTCCAGAACAATTGCCGCCGCTGCGGCCGGGACTCGTTCCGCGATCGCGACCCGCTACACGTTCGTGTCGCCGGCGTACTTTTCACTGTTACGAGTTCCGATCGTTCGCGGCCGCGGCTTCTTCGCCAACGAGGCCCAATCCGAGGCACGCGTCGCCATTGTCAGCGAAGCGACGGCGCGTCAGCTCTGGCCCGGCGACGACCCGATTGGGAAACTGATCAACATCGAGCGTCCAGAAGGACGCCCCGTCGATGAATTGCCTGGCTACGAAGAAGTCACCGTCGTTGGAACCGCCCCGGACCTTGTGAGTGGCTTCATCGTCGATGGCCTTGATCCAGGACACATCTACCTCCCAACCACGTCGGACAGCAGTCACGCGATCGCCGCGCTCATTCGTGGTCGAACGGCGAGCGATCTCGGTCCTAACGGTCTGCAGGATCTTTTCAGGCGAGTCGCAGCTGATCCAGAGGTATTTGAACTGTTACCGCTCGAGGACCTGCACGCGCTGCAAATCTATCCGCTGAAAGCAGCTTCCTCAGTGGGGTTCCTGCTCGGCGCGCTTGCGCTAATTCTGAGTATGTCGGGCCTCTACGGCGTGTTGACTTACATGCTGAGCCAGCGTACGCGTGAAATCGGCATACGGATCGCACTGGGAGCGACACCTGGTGGAGTCGTTCAACTGGTGGTGCGTCAGTCTACACGTCTGGCGGCCATCGGCGGCACTATCGGACTGGTCGTCGCCTTTGCTTCTTTGAAGACTTTAGACGCCGCCATTCACCTGAATACGATTGCGCTCATTGATGCGGCCGCCTTCGCCGGTGGCATTGCCGCCGTGATGGCTGTCGCGGCACTTGCGGTCTACCATCCGGCACGACGCGCGACCCGCATTGACCCGGCGGCGGCGCTTCGCGCGGACTGAATCACTCGATTGGCGATTCAGGGATTCGGGATTTAGGATTAGACATTAGTGATGAGCGATTCAGCCGTCGTCGCAGCTGCCGCGGCAATCATGACGATTGCGAGCGGCCTCGCCGCAGCTCCTGAGCCACAAACGCCAGTCGTCCGTATCGTCCTGGTCGGCGATTCCACAGTCGCCGAGGATTCAGGCTGGGGACCTGGCTTTCGCCGTCTTGCGGCGAGTGGGCTTGAAGTCGTCAACTTTGCCGCCAACGGTCGCAGCTCAAAGAGCTTCATCGACGAGGGACTCTGGGCCAAGGCGCTCGCCGCGCGCGGTCAGTACTACCTCATTCAATTCGGGCACAACGACGAACCGGGAAAAGGGCCGGAGCGCGAGACCGATCCGCACACGACCTATCGGGCGTTCATGGCGCGATACGTCGACGAGTCGCGAGCGATCGCGGGGACGCCCGTTCTGGTTACCTCGCTCGTTCGGCGAATCTTCGGCCCGGACGGGACGATCAAAACGACCCAGACGCCGTATGTGGAAGTGGTGCGCGCGCTCGCGGCGGAGAAGCGTGTGCCGCTCGTCGATCTCCATGCAATCAGTCTCGCCGACGCCGAACATACTGGCGATGATGTGTGGGCGGATCTCAGTCCTCGCGATGACAAGGGACAGATCGATCGCACCCACCTGAACGCCAAGGGCAGCGATGTGGTCGGGCGAATGGTGGCGGAAGCGCTCGTCAAGGTTGTTCCGCCGTTACAGCCGTTGTTCCCTCTGAAACCCGGGGCAAGGCCCGCCGCGGCTCCGACGGCAGCATTTGTTGGCCGATAACGATTTGGGTGTGTCGCTCATGACACACCGCCAGCGGTGAGCCAGTTCGCGCGGTTAACTTCAATCAGAACAATCTCTTACGCCGTCAAGGCCCGGAGCCGATCCGGGCACCTCCTTTGCTGAATACCCCTTATCGCAGCTCTTTGCGAAGGAGGAACCACGATGCCCGTGAAGAAAGCCACACGTTCGAAGGCGGCTGCAGTCTCGAAGAAATCACCGGCGGCAGCCAGCGCAAGCTCGAACAGCACTGCACCGTCCAAGCGTCAGTTCGGTGCGGGCGCGATGCTCGTGGCGGCCATGTGCGCGACCGGCGCGGTCATCGTGATTGCTGCACGCGAAATGACACCGAGTACTCGTGCGACGTCAACCGAGGCACGCGCCGACGCGGCAGTGGCGACTGCGCAGCCAAAGCCGATGGTGTCGAGCACGATCGTTGATGTGACGCCAGTGTCGACGACGACGGACGCGTCGAAAACCAGCGCGGCAAACACCGCGCCGGTGACGATCTTCGGTTGCCTTGAACAATCGAACGACACGTTTCGTCTGACCGAAACCGACGGCATGGATGCGCCGAAGTCGCGCAGCTGGAAAACCGCATTCCTGAAGAAGGGGGCGGCGACGGTGGAGGTTGTTGACCCGGGTCACCGGGTACGGCTGTCGAGCCACGTCGGCCAGCGGGTCGGCGTTACCGGAACGTTGACCGAAAAGCAGCTCCAGGCTCGATCGATTCGCAAG
>Ga0075428_100003386_pt1 | contig 17435 bp, 15 predicted proteins | sample RhiMetdeltSRZDD2_FD_75291 | JGI IMG/M metagenome (GOLD analysis project Ga0075428, IMG submission 75291) | Populus rhizosphere microbial communities from Tennessee, USA - Rhizosphere MetaG P. deltoides SRZDD2 | ecosystem: Host-associated > Plants > Roots > Rhizosphere > Soil | place: USA... | reverse complement strand
GCTCGGCGTAGTACCGGCGCCCACCGTGGTCGAGACAGAAGCGGGTGCTCTGCTCGAGCCAGCGCCGGACGACGGCGCGTGGCATGTCGAGGGCGTCGACGACCTCGATCAGCTCGGGAGCGACGCCGGGGCGGGGACCGGCGCTCACGCGCGCGGGCCTGGCTGCAGCAGCGGCAGCGGGATGCGGGTGACGCCGGGCGCCGCCGGCGCGCTCCAGATCTCGGGCGTGCCCTTGCGGCCCGCGAACCGTGGGTCCTTGTGACGGTAGAACATGTTGTAGGCGCAGCCGGGCATCAGGCGACCGTCGGGCAGAGCATAGTGCGTGCAGCACTTCTTGATGCGATCGACCTCGAACGTATGCTCATCCATGAAGGCGTGGATGAAGATTGTCTTCACCATGCCCTCCCCGACGCGCAGACGCTCCGCGAGCTCGAGCACGCGGTCCTCCGGGTACATCAGGCGTAGCGCCCGCTTCAGCGTGCCGAGGATCCGCCGGCTGTCGGGCAGCTGCCCCGCGCTCGACCACAGCTCGTCGATCGTCGCCCGCATGGTGTTCTCGAAGCCTTCGTCGGGCCGGATGGTGCCGCGATTGGCGATGACCTCGAGATAGCGGTCGAGGTCCATGAAGCGTGGGAACGGCACGAACCCGTCGTCGGTCTTGAGGAGATAGGTGAGGCCGAAGCACGACGGGTGGGAGCACGGGAGCGGCAGGAAGTCGCTCCGGCGCAGGAGACCGTCGGTCTGGCGCTCGGCGCCGCCGACGATGTCGGGGATGGTGATGACGTCGAGCGGATCGTGGGGACCGAAGTGCGAGCCGCCGTACCCCGTGTAGGCCGCCGGCTGGAACGTCAGCGACAGGATGAAGTCGCGCTCGAACAGGAGCCGCACGCAGTCGCCGATCTGGTCGTCGTTCACGCCCTTGGCCACCGTCGACACGATGGTCGTCCGCACGCCCGCCTTCTCGAGGTTGGCGAGGGCCCGCAGCTTCACCGCGTGGTGATCGCCGCCGCCGCGCAGGGCCTGGAGCGCGGGATTGCGGAGCGCGTCGAGCTGCAGGCTCACGTACACCTGCCGCCGCGCGAGCTCGCGGCAGAAGTCGAGGTCGCTGGCCACGCGGAGCCCGTTGGTGGAGATTGACACGCGCGCGATCTCCGGGCGGCGCGCGAGGTCGAGCAGCTCGAGGAAGCGCGGATGAATCGTCGGCTCGCCGCCCGAGAGGTTGATCGTGTCGAGCCGGCCTTCCTTGGCGATGAGGCCGTCGATGACGGCGGTGAACTCCTCGTCCGTCATGTGGTAGTTGTCGTTGTTCTGCACGATACAGACGGGGCACTCGAGGTTGCAGTGGTTGGTGATCTCGATGATCGGCAGGCAGCTGTGCTGCTCGTGATCCGGACAGAGCCCGCAGTCGTCAGGGCAGCCGCGGGCGAGCGGCGTGGAGACCTGGAGCGGCTTGCTGCCCTTCGTGATGTAGGTCAGCGACTTCAGGAACCACTCGGCGTCGCCCGAGATCAGCGCTTCCGAGACGCCGTCGCTCGGGCACTGCTTGCGCAGGAATACCTTGCCGTCGCGGATGATGCGCGCGCCGTCGACGAGCCGCCGGCACGCCGGGCAGATGCCCTTGGAGAACGAATGAAAGACCTCCCGGGTGGCGGCGTCGGCCGTGTGAGTGAACTTGGGCTCGACCAGCGGAAGCTTCATGACGGCACCGTGCGGGCGGGCGGCGCCGGCCGGGTGGCACGCATGCGGGCGAGCATGGCGCCGTCGGCGAAGCGCGCGTCCTTCTCGCGGTAGAGCACGTTGTAGGAGCAGGTCGGGATGTTGCTGCCGTCGGTCTCGGGCACGCCCACGCAGCACTTCATGACCCGAGCGACGTCGAAGCTCTCCTCGTCCATGTGGGAGTGGATATAGATGGCCTTCGCCGAGCGCTCGGCGATCTTCCGGCGGTCCGCCAGCGACGGCGCCGGGCGGTCGCTCGGGAACATCTCGGCCAGGAGGCGCTTCAGCGTGCGCAGGACGGCGCCGGTCTCCGGCACGCGGTCCGGATCCGACCAGAGGTCGTCGATCATGGCGCGGAAGACCTCCTCCAGGCGCTCGCGCGGCTCGATGTAGAGCGAGTCTTGAAGAAGCGCGTAGAGCGTCGCCCGCGAGGTGAGGCGCGTCAACGGCACGTAGCCGCCGCCGTCGAGACAGAGCAGGTAGCAGATCGAGTAGCAGTGCGGATGCGCCAGCGGGGACGGCACGAAGTCCCGCCACGTCACGCGCCCGGCCGTGGCCGTCTCGAGCCGCCGGTGGAGGTCGGGGATGGTGATCCGCGCGCTGCGCTGAAAACCGACTCCGCCCTGGCCGGTGAAGGTCAGCGTGTGGAGCTCGAGCGAGCGGATGTGCGGCTTTGAGACCACGAGGTCGAAGAGCGGCCCGACCTCGTCGTCGTTCAATCCCATGGCCACCGCCGGCAGGATCGTCGTCGCCACGTCGTGGCGCTCGAGGAGGTCGAGCACCTTCAGCTTCGCGTTCACGGTGTTGGCGCCGAGAAGGACCTTGTCGGTCTCCGGCCGGAAGGTGTCGAGCGACAGCACGATGCGCGCGTCGAGGGCGGCCAGGCGCTTCACGTACCCCTCGTCGAGGAGCTTCAGCCCGTTCGTGGAGATGGTCAGCCGCTGGATGCCCGCCTCGCGGCACAGCTCGAGAAACTCGGGCAGCTGCGGGTGGAGCGTCGGCTCGCCGCCGGTGAAGTTGATGATGTCGAGCTCCTCGTGATCGGCCAGCAGGTGCTCGAGAATCTTCTTGAGGTCTTCCGCCGACAGATGGTGCGCGTGCTCGTTCTTGTTGACCGTGTAGCAGATCGGGCAGTCGAGGTTGCAGCCCGAGGTGATCGGGATCACGGGAAGGTAGACCTTCTGCTGGTGCGAGGCGCAGGGGCCGCAGTCGAACGGGCAGCCCGCCTGCACCGGGCGGCGCGTGCGTGCCGGCGGGTGGTGCGGCGCGACGAATGACAGCGCGTCGAGATACCACTCCACCGACGAGGCGACGAGACACTCCTGCTTGCCGTGCTCGGGGCAGAACTTGTCGAAGAAGACGGCCTCGTCGCGGAAGACGATCTTCACGTCGACGGCGCGCTTGCAGACGCCGCACAGACCCTTCGTCATCGAGTAGTAGATGTGGTCGGTGGGCCGACGTGTCGGCGGTGCGGACGTCTGATCCGCCATCGGTGCGCCAATTCTCCACCGATGGCGATCGGGGTCAAGGGGGTTGTCGGGGCGGGCGCCTCAGGCGAGGCGAAGATGACGCTTGAGCGCGGAATCGCGGCTGACGCGCCAGATCTTCTGGTCGAGATAGTAGTGCTGGAGCGCGAGTCCCCACCAGAGACAGAGGCCGATCTGCCCGGCCGTCACGGAGCCGAGGCCGCCACCGTCGAAGATGCGGCAGCCGGGAAAGACGTCGGTCCAGCAGGCGAGCAGCCAGTACACGGGCGCGAAGAGGGCACAGGCGCCGAGAAACCGCGCGAGCGACTGGTTCACCCACCATGCGGGGCCGGCCCGCGGCTCGGCGTAGCGGTTGCGGTTGTGGAACCACACGAGGCCGAGGTACTGCACGTTGTGAAAGACGGTGATCATCACCGAGAGGAGCAGGAAGTCCTCATCCGGTCCGCGCGACGTGCCGTACACGGGCTCGAGTCGCGCGATGACGAAATAGATGGCCCCGTACAGGGCGACCGTCAGCAGCAGATAAGCCGTCCGCGGTGAGACCTGCCCGCGGGCGATGGTCCGCGCGCCAAAGAGTCCGAGCATGACGAGCCAGCCGACGACGATGACGACGCCGAGCGCCGCCTCCACCACGCGCAGGGCCTCGGGAATCGGCGGCACGAGCCGGCGCGCGCGTGGATGGCCGAGCACGAAGGCGACGTAGGGCGCCCAGAGGCCTATATAGAGGAACAGCGTCTCGAGGCGGCGCTCGAGGGGCGGGACGGCGCCGTCGCGGGCGCGGTAGAGGGCGAGGAATCCGTAGTGCTGGCGAACGATGTGGTACCACGCGTACAGCGTGGCCCCGCCGAGGAAGAGCTGGAAGGGGAGATCGCTGCCGAGCACGAGGCCGGCGACGATGGCGGCCGGCCCGAGCGCGAAGACGGCCAGTCCGCGGACGAGCACGCCGCGCCGCTGGCGCCACTCATCCGGATCCAGGTAGGTGCGGGTGAAGGCGGCGGCGATGTGGGGGCCGTCGAAGACCAAGAGCCACACCCACCAGAGGATCAGGATCGGCACGCCGGCACCGAAGAGGGCCAGCGCGGCGAGGCTGAGGAGACTGCCCCCGAAGAACCAGGCGAGATCGAACTCGCGACTGACGATCCAGCTCACGACTGGATGACGGTCACCACGAGCCCGATGGCGGCCAGGATGTTGCCGACGCGTACGCACTCGGTCTCCGGGCCCACCTTCACGATGGCCTTGCCGGTGTTGTGCACCTGCCAGGCGATCTTCCAGCCCTCTTCCTCGCTGCAGGCGATGGCCTTTTGCAGCTGCTTCACAACCTGCTCGAAGGTGTGACAGTCGCAGTTGTGGAGGATGGTCATCCACGGCGGCGCCACCTCGGCGCCGGTGGTCTCCTCGACGTCCGCGTAGGGCGTCGTGCGCTCGGTCATGCCTGCCGTGATCTCCTTGGTTGTCTGATTCTACATCCGCAAAGGCGTACACTCGGGCGATGCCAGACGACGGGCTGACGGCGGCGATCGTCCGCGCCGAGCGCGAGCAGGTCTCGGTGCGGGCGATGCTACTCGGCAACGGCCCGCGCTTCGCCCGCGACGCGGTGGGGCCCGTGATCGTCTTCTACGTCGGCTGGAAGACGCTGGGCCTGGTGGCGGGCATCGTCGGCGCCACCGCCGTCACCATGGCCGCCTTCGTCTGGGAGCGGCGCCATGCGCGGTCGGGCATCGGGGCGAGCATCGGGCTCTTCGTGGCGCTGGCCCAGGCCGCGAGCGGGCTCCTGTCGGGCAGCGCCCAGTGGTACTTCGCCCCCGCCGTCATCATGAACACGCTGGGTGGCCTCGTGTTCCTCGGCTCGGTCGTCATCGGCCGCCCGCTCGCCGGCGTCTTCGCGGCCGAGAGCTATCCGTTCCCGCCGGAGATCAAGGCAGGGGCGACCTTCCGCCGCGTGTTCGGGCGGATCTCGCTGGCGTGGGCGGCCTACATGCTCGGTCGCGGCGTCCTGCGCCTCGTCATGCTGTTCCAGACGAGCGTCGAGGCCTATCTGATCGTCAGCATCGCCAGCGGCTTTCCGCTCAGCGCCGCCCTGATGGCGTGGTCGTTCTGGTACGGGATCCGCGGCTTTCGACCCCAGAGCTCCTGAGCCGCCGCGCGCCCACGTCACTCATCGAGCCACTCCGAGCGCCCCGGACGCGCGCAGCCGCGCGATGCGATCGTCCGGGTACCCGAGCAGCATGCGCAGCAGCTCATCGGTGTGCTGTCCGAGCGCGGGGGCCGGCGCGGGCGCGGTGATCGCACCCGGCGTCTTGATCGGCGAAGCCACCTCGCGCAGGACGCCGAACTGCGGATGCTTCACCTCGACGATCATGTCGCGGGCGCGCACCTGCGGGTCCTCCAGGGCCTCCGCGACGGTGTTCACCGGCGCGCACGGGACCCTTCCGCGCAGGCGCGCCAGCCATTCCGCCGTCGAGCGCTCGACGAAGCGCGCCTTGAGGATCGGCACCAGGACGTCCTTGTGCGCGAGGCGCTCGCCGAAGCTGGCGAAGCGCGGATCGCGACCGACCTCCGGGAGCTCCAGAACGTCGACGAGGGCGCGCCAGAACTTCTCCTTGTTGCAGAAGATGACGATGAAGCCGTCCCGCGTCGGAAAGTTCTGGGCGGGAACGAGCGCCTGGTGGCCGGAGTCCTCGACCCGCGCCGGCTGCCAGTCACGGTTCAGCGCCCAGATGGCGAAGTAGGAGAGCATGCTCACCGCGGTGTCGAGCAGCGACATCTCGATGTCGCGACCGACGCCGGTGCGCTGGGCGTCCCACAGTCCCGCCAGCAGGGCGGCCATCGACGCGTAGCCGCCGGCGAAGTCGACCACCGACACGCCGCACTTGCCCGGCGGCGCGTCCGGCTCGCCCGTGATGGACATCCAGCCGGCATAGCCCTGGATCAGGTAGTCGAACGCGGGCTCCCCGGCGCGGGGGCCGGTGGCGCCGAAGCCGGAGAGCGAGCAGCACACGATGGCCGGGTTCACGTCGCGCAGGGCCGCGTACGTGAGCCCGAGGGCGGCCGGCAGATCGCCGCGCAGGTTGTTGTAGACGGCGTGGGAGACGCGCACCAGGTCGTGGAGGACGGCCTGGCCGTCGGGATGCTTCAAGTCGAGCGTGATCGACTTCTTGCCGCGGTTGAAGGACTGGAAGTAGAGCGAATCGTTCTCGCCGGTGAAGGGGCCGACGTGGCGGGCGACGTCGCCCCCGACGGCGGCGTCCTCGATCTTGATGACCTCGGCGCCGAGATCGGCCAGGAGCTGGGTGCCGAAGGGCCCGGCGCCGAACTGCGAGACGGTCAGGATCCGGAGGCCGTCGAGCGGAGCATGAGCGGGCATTATTGTCGCGAGCGCTTGGAGGCCGGCTTGAGGCGCGGCGGGGCTGTTCTAGGTGGGCCCGGCTGCGCTTGCCGTCTTCCGGTCTTGTCGTTCTTGCCGGCGTTTTCTCCGAGGGTCGCGTGGTTCTTCTTGGGGATCAGGGCGGTGCGCTTGAAGGTCATGACTCGTTCGCCGCGCTGGTTGGTGACGCGGGTCTCGACGGTCACGATGCCGCGATCGTTCTGCCGCGACTCGCGCTTGGCCAGGACGGTGGACTCGGAGTAGATCGTGTCGCCGATGAAGGTCGGCGCCTCGTGGACGATGCGCTCGATCTCGAGGTTGGCGATGGCCTTGCCGGAGACGTCGGCGACCGTCATGCCGATGCCGATCGAGAAGACGAGCGGGCCGAGCACGAGCCGCTGGCCGTGCTGGGTGTGGGTGGCGGCGTAATGGGCGTCGCTGTGCACGGGGTGCTGGTTCATCGTGAGCAGAGCGAACCAGGTGCAGTCCGCTTCGGTGATGGTCCGGCCGGGCCAGTGGGCAATGACTTCGCCAACCGAGAACTCCTCGAACCAGCGTCCGTACGCCATCAGAAGGTGAGACCGGCGAGGCGGCGTGCGGCTGTCGCGCGCTCGGCCTCGTTGCCGCCGAGGGCGGCCGGCAGGTGCGCCGCGTCGCGATAGTAGCGCTCCACGGGAAACTCGGTCGTGTAGCCGTAGCCGCCGTGGATGCGCATGGACTCGAGCGTCACCGCGCACGCCGTCTCGCTGGCGAAGATCTTCGCCAGCGCCGCGCCGTCGTCGCCTCCGGCGGCGTCGTAGGTCAGCAGGCGCGCGGCGGTGATGGAGGTCGCCATGTCGGCCAGCTTCAGCTGCACCGCCTGGTGATACGCGATCGGCTTGCCGAACGTCGACCGCTGCTGGCTGTAGCGCAGCGCCGCCTCGAACGCCGCCTGGGCCAGGCCGACGGCGGTGGCGGCGGCGCCGAGCAACGCCGCGCGGCGGCCACGCCTGAACGCATCGGCGGCCGTCAGCAGCGCGCCCTCGTCGAGCCGGACGTCGTGGAGGACGAGCACGCGCGGCTCGAGACCCCGCAGGCCGAGGGTGGCGCTCGGCTCGCCGGCGCGGAACGCGGTGCGCTCGAGGGTGGCGGCGCCGCCGCCGGCGAGCGCGGCGACGAACAGGTCGACGCCGGCGGTGACCGGCGCGCGCGCCTCGCCCGAAACACGTCGGCCGTCAGCGGTCGCGTTGAGGGGCGGCGCGTCGAGCAGGGCGGCCAGGCGCTCGCCGCGGGCCAGGAGCGGCAGCCACTGGCGCTGCGCGGCCGGCGTCGCGCGCTCCAGCACAGCGGTGGCGGCCAGATGGGTAGCGACCAGCGTGGCGACGGAGCCGGAGGCGCGCGCGAGCTCTTCCAGCAGCAGCGTCATCGTCCTCGGATCGAGGCCGAGGCCGCCGAGCTCCGCCGGCACGAGGGCTCCGAGCACGCCCAGATCGCCCAGACTGCGGACCGTCGACACCAGTCGTCCGGGATCCGCGTCGAGCTCGTGCGCGATCGGCGCGATCTCCTTCTCGGCGTAGAGGCGGACGGCCAGCACCATCTCGCGCGTCGCCTCGCTCTCACCGTCGCGCGAGGTGAGGGCGCCAAGGCGCTCGCCGTACCGGTCGACGAGGCTCCTGGCGATGATCGTTCGCTGGATCTCGTTGGTGCCCTCGCCGATGATCATGAGCGGCGTGTCACGGTAGTAGCGCTCCAGATCGCGGTCGGCGCGCAGGCCCTCGGCCCCGGCTGCCCGCAGCGCCTGCACGGCCACGGCGTGCGCCGTCTCGGACGCGAAGAGCTTGGCCATCCCGGCTTCGAGATCGCAGCGCTCGCCGCGGTCCTTCATGCCCGCTGCCCAGTAGGTCAGCAGGCGCGCCGCCGCCACCCCGGCCGCCATGTCGGCGAGTGCCGGCGGCGCCTGGCCGCCGCGCGCGGCGTCGGCCCGCGCGTCGTCGTAGGCGGCCTGGGCGACGCCGACCGCACGCGCGGCGATGTTGATGCGGCCGGCCTCGAGCCCGCCCATGACGTGGGCGAAGCCGCGGCCCTCGACGCCGCCGACCAGGTTCGTGGCCGGACACCGGAAGCCGTCGAAGAGCAGCTCGGCGGTGTCGACGCCCTTGTAGCCGAGCTTGCCGATCGACTTCACCACCTCCAGGCCCGGGCGGCCTTTCTCGACGATGAAGCAGGACATCCCCCGGTGGCGCGGCTGGGCGCTCGGATCGGTGACGGCGAGGAGCGCGAACGTGTTGCCCTCGCGGCCGTTGGTGACGAACATCTTGGTGCCGGCGATGACGTAGTCGTCGCCCTCCCGGCGGGCCGTGGTGCGGATGGCCTGGACGTCGGAGCCCGCGTGGGGCTCGGTGAGACAGAGTCCGCCGCGCGCCTCGCCGCGTGCGAGCCGCGGCAGCAGCCGGCCCTTCTGCTCGTCGGTGCCGTGGTGGAGGACGATGAGGGCGGCCATGGTGTGGCTGTTGACGACGCCGGCCAGCGACATGAAGCCCCGGCAGAGCTCCTCGACGACGCGGGCGTAGGTGGTGACGTCGAGCCCCAGACCGCCGTACTCGCGCGGCACGAGGGCGCCGAAGAGCCCGAGCTCGCGCATGCGGGCCACCAGGGCCTCGGGGTAGGCGTCGGCGTGCTCCAGCGCTGCCGCCGCCGGCCGCACCTCGCCGTCGACGAACGCGCGCACGGCGGCCACGATCGACGATGCGAAGGCCATGACGAGGGCGATAGTACAATGAAAGCCGATGCCCCTCGACGACGTGGTCCTCGGATTACAGCATCTCGTCGACCGGCTGATCCGTCGCGTGCAGCTTGGCCCGGCCCCGACCGCCGGCGCGCGCCGGCTGCTCATCGTCCAGATCGACGGCCTCTCGCGCTCGGTGCTGGAGCAGGGCCTCGCCGAGGGCCGGATGCCGTTCCTGCGCCACCTGCTCGCGCGCGGCGAGTGGAGGCTTCGTCCGATGGTGGTCGGCATGCCGACGTCGACGCCCGCGTTCCAGATGGCGGCCATGTACGGCGTGCGGCCGGACATCCCGGGCTTTCACTATCACGACAAGCAGCGAGGCGAGGACGTCTACTTTCCCCGCGCGGGTGACGCCGCCCTCGTCGAGGAGCGGCAGGCGGGCGGCCGCATGGGCATCGTGAGCGGCGGCAGCACCTACGGCTGCGTCTTCACCGGGGGGGCCGCCAACAACCTCTTCAGCTTCGCGATGATCAAGCGCCCGAGCGGAAGCGGCCTCGTGCGCGCCGTCTCGGCGTTCGTCGTGCTCGCCTGGGTGCTGGTGAAGGCGCTGGCGCTCACGGCGCTCGAGCTCGGACACGCGCTGCTGCGCCTGCTCGCCGATCCCGTCGGCGAGTGGCGGCGCGGCTTCAAGGCGCTCGCCATCAAGGTGGGCATCTCCGTCTGGGTCCGCCAGCTCTTCAACCTCGCCGTCTCGCGCGACGTCTATCGCGGCGTGCCCGCCATCTACGTCAACTATCTCGACTACGACGTGTTCTCGCACGCGTACGGACCCCGGCACCGCCGGGCGTTGCGCGCGCTGCGCCGCACGGATCGGTCGATCCATCTCCTCTGGCGTGTCTGCCGGCGCGTGCCCGAGCACCGTTACGACGTCTACGTGCTGTCGGATCACGGGCAGGCGCACTGCACGCCCTTCGACAAGCTCACCGGCGGCCGGCGCATCGAGCGCGTCCTCTTCGACGACGTGTTCACGACGGCCCGGGTGCGGGAGGTGACGCCGTCTCATCCGGCCGGTCGCCGTCGGCTGTCGAGCGGCATCAAGGCCTATCGCAGCGGCCGGGCGCCCGGCGTCTTCCAGCGCTTCTTCAACTACCTCGAGGACGACTTTCCGTGGGTGCTCGGGGAGCTGAAGGAGGCGCGCGAGCGCGACGACGTGCGGGTGATCGCGGCCGGCCCCAACGCGTTCATCTACTTTCTCGACGACCCGCAGCCGTTGACCATCGAGCAGATCGAGGATCGGCGGCCGGGCCTGGGCGAGCTTCTCTCCCGCCTCCCGGGCATCGGCTACGTGCTGGCGCGCTCGCAGGAAGGCCCCGTCTGCTTCTTCCGCGGCAAGCGCTACCGGCTCAGCGAATCGGATCCCGGCCCGTTTGCCGACCGCGAGGACGCGGCGGTGGTGGTAGCCGGGATCGCGGACCTCATGGCCATGCCGAGCGCGGGCGACCTGGTCCTCTACGGCATCGACGCCGAGCAGGGCAACGTGTCCTTCATCGCGGAGACGGGGGCTCACGCGGGTCCCTCACGCGACGAGCTGCACACGTTCCTCATCGCGCCCCGGGGCGCCGTCCTGCCGGCGGCCATCGCGCACCCGATCCAGCTCTATCCGTTCTTCATGACGTACCAGGAGATGCGTCGGACCGCCGCGTGACACCCATCACCGTCGTGAGCTACAACATCCATCGCGGGGTCGGCCTCGATCGCCGCCGCGACCTGGACCGCACCGCCGCCGTCATCGCCGAGACGGGGGCGGACGTGGTCGGCCTCCAGGAAGTCATCCGCGACAACGGGCGTCCCGACGCCGATCAGGCGACGTACCTGGCCGATCGCCTGGGCATGACGCTCGTGATGGGCGAGACGCGTGCGCACGGGACGGGAACCTACGGCAACGCCGTCCTCACGCGCCTGCCCGTGCTGGCCTCCACGCGCTGCAACCTGAGCTGCGGACTGCGCGAGCCGCGCGGCGCGCTCCGCGTCGATCTTGCGGTGGACGACACCGCGCTGCACGTCTTCAACTGTCACTTCGGCCTCGCCTTCCACGAGCGCCGCGCTCAGCTGCAGCTCCTCGCCACGTTCATCCGCGACACCACGTGCGAGGGACCGCGCGTGGTGATGGGAGACTTCAACGAGTGGCACCGGGGGCCGGTGACGCGCGGGCTGAAGCTCGAGTTCTCCTCGCCCATGCGTCGCATGCGCCGCACGCATCCGGCCATGTTCCCGCTCTTCCGGCTCGACCGCATCTACTGGGACGTCGAGCTCGAGGGCGAGGAGTTCCTCGTGCACCGCACGCGTCTGGCCCGGGTGGCGTCCGACCATCTGCCGGTGGTGGCGCGGCTGCGCGTTCGCCGCCGCGGCGCGGCCGCGCCCTACGTCACCGGCGACGCGCTGCCGCCGGCCGAGTAGCGGCTGGACGCCGAGCCGCCGCTCCCCGAGCCGTCCGTCGCCCCGGCCGCGGCGCCCTCGAGCCCGTCACGGCGCGGTGCGCTCGTCACCGTCGCCTCGGCGCTCATCCTCGTCGCCTTCGTCGTCCTCGTCGTCCGGCTGCACTTCAGCAGCGAGCGGATCGAGAGCTCGAGCGAGCCCGATCGGGCCCTGGCGCTGATCGTGGAGCGCACGATGGATCTCGACGACGCGCTGGCCGGCGCGCCGTCGCTCGAGCGGCGCCTCTATTCGCTCACCCTCGCCGACGGCGGCGGCTCGTTGTCGCAGGCCATCGAGTGGTACGAGGAGGTCGCCGGCTCGACCTCCGACGAGCCGCTGGTGGATCTGCGGCTGGCCGTCCTCCGCGGCGAGGCGGGTCAGCGGGACGAGGTCGAGGCCGCCGTCGCCAACTGGGAAGCGCGTGGCGACGCGCGGCTGGCCGAGATCGTGGGCGCCGCGTACCTCGGCGCCGAGATCGAGCCGGGCTGGCCCGCGCGCGACGCCGTCGAGCGGGCGACGGAGCCCGGCTGGTTCCGCGATCGGCTCGCGCGCCGCCTCGCCGAACGTCTGCACGACACGGCGTGGCTGGCGGAGATCGACCGGGGGGCTCGCGCGCGCGCCGGACCGCTCCTGCGCATGATCCGCGCCTTCGCGCTGAGCGAGCTCGCCGTCTTCGCGCTCGGCCTGCTGGCCGTCGTCTCGCTCGTGCGGGGGCGGGGCCGCCGGGTGGCCGGGGCGCCACTGCCGCCACTCTGGCGCGTCCGGGACGGCGTGGTGGTGCTCGTGCGTGGAGGCGCCGGCGGCGTCATCGTCACCGTCGCCCTCCTGGCGCTCGGCGGCTACACGCGTCGCGGCGCCGCCGTCCTCGAGGGCGTGAGCCTCCCCCTCATGTACGTGCCCGTGCTGATCCTGGCCGCGCGCCAGCTGGTGAAGCCGCTCGGGCTGGGCTTCGCGCGCGCCTTCGGGCTCCGGCCGGAGCCCGGTCGCTGGCGCGCGCTCCTCCGCGTGTCGGCCGTGCTCATCGCGGCCGGCGTGGTGATCGACATCGTCCTCGGCCTGCTGAGCGAGCTCGCCGGAATCTCGTCGCACTGGACGGAGTGGTTCGACGAGGACCTGGCCTGGGGCTCACCCGGCCTCGTGATCGCGAGTCTGCTCGGCACCGTGCTCTTCGCCCCGATGCTGGAGGAGTTCGTCTTTCGCGGCCTGCTCTACGGCACGCTGCGCCGACGGCTGGGATGGCCGGTCGCCGCCGTGCTGAGCGCGGCCGTGTTCGCGGGGGCGCACGGCTACGGCGTGGCCGGCTTCGGCAGCGTGTTCGCGAGCGGGTTGATGTGGGCGGTGGCCTACGAGAAGACCGGAAGCCTGCTGCCGGGGATGGCGGCGCACGCCGCCAACAACGTGTCGGCGGCGTGCGCGGTGCTGGCGCTGCTGCGCTTCTGACCGGCCTTACTGCTGCCAGCGGACCTGCGTCTTGACCTTGGGGTACTCGGGCGACTTACCGTCGATGTCGACGACGCGCATGGTGCCGTCCGACGACTCCATCAGGAAGTTGCCGTTGGAGAAGGTGATGATCTTGCCCCACGCCTTCGGGAGATGGACCTCGTACTTGGGCGTCGCCGTCTGCGCCTCGGCGACCGGCAGGCTGATCCGATCGAGCCACGCGTGGGCGGCGAGGGCGGTGAGGGCGACGGCGATGACGGTCAGGACCACCTTCGTGTAGCGGTCGAGCTGCATGGCTTCTCCTTGTGGTTGAGCGGGCGCGCCGGCGCTAGGCGCGGCCCGCGAGGTCGACGGCAGTGAGGAGGAGCGTGGTGGCGCCGTGCTCGATGTCGTCCATTGGCGTGAACTCCTCCTCGCAGTGACTCCGGCCGTCGCGCGACGGCACGAAGATCATCCCGGCCGGTCCGATGGCGGCCATGTACTGGGCGTCGTGACCGGCCCCCGACAGGATGTGGCGATAGCGCGCCCCGCTCGCCTTGGCGGCGCGCTCGACGGCGGCGACCACGTCCGCGGCGAAGGGCGTGTACGGCACTCGCCAGTAGTGGTCGAGCTCGTAGCGCACGCCTTCCCGCTCGCACGCCTCGCGCACGGCGCGGTCGAGGAGCGGCCGCGCCCGGTCCAGCGTCTCGCCCCGCGGATCGCGCATGTCGATCGACAGCGTGACCTTGCCGGGAATGGCGTTGGGAATGTTGGGATGCACGGTGAGGTTGCCGACCGTCGTCACCAGGTCGCCGCCGATCTCGCGCGCGATCCGGCGCACCCCGGCCACGACCTCGGCCGCCGCCACCAGGGCGTCGTGGCGGATGCGCATGGGCGTCGGTCCCGCGTGATCCTGCACGCCATGGATGGTGAGCCGCGACCACGCGATGGCCACGATGCCGTCCACGACGCCGACGGTGAGCCCTTCCTCTTCGAGGAACGGGCCCTGCTCGATGTGGAGCTCGAGATAGGCGCGGAACGGTCGGGGGACGCAGGGCTCGGCGCCGAGATAGCCGATGCGCTCGAGCTCGTCGACCAGACGAAGGCCGTCCTTGTCGCGGGCGTTGTAGGCGTCCTCGAGCGCGATCTTGCCGGCCATCACGCCACTGGCGATCATGGCCGGCTGAAAGCGCGCGCCCTCCTCGTTGGTGAAGATGGCGAGCGTCACCGGATGCCGCGTGCGAACCTTGTGATCGTCGAGGGCCCGGATCGTCTCCAGCCCGCACAGGACGCCGAGCTGACCGTCGTACTTGCCTCCGGTGGGGACGGAGTCGATGTGCGAGCCCATCATGACGGGCGGCAGGCGCTCGGCGCCGGGACGCTCGCCGAAGATGTTGCCCATCTGGTCCACGGTGACGCGCAGGCCGGCCTCGCGCATCCAGCGGACCATGAGATCGCGGCCCCGCTTGTCCTCGTCGGTGAGGGCAACGCGGGTGAGGCCGCCGCGCGGCGTCTCACCGATCTTGCCGAGCTCGTGAATGGACTGCTCGAGGCGCGCGCGATCGATGCGCATGCGCACCAACTCTATACCGCGGCCGGCCGAAATAGCTACGCCAACGTGGCCGGTGGCGGCGCGCCGTCGCCGCGCTCGGGGGGCACGCTGGCGGCGGCCAGCGCATCCGCCAGCTGCTCGGGATCCACCGGCTTCACGACGTGGAGGTCGAAGCCGGCCTCCCGCGCTTGTCGTGCGTCGTCGGGCTGTCCGTAGCCGGTGAGGGCGATGAGCCGGATGGATTTCAGCGTCTCGCTCGCGCGCAATCGTCGCGCGACCTGGTAGCCGTCCATCTCCGGCAGCCCGATGTCGATGATGGCGATGTCGGGGCGGTGCTCGAGGGCGGCGGCCAGGCCGGCGATGCCGTTGGCCGCCTCGTACACGGTATGGCCGTCCAGCGTGAGGAGCGTCCGCAGCATCTCACGCGCGTCGTCGTTGTCCTCGATGAGGAGCGCCCGCTGTGGCGGCACCATCCGGCGTCGCCGCGACTCGGGCGGCGCCGGCGGCGCCGGCAGCCGCGGAAAGTGCACCCCGAAGGTGCTGCCCTCGCCTGGCCCCGCGCTGGCCGCCTCGACGCGTCCACCGTGGAGCTCGACGAGCCGCCGCACGAGCGTGAGGCCGATGCCGAGGCCGCCCTGCGCCCGCTCGGCCGCCTGCTGGCCCTGGACGAACAGGTCGAAGATGCGGGGCAGGAGCTCGGCGGAGATGCCCTGTCCGGTGTCGCTCACGCGAACCACCGCCTGCGCGCCGTCGGCGCCGACAGTGATGCTGATCGCACCATCCGGCGGGGTGTACTTCAGCGCGTTCATGACGAGGTTGGTGATGATCTGCTCGATGCGGGTCGGGTCGCCGTCGACCCAGGTCGGGGTGCCGGCGAGCGAAAGCCGATGACGGCCGGCGCGACCGGTGGCGCGGACGGTGGCCTCCACGTCCGCGGCCACCTCCAGCAGGTCGAGCGGACGACGGTCGAGGACGATCTTGCCCGTCATCACGCGGCCGACGTCCAGCAGGTCGTCCATGAGGCGGGCGAGGTGTTCCGTCTGGCGCGAGATGACGTCGCGGGCGTGCACGGCGGCGACGTTCTCGACCTCGAGACGCCGCAGCACTCCCACCGCGCCGGAGATGGCGCTCAGCGGATTGCGCAGCTCGTGGCCGAGCATCGCGATGAATTCGTCCTTGGCGCGATTGGCCATCTCCGCCGCCGCGCGTGCTCGGCGCATCTCCGCCTCGTCGCGCTTGCGCTCGGTCACGTCGAGGCCGATGCCGACGCGTGAGTCGTCGGAGAGCCGCACCATCGACCACGACGTCTCCATCACGCGGCCGTCCTTCGCCGCCATCTGGATGTCGCGCCAGCCGGGCGTCGGCGCCTCGAGGTACTTGCGGACGGTCGCGCGATAGTCGGCGTCCGGATAGCACGCGGCCAGGAAGTCGCGGTCGGCGGCGTCGCCGGCCGTCCAGCCCGTCACGCCTTCGAACTCGCGATTGACCCTCAGCACCTGGCCGTCGGGCCGGTACATCGCGATCATCACGGGCACGCTGTCGATGACGGTCTGGAGGAGCTCCCGCTCGTGCGTCAGCGCGGCCTGCGCCTGATGCATCTCGGTCACGTCGCTGACGGAAACGGCGACCGCCTCGACGCGGCCGGCCGGGTCCCGCACCGGTGCGTAGGAGACCGAGTACCAGCGCTCGATGCCCGTGGCCGCCAGCCGCACGCGCAGGGCCGGCACGTGCACCGCTCTCCCGGTGCCGAGCACGTCCTTCAGGATGGGCTCGACGACCTCGGCGGCGGCGTCGCCCAGAATCTCGCGTTCGAGCCGACCGACATGCTCGGCGGCGGGGCGCCCATTGATCTCGGCCAGGGCACGATTGACGCGGATGTATCGCAGGCCGGCGTCGTGAAAGCCGAGGCCGACCGGGCTCGCGTCGAGGAGCGCGTCCAGCCGGGCCACTGCGCGCTGCAGCGCGTCGGCGAGCAGGACCATCCCGAGACAGACGACGACGAACAGCGCCAGGATGCTGGCGTCCGTGGGATTGTCGAGCTTGAACGAGCGCGTCGGTCCGAGCCAGAAGTAGTCCGCGGCCAGGGCGGCCAGCACGGTAGAAAGAATGCCGGGGCCGAAGCCGCCAATCCAGGCGCTCAGCATGACGGCGGGGTAGAGCATGACGAAGGGGGCGGCCGCGCCCCACCAGGGCTCGATCAGGACCCGGATACCGACGGCCGTCGCGGTGATGCAGACGGCGGCGACATAGTGGGCGAGGGGCCGCCGGCGCGGGCGCATCGTGCCCCACATTGGAGCCCCGCGGCGACGCCCCGTCAAGCGACCCGGTACGCGCTACATGCCCAGATAGGCGCGCTTGAGGCGGTCGTCGCCCAGCAGCTCCCGACCGGCGCCTTCGAGCACGAGCTTGCCGGATTCGAGCACGGCCGCGCGGTCGGCGAGGGCGAGCGCCTGACGGACGTTCTGCTCGACGATGAGCACGGTCATCCCGTCGGCGTTGATGGTGCGAACGGTCTCGAAGATCTTGCCCACGAGGACGGGCGCCAGCCCCAGGGTGGGCTCGTCCAGCATCAGGAGCTTGGGCCGGGCCATGAGGGCGCGGCCGATCGCGCACATCTGCTGCTCGCCGCCCGAGAGCGATCCCGCGAGCTGGGTGCCGCGGTCCTTGAGGACCGGAAACAGCGTGTAGACGTAGGCCAGAGTGGCGTCGCGCGCG
>Ga0075428_100003385_pt1 | contig 17437 bp, 15 predicted proteins | sample RhiMetdeltSRZDD2_FD_75291 | JGI IMG/M metagenome (GOLD analysis project Ga0075428, IMG submission 75291) | Populus rhizosphere microbial communities from Tennessee, USA - Rhizosphere MetaG P. deltoides SRZDD2 | ecosystem: Host-associated > Plants > Roots > Rhizosphere > Soil | place: USA... | reverse complement strand
ATGGGAACCAGCATCGGTCGCGAGAACAGCCGCATCCGGTACGGGAACAGGAGGACGATCACGCCCACGATCAACCCGAGAATTCCGCTGCGTGAGAGCGTGGCGAGCTCGACCACGAGGAGAAATGCGATCAGGATCCCAATCCAGATGCGGCGACGCGACGGCTCCATCCGCAGGTAGATCGGCGTCAGGACGAGCAGCGGAATCACGAGCATGACCGCGAGGTGGTTGGGATCGCCGGTCAGCGCGTTGGGCCGGTAGACGCTCTCCCCCGCCACGGCGCCGTAGACGTTGATCGAGCTGGCGCCGCCGGTCAGCGGGTTGAGGATGGTCTGGTCGAGGTTGCCGCCGCGGCGTGCATCGAGCAGCTGGAGAACGCCGTAGAGCGAGTTGAAGGCCATTCCGCCCACGAACCACCCGAGCGACTTCCAGAAGAACCGCTCCGAGCGCCGCGCGACATAGGCGATACCGGCGACGAGGAAGAGGAAATGGATCAGGTACTTGACGAGGCCCTTCCCCCACTGAGAAAGCGCCTCGTGCGTCTCCATGTTGTAGAAGCCGATCAGGTAGACGAGAACGAGGATCCCCAGGAAGGCGACGACGATCACAGCCGTCCGGGGGAGCCGACGGTCACCCCACGCGAGTCGCTCGAGGAGAAACGCGCCGAGGAACAGGATGGTGAGGATGTCGGCCAGGTTCACCGAGCCGGCGATCTCCCAGCGGATCTTCTCGAACGTGACGCTGAAGAGCGTCGCGAAGAAGAGGAAGTCGGTGATCCGTCTCACAGGTTTCGTAGGAGCTCTGCAAGCTCCTCGGCGCGCGCGCGCCGCGACAGGCGCTCCCGCTGCTCCTCGGTGAGGACGGTTCCGTTCAGGCGATCCGCTTTCCAGCGGGCGACCAGGCCCTCGAGCGCGGCGCGAATGCCGGCCACGTCCTCCGACGGCACGACGATCCCGGCGCCCGTCTCGCGCAGGAGCCGCGCCGCCTCGCCGTCCGGCGGCACCGCCGCCAGGATCGGCCGCTCCGCCGCCAGGTACTCGAACACCTTCCCCGACAGCACGGCGCGGCCGCGACCCTCGGCGTCGGGGATGAGCAGGAGGAGCGCCTCGGAGTCGCGCTGGAGCTCGAGCGACTCCCGGTGGCTCGTGTACGGATGTAGCTCGAGTCGATCGCCGAGCCCGAGCCCCTCGGCCCACTCGCGGTCGGCGGCGCGGAAGTCGCCAACGAAACGCGCGGTCACGTCCAGTCCGGATTCGGCCAGCGCGGTCAAGAAGGGCCGCGGGCTCCGCTTCCCGATGAAGCTGCCCGTGTGCGTGATGCGGAAGCGCTCCGCCGGCCGGTACTCGAGCCCCTGGAAGTCCTCGAAGTCGCAGCCGTTCTGGATCGTCACCACCTTTCCGGCCGGGTCGAGCCCGCGCATCTCCTCGGCAATCGGGTCGGACACAGCCACCACGGCATCTGCGCGCTTCGCCACCAGCCGGGCGACGGCGGCACGCGCCTTTTCCTTCAGGACCGCCGCCGGGTTGTCCGCCTGGCGATGGGCGTGCGCGAGCAGAGAGTCGCGGAGATCCGCCACCCAGCGGACTCCCGTGGCGGCTTTCGTGGCCGCGCCGATCAGGTGGACGGACGGCGGCGGCGAGGTGGTCAGGACGACATCGATCTCGTGCTGCCGAATCAGCCGGATCGCCGCCGGGGCGGCGGTCAGCGTCCACGCGGCGTTCTCATCGGGCACGAGCAAGCGGCGGGAGACGAGACCAGCCTGCCGCAGTAACCGGTCCGTTCCTTCGAGCCCATGCAGCTCCTCCGCAGGCTTCCTCCCCTTCGGCCCGAGGTAGTGCGCGCGGTGTACCCACGCCTTCGTCGGGATGGCGAGCTCCTCGCCCGTGTGGATCCACTTCGGGTCGTTCGGCGCGAGAACGTGCGTCTCGATTCCGGCTGCCGGCAGGTGCGTGGCGAGCTTGAGCGGGCGCTGAACGCCGCCTCCGCCGGCCGGCGGAAAGTAGAAGGAGACGAGCAGGAGCTTCACCGCGCAATGATGCTACGCATCCGATGCGCCTGATCGCGACGCTCCTCGCCGCAACGAGCATCCCCGTGCACACGCCGGCGCAGTTCCAGAGCGCCGTCGAGAGCCTGCGTCCGACCGGCGGGACGATCGTGCTCTTGCCCGGACGCTACGAGCAGCTCACGGTCTCAGGAGGACTCGGCGGCAGGCTGCGGATCGTGGGCAAGCCCGGCGCGCGCGTCCAGAACCTGCTCCTCGACGGCACGCGCTACGTCACCGTCGGGCCGCTGCAGGTGACGCCCCTGAGCGGAAACGCCCTGCTCGCGGTGCGCGCCTCGCGCAACATCCGTCTCCGCGACCTGACGGTCACCGCCCGCGGCACGCGCTGGTCGGCCGGCGTCGAGGTGCCCGATTCGTCCTGGGTGTGGATCCAGCAGAGCGAGTTCTCGCACTGTGGCGACCTGTCTCCCGACTGGGCGAACTGCCTGAGACTCAGGGACCGGGCCCGGCACGTCATCGTCGAGCACACCTGGTTCCACGACTGCCGCGGCTGTGACTTCGTCCACGGGCGCGTCGACTCCTACCTGACCATCCGCGAGAACCGATTCGAGCGTGCCCTCCCCTGCTACCTGGGCAAGATCGACCAAAGCCTCCTCCGCTACTACCTGGGGAGGTACGCCTCGGTCCGCTGCCACCACCAGGACCTGATCGAGCTGTTCGCGGGGGACGATCTGCGCTTTGTCCACAACTACTTCGGCGTGTACAAGCGCGGCGGGGCGCAGCTCTACGTCACCGGAGAGTCGAAACGGACGTTGATCGCGCACAACGTCTTCAGGGGAACCGATCCGCGCGTCCCCGGCTGGCAGGCGCGCGTCGGCGTGCTCGTCGGCGGCGGCTCCGGCGGGCCGATCCCGACCTACGTGCGCATCGAGTACAACAGGATCCTCACCGGCGCGCCCCGCAACGACGGCTACGCGGCCTCGATCAGCATCAGTGCGGGGTACGCCTGGCGCATTCCGCGGCCGCAGCGGCCGCTGATCGCCCACAACGTCATCGGCCTGCTGCAGACGCCTGCCCGCCTCTGCAACGGCGCGCGCCTGATCGACAACACGATCCTGCGCGGTACGGGATGTCAGAAGCGCGGCTCAGGGTGATGCCCCGTCGATGGGCGGCGCTGGGTGGATGCGAGGCAAGGACGCAGGGAGCGTTCGTAGCCGTAGGCTACGGGCGCGACCGAGGACGCCGCATCGCGCCGCCCCAGCGCCGTCCAGCGGCATCGGTCTCATCCTGAGCCGCGCTTCTTAAAAACGGTAGAGCCTGTAGCGCTGGTCGTGGTAGACGAGCGGGAGCTTCAGTGTGAAATCGGGATAGAGTTCCTTGTCCACCACGATCCAGTGGGCGCCGTAGTGGCCCGGGATCGCGAGGTTCCCCGTCCGGAAGAACCGTCGCGCGTCTGCGCGGCGCTTGTACGGGAAGTTGTCGGTGGTGTCCGCGACGTGCGCGGGCGGCCCAGCGTTCACGTACACGGGTGCATACGCGCCGATCCGGTAGGCGGTGAGGTCATCCGAGAAGACGATGTCCCGTTTGGGGACGTCCGTCCGGAGCGCGCGGATCACGCCCAGGGTCAGCGCCGGCTCGCCGCGGGGCTTGTCCCGATCGAGGTTCGCGAAGCCGTGGGCGGCGACGGGAGCGCAGAACAGGACGACGGCGGCCAGCGAGAGCGCGCCCATGCGCTCGATCGAATAGCGGCGGTGGAACGTCGAGACGATGGCGAGCCCGAGCGCAGCGCCCACCGCCCCGATCCAAGTCGCGAGCGCCGGCCCGCCGCTGGTGAGGTTGTAGCCGAAGTCACCGGGGAAGCTGAGCTGGAGGGCGATCCCCGCCGCAAGCGCGATCGGTAACAGGGCCCACCGGATCAGGCCTGCCAGCACCGCTGCCCCGCCGACCAGGGCGAACGTGAAGGGCAGGAAACCGCCGATGCGCCGCGCCTGCGACAGCGAGACAGCGTCGGCAAAGCGCGGGAAGATGAACGGGACGAGCGCCACCACGAAGATCGCCAACGACCCGCCCAGCACATACGCCGACCAGCGGCGCCTCGTGGCCAGGACCGCCAGCGGGATGAGCACGAGCCCCGCGACCGCAACCGCCCCGCTTCGCGAGAAGAGCTCCGGCGCCAGCCGGTACGACCGGTCGGAGTAGAAGTCCAGCTGGCCCGCATACTTGATCACGGCGCGGTGCAGATCGTTCGCGCTCGCGTCGTACGACGCGGTCTTCTTGATGATCGGCAGCAAGAAGAAAGCAACAGCGGCCGATGCGACGAGAAGGGTCACGATCGAAGCCGACAGCGCCTTGACGTCCTTTCCGGCGAGCAGCACACGCGCGATCAGGAAGCCGATCAGCGGCACGCACAGGAAGACGGCATACGTCGGGTGGGTCAGCGCGAGCGCGACCGCACCGGCGCCGATCGCCGCCAATAGGCTCAGCTTCCGGTCGCGCACGTAGGTGAAGACGAGCGCGAGGATCGCGGGCACCATCAGCTGGCGCGCGGCCGTCCCGGGCAGGGCAAGCGAGCGGAAGACCCCGGTGTGGCCGCCGGCCATCCCGATGAGCGCGACCTGCGCGATCAGCCCCGCGATCCCGCCCCAGACCGAGCGGAAGAGAGCTCTTCCCGCCGCGTACGCGACGACGAACCCGAGCGGGACGAGCAGCGAGGACAGATTGCGCACGGTCTGGGTCGGATCCGCGCCCGCGAGCTTCGTGATCAGCGCGAGCGCCCCGTGCCAGAGCGGGAACGCGTAGCCCGGATGCAGCCCGCCGTGCTTGAACTCGTCGACCACGTTGAGGCCGGTGAGCTCGGGGAAGTCGACGAGCTTGCGCACGCGGGCGAGGTGGAAGAGGCCGTCGCCCGAGACTGGTCCCGTCGCCAGCCAGACCGCCACCGCAAAGGCGACGCCCGCCAACGCGATGCCGCCGATGATGAGCACGTCCGCGTGCTCGACCTCGGCGACGCGCCGGACCGCGACCGGGATCGCCGTCGCGAAGGCGAGCGAGGCGAGCAGCACGATCGTGAGCGTCAGGGAGCCTGCAAACGCGAAGGTGAGCAGGAGGCAGACGAAGATGGCTGCGAGGCTCCAGCCGAACGCAGCTCCAATCGCCACGCCGAGCTCGCGCGGCCAGCCGGTCAGCCGCAGGATCAGAGCGCCCGGGACGATCAGCACGCAGCCGGCGGCGGCGGCGAGCCGGACCGCGAGGCCGAGGCCTGTGTGCGGCAGGAACTGCGCGATCCCGAGCAGGATCGGCAGCCCCGCGATCAGCCCGACGAAGCGGACGTCTGCCCGTCGCGCCGGCAGGGACGCGGTCAGCGTAGTGATGCCGCTGCCTCCTTCGCCAGAGCGCCCGCGCTCATACAGACCCCGCCGAGGTCGTAAACGGACTCGATCACGCGCTCGTAGAGTCGGTCCCAGCGCTGCGGGCTGGCCGGATCGAACCGGTCGGTGTGCCAGAGGATCGCGAATCCTCCGCCGCGCTCGGCCGCCTGCTCGAGCAGCCGCACCAGGTGCGGCTCCGCTTGGTGCGCGGACAGATTCAGGTACCGCTCTTCGAAGGTCGCATCCATGGCCGCGAGCGGGATTTCCATCAGATTGAACGGGCGCTCGCGCTGGAAGTCCCACGGGCGAAACGGATGCGCGATGCCTGCGCGAAACCCGACCGCCCCCGCGAACCCAAGCGAGCTGTCGTAAGCGAATCCGAGCTCCTCGAGCGGCCGGAGGTTCCTATGCGGGTCGACGCGTAGGTAGTGATAGCGCTGGCCGTCGACCTCCCCGGCGAGCTCCTCCAGCGCGTCCTTCTCGGCTCGCAGCCGGTCGGAATTAGCCGCCGAGGTGTAGCTCCCGTGCAGACCGATCTCGGCCCCACCCGCACGCAGCGTCTCGACGAGCCGCGGCCGCAGGCGGTCGTACGTCTCGGGCGAAGCGCCGTCGGCGGCGTGGCGATGACCTGCCATGACGAAGAACGTCGAGCCGGCGCCGCGCTCGCGCTCGATCGAGATGACGCGCTCGAAGCTCCAGTTCGGATCGGTGCGGCGCAGACGGTGGACCGGCACGCTCGAGAGGGCGCGCGCCTCCCGCAGGGCGGCGCGCCCGCGACCCGCGAGCGCGTGCGACTTGAGCCGTGCTGCCGCGCCCCGCACGCCGATCGCCGTCCAGCGCCAGGGCGTGTCGACGTCATGGGTGAGCGCGACTGCGAACTTTGCACCCCCCCAGCGCGGCGGCGTGACGCCGAGGCGCTCGCGCAACCGCTCCAGCGGCGGGTCGAGGGGATCGAGGCACGACGCCGACGCGGGAAAACGTCCGTGCTGGTCGCGCGGCCCGCCCCGCTCCTCCACGCGTGCGAGGTGGAAGAACGCCTCGGCGATCTCGTCCCCCTGCGGACGCTCGCCGCGGTCGACCTGCTCCCACGCTTCGGGCCGGAGCGTCACCGCCGCATCGGGCGCGCCCAGCGACTCCAGGACCCAGCATGCGCGCGCCTCGATGCTCACAGCCCCAATGCTCCCAGCGCGTACCGGACGGCGTTCACCATCGCCGGCTTCGGATCGTCCGCGGCGAAGACGCCGTCGATGTACGGCGGGCGCCGGAACGCAGCGGACTGGCCGTGCATGACACTGATCGCCCAGCGCTTGTGGCAGCCCTCGGTCGTCTTCGGAGGCCGGCGATCACCGACGAGGTCCCAGTAGGCGGCGAGAGTCACGTCGGCGCCGCACGCTCCCGCGAGACCGTGCCACTGCCACAGGCGAGGGTTGACCTCGATCAGCTTCAGCCGCCCATCGCGCGGGTCGCGCTTCCACTCCACCTGGGCCACGCCGTGGAAGTGGAGCGCCCGCAGAAGCGCGAGCCCCGACTCGACCACCTCGTCGTCCCACAGCGCCTCCCCGACGCGCGCGCTGCCCATGTTGTCCCGGGTTTGCCGCAGCTTCCGGCCCGAAAAGGTCGCGAGCACCTCGCCGTCCTCGGCGATCGCCGCGCCGAGTGTCCACAGCAGATCGTCGCCGCCGGGGATGAACTCCTGCAGCATGGGCTCGTACGGGGCGGCCTTCTCGTACGCCTCGTCGAGCTCGCCCGGCAGCTCGCACAGGAAGGCCTGTCGGCGGTAGATCCGCTTGAAGACGATGTTGTCGGACGGCTTGACCAGGACCGGATAGCCGATGTCACGGGCGGCGGCGCGGCACTCCTCGAGCGAGCGCGGATGGAGGGTGCGCGGCGCGGCCAGGCCGAGCGATGCCGCCGTCTCGACCTGGTGACGCTTGCTCTGGAGGGGCTCCAGCACATCCCAGGCCGGGAACGGATAGCGGAAACGCCCGCCGAGGCGGTCACGATGCCGCGCGAGCGAGTTCAAGTGCTCGTCGTGCGTCGGGAAGACGGGTGCGGGCTCTCCGAGGGCGTCCCCGAGCTCGAGCATGGACTGGATGAAGCCCTCCTCGTCGGCGACCGGATCGGGCGCTCTGACGGGAAAGGCGTACGAGGAGCGGAACCCGATCGCGAAGTCGCGGTGGTCGACCGCGATGACGGGAATGCCCACGCGCCCCAGCGAGCGGATCGCGCCGAGGCCGTTCACCCAACCGACCTCGCAGACCACCGCGGGCGCCAGCTCCCTCTCCGCGACGTCGGCGGCCGCGGACGGGAGATTGGGCTTGACCCGCATGAACGCGGGAGCACGGAAGGTCCGGCCGTCCTGCGGCGGCGAGCTCACCGCGCCGATTGTAGAAGCGACGCGACCGAGCCCGAAGACAGCCACTCAGCGGCGTGCCGGTACGTGGCGCGCCGCCTCTTCGGGAAGAACCAGCTACGTAGGCGCAGCCCGGCGAGGAAGAGCAGGCGGGCCCGCTCGGCCTCCTTCATCCCCTTGTGGTCGGCGAGGAAGCGGAGGTGGCCGCGCACCTGCTCGCGGAACATCGGATCGAACTCCTTCTTCCAGCTTGCCCCGCCGACGTGCACGGCCTCGGCGCCGGGGAAGAACACCACCCTCCAGCCCGCCTGGCGGAACCGGTAGCACCAGTCCACCTCCTCGCTGAACATGAAGTAGCGCTCGTTGAAGAGGCCGACCTCAGCGGTGGCCTTCCGCCGGACGAGCAGGCATGCGGCCATCAGAAAGTCGGCGTCGCGTACGCGGTCGTGCTCGAAATCGCCCGCGTAAAAGGCGTTCAGCGCCCGCGAGCGCGGCGCGAGCTTGCGCAGAAAGAGGTACTCCGTCGAGAGCCGCCACAGAGTGGGGAAGCCGCGAACGGAGCGCTGGAGCGTCCCGTCCAGGTTGCGCAGGCACGGGCCGACGACCGCCGCGCGCGGATTCGCGTCGGCGAAGCGCACGAGCCGCTCGACCGCATCGCCGAGTACCCAGGCGTCGGAGTTGAGCAGCAGGTAGTAGTCGGCCTCGGAGGCCCGCATCCCACGGTTGTATCCGACCCCGAAGCCGCGGTTCTCCTGCTCGATCAGCTTCGCCTCGGAGAAGTGCTCCCGCACGATGTCGAGCGTCCCGTCGGTCGAGCCGTGGTCGACCACGATCGTCTCGTAGTCCCTGATGCTCTCGAGGCAGCGCTCTATCCACGGCATGCCGTTGTACGTGACGACGATGGCCGTGACGGTCATCTGGGGAATTCGGCTTCGCGCCCGACCTTGGCGCGCGCGGGCGACTTGCGAAGCGCCTCGATTCCCCAGATCGCGACGCCGGGAAGCGCAAGCGCGATGGTGACGAGGAAGAAGACGAAGCCGGCGGCGAACGCCTCGTCAGCCCCGATGCCGAGCTTGCCGAGAAAGCTGACGAAGAACGACTCCCGCACCGCCACGCCGTTGAGGGTGAACGGCACCAACATGACCAAGAAGAGGAGCGGACCCAGCGCGAAGTAGGGGCGGACCGAGAGGTGGACGCCGACCGCCTGTCCGCCGGCCCAGATCGAGACGACGCGCGCGGCCTGAAGCAGGAGCGTCACGCAGGTCACGAGGATCAGCAGCCGCGCGTTGTGGCGGTAGGAGTGGATCGCCTCGTACACCGCCCGGACGTGCCGCTCGACCCACAGCTTCCTGAGCACGGGAACCAAGCGCCGGAGCAGCGGCCGCACTCTCTTGGAGAAGAGGACGATGCCGGCGATGACGGTCGCGATCACGAACCCCAGCTCGACCCAGAGGTAGACCCCGATGTCGTAGTGGCCGTACGCGAGCGCGATCCCGAGCGCGGCCAGGATCAGCGTCGCCGCCCCTCCCAGTGCGCGTTCGAGCAAAATCGACCCCGCCACCGGCCCGCCGCGACCGGGATGGCGCTTGGCCGTCTCGTAGATGCGGACGGCGTCGCCGCCCAGCGAGGTCGGGAGCATCTGGCTGGCCGAGTACGAGACGAAGTAGGCGCGCGTCAGCCACGGGACGTTTTCGTGGATCCCCTTCGCCCGCAGCAGCAGCTTCCACCGCCACGCCATGGGAGGCACCGTCAGCAACGCGATCACGATCGAGAGGACCAGGTAGTACGGATCGGCGTTGGCGATGATGTGCAGCGTCTCGCCGACGTCGATCTTCCAGAAGATGTAGGCGAGCGCGAGCCCAGTGATCGTCAGGGTCAGGACGATCCTTATCGTGGTCCGCCTCTTCATGTGGGGCGCGCCCTAGCTCGCGACAGCTTCGACATCGGCCGTGTCGAAGCGTATGCATTCGGCCGCGCGATCGGCCCGCTCGAGAGCCTCCTCGCGGCTGCCGCCGACGGCGATCACCGCACCCGCCCGGTCGGAGGCGCGGCGCAACTCTCCGAACACGTGGCCCGGCCGCCGGTAGAGGCGGATGTCGAGGACGCCCTCGATCGACCTGGCCTCCTCCTCGCCCGCGACCTCGCGCAGCTCACCGGGAGGAGCCAACAGGAACCTCACGCATGCTCCACCGACTTGCTGGACTGGGAGGAGCGCCCGGTCCGGGATCTCCTCCCCGAGCGCCGAGGCGAGCGCGAGTGCGTTGAGGTCGATCCCGAGCGCGGCCCGGCAGAGCTCGGCGTCGTGTCCGCCCCCCAGCCGGGCACCCAGCTCGCCCACTCGAGGCCCGTCCTCCCCGACCCGCACCTGCGTGTACGTCGGGCCGTCGGTGATCCCGAGCGCTGCCGCTGCCGCGGACGCGGCCTCCACCGCCGCTCCGACCGTCGCCGGATCGAGCGAGCTCCTCCAGACGTGGGCGAGGGCGACGCCGAAGGCCGGCGGATCCGCGAGGACGCGGTCGGTCACCGTGAGCGGATGGAAGCGTCCGTCGCGCGAGAAGCCATTGATCATCACCTCGGGGCCGTCGATCAGCTCCTCGACGAGGAGCACGCCGCTTCGGGACTGCACGAACGCCTCGTCGATAGCCCGGTCGAGGCCCTCCCGTCCCGCGACGAACATGAGCCCGCGCTGCCCGTGGCGATCGGTCGGCTTCAACACGCACGGATATCCGACATGGTCGGCCGCGGCCACCGCCTCCGCGGGCGTCGTACACACCTCGAATGCCGGCTGCGGGACGCCCTCCTGCGCGAACCGTTCGCGTTCGCGGAGCTTGGAGGTCGCGAGGAGCGCCGCCTCCGGAGAGACCGGGTGCGCGAGCCCGAGCCGCTCCGCCACGCGGGCGGCGATCGCCACGGCCCCGTCGATTCCCGGCGCGATCACGCCGTCGATCCGCTCAGCGTCGGCCAGCCGCTCGATCGCGGACTCGTCCTCCACCGAGATGATCGCGCGCCGGTCCGCGTACTGGAACCCGGGCGCGGAGGGGTCACGGTCGACGGCGATCACGAACAGCCGCCGGCGCCGGGCAGCGGATAGCAGGCCGAGCTGCGCGGGGCCTGCCCCCAGGACGAGAATGCGTTCTGCCTCCACGCGGCCCATTGTCGCGATAGCGCGCGACGTCGCCCTAGAGTGCTGCGCGTGACTCCTCCGGTCGTCCTCGTCCGTTTCATCCGCTTCGGCAAGGTGGAGTGGCGTCCCGATCCGGGGTGGGGTCTTCCCGAGCTGCCGGGCGGCTGGGATGTGGTCTAGCGGAGACACCATCCGCTTCCGCTATGTGCGGGACGGGCGCGCGTTCTGGACGCTCCCCGTACGAGTGGCCGCCGACTTGACGACGGAGCTCGCGCTGTGGATTGCGCCGGGCACGCGGGTCCTCCGCCCAGACCCACCTCGGGTGCCTGTTTCGGTCCTCGCGGCCGGCACGTGGGAGCCCGTCGGGACGACCTGGTTCGGCGAAGGCGTGCTCATGCTGCGGCGGCCGGACACGCGGCACTCGCTGTGGCTCTTCTGGAACCCCGACGGCACGTTTTCCAGGTGGTACATCAACCTCGAGGACTGGTGGCGCGACGGCGAGGGCGTGGACGCCTACGACCACCTGCTCGACATCTGGGCGCACCCCGACGGCACGTGGGAATGGAAGGACGAGGACGACCTGGCGGAATCGGTCGACGCCGAGATCTTCACTGCGGCCGAAGCCGCCGCCATCCGCGCAGAGGGAGAGCGCGTCGTGGCGGAGTGGCCGTTCCCGACCGGCTGGGAGGAGTGGAGGCCCGATCCGCGCTGGCATGTCGTCTAGCGGCGACGTCGTCGCGCTGCGCGAGATCTGGCACGGCCGAGTGTGGAAGGCGCGGCCGTGGATCGTCGTTCAGTCCGATCCCGAACTGCTCGTGCTCTGGCTTCCGACCGGTTCGCGCACGATGGTGCCGGTCGGCAAACCCGTGCTCCCGGTCGGTGACTGGAAACTGACCGAGGGACGCTTCGGCGTGAGCGACGCGTACCCCGGCACGAGCGCGCTCCGGCTCACGCGCCCAGGCGCCTTTCACTCGATTCTGCTCTTCTTCGGCGCCGAGTTCTATGCGTGGTATGTGAATCTGGAGCGGCCTCTCACACGGTCGCGCGTTGGATTCGACCTCACCGATCTCTTCCTCGACATCTTCATCGAGCCCAGTCGCGACCCTCGCTGGCTCGACGAAGAGGAGCTCGAACAGGCGCTCGAAGCCGGGCTGCTCACGGACGACGACGCCGCTGCGGCACGTACCGAAGGCGAGCGCGTCCTCGCCGACTGGCCGTTCCCGACCGGGTGGGAGGACTTCCGTCCCGATCCCCGCTGGGAGCTGCCGGAGCTCCAAGCGGGTTGGGACGTCGTCGACTAGGCCGCCTCTTCGAGCGCCGGCGCAGGCTCGATGGCCTCGATCAGAGCCGGCTTCCGGGCCGGAATCGCCAGTGCGAGCACCGCGCCGATCCCGACGACAGCAGCGCCGACCCAGACCGCGGGGCCCATGCCGTCGACGAAGCTCTGGCCGGAGCCGTAGCCGCCGGCGCTCGCGAAGATCGAGGCGAGGACAGCGACCCCGAACACACCGCCGAGCTCGCGGATGGCGTTGTTGGCCCCCGACGCCTGCCCCTCCTCGCGCGGCCGGACGCTGCCGAGGATCACGTTCGCGACGGGCGCGAAAAAGAGACCCATACCGACGCCGGAGAGGATGAACGGGCCGACCAGCTCCACGTACGGGACGGTGGGAGTCGAGACGGCGGCTATCCAGCCGAGCCCGATCGCCTGCAGCGTGAGCCCGACGCCCATGATCTTCGTCCCCGAGATCCGGTCGGAGAGCGCGCCGGCGATCGGCGCGACGATCAACGGCATCGCCGTCCAGGGCAGCACGCGCAGACCCGAGCCGAACGGCGAGTACCCCTGCACGGTCTGGAAGAACTGTGCGAGCAGGAAGATCGCGCCGAACATCCCGAAGTACATGAACAGTGACGCCGCGTTCGCCTGCGAGAACGTGCGGTTGCGGAAGAAGCGGATCGGCAGCATCGGGGCCTTCGCGCGGCGCTCCCACAGGACGAACAGCGCGACGAGCAGGGCGCCGGCGGTGAGCGAGACGATGATTTCGGTGCTGCCCCAGCCGACGCTGTTCCCACGGACGAGACCCAGCACGATCCCGAACAGGCCGGCGCTCACGAGCGCCAACCCCGGGAGATCGAGCTTCGAGCTCGGCCCGTAGCTCTCTCCCAACCGTCGCCACGCGAGCGGAATGAGGATGAGCCCGATCGGGACGTTCAGCCAGAAGATCCACTGCCAGGAGATCCCCTCGACGATCGCTCCGCCGACCACCGGGCCGAGGGCGACCGCGAGGCCGCCGACGCCGCCCCACGCGCCCAGGGCGAGCCCGCGGCGGTTCGCGGGGACGGCAGCGCTGAGGAGCGTCAGGGTCAGCGGGGTGACGATGGCGCCGCCTACGCCTTGGAGCGCGCGGGCCATGTTGAGTGCCTCGATGCTCGGCGCGAGCGCGGCGAACGCCGAGGCGGCGGTGAAGATGCCGAGCCCGAGGACGAACATGCGGCGGCGCCCGAACCGGTCGCCGAGCGCGGCTCCGGTCAGCAACAGCACCGCGAAGGTGAGGGTGTACGCGTTGACCGTCCACTCGAGCCCTTCGAGCGTCGCGTGCAGGTCGCGCCGGATCACCGGCAGCGCGGTGGTCACGACGAGGTTGTCCAGCGTGACCATGACGAGCGCGATCGACGTGATCACGAATGTCCACATCGTCTTGTGTCCTAGCCTCTCGGTCATCTCCTTCTTCCTTTGCTAGTGAGTGATCACTGTCTTATCTGGCCAAAAAAAGAGACGGTGCTCATCGATGCCAAAGCCCTTCCAGCATCCGGCCGGCCCACTTCTCCTTCGCGCCCAGCAGCTCCAGCGACGCGATGACGTTCAGGAGCATGCCGACGGCGAAAAAGTTCCGGACCTCCTCGGACGGGAAGGCGGAGACCGCCTCGACGTGCTCTACCAGCCGGCCGTATCCACGACGGCAGACCTCGCGGACGTCCGGGTCGTCGCACGCCGCATAGGCCTGCATCTGGCCCTGGAGACGGCGGGGATCGGAGAGAACCGTCTCGTGATACGCCTTGGAGATAGCGTCGAGGGCAGGCTTGCCCGTCAGCCCGGACGAGGCGCTACGGAACATCTCGAGCGTCTCCTCGAAGCACCGCTCGACGGTGGCGATGTACAGATCCTTCTTCGTTCCGAACAGGCGGAAGAGGTACGGCTGCGAGATCCCCGCGCGGCGGGCGATCTCGTCCGTCGAGGTGCCGTACAGGCCACGCTCCGCAAACAGGTCCTTGGCGACCTCGAGGATCTCCTCGCGCCGCTGGGCGGCGGTGAGTCGTTGTGTGGCGGTTGGGTTCACGTCGGGAAAGTTATCACTCACTCACAACCTTGTCAAGCACCTCGGCCACGCGGTCGAGATCGCCTTCGGTCAGCCGCGAGTGGAAGGGCAGCGCGAGCGCCCGCTCGTAGCAGGCGTCGGCACCGGGGAAAGGGCCCTGGTCGGCGTAGGCGCTCAGGCGGTGGACCGCGTACGTCCCGATCTGCGCTTCGATTCCGGCCTCCCGGAGCGCGGCCAGCGCCTGGTCGCGTCGATCGAGCTGCACGACGTAGGCCTGCCAGCCGTGGCGGTCGCCCTTTGCAGCGCCCGGTGTCTCGACGATCGTCTCCAGCCGGGCGGTATATGCCTTGGCGAGCCGGTGCCGCGCCTCCCACAGATCCTCCAGCCTCCGGAGCTGGACGAGACCGATCGCGCACAGCACGTCCGAGAGCCGGTAGTTGAACCCCGGCTGGGGGATGTCGAACTCGCCGTCGGTCGAGATCCCGTGGTGGCGAAGCCGACGAATCGAGTCGGCCAGTTCGCCGTTCTGCGTCGTGACCGCCCCGCCCTCCCCGGTCGACACGATCTTCCGGGGATGGAAGGAGAGGCAGCCGAGCTCTCCGAGGCCGCCGCAGGGCATCCCGCGCCAGCGCGCGCCGAGAGCACCCGCGGCGTCCTCCACGAGATGCACGTCCGGCGGCACCGCGTTCTGCAGCTCCTCCCAGTCCAGCGGCCGGCCGAAGAGGTGCACGGCGAGCACCGCTCGGGTGTTGGGAGTGACGCCGTCGTAAACCCGTCCCGCATCGAGGTTCATGGTCTTCGGATCGACGTCGACCAGCACGGGCCGCGCGCCGGCGAGGGCGACAACGTTGGCCGTCGCCGGGAAGGTGTATGCGGGGACGAGCACCTCGTCCCCCTCGCCGATCCCAAGGGCGAGCACCGCAAGATGAAGCGCGGCAGTTCCGGAGGAGACCGCGACGGCGTATTCGACGCCGCAGGCGCTCGCGAGCTCGCCCTCCAGCTCAGCGACCTTCTCGCCCATGGTCAGCTGCCCGCCCTCGAGCACCTCCGCCGCTGCAGCGGCCTCCTCCGGCCCGACATCGGGCCAGGCCAGGCGGATCATCCGCTCTCCCGGTACCACGCGATGGTGCGCCCCAGACCGTCGTCCAGCTCGACCTCGGCCTCGAAGCCAATGAGCTCGCGCGCCTTGTTCACGTTCGGAATGCGCAGCTCGACGTCCTCGAAGCTCACGTCCTGGAACACGATTTCTCCGGGGGCGTCCGTGAGGCGCTTGATGCGCGTCGCGAGGTCGTAGATCGTCACCGCGGAGCGAGGGTTGCCGATGTTGAAGCTCTCACCGACCGCGGCGGGATGCTCGAGGCAGAGCAGGATCGCCTCGGCCATGTCGTCGACGTAGCACCAAGCGCGGATCTGCGAGCCGTCGCCGTGGACGGTCAGGTCCCGGCCGGCGAGAGCCGCCTCGATGAAGGCGCGGATCGCCCCACCGCCGATCTGACGCGGCCCGTAGACGTTGAAGGGGCGAACGGAGACCGTCGGCAAGCCGAGCTCGTCGTGGTACGCGTGCGCCATGTGCTCGCCGGCCAGCTTGGAGACGGCATAGGTCCAGCGCGCCTCCCCCACGGAGCCGGTGGTCGTGACGCTCGTCTCGGCCACACGGAAGGCATAGGTGCCGAAGACCTCGCTCGTCGAGAATTCGATCATGCGCTCGAGCCCGTCGGTGGCCAGTCCAGCCTCGAGGACGTTGTACGTTCCGATCAGGTTGACGCGCATCGTCCGCACCGGACTTTCGCGGACGGTGTCGACGCCTGCGATCGCGCCACAGTGGACGATATGAGTCGCGCCCTCGGCGGCGCGAGCGACGGCCCGCGCGTCCAGGAGGTCGCCTTCCACGAAGCTGAGGTTCGGATGCTCCGCCAGCTCGGTGCCCGAAAGGGTGTCGCGGTGGAGGTTGTCGAAGGCGACGATCTCGTTCTCGTCGACGAGCCGGCGCGCGATCGTCGTGCCGATGAAGCCGGCGCCGCCGGTGATGAAGATGCGCTTCCGGCTCAGGGCCACGGCGGCCACTCTAATCCTCGGCGCGCCCGCCCAAGTGTGCCGAGTGTACGCTGGCTTCGTGCGGGCCTTCGCTGTCGTGGCAACGGCACTGGTTCTCGCTCCAGCTGCCTTGGCGTGGCCGAACGCATCGCTCCAGGTGACGGTCTGGCCAAAGGGCAAGAGCGGCGCTTCGCACACCTGGACGCTCCGCTGTGACCCTCGGCCGCGCGGCACCCATCCTGATCCCGACGGCGCCTGCTTCGCTCTGGCCCGCCATCCGCAGGCGTTGAAGCTGGATTCGAGGTCGATCGAATGCACCGACCGGTGGGACGGCCCTCAGGTCGCGCTCGTCAGCGGGAAGTTCCGCGGCAAGCGCGTCCGCGCCTGGTTCAGGCGCACCAACGGCTGCGAGATCAGCCGGTGGAACGCGCTCTCGGCACTCCTTCCCCGCCGCTAGGGCTCGGGCTCTCGACGTCGCCGTCCCGGTTCACGACATCGCCTCCGCTACGGAGCGCGGAAACCGCGTCGGTGAGAACGAAAGCGCGCCTGCGGGAACCATCCACGGGACGATCTCCGGCCTGAGGACGCCGGCGCGAACCGCTTCGTCCTGAATCTTGAGCTCCCGAGCCTGTTCGGGCTCGACGGTCATGATCGAGAGACCCCGGTACCGCGGATGATCGATCGGTCCCGCGGCGACCAGCGAGCCCGCCGCGTGCAGATCTGCGAGGTAGGCCAGATGCGCGTCCTGCACGGCGGCCGCCCTCTGCTCATCGAGCTGGGGAGCGTCCGGCGGTCGCAGCATGAGCGCGAGCGTGAAGTGGTCGAAGCGCATGTGCCTCCTTTCGCGCTGCGGAGCGGGCCTGCGCCGGCCCGCTCCGCGGCTTCGCAGGTCGATCAGCCGGCCAGCGGCTCACCGGTCTCGAGGACCGTCTTCAGGCCGCTGAGGATGTAGCTCCACCCGCCGGCGACGCTCTCCGCCGTCTTCAGGGACTGCTCGAGCTGGTCGTGCACGACGGTGAGCTTCGTGAACCCGCCGTCCTGCGCCTCGATCTCCCAGTTGACGCGGCTGTGCGGCTCGACTGCCGTCTCCGGGTCGTAGAGCGCCCGCCAGGTGATGCTGAGCCGGTTCGGCGGGTCGGACTCGATCACCTCGCCGTCGACCAGCTTCTGGCTCTCGTCTGCCGACCAGCCGGAGTACTCGGCCCCGGCCTCGAACGTCGACTTGACCCTGCTGCCGTAGAA
>Ga0075428_100003382_pt1 | contig 17450 bp, 17 predicted proteins | sample RhiMetdeltSRZDD2_FD_75291 | JGI IMG/M metagenome (GOLD analysis project Ga0075428, IMG submission 75291) | Populus rhizosphere microbial communities from Tennessee, USA - Rhizosphere MetaG P. deltoides SRZDD2 | ecosystem: Host-associated > Plants > Roots > Rhizosphere > Soil | place: USA... | reverse complement strand
TTGTTAATTCTTAATTATTAATTGCCAAGAATTCTCTCCATAGACTATGGCCTTAAAAGAACTGGCTTAGCAGTTACTGATCCTTTACAGATCATTGCAACCGGCTTAACCACCGTTGAATCAAAACAGCTGGTACCTTTTTTAAAAGACTATTTTACAAAAGAAGAAGTTGAACTGATCATTATTGGTGAACCAAAGAATTGGGATGATACAGATACGCATGCCACGCCATTAGTTGAGAAATGTATTAAAGAACTTCAAAAAAAATTTCCTTCCATTCCGATCAGAAAAGTAGATGAACGTTACACTTCCAAAATGGCTAAAGATGCCATGCTGGAAATGGGATTGAAAAAATCCCAGCGAAGAGACAAGAAGCTTGTTGACGAGATTGCTGCCACCATCTTGCTTCAAGAATATCTTAGGACGATTGGTTAATTGTTAAATTGTTTAATTGCAAGTAGATTTGCAGAATAACCATTTTGCAATTCGACAATTCAACAATGATTTTACCAATTGTAGCATACGGTCATCCGGTTTTAAGAAAAGTAGCCCATGACATTCAGCCTGATTATCCGGGACTCTCAAAATTGATCGAGGACATGTGGGAAACCCTGTATGCCAGTACTGGTGTAGGTTTGGCGGCACCACAGGTGAATAAGGATATTCGGCTTTTTATTGTAGATTCTCAACAAATATTCAACCAGTTGAAGGAAGATAAAGAACAACATAGCTATCCTGATGCACCCGGTATAAAGCAAGTGTTTATCAATGCTCATATTAAAGAACTCAATGGCTTTGAATGGAGTTATAATGAAGGCTGTCTCAGCATTCCTAAAATAAGAGAAGATATCAAACGCCAATCAGTAGTCACAATCGAATATCTGGATGAAGATTTTCAGCATCACATGAGAACCTATCAGGGACTTACCGCACGAATAATTTTGCATGAATACGACCATATTGAAGGCAAGCTTTTTATCGACCATATTACTCCGCTTAAAAGAAAACTGCTAAAAGGGAAATTGAAGGATATCACAAAAGGAAAAATAAAGGTCGATTATAAGATGATGTTTCCTGCATAGATCTTTTCACCCAATTTACCGTATGAAAAGATTCCTTTCGATAGCTTTTTTATCTCTTACACAAATTGTTTTTTCACAAAACGAAGATTCTCTTGATAATGCCCGGTTATCTAAAATGATCGAGCTCTCAGAAGTAGTGGTTCGCAACAAACTGGATGTTGAATCTTTTATTAAAAGGGTAAAGACCGATACAACATTTTATAAGGCATTCAAAAATCTAAGAGTGCTCAACTTTACTTCTTTAAATGATATAAGAATGCAGGATAAAAGAGGTAAGGTAAAAGCAACTTTACAAAGTAAAACAAGACAACATGTAGCAGGAGGGTGCCGGACAATGGAGAAAATAAATGAAACCGTGACCGGTGATTTCTATGAAAAGGACAGCAGTTATAATTATTACACTGCTGAATTATATGCAAGCTTATTCTTTACCAAAGAACGGGTTTGTGGCGAAACCAATATTGTAGCAGGGGTGCAACGAAATGTAAAGTCAAAAAAAGGAATTGAGAAACATAAGGAGCAACTAAAGATGCTTTTTTTTGATCCCGGTAAAAAGATACCCGGCATTCCTTTGATGGGAGATAAGACGGCCATTTTTGACAAAGACAACTCCGAAAAATATAATTTCTCACTCGACTTTGTCGACTACAATGGACAAAGCTGTTACCTGTTTACTATAAAAGCCAAAAGTGGAAGTGGAGTAGTGATAGATAATATGGAAACATGGTTCAATAGTAAGTCAATGGATATCGTTGCCCGCAACTACGATCTGAGCTATAATGCAGGTGTGTATGATTTTAATGTGCAAATGGAAGTGCAAATGACCAAATTTGGAAATCTCACTGTTCCTTCAACACTTCGTTATACTGGCACATGGGATGTTGCCTTTAAAAAAAGGGAAAGAGGTGTATTTACAGCAACTTTGTTTGATTTTAATAATCAATAATTATTAATTAATAATTATTGATTATTGTGATCCACGTATCGATGAATACCCTCTCCACTTCCCGATCACCTCCGTCATATCCTCCGGCAGTTCAGTTTCAAAAAACATTTCCTCTTTAGTTGTGGGATGTGCAAAGCCGAGTGTTTTTGCATGCAGAGCCTGTCGCGGGCAAATAGTAAAACAGTTGTCAACAAACTGGCGATATTTGGCAAATACAGTTCCTTTTACAATTTTATCGCCACCATAGGTATCATCATTAAACAAAGGGTGACCGATATGTTTCATGTGCACACGAATCTGGTGAGTCCGTCCGGTTTCCAACACGCATTCAACCAGCGTAACATAATTAAATCTTTCTATAACGCGATAGTGAGTGATCGCTTCTTTGCCATGATCGCCATCGGGGTAGGCTTCAAATAACTTACGAAAACGAAGGTTGCGGCCAACGTGCGCCACAATTGTTCCTTCATCATTTTTCACATCACCCCAAACCAAAGCAATGTATTTTCTTTTTACAGTATGATCATAAAATTGCCGTGCAAGATTTGTCATTGCTGTACTGTTTTTAGCCATCAGCAGCAATCCGCTGGTATTTTTATCAATTCTGTGCACAAGCCCATATCGTGGTAGGGTCGATTCATTTATCGATGGATTTGTTTGCTGCATATACCACGCAACCCCATTTAGCAAGGTGCCGGAATAATTTCCGCTCCCGGGGTGCACCACCATGCCTGCGGCTTTATTTATTATCATCACATCATCATCTTCATAAAGGATAGTAAGATCTATCTTCTCCGGCACCACATCAGTTTCTTCCGGGCTCATATCGCTGTAAAGAATTATTTCATCAAGCCCTTTTACTTTATAATTCTGTTTAACAGTGTTCTTATTCACTGTTACCATTCCTGCATTTATTGCCTGTTGTATTTTATTTCTCGTGGCATTCTCGATCCGTTGCATCAGGTATTTATCAATACGCAATGGCTCCTGTCCTCTATCAATTTTTATAACAAGTCTTTCGTACAGTTCATCACTGCCGTTCTGTTGATCATCTTTTGCCTGGTCGTTTTCTGTCATAATTAATTTGCGAGTCCCGCCTTAAGCAGGACGAAGCAATCTCCGCTTTTATTACTATTATATAACCGCCCTGGTTCCCTGATTAAACTTTACAGGTTTATCCCGAACTTGTCGAAGGATTCCCTTCAAGTAGAGTAACGCCGGTTTTGCTTGAGTGAAGCAGCAAAAGTACATTTGCAGGATGGATAAGCAAAAGGTCATATTTCGGGACCTGGGTAACATGGATTATAAAACAGCCTGGGATTACCAGGAGAGTTTGTTGCAGGAGAATACCCGGGTGAAGTCTGGAGTCAGGAGTCGGGAGTCGATCGTCAATAGTACAGATTCAAATTTCAATAACTCTGAACTCCGCACTCTGAACCCCGAACTCTCGACTCAACACTATCTTCTGTTCGTCGAACATCCACCCGTTTATACTCTTGGCAAAAGCGGCAATATTGAAAACGTTTTAATGAGTGAATCACAACTGGAAGAGAACGGTATTCAGTTTTTCAGAACCAACCGCGGTGGTGATATTACTTTTCATGGCGATCAGCAAATAGTTGGCTATCCCATCCTTGACCTTGAAAAATTTTATACTGATATTGGGAAATACCTTCGCAATCTTGAAGAAGTAATTATAGCAACACTGGCCGATTACGGACTAAAAGGAGCAAGGTCCGCCGGCGAGACCGGTGTTTGGCTTGATCCTGATATTCCCGGAAAAGAAAGAAAAATTTGTGCAATGGGTGTACGAACAAGTCGATGGATCACAATGCATGGCTTTGCTTTTAACGTAAATACTGATCTTTCCTTTTTTAATAACATAATTCCCTGCGGTATTCAAAACAAACAGGTCACTTCACTTGAAAAAGAATTGGGTAGAAAAATAGATTTTGAAGAAGCAAAAGAAAGAGTGAAGAGGAATTTTGAGAAAGTGTTCGAGGTGGAGCTCGTCAATGGTGAATGGTGAATGGTCAATTAAAGTGGTTCTTTATTCACAATTGCCTAATAACCATTCACCATCAGAAGTCTTTTGGAATAAAAAACCTGTTCTTCTCGATAAGCTTGCCTTCATCATACAATTCGGATTTGAACCATCCCGAATGATAAAAGTTTGATTTTTCCAGCATCAAAGAAGCTTCTTTTAAATCTTTTAACTCAAAAAGGAAAGTATCATCATCCTCATAGAATTTGATCGAATATTTTCTATTGCTGAAATCAGCCAAAGAGATCCGAACCAATCCATCCTTATTTGCCACGATACGATACATAGGAACAACAACACCCGAATTGTTCTTGCTTTTTACAACCGCATCAATTTTTCTTGTTAAAGAATCAGGGAGCAGATCAAGTTTATTGTTTCTATATCGCCTGAGAATTAGAAGTTCTTCCGAGGTCAATGCACTGTCAGGTAAATTTTGACTAATGATCCGCTCCACGATCTTCAAATAACTGCTGTCTGTAATTTTCTTGTTTGCTGTATCTGAAAGCAAGGCGGCTCGGATACTATCGCTGGCCGGTCGTTTTGATTTTGTAACAATGAAATTGGCGCCATCAACATGGATATAAAGGCGGTAAAACATTTTATCAGTTGGAGCCTTAGCGTCCATGTATCCGTTTTGCCGGTTATTAGGGTCAGGTACTGTAAGTAAGCTTTTAAAATTGGCAAGACTGTCAGCTGAGCGCTGGATACTTATCTGTTTTACCTGTTTGTATTTATTATTCCAGCTGATGATAATTCGGTTGTTCCCTTTATTTACTACAGAGAAAGCAGGTAATGAATCCTGTGCATTAGCCAAAGCTGAAATGCATATAAAAAGGGACAGGATGATTTTTCGCATGGATATAGAACGTTAAAACAAAAAATTTCTTTCGGCTTACTTTGGCAAAGATAGGAATGGAGGGCACAAACTTAAAAGATTAACGAACCTTTTTGCAATGAGGCATTTCCCTGTAAACCTCCGCTATGGATCATCAGTATCTTACTATCCGGGGCCAATCGATCTTTTTTTATAAGATCAAACATTGCATACGCCAATTTGCCGGTATAAACAAAATCAGTTGGGATATTGGTCAACTTGTAAAATTCATTCATAAAATCAATAAGTGAAGCATCATATTTAGCATAACCACCGAAATGATAATCATAAATGTGCTTAGCCGTGTTATCATTTTTTTCTTTCCATCCTTTTAAAACTACAATTCCAATAACCTCCTGGTTAGCTGAAACGGATTTTGAGATCCCATTGAACATTGTCCCCGTACCTACTGCACAAGCAATATGCGTATATTTCTTTCCCGTCGCATGTTGAAGGATTTCAGATGCTCCTTTTTCACCTTCTGCGCCGGCGCCACCTTCAGGTATGATATAGTAGCCGGGAAATTCTTTTGTAATGGTCGCAAGAAAATCATCATTTTCTTTCCGGCTATAACTTTCGCGGGAAATAAATTTTAATTCCATTCCATATTTTATCGCTTCATTTAATGTTACTGAAAGATGTGCAGGCTTTTCCCCGCGAATTATTCCTACGCATTTTATTTTTTGCAGGTAACAGGCGCACGCTGTTGACACAATATGATTTGACCATGCTCCGCCAAAAGTCAATATGCCTTTATAAGTAGCGGCATTATAATTTTCAAGGTGATATTTTAGCTTAAACCATTTATTGCCTGAAATGACAGGGTGGATTTTATCAAGACGAAGAACAGAAAACTCGATTTTTTTATTTTGTAAAAGCGGAGTTTGTATTTCGTCAGTCGTGATTTTTCCCGTATCCGGTGTTTGCATGCAATAAATATAATGTGAGTAGCTAATTTATTTATTTTCGCAGCTCAATTTAAATTATCGATGAAATGAGCCATAAAAATTTTCGAGCATCCCGATAACTATCGGGACTATGTGGCCATAGGATAAAATAATAAAATACACATGAAACCTAGTTTGGTAATACTCGCAGCTGGCATGGCATCCCGCTATGGCAGCATGAAACAGGTCGAAGGCTTCGGTCCAGCTGGTGAAACGATCATGGATTATTCTATTTATGATGCGATCCGCGCCGGATTTGGGAAAGTAGTTTTTATTATTCGTAAAGAATTTGAAAAGAATTTCCGTGAGATTGTTGGAAAAGCTTTCGAAGGCAGAATTGAAGTGGAATATGTTTTCCAGGAATTAAATATGTATTCAGAAGGATTTGAAATTCCTGCTGAAAGAACAAAGCCATGGGGAACCGCCCATGCTGTTCTGTGTGCTGAGGAAAAAGTAAAAGAACCCTTTGCAGTGATCAATGCAGACGATTTTTATGGTAGAGATGGATTCGAAAAAGCGTATAAGTTTTTAGTGCAGGGTTGCGATGAGACAACTTATGCCATTATTGGCTATGAATTGCTAAAGACACTTTCCGAACATGGTACCGTGAATCGCGGTGTTTGCGAAGTGAATAATAAAGGTAATCTTGTTTCGGTGGTGGAAAGATTGAATGTATCAAGAAAAGGAGATAAAATTGTATGTAATGATGAGCATCTTCCAAAAGAGCTTCCACTCGATACGCATGTTTCAATGAACTTCTGGTGCTTTCATCCCTCGTTGTTTGATTTTACAAAAAAAGTATTCGACCAATTTCTTGCAGAACATGCTTCGAACCCAAAAGCAGAATTTTTTATTCCGATAGTTGCGGATAAGTTTATTAAAGATGGGGTAGGAGTGATAAAAGTGATCGCTACTTCCGCAAAATGGTTTGGTGTCACATACAAAGAGGATGCTCCAATGGTCAGAGAAAACCTTCGAAAACTTGTGGATGCGGGCGACTATCCGGAAAACCTTTGGGCAAAATAAAAGTCTCGCCTAAGGCGAGACAGCTTTAAATATTGGGGGTTTACATGATCAATTTACTTTGACCATAAACACATAGTCTTCGATCTTTTTTACCTGTTGTACACGATCCATTCCTTTCAATGAAGAAACAGCAGGAGCTTTTATTTTTAACGACGTATCATTTTTTTTCAAATCATTTAATACGCTGTGTATATATTTTGATTGAATGGCAAAAACAACTCCTTCTGCTGAAACCTGGCGGGTACTGAGTATCCCGATCACTTCACCATTATGGTTTATTACTGGCCCGCCGCTATTTCCCGGATTAGCAGCTATTGCAATTTGACAACTTAAAGTATCTCCGTTAAAACCAGTGGGTGCACTTAAATAACCCTGGCCATATACCATCGCATCGTTGCGGGGGTAACCAAGCGTATAAATTGATTCAGCAAGGTCGCTTGAAGATCTACTGATACCATAAGGAATAGTTGCTAAAGTTTTGAATGAATCATCTTCTATTTTAAGTATCACAAGGTCTTTGGCAAAGTCAGTAAACATAACTCTTGCATTAAAATTTTCACCTTTCTTATTTTGAACAACAACAGTTTTTGCATTTCTAACCACGTGAGCATTGGTAACTAAATATCCTTTGCTGTCGATCATGAAACCGGTGCCATTAAAACGATAAGTAGGACTCACGATCGGTTTTTTCTCGCTTTTATTATCAACATCCTTGATCTTGTTGTCAAGTTCCTTGTCTTTAACCTTTAAACCATTTACTTCATTCACCAATTGTTTTACCTGGGAGCTTTCGAGTTTTGGTGAGATCGACCAAACCAATAGGCTTATCGTAACTGTAGTGATACCGGCAATAGTCGCTGCAATGGCAGCAACTCTTTTATATTTCTTCCAGAGATAAACAACTTTGGCTTTGCCTTTTAACCTGTCGGAATTTATCAATCCCTTCTCCGCAAGATCGATATGAACTTCATTTAATGTTGATTTGAATTTGCGCAGTTCACCCACTTCATTCATTTGATGAATAAATAGGGTATGCTCAACAACCAGCTGATCCACTTCAGGATTTGTTTTGCGTAACTGCTCAAAATAAACCCTTTCATCAGGCTTCATTTCACCGCGAATATATCGCTCGACAGTTTCCAGTAATTGAATGTCTTCCATCACTTACCATTTTTATATTGGGCAAAAAATAATTTCTTTAGCCGCATTAAGCACTTGTATTTCTGGTTTTTTGCATTGTCAGCGTTTGTATATCCAAACTGGCTGGCAATGTCCTGCATGTTTCTCTTTTGAATATAAAAAGCTTCGATAAGACTTTTGCAGGGTTCACCAAGGCTTCCGATCGCTTTTTCCATCATCGCAAATTCCAGGTCACGCTTTTCATATTCCTCCACATCTTCCTCAACCGGTACTGTGGCCACCATGCTTTCCACTTCACTTGAATACCGGTTATACTGCTGCAATTTTTTTAACCAGATCCGCCGGCAAACTGAATAAACGTACGTTTTTATCTGGCAGTTCAGTTCAAAATTTCCTGACCGGGCCTTTTCGAGCAGCACGATCATGGCCTCCTGAAAAATATCTTTGGCTTCCTGGGCAGAGCCGTTGTTATTGATAACCAGGCTTTGAACCATATTATAATTGTCCTTATATATGGTCTCAACAGCTTTTTTATCCCCCAACGCCAATCCTTTCAACAATTCTTTCTCTTTAGTCTCAGGGCTCAATCTGCAAGTTTTAATACAATTATTTAGAAATAGTAACCCAAAGAAAACCAAAAAAAACTATTTCGGGCCGGGTTACCTTTTGTTAAATGGGGTATAAATGCCAAATTCTATTGTTTAAACAAAATCAAAAAACAGAAAACATGAAAAAGCTTTTTTATGTATTAGTGATCGCAGCAACGTTTGCAGCTTGTAACAGCAGTGAAGATACAACAACAACTACTGAATCTTCAGCTCCTTCTACGACTGAAACAATTGCACCAACTCCGACTGATACAATTCCAACGGCTCCGTCAACAACTGATGCAGCTCCTTCTTCAGCAGCGAAGTAAGATTTTTTCATATGGCAAGCAATCGTTAGAGGCCATCCCGATTCTTCGGGGTGGCTATTTTTTTACAAACACTCGTTCAGGTGTAATTATTTTATTTAAAAAGGCTTGCTTCTTAGACATGAATGTTTATTTTTGAAATCTGATGACACTTACAAAAGCATACCGTTGGTTTTATTTTTATTACTTCTTTAGCCAGAAGCCGGGATTGCTTTTGTTGAAAACGTATTAACGCTAATAAGGAATCAACATAAAGGGTCTCGGCAAAAGCCGGGACTTTTTTTTAATATGCATACAAGAGTTTCGATACAGGGCTATGAAGGCAGCTTTCATCAGGTAGCTGCACAACAATTCTTCGGAAAAGATGTACAGGTGTTGCCGTGCGCCACTTTTAAAGATGTAATTAAGATCGCTTCCAATAAAAAAGAAAGTGATGGCGGCGTGATGGCGATTGAAAATTCTATCGCAGGCAGCATTTTGGCCAATTACAACCTTCTTCAAAAATCCAGTCTGAAAATTATTGGTGAGATCTATTTGCAGATCAAACAAAACTTATTGGTAAATCCGGGAGTAAAGCTGGAAGATATTCGGGAAGTGCATTCACATACAATGGCATTGCAACAATGCTATGATTTCTTAGATAAGCATAAATGGAAACTGGTGGAAACAGAAGACACCGCATTAAGTGCAAAACATGTTCATCAGCACAAAAGCAAACATATTGCTGCCATTGCAAGCAAACTGGCAGCCGATTTATTTCAGTTGGAAGTGCTGGCGCCGGGCATTCAGACGTTGAAAAATAATTATACAAGATTTTTGGTTTTGCAAAGGCAAGATGTTGCGCACGCGGTCAACGATGCTAATAAAGCATCAGTGAATTTCCATACGGATCATTCAAGAGGAAGTTTAGCGAAAGTGCTGACCAAAATTGCTGACGGTGGAATTAACCTGAGCAAGCTGCAAAGCTTCCCAATTCCCGGAAGTGATTTTAAATACAGCTTTCATGCTGATATGGAATTTGATTCTATTGATCAGTTTGACGCTGTGATTGATGAGATAAAACCGTTAACGGAGGAAGTGAGAATTTATGGAGTATATAAAAGAGGGTTGTGGAAGTAGAACCATGATTAACAAGATTAAAAAAAGATTTTTAGGAAATATGGAAACATCAAGACGATTAGAAGGTATAGGAGAATATTATTTCTCACAAAAATTGAGAGAGATAGAAGAATTGAATAAGCAGGGAAAGAATATCATCAATCTTGGTATTGGCAGTCCGGATCAACCGCCGCATCCCGATGTGATAAAGACTTTACAGGAGGAAAGTGCAAAACCGAATGTACATGCTTATCAGTCTTACAAAGGGTCACCTGTTTTGAGAAAGGCAATGAGCGAATGGTATAAAAAATGGTATAATGTCGATCTGAATCCTGACACAGAAATATTGCCGTTGATTGGAAGCAAGGAGGGCATCATGCATATCTGCATGACATATTTGAATAAGGGAGATGAAGTGCTGGTGCCAAATCCTGGCTACCCGACGTATAGAAGTGCAGTGATGTTGGCTGGTGGCAAATGCAAAGAATATAAGCTAAGAGAAAAGAATAATTATGAACCGGATCTTGATAGGCTTTCAAAAAAAAGTTTGAAGAAAGTGAAGCTGATGTTTGTGAATTATCCGCAAATGCCAACGGGGCATTTGCCATCGAGAGAATTATTTGAAAAATTGGTTGCATTTGGAAAGGAAAATAAGATCCTGATCATTCACGATAACCCTTATAGTTTTATTCTGAATGAGAATCCAATGAGCTTATTGAGCGTTGATGGTGCAAAAGATTGTGTGATCGAATTGAATTCTTTGAGTAAATCACAGAACATGGCCGGGTGGAGAGTAGGAATGTTATCCGGGGCAAAAGAAAGAATTGAAGAAGTGTTGCGATTCAAAAGTAATATGGATAGTGGGATGTTTTTGCCTGTTCAATTAGCTGCGGCAAAAGCATTGAGTTTAGGAAAGGAATGGTACGATGAAGTTAATAAAGTATATAAGGAAAGAAGAGAGAAGGTCTTTGAATTGCTTGATCTGTTGGAATGTAAATTTTCAAAAGACCAGGCCGGACTGTTTGTATGGGCAAAAATTCCTTCGAAGTATAAAGATGGCTATGAGCTAAGTGATGATGTGCTGTATAACTCAAATGTCTTTATAACACCAGGGGGAATATTTGGCGATGCTGGAAATAAATATGTGAGAGTAAGTTTATGTGCGCCGGTGGAGAAATTTGAAGAAGCCAAACAAAGAATAATTAATAATTATTAATTAATAATTATTTCATGGAAAGAAAGAGAATAGCAATAGTTGGTGTTGGTCTTATCGGGGGCTCATTAGCATTGCAGCTTAATGAAAAAGGATTAGCCAGTAAATTAATTGGCGTTGATGCAAACAGGGATCACCAAAAGAAAGCAATTGAATTAGGGTTGATTGATGAGGTAATGGAATTGGATGAAGCAATAAATAATTCTGATGTTGTTATTCTTGCGATACCCGTAGATGCAATGGTAAAATTGTTGCCACAGGTCTTGAATAAGCTTACTAACCAGGTGTTGATCGATATGGGGTCTACCAAATCGGAATTGAGTTCTATAGCAAATGGTCATGCCAAAAGAGGAAGATATGTTGCCACGCATCCTATGTGGGGAACTGAGTATAGCGGCCCGCAGGCTGCTGTGCATGGTGCATTTGAAAACACGGCGGTGATAATATGCAACGCCAATAAAAGTGATGCCGATGCGTTGGAGTGGACAAAGAGCATGTATAAAAAAATTGGGATGCATTTATTGGAAATGGATGCGGTGGCACATGACCTGCATGCGGCTTATGTAAGCCATATTTCTCACATTACATCATTTGCTTTGGCAAATACGGTGCTGGAAAAAGAAAAAGAAGATGAAGCCATTTTTGAATTGGCCTCTGCTGGTTTTGCAAGTACAGTGAGATTGGCAAAAAGTAATCCTTCCATGTGGGTGCCGATTTTTATGCAGAACAGGGAAAATGTTTTGGATGTCTTGAATGAGCATATTTCGCAGTTAAGGAAGTTTAAGAGTTGTTTGGAAAAAGAGAATTGGGATTACCTAAAAGAACTGATAGAAGGAGCAAACAAGATTAAGAGAATTATAAAATAAACCCCCCGTCCCCCTAAAAGGGAGACTTAGGTCGAAGAGTATGCTATGAATAGCCCGGGTTTTAACCCGGGGATGAAAAGAAAGTTTTTTAAAGAACCCCGTAGGGGTTCAACATTGATTACAAGAAATGAGAATGCGAATAAGATCAGGAGAATAATTAAATGAGTCAGACGACCCACATAACAAATAAGTTGTTAAGATTAAGTAAACAGAAACAATTAGTTTTTGGTTTATTGACTACTAAATAGAATATCAATAGTTGGGAACATACTCCTGCGCTAAAGCTTCGGAGTAGAAACTAAAAATTAACTTTACAAACTATATTTAAAATGCAAACAATCGAACAGACAACAAATGAAGCAGCACAAAAAGCATGGGGCAAGCGACCGCTGATCATCAGCGGACCCTGCAGCGCTGAAACCGAAGAGCAAGTAATACAAACAGCGCAACGTTTGGCCGCAACCGGCAAAGTAGATATGCTGCGTGCAGGCATTTGGAAACCGAGAACTAAGCCCGGCATGTTTGAAGGCATCGGCGTAAAAGGTTTGCCATGGTTATCACAGGCAAAGAAACTGACCGGTTTGCCAACAACAGTGGAAGTCGCTACCGGCAAACAGGTGCATGATGCATTGACGTTTGAGGTGGATGTATTGTGGATCGGTGCGAGGACAACGGTGAATCCTTTTAGTGTGCAGGAAGTGGCCGATGCATTGCGTGGTGTTGATGTGCCCGTGCTGATCAAGAACCCCATCAATCCCGATCTTGAACTATGGAACGGTGCTGTTGAACGTGTTGCCCGTGCGGGTATTAAACAGATCGGTCTTATTCATCGCGGATTTTCTTCTTATGGAAATACGGAGTATCGCAATGCGCCGATGTGGCATTTGGCGATCGAGATGAAGCGTCGCAACCCTGAATTGTTGCTGATCAATGATCCTTCGCATATCTGTGGTCGTCGGGATATTTTAATGGATGTTGCACAGAAAGCGATCGATCTTGGCTTTGACGGACTAATGATCGAAAGCCATATCGATCCTGATAATGCATGGAGCGATGCGAAGCAACAAGTGACGCCGGAGAAATTATCAGAAATGATCGATGCCATCAAATGGCGTCATGAAACGGCGAAAGAAATTGAATTTATTACCGCGTTGGAGAAATTACGTGAACAAATCAATCATTTGGATGATGAACTGATACAGTTGCTCGGTCAGCGGATGAAAATCGCAGACAAGATCGGGGAGTACAAAAAGAATAATAATGTAACGATCCTGCAAACGAGTCGCTGGAATCAGATATTGGAAAAAGCATATGCAAAAGGTGATGCATTGGGATTAAGCAAAGAATTTATCACTAAATATTTTGATGCAGTGCATATGGAAAGCATCAATCATCAGAATAAGATCATGAATTCGTGAATGGTGAATGGTGAGTATGATTATGATACCAGCATTTATTCCCTGATTGGCTTCTGTTGCGTCGCACTCTTGTACAACAACAATTCTAATGATCAATTTATCACGCAAAGCCGCAAAGTTTATTAAGCCGCAAAGAATCTTTGCGCCTTGGCGAATCCTTGGTCCCGCCTTAGGCGGGATGAAATAAAAAGCTTAATGAAGAAAGCAACATATAAATTTTCAAATTCGTCCGTTGACTACTACCTCGCCGGGGGCATTTCTCATTTAAAAGAGATCGTTGATAAAGATAATACCATCATCATTACTGATGAGAATGTTCACATTGCCCACACAAAAAGATTCACCAACTGGAATTGTATTGTTTTAAAACCTGGCGAAGAATTTAAAGTTCAGTCAACCGTGGACGAAGTGATAGATCAGCTAATTGAAATGGAAGCCGATCGCAAAACCACTTTAGTAGGTGTTGGGGGCGGGGTAATTACAGATATTACCGGTTACGTCGCCTCTGTTTATATGCGGGGAATCCCGTTCGGTTTTATTCCCACTACTTTGCTCGCTATGGTAGATGCTTCCATCGGGGGGAAAAACGGGATTGATATTGGAGTGTATAAAAATATGGTTGGAATAATTCGCCAGCCGAAGTTTATTCTTCATGATATGGTTTTCCTGAATTCATTGCCACAAAATGAATGGGAAAATGGTTTTGCGGAAATAATAAAACACGCGGCAATAAGAGATGCGGCCATGTTCAGGGAGTTAGAATCGAGCACACTTAAAAAATATCAAAGACGTCAAACTGCAATTTGTGAGCTGGTGCAACGAAATGTGATCATCAAAACCAAAGTAGTGCAGAATGATGAGTTTGAAAAAGGAGAAAGAAGATTATTGAACTTTGGTCATACACTTGGGCATGCATTGGAGAACCAGTATGAATTATCGCATGGCCAGGCAATTTCTATTGGTATGACCTATGCATCCATCATTTCAGAAAAAATTATTGGCTTCAAAGAAGCGGGCAGAGTGGCTGCTCTTTTAGTAAAGTATGATTTGCCAACCTTTGCCGACTTTGATAAACAAAAAGTTTTTGAAGTGTTGAAAATGGATAAGAAGAGAGAAAGAAAAGAAATGAATTATGTATTATTAGAAAAAATAGGAAAAGGAGTTGTTAAGTCAATTCCATTGAAACAATTAGAAGAAATTATTAATGAATTATAAACCAGAACAAGGATAACACGGATTTGGCAGATAATCACAGATGATATCCGTGAAGATCAGTTTCATCAGTGTCATCCGTGTTCCATATCTTAAAATGAAAGTAACTATACATCCGTCGCAATTGAAAGGAATTATTCAGGCACCGGCTTCAAAAAGCTCGATGCAAAGGGCATGTGCTGCAGCCTTATTATCAAAAGGAACAAGTACGATCTATAATCCAGGACATAGTAATGATGATAAAGCTGCCCTGGATATTATTCAAAAGCTAGGAGCAGTTCTTGAAGTTAACCGTGAAGAGTTAAAAGTTAATAGTCCAGGATTTCCACTCACGAATCACGATTCACCATTCACCATTAACTGTGGGGAAAGCGGATTAAGCATAAGAATGTTTACACCAATCGTTGCCTTGAGTGATAAACAAATTACAATTAGTGGTTCTGGCAGTTTGGAAACAAGACCGATGGATTTTTTTGATGAGATATTGCCACAGCTAGGGGTGAAGATCAATAGCAACGAGGGCAAATTGCCAATGACAGTTCAGGGACCGTTAGTACCCGCAAATATTGAAGTGGATGGATCGTTGAGTTCACAATTTCTTACAGGGTTGTTGATGGCCTATTCAGCAGCAGGAGCAAATGATGTTTCAATCAAGGTAAAAGATCTTAAAAGCAAACCTTACATTGATCTCACTTTAGATGTCATGAAAGATTTTGGGATGAATGTTCCTGAAAATAAGAACTATAAGGAGTTTGTCTTTCATAGTGAACCCACTCACCACTCACCACTTACCACTTACCAATACACCGTAGAAGCTGACTGGAGCAGCGGCGCATTCTTATTGGTTGCCGGTGCCATTGCCGGCTCAATAACAATAAGAGGACTCGACCTTTCTTCAACACAGGCTGATAGAGCGATCATAGATGCATTGATGAGTGCGAATGCAGCAATTGCAACGGAAGCAAAAGGAATACAAGCTCACCCGGGAGGATTAAGAGGGTTTGAATTTGATGCGACTGATTGTCCGGATCTTTTTCCTCCATTAGTTGCGCTGGCGGCCTATTGTAAAGGTGAAACACGGATCAAAGGCGTAAGACGTCTGAAGCATAAAGAAAGTAACCGGGCTGTTACATTGCAGGATGAATTTGACTTGATGGGAGTGAAGATTGATCTTGAAGATGACATCATGACCATTCATGGCGGAACAATTGTAAAAGGTGCCGATGTTCATTCACATCATGATCATCGTATTGCGATGGCTTGTGCAGTTGCAGCATTGGGCGCTAATAGTGAAACCGTGATCGAAGAGTCACAGGCCGTTAAAAAATCTTATCCTGATTTTTATTCCGATCTTCAATCCCTGGGTGCAAAACTTGACTCAGGATTTATTTTAAATATGTAAACAATGAAACGAATTCTTTTTCTTCTGGTTCTGACCTTTTTGTCTTGTATAGCAAAGGGACAGAAGAAGGATCGTTTACCGAATATCATTATCATTTACATTGATGATATGGGTTATGGTGATGTCAGTCCGTACAATAATTCAATTACCTACACACCAAATTTTCAATGGCTTGCCGATAATGGGTTGACGCTTACAGATTTTTATGTCTCGCAGGCTGTATGTTCTGCTTCAAGAACATCATTACTTACAGGCTGCTATTCTAATCGTTTAGGAATACATGGAGCTTTGTTCCCTGATGCAAAGATTGGTTTGCACCCTGCTGAAATTACTATCGCTGATATGCTCAAAATAAAAGGATATGCTACGAAAGCAATTGGTAAATGGCATCTTGGTTGTGAAAAAGAATTCTTACCTACCCGCCAGGGTTTTGATGAATATTATGGTATACCTTATAGTAACGACATGTGGTCTAAAAATACCAACAGAAAATTTCCACCTTTGCCGTTAATTCAGAATGAAACCGTAATTGATACTATTAGCGAGCAATCATGGTTTACACAACGCTTCACCGAAAAAGCAATTGAGTTTGTCGATGCAAATAAGTCAAAACCATTTTTTCTTTACCTGGCTCATCCTATGCCACATGTCCCAATTTATGTTTCTGATAAATTCAAAGGAAGATCAGGCAAAGGATTATATGCCGATGTTATCATGGAAATTGATTGGTCAGTTGGTGAAATAGTAAATAAACTAAAGCGACTTAAACTCGAGGAAAATACCTTGCTTATTGTTGCCTCTGACAATGGACCCTGGCTTCCGTTTGGAAATCATGCAGGAATAACAAACGGATTAAGAGAAAGTAAAGGAACATCATGGGAAGGTGGCGTAAGAACGCCTTGCCTGATGTACTGGAAAGGAAAATTGCAGAATGGAATTAAAATAAATACAGCTGTAATGAATATTGATATTTTACCCACCGTCGCATATCTAACACATTCTTCACTTCCTGAAAAACCGATCGATGGCAAGAATATCTGGAAAGTCCTGAATAACGATAATAAGGATAAAGAATTTGTTTCCAGGCGACCATTGTTTATTTATTATAACACCAACGAACTCCAGGCAATGCGTTGGAAGAACTGGAAACTCTATTTTCCGCATACGTATAATTCTATGGACGGCGTAACACCGGGTAATGATGGAAAACGAGCTCAAACAAAATCAGTAAAGCTTGAAACAATGGAACTTTATGACTTGAATAAAGAC
>Ga0075428_100003378_pt1 | contig 17455 bp, 11 predicted proteins | sample RhiMetdeltSRZDD2_FD_75291 | JGI IMG/M metagenome (GOLD analysis project Ga0075428, IMG submission 75291) | Populus rhizosphere microbial communities from Tennessee, USA - Rhizosphere MetaG P. deltoides SRZDD2 | ecosystem: Host-associated > Plants > Roots > Rhizosphere > Soil | place: USA... | reverse complement strand
GGTGTTCGTGGATCTCGGTCGAGTGGCGGAAAGCGCTTACCCAAACCAGGATCCACGGATGGATCGAATTGGCCAGTGACAAACCGGGACCGCCCGTGCAGAATCAGGCTCACTCCGCCCATTTCTGCTCATAGTGAGGCCAAAGTGAGCACTTTTGTTCGATCCTTGCGTATCGTGCCAGTCGTCCTCGCTGCGGCGCTGGCGCTGGTGGCCGGCTTGATCATCAGCTCGCCGGCGACCGCCGCCGCTCCCGCCGGTCAGCTCGGGAACGTGACCGGGTTCGAGGCCGACCAGGCGACGTACACGTTGTCCGCCGGTGACGCGAAGGTGCGCGTGGTGTTCCTCAAGGACGACGTGTTCCGGATCTGGCTGGCGCCGGACGGCGAGTTCACCGACCCGGCGAACACGCCGCCGAGCGACCCGGATGCGCCCAGCTCGAACATCGTCGTGAAGACCGATTACGGCACGCCGTCGACGACCTGGCGGGAACGCGGCGGCTACTACTCGCTGCAAACCAAGGCGGTCGAGGTACGGGCGTACAAGGCGCCGCTGCGGTTCTCGGTGCACCGCGCGAACGGTTCGCTGGTGTGGTCCGAGACGGCACCGCTGTCCTGGACCGACGACAGCGCCACCCAGGAGCTGGCCCGGGGCGCGACCGAGCAGTTCCTCGGCGGCGGCATGCAGAACGGGCGGTACAGCCACCGGGGCGAGACGATCAAGGTGGAGCGGAACTTCAACTGGGAGGACGGCGGCAACCCGAACTCGTCGCCGTACTACATGAGCTCGGCCGGGTACGGCGTGCTGCGCAACACGTTCGCCCCCGGCAGCTACGCATTCAACGAGCCGGTGGCGACGACACATCAGGAGCAGCGGTTCGACGCGTACTACTTCATCGGTGACTACAAGGCCTCGCTAGACCGCTACACCGAGCTGACCGGGCGGCCGTTCATGACGCCGATGTACGGGCTCGAGTACGGCGACTCCGACTGCTACAACCGCGGCCATTACGGCGTCGACCCGGACGCGTCGAACAACTGGAAGACCCACCCGGAGAAGCAGACCACGCTGGACGCGATCAAGGTCGCGCAGCGGTTCAAGACCGAGGACATGCCGGCCGGCTGGATGCTGGTGAACGACGACTACGGCTGCGGCTACTCCGACGATCTCGGGTACGAGCTGGTCGACGGCACCTACTGGGGCAAGCGCGAGATCCCGCCGCTGAAGCAGACCGGTGACGAGCTGCGCAGCCGCAACATCGAGATGGGGCTGTGGACCCAGTCGGCGCTGGACCGGCAGCCGGCCGAGGTCGGCGAGGCCGGGGTGCGGGTACGCAAGCTGGACGTCGCCTGGGTCGGGCCCGGCTACCGGCACGCATTGAGCGCCTGCGACACCGCGCACGGCGGGATCGAGCAGTACAGCAACGCCCGCGGGTACGCCTGGATGGTCGAGGGCTGGGCCGGCGCGCAGCGCTGTGCGGTGCAGTGGACAGGTGATCACAGCGGCTCGCTGGACGCGATCAAGTGGCAGATCCCGGCGATCCACGGCTCCGGCAACTCTGGCATCGCGTATGCCGCCGCGGACGTGGACGGCATCTTCGGCGGCAGCGGGCAGAGCTACGTGCGCGACATGCAGTGGAAGGTGTTCAACCCGGCGTTCATGACGATGAGCGGCTGGGCGACGCCGGCGTTCAAGCAGCCGTGGGCGTACGGCGAGCCGTACACCTCGATCAACCGGCGCTACCTGCAGCTGCGCGAGCGGCTGCTGCCGTACTTCTACACCTACGCCGCGGAGGCGCACCGCACCGGCGCCCCGATCAACCGCTCGTTGCCGATCGAGTACCCGGCCGACGCCAAGGCGTACGGAGGCGACGCGACATACGAGTTCCTGGCCGGCAAGGAGTTCCTGGTCGCGCCGATGTGGAACAGCGACGAGGTGCGCAGCGGGATCTACCTGCCGAAGGGCACCTGGGTCGACTACTGGTCCGGCCGGGTCTACCAAGGCCCGACCACGGTGAACGGCTACCACGCGCCGCTCGACAGGCTGCCGCTGTTCGTCAAGGGCGGTGCGGTGGTGCCGATGTGGCAGGCCGGGATCACCAGCCACCAGGAGCAGGCGCCCGGCGACCGGCTCACCGTGGATGTGTACCCGCAGGGCAGTTCGTCGTTCACGCTGTACGAGGACGACCGGGTGACCCGGAGCACGCAGTCCGCGCAGCAGCGGTTCGACGTCGAGGCGCCGTACGCCGACCGTGGCGACGTCTCGGTCCGGATCGGCGACAGCCGCGGAGCGTACACCGGCAAGCCTGCCGCGCGCCCGTACGAGCTCACCGTCCACACCGGCACCAAGCCGGCACAGGTCGCGCTCGACGGCCAGAAGCTCGTTGTGCTGAGCAACAAAGCCGCGTACGACGCCGCGCAGTCCGGCTGGTTCTACGACCCGGCCGACCGCGGCGGCGTGGTGCACGTCAAGACGCCGGCCGTGTCGACAGGCCGCAGCGCCACCGTCACGCTGGATGGCGCCAGCTCGCTGGGTGGCGGCGCCCAGATCGATGACACCTTCGGGACTCCGGAGCTGACCACACCCGCGTTGTGGAACGCTCCCGGACAGGCCACCGAGGTGACCGCGACGTTCCACAACGGCAGCAGTACGACGATGCGCGACGTGAACCTCTCGTTCGCCTTGCCGGACGGCTGGACCGCGACCGGCGCCAGCACGTTCGCCCAGGTCGAACCCGGCCGGACGGTCAGTACCACGCTCGCGGTGACACCCGGCGCGGACGTGCAGCCGGCCAGCTTCACACTCCGGCTGAACGCGTCGTACACGGCCCGCGGCGCGGCGTACACGAACAGCACGGTGACCACCGCGCAGCTGCCCTACGCCTCGGTGTCACAGGCGGCGAACACGGTCGGCATCAGCAACGCCGCGACGTTTGCCCAGGGCAACTTCGACGGTTCCGGCAACAGCTTCTACGGCGAGGCGCTGGCGGCTGCCGGGTTCGCGCCCGGTGCGACGGTCACGGTGCAGGGTGCGCAGTTCACCTGGCCGTCCGGTGCGCCGGGTACGCCGAACATGGCGAAGAACCAGACCGCGCCGATCCTGGTCTCCGGCACCGGCAGCCACCTCGCGCTGCTCGCATCCGGCGCGAGCCTGAACGCCCGCGGCAGCGTGACCGTGATCTACACCGACGGTTCCGAGTCCGAGCACGCGTTCCAGGTGCCGAACTGGTGCTGCCAGGATCCGGCCACAGGTGGTGCGAAGGTCGCGGTGGCGGTGAAAGGCCGCTACACCCAGGCCGGGCTGGCGAACACCACGGCCGACTACCGGGTGTTCTATACCGCGGTGCCGCTGGAGCCGGGCAAGACGGTGCGCGCGATCAAGCTGCCCGGCGGTCCGATCGGGTTCTTCGCCGCCACGGTCGCCGACAAGCCGTTGCCTCCGGCACCGAGAGGCGAGGCCTGGGTCAGCGACCTGGAGTGGCTGGACTCGAGCAACGGCTGGGGTCCGGTGGAGAGGGACCGCAGCAACGGTGAGAACGCCGCCGGCGACGGCGCGCCGCTGACGCTGGACGGTGTCCAGTACGCCAAGGGCATCGGCGCGCACGCGCCGTCGGAGGTGAAGGCGCTGCTGGGCGGGAACTGCTCGACGTTCACCGCGAAGATCGGCGTCGACGACGAGGTGGACGACCGCGGCCGGGTGATCTTCAAGGTCGCGGTGGACGGTGCGGTGAAGTACACCTCCGACCTGCTCACCGGGACCTCGCCCACGGTCCCGGTGAGCGTGGACGTGACCGGCGGGCAGACGCTGTCCCTGCAGGTCACCGACTCCGGCGACGGCGTCACCAGCGACCACGCCGACTGGGCCGAGGCGAAGCTGTCCTGCAACCCGTAGTGAGGTCCGCGGGCCGACACGCCGCCGAATGTGCGTGCCGGCCGGCGGCCCTAGCGTCGAGGCCAACTCGACTCGAGGAGTATCGCCATGGGTATCGGTGTCGGAATCTTCATGATCGCTCTCGGCGCCATCCTGTCCTTCGCCGTCGCGGACCGGATCAGCGGCGTCGACCTGACGATGGTCGGCTACATCCTGATGGGTACCGGCGCGCTCGGCCTGGTCCTGGTGCTGTTCCTTAACGGCCAGCGCCAGCGCTCGCACACCACCGAGACCACGGTCGAGGAGCGCCGGCTCAGGGAGTGACCTTCTTCGGGCATTCTGCTAGGGCTGTGGCGCCGGTGCGTCAACGGGCTTGAGGTGCCGGGGCGATCTGCTTGCGGACCGGGGCGTAATGGGTGGCGATCGCCGGCACGAACGCGGGTACGTCGGCACCGCGATCACTCACCCGACGACGATCACGGCCGGCTTCGCCGCCGCGCTGCCCGGCCGGGCCGGCCGCTGAGCAGCAGACAGCCGGCCGCGGCCACAGCCATTACGGCGACGGTGAACAGCACCGGCCGGTAGCCGGCTGCTCCGGCCAGCAACGCGGCACCGGCCGGAGCGGTCGCCCGGGACACGATCACCGGTGCCGCCAGGGTGCCCGCGACCGTCCCGTAGCGGGCCGCGCCGTAGCGTTCGAGCAGCAAGGCCGGGATCGCGATCGCGGCGACCCCGAACCCGATGCCGACCATGACGATGCACGCGGCGGCTCCCGCTACCGTGTCTCCGACCAGCGGCAGCATTGCGAGCGCCACGCCTTGCAGAGTGAAGATCGTCGCCGCGATCGATGCCATCGGCAACCACCGGCGAAGCACCGAGATCAGTATCCGGCCGGTCACAGACAGCAGGCCGAGCAGACCGGCCAGCGTGGCAGCCAGCGCCGGCCGGTGACCTGCGCGGGTCAGGTACAGGACGAGGTGCACCGCGACGACCGCGAGAGCGCCGCTGTGCAGCACGAAGCCGGCTGCGAGCAGCCAGAACCCGCGGTCCCGCAGGACCCGTGCCACGGCTCCGCGATCGCCGTGCTGCGGTCCCGCCACTGCAGGCGCCGTACGCCGCAACGACACCAGGTGCAGCGGGATCGCGAGCGCCGCATGGACGACGGCAAGCACTTGCAGCGCGCCCCGCCATCCGTAGGCGTCGGCCAGCCATCCGGTGAGCGGGATGAAGATCGAGCTGGCCAGCCCGGCGACCAGGGTGACGGTGAGCAGCGCGTTCGCTCGCCGCCCCGGGTCGGTCACCGCGACCACCACCGCGAACGCCGGTTCGTACAGCACCATCGAGGATGCGAGTCCGAGCAGCACGAAGACGCCGTACAGCTGAGCGGTGCTGCCGACCTCGGACCAGCCCAGCACCGCCAGCGTGCCGAGCACCGAGCCGGCGGTCATCAGGCTGTGGCCGCCGCGAGCGTCCAGCCAGCGGCCGACCGGGACCGACATCGCGCCCGAGACCAGCACCGCGACGGTGAGCGCGCCGGCAGCGGTCGCGGTCGGGATCCCGAGCTCGGCGCTCATCGGCCCGAGCAGCACGCCGAACGAGTAGTAGAGCACGCCGTACCCGACCGTCTGGGTGACGGCGAGCGCGGCGACCAGGCCCCGCCGTGGCCGGTACCGCACGTCGGCGGCGACCGTCCCGGCGGAGCCGACCGGCATCAGCCGCAGCACCCCGAGGTGGTCCCGACCTGCTGGTCGACGACGGTGAGCAGGCCGCCGCCGGACTCGCCCTCGCCGTACACCAGGTTGGACGAGCAGACGCCGGTCTCGGGCAGGTTCAGCTGGACGTCACGGGCCGCCTCCCAGTCACCGGCGAGCGCGGCGACGACGGAGCGGGCCTGCTCGTAGCCGGTGGCGAGCAGGAAGGTCGGGGCCCGGCCGTACGACTTGGCGCCGACCGCGTAGTAGCCGGGCTCGGGGTGGCCCAGCTCGTCGGCGCCGTGCGGTGGGACGGTGCCGCAGGAGTGCACGTTCGGGTCGATCAGCGGGGCCAGCGCACGGGTGGACCCGAGCACCGGGTCGAGGTCGAGCCGCAGCTCGGACACGATGGCGTGGTCGGGCCGGAAGCCGGTCGAGTTCACCACCGCGTCGGCGACGACCGTCCGGTCGCCGGCGGTGAGCTCGACCTGCCCGTCCGCGCTCCGGCCGACCGCCTCGATCCGGAAGCCGCTGACGAGCTCGACCCGGCCGGAGCGGACCAGGCGCCGTAGCCTGGCGCCGAGCGCGCCGCGGGCGGGCAGCTCGTCGGCATCGCCGCCGCCGTAGCTGCGCTCCTGACTGGTGCCGCGCACCACCCAGACCACCTCGGTGCCCGGTTCGGTCTCGGCCAGCTCGGCGAGATCCAGCAGCGTGGTCGCAGCAGAGTGGCCGGCGCCGACGACCGCGGTACGGCGGCCGGCGAACCGGGCCCGGTCGGCGCCGAGCACGTCCGGCAGCGCCGGTACCAGCAGCTCGGCGGTCTCGCCGCGGGCCGGGATGCCGGAGCCGCCCAGCACGTTCGGGGATCGCCAGGTCCCGGCGGCGTCGATCACGGCACCGGCGAGCAGCTCTTCGCCGTCGTCGAGGCGGACCAGGAACGGTGCCTGCTCGCGGCCGGCGGTGCCCCGCCCTCCGTTGCTCAGCCGGTCGAACCCGAGCCTGGTGACCGCGACCACCTCGGCGCCGTACCGGATCCGGTCGGCCAGCTCGGGGGTCTTGGCCAGCGGCGCGAGGTAGCGGTCGACCAGGTCGCCGCCGGTCGGCAGCTGGTCCGGGTCGGGTGCGAGCCAGCCGCTGCGCTCGAGCAACCGGCGGGCCGCGGCGTCCATGTCATACCGCCATGGGCTGAACAGCCGGACGTGCCGCCACTCGTCGATCGCGGCCGCGGCGCTGGTACCCGACTCGAGTACGAGGAACTCCACGCCACGCTCGGCCAGGTGCGCCGCCGCAGCCAGACCGACCGGGCCTGCACCGATCACCACCACCGGGCACCCTGCCACTTGGGACATATCCACCACTCCTACTGTCTAGACGATCATCGAAACAAGCACCACCCCACCTTGCATCTTGAATCGATGATCGTCAAGATAGACGCATGTCGAATCAGCCGAACTGCTGCACCCCGCTCACCGTGGCGCCGCTCGACGTGGCGGTGGCGGTCGACGGTGCAGCCGTTTTCAAGGCTCTGGCGGACCCGGTCCGGCTTCGGCTGCTGTCGCTGATCACCTCGGCCGGCCACGAGGTCTGCGTCTGCGACCTGACCGGGCAGTTCGACGTGAGCGCCCCGACGATCTCTCACCACCTGCGGGTGCTGCGCGAGGCGGGCCTGGTCGACTGCGAGCGACGCGGCACCTGGGTCTACTACTGGTCGGTGCCGGAGAAGCTCGACTGGATGGCCACCCTCCTCGCGACACCCGTGCCGGTCGGCTGAGGGCGCATGATCGGGCTCAGCAGGGTCATCGGGGCTGAAAGTCCAGTGGGCGATCAACAGGCCTGGAGTGCTCTCCACGACTGACAAGATCTGCGCATGCAACCTGCAGAGGAGCTGCGGTACCTGATCTTGGCCATCCAGCGCGAGGGCAACAGGCTGCTCGCTGCTGAGCTACGGCCGCTCGGGGTGACGCCGTCGCAGGCGGAGGTCGTGCGTGTACTCGCCGACCATCAGCCGCTGACTTTGTACGGTCTTGGCGAGCTGCTCGTCTGCGAGACCGGCAGCTCACCGAGCCGGCTGGTGGACCGGCTGGTCGCGGCGCGGCTGGTCAACCGCGAGCAGCGCAACGACGACCGCCGACATCTCGTGCTCACGCTGACCGAGCACGGAGCCGCGCTCGCCCAGCGGATCGCCGCGGTGGAGCGGGCCTTCTACCGCCGGGTCGACGAGCTCACCGGGAGCGGACCGGTCGACGACGCACTCGCACTGCTGCGGCAGTTCGCCGGTGCATTCCCGACCGGGCAGGCGCTGCTCAAGCGGCGGGAGCTCAGGGCGGCCGTGTAGTCCGCGCGGGGCTGGGCACCGGATAGCGGTGAGGATCACCGATACCAGTGACATGTGGTGGAAGACCGCTGTCGTCTACTGCCTGGACGTCGAGACGTTCATGGACTGGAACGACGACGGGTCCGGCGACCTGCCCGGTCTGGCGCAGCGGCTCGACTACCTGCACGACCTCGGCGTGACCTGCCTGTGGCTGATGCCGTTCTACCCGACACCGGACCGCGACGACGGGTACGACATCACCGACTTCCTCGGCGTCGACGGCAGGCTCGGCAGCCACGGCGACCTGGTCGAGGTGGTCCGCACCGCACGCGACCGCGGCATCCGGGTGATCGCGGACCTGGTCGTCAACCACACCTCTGACCGGCACCCCTGGTTCAAGTCGGCACGTGCGAGCAACACGTCGCCGTACCGGGACTTCTACGTCTGGCGGGACGAGCCGGGCGAGGAGCAGGCGCCGGTGTTCCCGGACCAGGAGAAGAGCGTCTGGACGTACGACGAGCGCGCCGGGCAGTACTACTTGCACCGGTTCTACAAGCACCAGCCGGACCTGAACGTCACGAACCGCGCGGTCCGAGACGAGATCGCGAAGGTGATCGGGTTCTGGCTGGAGGTCGGGCTGTCCGGGTTCCGGGTGGACGCGGTGCCGTTCCTGATCGAGACGCTCGGGGTGAACCGGGTCGAGGACGCGCTGGTGCACGATCCGCACGAATACTTGCGCGAGCTGCGTGAGTTCCTGTCCCGGCGGTCCGGCGACGCGGTGCTGCTCGGCGAGGTGAACCTGCCGCCGAAGGATCAGCTCAAGTTCTTCGGCGGGCCGGACGGCGACGAGCTCACGATGCAGTTCGACTTCATCACCATGCAGCGGCTGTACCTGTCCCTGGCCCGCGAGGACGCCACGCCGGTCATCGAGGCGCTGCTGAACCGGCCGGAGACCGCGACGGCCGCACAGTGGGCGACGTTCGTGCGCAACCACGACGAGCTGACGCTGGACAAGCTGAGCGACTCCGAGCGGCAGGAGGTGTTCGCAGCGTTCGGCCCGGAGCCCCAGATGCAGATCTACGGCCGTGGCCTGGTCCGACGGCTCCCGCCGATGCTGGACGGCGACCCGCGCCGGATCCGGATGGTGTACAGCCTGCTGTTCTCGCTGCCGGGCACGCCCGTGCTGTTCTACGGCGAGGAGATCGGGATGGGAGAGAACCTCGAGGCCGAGGGGCGCAACGCGGTCCGCACCCCGATGCAGTGGACGGCCGGCAAGAACGCCGGCTTCAGCCAAGCCAGGAAGTCGCGGCTGGCCGCACCGGTCGTCACCGGCGGCTTCTCACCCGAGCACGTCAACGTCGCCGACCAGCGGCGCGACCCGGACTCGCTGCTGAGCTTCATGAAGCTGCTGATCCGCCGGTACCGCGAGTGTCCCGAGCTGGGCTGGGGCAGTTTTGACGTGCTGGACCAGCCGCACCCGTCGGTGCTCGCGCACTCCTGCACCTGGGACGACGGCTGCCTGGTCGCGGTGCACAACCTGGGGCCGGAACCGCGCTCGGTGCCGCTTCAGCTCGACGAGGACCCTGCCACCGCGAGGCTGGTGAACCTGCTCGGCCAGGAGGACGCCGAGCTCGACGACAAGGGGCGGGTCGAGCTTCAGTTGGAGGGCTACGACTATCGCTGGCTCCGCGTGGTGCGCGAGGGCGACCGCCGGCTCACCTAAACCGACCCACCTCCCGTCGCGACACGCCGGGCGCGGGCCGACGAGTCGGCGTGTCGGTACGGGAAGTGAGTTAGTGGAGGGTGGATAGGTAGGCGGTGATGGCCGCGGTGGCGTCGGGGGTGCGCCAGGCAGCCAGGACCGCGGCGTCGTCGGCGTCGCGGTGGGTGTCGATCCGCTCGCGGGCGGGGCGGTGCAGCTGTCGCTTGGTGAACGCGTAGACCGGTGCCGGTACGGCGGCCAGCCGCCGGGCGGTGTCCACGGCGCGGTCGAGCAGATCGTCCGGTGCAACGGTTTCGCCGACCAGGCCGCACTGCTGCGCCTGCTCCGGCGTCAGCACCGGGCCTTCGAGCACCAGCCGGGCGGCGGCCGGGCCCGCGGCGTACCGGATGATCTCGACGGCGGAGACGGGGAACGGTACGCCGACGGCGAGCTCGGTCAGCCCGATGCCGCCTCCGGACATCAGCCGTACGTCGCAGGCCGCGGCGACCACGCAACCGCCCGCGATCGCATGACCGTTGACCGCGGCAACGACCGGACGCGGGTGGTCGAACACCGCGAGGAACGCCGCGCTGAGCGCGGGCAGGAACTCCGCCACGTACGCCGCGCCGCCGGCCACGATCCGCTTCAGGTCCACGCCGGCCGAGAACGCTCGCCCCGTGCCGGTGAGCACCACCGCGGCATCGGCGTGCTCCGCCAGCGTCTCGCGCAGCGCGACGCACAGCTCGGTGTCGAGCACGTTCACGGGTCCGTGCTCGAGCCGCAGCACCAGCACGTCGTCGTGCCACTCGGTCGCGATCATCGGTCGGTCACCCCTAACGATGTAGCGGTCTCGGCGGCGTCATGACGGGACCTGACGCCGAGCTTGGCCAGGATGTCCGACACATGATGGTCGACAGTACGCACCGAGAGCACCAGCCGGTCCGCGATCTCGGCGTTCGTCAGGCCGTTCGCGAGCAGTCTGAGCACGTCGACCTGGCGGTCGGTGAGACCGGCCGGGTTGGCCCGGGTGCTGCGCCGGGCACCGCGCGGGATCCGCACGCCGCGCCGCTTCAGCCGGTCGCGCGCCATGGTCGCGGCCGGCCGGGCGCCGAGCTCGTCGAGGATCCGCAGCCCGGCCAGCGCGGCCTCGGGCTCGGCGTCGTCGGAGCCGGTCAGCTCGAGCGCCTGCTCGTACCTGTCACCGACCCGCTGCCAGCCGTCCGCCGCTGCCTGCCAGTCACCGCGCAGCCCGGCCGCGTACGGCTCCGGGCAGCCCTCGAACCCGGCACCGTCCAGCCCGGCCCGCTGCAGGTACCGCTCCAGCTCGCCGCGGAGCGCCGGGAAGGCACCGGCCGGGTACTGTCGCAGCCGCTCGGTAACCGGCCAGACCAGCTCCGGCTGTCCGGTCAGCCAGGCCCACTCGACGTATCCGAGCCCGGCGTAGGCCAGACCGAGCAGGTGCCGCTGCCGGACCGCGCGGGCCCACGCCTCTGTGAGCATCGGGCCGGCCGCGGGGTCGCCGCGACGGGCCAGCAACCGGCCGAGCGCCGGGACGCTGTACACGTACAGCATCCCGGGATCGCCGGCCGCGTCGACCAGCCGGCGCAGCCGCCGCTCGGCGCCGTCGGGGTCGCCGTGCCGGACTTGCAGCAACGCCCGGTGGACCTCGAGGTTGTAGCTGACGCTCCACATCCCGCGGTCGGCGGCGAACGCGGTCGCGACCTCCAAGTGGCTGTCGAGCGCGTCCCAGTCGCCGGCCCGGTTCAGGATCTCGGCCAGATGGACGTGCGCGTGCGCGATCGCGGGATGGTCGTCCGCCGCGGTCGCGATCCGCAGCGCCTCGGCCAGCTCGTCCCGGCCGCGGGGGTCGCCGAGGTCGCACAGTGCCATGCCGAGGAAGTTGTGGCCGAGCGCGAGCAGGTCCTCGCGGTCGGCCAGCGTCAGCGCGTCCCGCAGGACGACGACCGCGTCGGCTGGCCGGTTGGCGCGGACCAGCATCATGCCGCGGTGGGTGGCGACGGCCGCCCGGACCTGCTCGGCCTCGGTACCGGACGCGACCTCCGCGGCCCGCTCGACCGCGGCCAGTGCGCCGTCGGTGTCACCAGCCAGGTACAGCTGCCGGCCGAGCCGCAGCAGGCTCGTGGCCAGCGCCGCCGGGTCACCGACCTGCTCCCGCAGCCCCACCGCCGCGCGGCCGGCCTCGACCGCGTCGGCGAACCGTTGCGCGTACTGGAGCTCCCAGCCGTAGTCGTCGTACAGGCCGGCCCGATCGGGCTGGTCGAACCGGTCCGCATGTGGCAGCACCGTCTCCAGGTAGGACAGCGCCTGCCGGTGCGCGCCGCGCTCGGCAGCGGCGCGGGCCGCCAGTGGCGCGTACCGGACCAGCGCCGTGGCGTCGTCCGCTTCCGCGGCGTGGTGCAGGACCCGGGCAAGGTCGAGCTCGTTTCCTGCGGCAAGAAGGACCGCGAGTACGGCGACGTTGTGCCGGCGCCTGGTGACGGCGGGCAGCTGCTCCTCGACCGCGCGTCGGGCCAGCTCGTGCCGGAACGCGATGCCGTCGGCACGGACCTCGACGATCCGCACCTCCTCGGCCGGCACCAGCACGTCCAGCGGATTGAGCAGCTGCTCGGCCATATCGAACTCGAGCAGTGACGGAACCACCGACAGCTGCTCGACCGCACGGACCGTTGCCGGCGGCAACTGAGCGACCCGGGCCAGTACGGCGTCCGCCACCGTGGCAGGTACCTCCTCGGTGCCGGCGGCAAGTACCTCGGACAGGTAGAACGGGTTGCCCCCGGTCGAGGCGTACAGCCGCTCGGCCGCACCGGTGCCGGCCAGGGTGGCGACCGCGGCCTGGGTCAGCGGCTGCAGCTCGAGCCGGTCGACGGCGGTACCGGCGAGGGTCGCGACCAGCGGGCTGAGCCCGCTTGCGTACTCGCGGGCGTCGTCGCGGAAGCTCAGCACCAGCAGCGCCGGCAGCCCGGCCAGCCGGCGGACGACGTACCGCAGCACGTCCAGCGTGGCGTCGTCGGCCCAGTGCACGTCCTCGATCACCAGCACCGTCGGCCGAGTACCCGACAGCTCCGCGATCGCCGCGTCGTAGACGGTGTCGGCGTGACCCGCCGACAGCGCCGCCTCGAGCGGGCCGCGGCTGCCCGCGACCGCGTCGGCCAGCGGGCCGAGGGTGCGCGGTGTCCGCAGGTCGTCACAGGTGCCGGCGAGCACGCGGACGTCGGCGCCCAGGTCGTCCAGGAACGCCTGGATCAGCGACGTCTTGCCGATCCCGGCCTCGCCGGTCACCAGAACGGTGCGCCCGGACCGTGACGCGACGACCTCCCCGACCGCTTCCGCCAGCCGACGCAGCTCGCCTTCCCGTTCGAGCAAATCCCCCACGCCGTCAGTATGAGCGTGCGACCATGTGCAAGGTGGGGCGGAGGATTCTCGAGCGGGAGCGTGAGCTCGCCGAGCTGGCTGAGGCGGCACGGGAGGCGGCGGGCGGCACGGGTTCGGTCGTGCTCGTGTACGGCGAGGCCGGGATCGGCAAGTCCAGCATGGTGCAGGCAGTCCGCAGCCGGATCCCGGCCGAGGGTCGGATGCTGGTCGGGCACTGTGACGACATGGCTACGGCGCGGATCCTCGGGCCGTTCCGGGACCTGGTCGGCAGCGTCGGCACCGAGCTGACCGGTGCACTGCGTGACGGCTCGGACCGCGACCGAATCCTCACCGCGCTGCACAGCGAGCTGGACTGGACCGGGCACCCGACCGTGCTCGCGGTCGAGGACGTGCACTGGGCCGACGACGCCACATTGGACGTGCTGCGCTACCTGGCGCGCCGGATCGAACGGCTCCCGGCCGTGCTGATGCTGACCTTCCGCGATGACGAGCTGGGCCGCGAGCACCCGCTGCGGCAGGTGCTCGGACTGGTGTCCGGGAGCTCGCGGACCCGCCGGCTGCCGCTGCGCAGGCTGTCGCCCGACGCGGTCCGCGAGCTGGGTGCCGGGTCGGGGGTCGACATCGACGAGGTGTTCGCGGTCACGTCCGGCAACCCGTTCTTCGTCGGCGAGGTGCTCGCGGCCGGCGCCGCGGCCGGCGTACCGCGGACCGTGGTCGACTCGGTGCTGGCCCGGCTGCGCACGCTGGACCCGGCGACCCGCGACGCGGTCGAGCAGCTCAGCGTGGTGCCGACCACGATCGACCGGCGGCTGGTCGACGCGGTGGTCCCGGGCGGCCTGACGGCGCTGATCGCGGCCGAGGAGTTCGGGCTGCTGGCGGTGACACCGGACCGGGTCGCCTTCCGGCACGAACTCACCCGCCGGGCCGTCGCGGACGCGCTGCCGGCCAGCCGTCGTACGACCCTGAACGCCCGGGTGCTCGCCGAGCTGCTCACCGAGCCCGACGGCATGGACCTGGCCCGGGTGGTGCACCACGCCGCAGAGGCCGGCGACGTCGCCGCGATCGTGCGCTACGGGCCGGCGGCGGCTCGTGCCGCGTCCGAAGGACGGGCGCACCGAGAGGCGGCGGCGCATTACCGGCTGATGCTGCAGCACCGGTCCGCCTTCACCGTGCAGGAGCAGGCCGACCTGCTGGAGCGTTCCGCGATCGAGACCTACACGATCGGCGACCGCGGCCGCAACGCCGTCGCGGACCAGCAGGAGGCGGTCGCGCTGCGCCGGGACCTGGGCGACCGGGTCGCGCTCGGCGGCAGCCTGCGCTGGCTGTCCCGGATGCAGTGGTGGCAGGGCGACCGGCCCGGCGCCGAGGCCGCGGCACGCGAGGCGGTCGCGGTGCTCGCGGATGCCGGCGACCCGCGGATGCTCGCGATGGCGTACAGCAACGCGGCCCAGCTGGACATGCTGGCCGACCGCAACCCGGAGGCGATCGAGACCGCGGAGCAGGCGATCGCGCTGGCCCGGGACGCCGGGGACGCCGCGGTGCTGTCCCACGCGCTGAACAACCGCGGCTCGGCCCGCTGGATGATGGGCGACCTGGCCACCGGTCGGCGCGACCTGGACGAGAGCCTCCGGGTGGCGCTCGCCGCCGGCGAGACCGAGCACGCCTGCCGGGCGTACGTGAACCTGGTGTGGGAGCTGTTCCGGGATCTGCGCCCGGCGGAGGCCGTGGTGTACCTGGACGAGGGGATGGAGCTGGCCGAGCGGGCCGAGCACATCGCCTTCCTGCAGTACCTGAGCGTCGGCCGCGGAATCGTCGAGCTGGCCGGAGCGCGCTGGTCGGCGGCGATCGAGGCGGCGAGCGTGGGGCTGGAGTCGTCCCGTCCGATCCGCTGTGCCGCGCTCACCGTGATCGGCCGCGCGAAGGTCCGCACCGGGCAGCCGGCGGCCGACCTGCTGGACGAGTGCTGGGACCTTGCGCGCGGCCTCGACGAGCTGCAACGGATGGGCCCCGCGGCCGTCGTGGTCTGCGAGGACGCCTGGCTGCGCGGCGACCTGGGCCGGATCCGGAAGATCGCCTTGCCGGTGTACGAGCTGGCCAGCGGGCGAGACCACCGCACCCAGGCCGAGCTGGCGATGTGGCTCGGCCGCGCCGGTGAGCGGGTACCGGTCGCGCGGCCGGACCACCCCTACGCGCTGCAGCTCGCGGGCCGCTGGCAGGACGCCATGAAGGCTTGGGAGGACGCGGGCTACCCGTACGAGCGAGCCGCGGCGCTGGCCGAGAGCCCGGACCCGGCCGACCAGCTGGCCGCCGTGGCCGAGCTCGACCTGCTCGGCGCCGTGCCGCTGGCGCAGCGGATCCGCCGCCGGCTGCGGGCGGAAGGGACCCGGGTACCGCGTGGCCCGGCGGCGGCCACCCGTGAGCACCCGGCTGGGCTGACCGAACGGCAGCAGGAGGTGCTCGCGCTCCTCGCCGAAGGGCTGACGAATGCCGAGATCGCCGACCGGCTGGTGCTGTCGGTGCGCACCGCGGCCAACCATGTCGCCGCGGTGCTGGAGAAGCTCGGCGTGCACAGCCGGGAGGAGGCGGTCGCGCGCAGCCGCGATCTGGGTATCGACCCGGCCAATTCTGAGTAGCGCGGCCCCACGTGCCACCCCGGGCACGCGGCGTACACATGTCCTCGAAGGGAAACACCAGCTCGCGGGAAGGGGACAGCCGACATGGCTGTGGACGAGGCACGACTGATGGACTTCCTGCACCGGTTCGTCGGGGATCTCGGTGCGACCGTTGCCGCGGGCAACATCGTCGTGGGGGACCGGCTCGGTCTGTACCGGGCGCTCGGCGAGGAGCCGCTGCTGCCGACGCAGCTCGCGGACCGGACCGCGACGGCGCCGCGGTACGTCGAGGAATGGCTGCGCGGCCAGGCCGCCGGCGGCTACGTCCAGTACGACGCGGAGACCGGGCGGTACTGGCTGACCGAGGAGCAGAAGTTCGCACTGACCGACCCGGAGGGGCCGGTATACGCCCCCGGAGCGTTCCAGCTCGCGCTCGGCGCACTGCGGGCCGAGCCGGAGATCACCAACGCGTTCCGGACCGGCGAGGGGTTCGGCTGGCACCAGCACGACGACGATGTGTTCGACGGGTGCGAGCGGTTCCTCCGGCCCGGGTACGTCGGCAACCTGCTGCCGTCCTGGCTGCCCGCGCTGGACGATGTCGAGGAGAAGCTGACCGCCGGCGCTCGGGTGGCCGACGTGGGCTGCGGTCTCGGCGCGGCGACGGTGCTGATGGCGAAGGCGTATGACAAGTCCGTGTTCATCGGCTCGGACGACCACCAGGGCTCGATCGAGCAGGCGGAGAAGCGCGCCGTCGAGGCCGGGGTCGACGGCTGGACTCGGTTCCAGGTCGCGTCGGCGCAGGACTTCGGCGGCGGCCCGTTCGACCTGGTCACCACGTTCGACTGCCTGCACGACCTGGGTGACCCGATGCGTGCCGCCCGGCACATCCGCGAGTCGCTGGCGCCGGACGGCACCTGGATGATCGTCGAGCCGTACGCCGGCGACGCGGTGCCGGACAATCTGAACCCGGTCGGCCGGGTGTACTACGGGTTCTCGACGTTCCTGTGCGTGCCGAACGCGCTGTCCCAGCAGGGCGGCTACTCACTCGGTGCGCAGGCCGGCGAGGAGCCGGTCCGGCACCTGGCAGCCGACGCCGGGTTCACCCGGTTCCGCCGGGTCGCCGAGACGCCGTTCACCATCGTGTATGAGGCCCGGCCCTAGAGGGCCACCTGAGGCGACGGCACACTGGGAGCAGGGGAGGGAGACACCATGCACGTTCCGGACTGGAAGGGTCCGCTGGCCGAGGCGTTCGACCAGGCGACCGACTACCTGGCCGGGCTGCCGGACCGCCCGGTCGGCCCGGAGGCGACCGCCGAGGAGCTGCACAAGGAGTTCGGCGGCCCGCTGCCGGAGCAGCCGCACGATCCGCGGCTGGTGGTCCGGGAGCTCGCCGCCGCGGCCGAGCGAGGCTTGCTGCCGAGCGGCAGCGGGCGGTTCTTCGGCTTCGTCTTCGGTGGCGCGATACCGGCCGCGCTGGCCGCGGACTGGCTGACCGTGGCGTGGGACCAGAACGCCGGCCTGTACGCCGCGGCGCCGGCCGCCGCCGTCGTGGAGAAGGTGGCCGGGGAGTGGCTCGCGGAGCTGTTCGGGTTGCCGCCGACGGTGACGGCCGGGTTCGTCACCGGCGCGCAGATGGCGAACTTCACCGCGCTCGCGGCGGCCCGGCACGAGGTGCTGCGCCGGTTCGGCTGGGACGTCGAGCGGGCCGGGCTGACCGGTGCGCCGCGGATCCAGGTCCTGGTCGGCGCCGAGCGGCACGACACGATCGACCGTGCGGTCCGCTTCCTCGGACTCGGAACCGACAACCTGGTCCCGGTGCCGGTCGACGACCAGGGGCGGATGCGCTCCGACGCACTCGGTGCGGTCCTTGCGGAGG
>Ga0075428_100003377_pt1 | contig 17462 bp, 17 predicted proteins | sample RhiMetdeltSRZDD2_FD_75291 | JGI IMG/M metagenome (GOLD analysis project Ga0075428, IMG submission 75291) | Populus rhizosphere microbial communities from Tennessee, USA - Rhizosphere MetaG P. deltoides SRZDD2 | ecosystem: Host-associated > Plants > Roots > Rhizosphere > Soil | place: USA... | reverse complement strand
GTCATCGGCTTCTTCGTGGCGCGGGTGGTCGACGGCAGCCAACGGCGCAAGAAGGACGTCGAGTACAGAACGGCGTGCGCCCGGGTCGGGTCGCAGATCGACGCGCACCTGCCGAACGAGTGGAGGGTTCGCACACAGCTGGCGCCGAGCCCGGACGACGTCGTCGCCACCATCACGGGCCAGCGCCCGGACCTGTGGTCTCGGAGGATCGACAGTCCCCACGGTCTGACGTTGCGGGTCGGGGCGGCGGATCAGGCCGCATCGGTGAAGGTCAGCGGGGATCCGTGGCCGGGGTTCGTGGCTCCGATGCTCTCCGGGGCGCCAGCGTCGCTGGATCTGCGGGCGACCGGTGTGCTCGGCGTCGTCGGCGCGGACCGCGACGTCCAGGACGTGCTGCGGTGGGTGCTCATCCAGCTCGCGACACTGCGGGGGCCGGACGACCTGCGCATCGTGGTCATGGCAGCCGAGGGGCGCACGGATCTGGCGTGGACCCGGTGGTTGCCACACGTCCACGCCAGCGGATCGCAGGCCATGCCGTGCTGGATCGGCAACACCGATCAGACGCGCGCCGAGCGCGTCGACGAGCTCCGCGCCCTCTTCGCGGCCCGCAAGGAAGCGCAGTCCAAGTCGTCCCGGGCCCAGTTCGACAGCGAGATCGTCGTCGTCCTGGACGGGGCGATGGCGCTGCGGGAGATGCCCGGCATGGACGTGATCCTGCGCGAAGGACCCTCCGTCGGGATCTATGTCATCTGCGCCGATCGACGCGGCATGAACGAGTGCCGCGGCATGTGCGAGGTGCTGCCCGGGGGAATGCGCCTCACACGGACGCGGGGTGACAACCCGATCGCCGTCTGGCCCGACCGGCTCGACATCGCTGGCGCCGAGCGGTTGGGCCGGGCCCTGAGCCCGATGCGGGACCGGATCACGTTCGCTCAGGCACAGAACGCGATACCGAGCCGTGTGCGGCTGCTGGACCTGCTGGGGATCGGCACCCCGACACCGGACGACGTGCTGGCGCAATGGGATCAGGGCGAGGGGCCGCGGACGCGGGTGATCCTGGGCGCCGACGCGAACGGCCCGACGTACGTCGACCTGGCGCGGCAGGGACCGCACACGATGCTGGGCGGGGCCACCGGCGCCGGCAAGAGCATCCTGATGCAGACCCTGGTGACGTCGCTGCTGCTCGCCAACCGGCCCGACGAGCTGAACCTGGTGCTGGTCGACTTCAAGGGAGGCAGCGCGTTCCTGCCCTTCGAGAACTGCCCGCATGTCGTCTCCTTGATCCGATCGACCGGGGAGACGGCGGCGGACGTCTTCGACGACGCCGCAGCGTCACGGGTGCTGGCGTCGGTGCGTGCCGAGGTCAGCCGGCGTGAGTCGGTCCTGGCCCGTTACAACGGCGAGATCGACGACTACTGGCGCAAGCGCCGCACCGATCCGAGCCTGCCCCCGGTCCCGCGCCTGGTCATGGTGTTCGACGAGTTCGCCCGGGTCCTGGAGTCGTCGCCGGACTTCCTCAAGGAGCTGGTCAACGTGGCAGCCAAGGGCCGGTCCCTGGGGATGCACCTCCTGCTCGGAACCCAGTCGCTGCAGGGCAAGCTCTCCCCCGAGCTGAAGAACAACATCTCGCTGCGGATCAGCCTGCGCCAGAACGAGCCCGCCGACAGCTCAGAGGTGCTGGGAGTGCCCGACGCAGCCGAGATCCCTGGCACGCTGCGCGGCCGGGGCATGATCATGTGCACGACCGACGAGAGCCGGCGACCCCAGACGTTCCAGTGCGGTTACCTCGGCGACCCGCCACCGACGGGGACCACCGCCGCACCGGTGACCGTCCGTGCCGTCGACTGGACCGAGCTGGGCCGACCCCGTCCCGTCGGGGGCGCCAGGCGCGCCGACGGTCCGGCCGACCAGGACTTCGCGATCGCTGCGATCGAGCAGGCTGCCCGGCGGATCGACGCCCACGCTCCGTTCGATCCGTTGTTGCCGGCCCTGCCGGCGCGGCTGCTCCTCGACGACCTGGCGGGCCGGGCCACGACGGCCGTGCCGGCCTCCGCCGCGCCGTTCGGCCTGGCCGACGAGCCCGAGGCCCAGGCGCAGCCGGCGGACTACCTCGACCTCGACGGCGTCGATCGTCTCATGGTCGCGGGCGGTCCACAGTCCGGTCGCACCACCTTCGCCCGCACCCTGATCACCAGCCTCGCTACCCGATTCAGCCCGGATCAGGTGCACCTCTACGTCGCCGAGCAGTTCCCCGCCGGTCTCTCCGACTACGAGGACCTTCCCCACTGCGGCGCGGTGTTCTCCCCGGCCGAGCCCGACCGGATCCGACGGTTCGTCAGCTGGCTGGAGCACGAGGTGCAACGGCGGGCCACCAACGTGCATCGCGGCCCGTCGGCCGCACCCCGCATCGTGGTCCTCATCGACGGGTGGGAGGCCTTCGAAGACCACAGCAACCCCATGTACATCGAGAGTGCACCGCTGCTGAGCCTGCGCGAGATCATCACGACGGGCGCTCCGCTCGGCGTGCACATCGTGGCGCTCGGGGGACACGACATGCTCATCCACAAGCTGCCGACGTTCTACAGCCGCCGGCTGCTGCTGCCGTTCCCCAAGGAGGACACGCGCCGCGCCCAGCTCACCTCGAAGATGGCCAGTCCGCCGGTGCTGCCCGGTCGAGCTATCGACGCCAGCACCGGCCGCCACATCCAGATCTGCGACGTCGACGTGTCACCCGCGGAGCTGGTGGCCCGATGCAGGCGCGACGGCGATCCCACTCGCCTGCCGCGACGCTTCCCATCGCTGCCGCAGCGGATCACCGTCGACGAGCTCACGTCGGCCGACACAGCCCACTCGCCGACCTGGATCCCGCTCGGCGTCGGCGGGCCCGATGCCGCCACGGTCGGCATCGACCTGTTCGTGGGCGCCCACGTCCTGCTGGTCTCCGGGCCGTCGGGCTCGGGACGCACCACCGCGGCGGCTGCGGTCGTGCGCGGCCTGCGGCGCGTCGGCATCGGCGTCCTCGCGCTCGCCCCACCCAGCTCGCCGTTGCCGCACCTGCTCCCCGACGACGCCGGCGTGCGCCTCGTGACCGGGGTCAGCATCAAGGACGCCGACCTGCGCGAGGTCGCCGCCCTCTTCGGCGACAACCCCTACGCCGTCGTGGTCGACGACGTGAGCCAGATCAACGTCGTCGCCGAGCAGGAGAGCTTCATGGACGTTCCCACGTTGCTCGACGAGAGCGCCCAGCTCCTGTCCCGGGGACGGGTCGCCCTCGTCATCACCGCGGACGCCACCCCGATGCTCAACGGGCTCCTCGGCGCGGCGTCCCGGCTGGTCAACGCCGCCGTCAACGGCGGTGGTGCCTACATCCTGCTGACTCCGGGTGACCGATCCACCGCTGTGGTCCATCGTCTCAGCCTCGAACCCGACCAGTTCTTCACCGCGCCGCCGGGGCGCGGCTACTTCGCCTTCGGGCAGGCACCGATGCTCATGCAGCTCGCCATGCCAGGCTGAGCGACCGGCTCGGCTCGGTCCGGCCGGCCAGCGCCGAGTGACCGGTGACTAAGGCGTGGTGCCGTCGGGATTCAGGTCGATCTCCCAGCGCGAGGGGCAGACCTTCCAGTCGCCGTCCTCCTGGATCACGGGGAACGTCGAGGGTTGGGGTTCGTCCTCCCCGGTGATCTCGATCGTTCCGTGCACCCTGGTGACGTCGCCGTCCTCCTCGACGTCCCCGAGCGTGTACGACTCGAGCCCGACCAGGTCGTCCGCGCCCCAAACCGCTGCATCTTCCTGGCACAGAAGGGCGCCCGACGCGTCGACGTCCTGGTCCTGGACGGCCTGGAGGAAGCGATCCACGGCGTCCTCCGGGCTACTCGGGTCGCCGCCACCTCCGCTGTTCCCGAGGATCAGGTTGATCCTGGTCACGACGAACAGGACGAGCACGATCCCGGCGAGCGTGCCGCCGATGATCCACAGGGTGCGGTTGGGTTGTGGTGACGGGCGGGCCCACTGCGTTCCGGGGACGGCGCCGGTCGGCGGCCCCGCGCGTCCTGCCGGCATCGACATCGGGTACGGAGATCGTTGCCCGCCGGGTTGCAGAGGTGGACCCGCGGGTCCCGTGGTGGGGGGTCGTGCGGTCACGGGCCGTGACGTCGCCGGCGGGGGCCCGGGGGTTGGTGGCCCTAGCGGTCCGGGGGTTGGTGGCCCGGGAGTCGGTGGCCCCGGCGGCCGCGGCGGACCGGGAGTCAGCGGTCCCGGCCCCGGCTGGGGCCCGGAGGGTCGGCGGTGGAAGGTCGTGGACTGCGCCTCCCAGGCGGCTTCGCTGCCGCCGGGGGTGGGATGGGTGTCGGGTTTCGGGGTGGTGCTGAAGGGGTCGTTGGCGACGGGTTCCAGCAGACGCCGGGCGGCGTCGCTCGTGAGGCGCTGCTCGATGGGGCGGGTGAGCAGCCCCGTGATGGCCTTGGCCAGGGGGGCTGTGCATGGCGGGGCAGGTGGCGGCTCGAACAGGATCGCCCGCAGTGTGGCGGTGGTGGTGTCGCGGTCGAACGGCGCCCGCCCCGCCACGGCGTGGAACAGGGTCGCCCCCAGCGCCCACAGGTCAGCGGCGGGACCGGCCTGACCGGCCTCGAAGCACTCCGGGGCGAGGTAGGCGTGGGTGCCCATCACCCCACTACGCGTCAGCCGGGTGTCCTCGGCCGCCAACGCGATGCCGAAGTCGGACAACTTGACGTGGTCCCCGTCCCCGATGAGCACGTTGCCGGGCTTGATGTCGCGGTGGACGATGCCCATGGTGTGCGCCGCATCGAGCGCGTCGAGGATGCCCAGACCGATCGCCGCCACCCGAGGTTCGGGCAAGGGCCCCTTCTGCTCGAGGACCTCCGCCAGGGTGGGGGCCTCCACGTACTCCATGACGATGTAGACGGCGTCGTCGTCGCGGGCCGGAGCGATCACGTCGTGCACGGCGACGATGCCGGGATGGTTGAGCCGCCCGGCGTTGCGGGCCTCCCGCAGCGCCCGCTCCACGAACGAGGAGTCCTCGCCCCCCGACGCCCCAGCCGGGTCGCGCAGCTCCTTGAGCGCCACCTGCCGCTCGATCAGCGTGTCGACCGCGAGCCACACGACGCCCATCCCGCCCCGACCCAACACCCGCTCGAGTCGGTACCGCCCCGCCACCTCCCGACCCGCCTGCTCTTCGGTTCGGCTCAAACCGGTCTACTCCTCGCCGACATCGCCATAGACCGGATCACGCTAGAGATGCGCTGTTACCGAGTCGTTAGCGAGCGGGAGCCCCGCCAGCGCCAGTACCGCGCCGGCCGGCGAGCGGTGGCTCGACGCGGGTGCCGGCGGCGGGACCTGCTCTAACCTCCGCTGGTCGGCCGGGGAGCCGGCGGGCACAGCGCACAGATCGACTGAGCGATGGACAGGGCCGTGTCGACGTTGGAGGCCGCAGTCGTGGGAGGGCATGCCTCGCTCGCGCGCCGTGCCCTGGGCAGCATCAGCGACGAGTCCGAGCGCGAGGCGGTGCTCGAGGTGCTGGCGGCCCAGTCGGCGGCCGGGTCCAGGCTCGCCGTCGAGCTCCTGGTCGAGGCCGTCGACCGCTTCGGCGTCGCCCGCCGGGCAGTACGGCAGTTCGTGCTCGACGAGGCCGCGGTGGCTGACGTCGTGCAGGACACGTTGATCACCGTGGTCCAGGCCATCGGGTCGTTCCAGGGCGACGCGAAGTTCACCACCTGGCTGCACCAACTGGCGCGGAACCGGTCGGTCGACCACCTGCGACGGGTCCGGTCCACCACGTCGCGGGAGGCGGTCGAGCCCAGCCCGGCCGAGCGGATGAGCTCGCTGGTCGCGTCCCGCCACGCGGTCCGGCAGCTGCTCGACCAGCTACCACCGCGCTACCGCGATGCGGTGCTCCTCCGCGACGTCGAGCACCTCCCCTACGCCGACGTCGCGACCCGACTCGGACGCAACCTGAACACCGTCAAGGCCCACGTGGCTCGGGGGCGGGCCCTGCTCGCCGGCCTCGTCGACCGGGAGGAACCCCGTTGAACCCACCGGACCGACGCATCGGGCGCTACACGATCGACCAGGTCATCGGCACCGGTGCGTTCGCCACCGTCTACCGGGCCACCGACGAGCGCCTCGACGGCACGGTCGTGCTCAAGCTGCTGGCCGACAACCACTGCCTCGACCTCGACATCCGGGCCCGGTTCGTCAACGAGGGCCGGGCGCTGCGCCGCATCGACAGCCCCCACGTCGTGCGGGTCTACGACGCCGGCGAGACCGATCGGATGCAGCCCTACCTGGTGCTCGAGCACGCCGATCGGGGGTCGTTGGCCGGGCGGGTGGCCGGGTTGCGGGCCGAGGGCTGGTGCCCGGACGTGGTGGCGGTGGCCGCGCTGGTGGCCGGGCTCGCCTCGGCCGTGGAGGCCGTGCACGCGGCCGGCCTGGTGCACCGCGACCTCAGCCCGCGGAACATCCTGCTGCGGTCGGTCCCGCCGGGATCGGTGCGGCCGGGGACCGCGGCGTCCGACGGGAGTCTCGTACGGTCCGACGAGCGGATGGTGCTGGCCGACCTGGGGCTGTCCAAGGATCTGGCCCGGAGCTCAGGGCTCACCGTGGCTGGCGGCACGGACGGGTTCCGGCCGCCCGAGCAGCGCGGAGCACCGGCCCGGGTCGACAGCCGGGCCGACCTGTGGGGGCTGTCGGCCGTGGTCTTCTGGCTGCTGACCGGCGCAGCGCCGGGCGACGAGGCGGTCGTGGTCGACCGGGGGACGCTCGACGGCGTGGTCGCCGAGCTGGGACTACCCGTGGCGCTGGTGCCGGTGCTGCTCCGCGGCCTGGCCGACGACCCGCAGGACCGGCACCCGGACGCCACCACGTGGCGGGAGGACATGGAGGCCGCACTGGCCCCTCCCCCGCCGGCGGTGATCCCTCCTCCACCGCCGTCCGTGTCGTCCGCAGCCGCGAGCCGGCGGCGGTTGCTGAGCGCTGTGCTCCTGGTGGTGGCCGGCGTCGTGCTGGGAGCGGGGACGGCCGCGGTGGTGACGGCCGGGGGTGGTGACGATGCCGACGCGTGGACCACGACCCGCCTCGACGACGGACAGCTGCGGCTGGAGGCCACCGATCCGGCGGGCGAGGCGCAACTCGCCCTCGTCGGCGAAGGCGAGGCGACCGTGGGAGAGACCGTGAGCTTCTCCGCTGACGCGCAGCACGTCGATCAGTGGGTGTGGCTGATGCCCGACGGCACGGTCTACACCGACCGACCCACGGTCCAGCTGCGCAGCACGTCGGCCGGGAGGGCGCCCGTGACGTTGCTGGGCACCGCCGATTCGGGCGAACGCCTGGAGGTGGTCCACGAGTTGCACGTCGTCGAGGAGTGACACGGGCCGCCCGGGCACGCCGACATCCCGGATTTCTTCGGCGAGGTGCAACTTTTCCGGCCTCTCGATCCGACGAAGCACCACTCGCCTGATTCACGGAGGTGCGTAAGTGACCATGGAAACCACCAATCCCGATCCCACCGGCCCGGCCCGCCAGCCGGCCCGACGCGGGCTCCTCGTCGGCGTCGCCGTCGTGCTCGCCGCGGCCCTCGGCGGAGCGTGCGCCGGCGACGACGACGACGGCGACCTCGCCGGGACCGAGAGCATCGACACGACGGCGACCGACGATGCCGCCGACGGCGCCAGCTCCAGCGGTGACGAGGGTGGCGCCGACTCGGCCGGGGGCTCGGACGAGATCCTCGGCACCAGCCAGGCGTCGATGCGGGCCAACGTGGCCGACGACCGGTCGACGCCTCTGCGCCTCGACGTCACCCGCCTGGAGCGGGTCGACGAGCTGGTCGAGCTGACGCTGGCGCTGACCAACGAAGCCGCGCCGCCGACCGACGACAGCGAGCCGCTGACGTTCACCGCCGACGTCGTCTTCAGTGGCGGCAACTACGGCATCAGCGCGCGCTACGACGCTTCGGGCATCGGCCTGGTCGACGACGCAGCGCAGCGGATGTACCTGCCGGTCTACGACAGCGAGGACGTCTGCCTGTGCACCGGCAACCTCAACAACGAGTCGGTGCCTCCCGGCGGCACGATGACCATCACCGCGACGTTCGGCGGCGTTCCCGACGATCTCGACGCGGTCGATGTCCGGATCCCGCAGTTCCCGACCATCAGCGGCCTGGAGATCCAGTGAACCGGTGGCCACCGGTGGTCGGCGGCCTGGTGGTCGCGGGGTTGGTGCCGGTGCTGCTGGCCTCCGCGGCACTTGGGATGCTGCGCCAGGAGCCTGGCGATCCGCGGGTGCGGGACCTGCAGTACCGGGTCCGCGACCTGACCTACCGGGTCAACACCCTCGACAACGCCGAGCGGGTCGCGGAGACCCCCGAGGAGATCTCGGTCACGCTCGCCGCGGACGTGCTGTTCGAGTTCGACCGCGCTGATCTGACGCCCGAGGCCGTCACTCGGCTGGAGGACCTGGCGGGCCAGCTCGACGACCTCGGCCCCCGCGCGGTCACCATCGGCGGGCACACCGACAGCCACGGCGAGGAGCCGTACAACCAGGACCTCTCGGAGCGGCGCGCCGAGGCGGTGCGGGCTCAGCTGGACGAGCTGCTGGACGACGACTTCACCTTCGAGGTGACGGGCTACGGGGAGACCCAGCCCGTCGCGCCCAACGAGGTCGAGGGCGGTGCCGACAACCCGGAGGGCCGGGCGCTCAACCGCCGGGTCGAGATCACGTTCCCGACCTGACCGGTCGGGAACGTGAGTCCTATGAGGTCGTTCACGGTGGGTAGTCACCTCGTAGATCGGTAGAAGACCCGAGGAGGTGCATCGTGAGCGATGGCGAACCCCAGGAGCCGTCGGTGGGCGAGCTGGTCCAACGCGCGTCGCAGCAGACGGCCGATCTGGTGCGGCAGGAGATCCGGCTGGCACAGGCGGAGATGCGGGAGAAGGGGAAGCACTTCGGTGTCGGCGCCGGTTTGGTCGGCGGTGGCGGCCTGGTCGCCCTCTATGGGATCGGGGTCCTTCTCGCGGCGGTCGTCATGTTGCTGGCGACCGCGCTCGAACCGTGGGTGGCGGCCCTGATCGTGGCCGTCGTCCTGCTCGTCGTGGCCGCGATCCTCGCCATGGTGGGCAGGAAGCAGGTCGAGCAGGCGACGCCCCCGTTGCCCGAAGAAGCCGCGGCGAGCGTCCAGGAAGACATCCGGCACATCAAGGAGAAGGCAGCCCGATGAGTGGCGTGAGCAATGGAGACGACCAGACCACGGCGGCCTTGCGGGACGACATCGCGACGACCCGCAACGAGCTCGGCGACACCGTCGAAGCGCTGGCGAGGAAGACCGACGTCAAGGCTCGGGCCGCCGAGGCGGTCGACGAGGCCAAACGACGCCCGATCCCCATCGTCGGGGTGATCGCGGCGGTGCTCGCGGTGCTGCTCGCGATCCGGTGGGTGGGAAGGAGGAAGCGGTGAGCTCGGTCCTCTACAAGCCCTTCGGGCTGCTGTTCAGCGTTCTGGGAGGAGTTCTCGCCGGGGCGATCTTCAACCAGATCTGGAAGCAGATCTCCGGTGAGGAGGCTGCACCCGACCCCACGAACCGCGAGTACGGCTGGCGTGAGGTCCTGACCGCCGCGGCGATCCATGGCGCGGTGTTCGGGGTGGTCAAAGCGGCGATCGACCGGGGTGGGGCGCACGGATTCCGGAAGGTCACGGGCGTCTGGCCGGGCAAGTAGCCGGAGGCCGATGACTCTCCGCCGCGGGGCCGGTCTAGTACGTGTCACACAACGGTCCCCGCAACGAACCTGGGGGAGAGATGAAGCACATCCTTCGGTCGGCGCCGGTCGCCGCCACAGTCGTCGGTCTGCTCGTAGGAGCATCCGCGGTCGGCGCGGGAGCCACGGCCGCCCCGGTCACGCAGGCGTCGGGAAGGCTCTCGCACGTCGGGACCATCGATGGGGTTCCGTTCCGCGTCGAGGTGCCGGAGGACTGGAACGGCACCCTCGTCCTGTACAGCCATGGCTACCAACCAGTGCAGTTCCCGGTCTTCCCGGGGATCGGGTTGACGAACCGGCCGCCGGATCGGGCACGGACCGAGACCTGGTTGCTGGACCACGGCTACGCGATGGCCGCGTCGCTGTTCCAGAACGACGGGCGGGGCTTCCAGGTGGAGACCGCTCAACACGATCAGCTGGCGGTGCTCGACTGGTTCGAGGCCAACGTCGGCACCCCGGTCCACACCGTCGCCACCGGCCAGTCGTTGGGTTCGGCGATCGCGGTCCAGCTGGTCGAGCGCAACCCGGACCGCTTCGACGGCCTGCTCACGATGTGCTCGGCGTACGACCCCAACGCCACCTTCAACGCGGCGCTGGACATGCAGTTCGCCATCCGCACGCTGCTCGCCCCGGGCCAGGACATCCCGCTGGTCCACCTGACGGATCCGGCCGCCAGCGCACAGGCCCTCACCGACGCCGTGGCGCGGGCTCTGGAGACGCCGCAAGGGCAGGCGCGGCTGGCGCTCGTCGGTGCGTTGAACAACGTCGCCGGCTGGTACTCGACCTTCGGCCCCCGACCGACCGACCCCACCGATCGGATCCGGCAGCAGGCCGCCTGGATCGCCAACGCCTACGTCACCGGGCTCGGCCCGTTCGCCCGCGCCGACCTCGAGCAGCACCTGGGCGGGAACCCGTCGTCCAACGTCGGCATCGACTACGGCCGGCAGCTGGCGCTGTCGAGCCAGCGCCAGGAGGTCCGCGCCGCCTACCGGGCCGCCGGGCTCGACCTGCGCAACGACCTGGCCGCGCTGGCGGCGGCGCCCCGCATCGCCGCCGATCCTGCGGCCGCAGCGCACATGCAGCAGTTCGTCCCCCAGGGCACGGCGGGCGTGCCGACGGTGACCATCCACACCGTGGGTGATGGCGGAGCGGTGCCTGACCAGGAACGTTGGTATGGATCCCAGGTTCGCCGGGCCGGCGACCGCGGCCTGATCCGCCAGCTCTACGTCGACCGCGGCATGCACTGCGCCTTCACCGACGCCGACGAGATCGTCAGCCTCCAGACGCTGTTCGAGCGGATCGACACCGGCCGCTGGCCGCGCACGACGCCTTCGCACCTGAACCAAGCCGTCGCCGCGTTCCCGCCGGACCACCAGCTCGTCTTCGACTTCGTCGAGACGTTCCAGGACGGGCCGATGCCCCCGGCCTTCGTCCACTTCACCCCACCCAGCCTGCTCCGACCGTCCCGATGACCGCTCCAGCTGACCTGATCCCTGGTCATCCGGGGCAGCTGTCGGTGCCGAACGGGAGGACGAGACGCCCGTCCGAGACGCCCGTCCGAGACGCCCGTCCGAGACCTCGCCGATCCAGGAGCGCCGTCATGCACCCGAGCGACCCCCGCCCATGGTCCCGCCGGCTCCGTCGAGCCGTGACCGGCGCGCTGCTGGTGGTGCCCGTCGCCGTCGCCGGCGTCGTGGCTACGGCGACGTCCGCATCGGGCAGCAGCTACCACGACGTGGGGACCGACGTCGGAACCACGGCCATCTCGCCGACGCTGTGCGCCAACTGCCACCAGAGCCTCTCCCACGTCGGCACGCTCTAGCCGACCACCCCGGAACCTACGACCTGGTGGCTGACCGCCCGAGGCAATAGGTCCCGTCTCGCCGGTGGGGCGACAGCGCAGCGCGGCCGGGCGGACCGACTGCCGGAGCACGAACGGGGGTAGACCCCCGACGATGTCGCTGGCATGGCTGGGTCGACCTGCCGTCGTGCTGCTGGTCGTCGGCGGGGTCGTCTCGTGTGGTGCTGATCCGTCGCAGGAGACGACCGGTCCGTACCGGGTGGCATCGCGCTCGGTGACCTTCGTCGACGACAGCCGGCCCACCCCGGCCTGCGGCGCGGCGCCCGCCCAGGACACGCGGACGATCGTGACCGACATCTGGTATCCCGCGGCGGGCGACCCCGACGCCGCCCCGACCGGCAACGCGCCCGCGGCGGACGGACCGTTCCCGGTCATCGTGTTCAACCACGGCCAGCAGGGCGAGCCCCAGCAGTACGGGCCGTCGTTCGAGACGTGGGCCCGGGCCGGCTACGTGGTGGCCGCTCCCCGGCATCCACTGACGGTCCGAGGCGGGCCCGGCTGCCACTTCGTCGACGACATCCAGGGCGAGACGGGCGATGTGGCCTTCGTGATCTCCAGCCTCGACGACGAGCTCTCCGACCTCGCCGATGTCGACCACCTCGCCGTCGCGGGGCACTCGTCAGGCGCGATCGTGGCCTACGCGGTCGGCTTCAACACCTGCTGTCACGACGACCGGGTCGACGCCGTGATGGTGGAAGGGCTGATCAACGACTTCCCCCTCGACGGCGACTACGCCGCGGACCTGAAGGGCACGCCGGTGATGTTCATGCACGGCGACGCCGATCCCACGCCGATCGCCGACATCCACGCCGCCTTCGACGCGGCGGAGCCACCGAAGTACCTGCTGTCGATCCCCGGCGGCGACCACTCCAACGCCTATCGCAGCGGCCCGTCGGAACGGCAGGTCGCGACGACCGGCCTCGCCTTCTTCGATCTGCACCTCAAAGACCGCGCCGAAGCCCTGAACACCCTCCAGAGGGCCCAAGGCGTGGAGGCGATCCCCTGACGTCGGGACCTATGGCCCTACCGGCCGCGGCGGCCGGGAGTGATGGTGGAGGCCGAGAAGGAGGTCTCCGATGTATCGCACCATCGTCGTGCCGCTGGATCTCACGCCTCGAGCCCAGCGAGCCATCCCCTACGGCGCAGCACTCGCCCGCCAGGCCGGTGCGAGCCTCGAGCTGCTCACCGTCCAACCCTCGCACGTTACCGGCGACACCACCCGGCCCATCCTCGCCGACATCGCCCGCCGCCATGGCGTCGAGGCCCGCCTCCGCGTCGCGGCGGCACCCGATCCCGCTCAGGCCATCGTCGACGCCGCCACCGATGCCGAGGTCCTGCTGTGCCTGCAGAGCCACGCCCGCGGGGCGGTCACCGAGCTGGTGCTCAGCAGCGTCAGCGAACAGGTCATGCGCGCCTGCCCGTATCCGGTCCTGCTCGTCGGACCGCACTGTGGACCCGCCCCCGACCGCTTCTCCGCCATGGTGGTCGCCTTGGACGGCTCGGATCTCGCCGAGCACATCCTGCCTACCGCTGTGCGCTGGTCGACCGACCTGGACGTGACCCCCTGGCTGTTCCAGGTGCTGGACGTACCGGTGCCCCTGGAGATGGGCGGGGACAAGCTCGTCGACACCTCCTACGTCCACCGCCTGGCCGATCAACTGGCCGACCTGGAGGTCAAGGCCCAGTGGGACGCGGCGCACGACCGGCACCCCGCCGCGGCCATCAGCCGCTTCGCCGAGACGCAACCCGACTCGCTGATCGCGCTCACGACGCACGGCCGCTCGGGCCTCAGCCGTGTCACCATCGGCAGTACCGCCCTGGACGTCGCCCACCGCGCCACCGTCCCGGTGCTGGTGCTCCGACCCCGTGACTGGAGCCGACCGTGACCGGGGCGCAGGAGCGTGACAGCCGCTTCCATCTCTCCTGGGCCCTGGTCGACGACGAGCCGGTCGAGCCGACCGTCGTCGACCTCCGGGATGCGGAGATCGAGATGGACCGGCAGCAGCGTTGCCCGGCTTGCCAGGCCCATGCGCTGGAGGCCGCGACGATCCCGAGCGGGGCGCGGTACGAGCACTGCCTGAACTGCGATCGAGTGTGGGAGGTCAGCGACGGACGGCTCAGCCTGGTGATCGAGGCCCGGATCCGCACCCGGGCCCTCGGGGACTTGGCGGGCCCGCGCGGGGCCGCACCGGCGGAGCCCGTCAGCGCGGTGTGGCGTCCGAAGGAGTGAAGGCGGGGCCGTGACCCGGGATGGCCAGGTCGGCGACGGCGAGGACGCGGACGCGGCTGGCATGGAGGCGTTCCATGTCGGCGTACGGGTCCTCGGCCGGACCGTCGCCGTTCCACCACACGTGGGTGAAGGCGGCGATGCCGTCGGCGGTGTGCGCAAGCGTCGTGATGTCCTCGGCCGAGTGACCGGGCGTCCGGATCAGCTTGATCGAGGGCGAGAGCTCGAAGCCCTCGGCGTCGCGGTTGGTCCACACGTCGTCCTGGTAGATCGCCCAGTGATCGTGATACCGGGCCGACGGGAACAGCGCGGCATTGATCGTGTGGTCCGGATGGTGGTGGCTGAACACGACGTCGGTCACGTCGTCGGGCCGGACACCGAGAGCCACGAGCGGATCGAGCATCTGCGACCGCGCCCGCACCATGCCGGGATCGACGACCACGATCACCTCGCCGTCACGGATCAACCCGACGGTGCTCGCCACCCCCCGCCCGTAGTAGCCGGCGGTCAGGACGTGGAAGGTGGCCGTGCTCGCTCGTGGGGCGTCAGTCATCCCCCCATGGTGCCCAACCTCGCGCCGAGCGGTGTCTACCGAGGCTGTCGGACAAGGACGCCTGGGCCGAGGCAGGCGACGTCGCACCACAGATCGCCGCATGGCCTGATCACCACGAGGTGATGCACAGACATGGACACGCTCTTCGGCCTGCCCGCACACCCGCTGCTCGTACACATCCCGGTCGTCCTCATCCCGACGGCGCTGATGGCGGCCGTGCTCGCTCTCTGGCCACGGGTGCGCTACGCAGCGGCGGTCACCGCGGCAGCGTTCGCTCTCGCTGGTGCGGTCGGCGCGTACCTCGCCATCGAGGCCGGTGAGAAGCTCCAGGAAGAGGTCCGGGAGACGGAGCTGGTCGAGGAGCATGCCGAGCAGGGCGACACCGTCGAGCTTCCCGCGATCGCCTTCGCGCTCCTCGCGCTGGCCGGTGCCGCCGCCGCCGAGACGACCCGCCGGCGTGCCCTGCGCTCGGCCGGCCGGCCACCAGCCGCCGAGTCCACCGTCCCGCCCGCCAGCGAACCTGCCTCCCCCACTGTCGCGACCGACGGTCGAGTGGCTCTGCGAGGATCCGGCGCCGCGAGCTGGTTGCCCGCCATCGTGCTGTGCGCCTCCGTCCTCGCCGGCGCCGTCGCGACCTACACCCTCGTCGAAGTCGGGCACAGTGGTGCCAAGGCGACGTGGAGCGACCTCGACAGCGCCCGGTCCGGCTCCGGGGGCGACGGATCCGAGGGCCAGGGCGACGATGACGACGACTGACGACGACTGACGACGACTGACGGCAACTGACCCGCCGGCGATCGCCGTGAAGGTGCCGATGGACCAGGTCCGAAGCGACCTCGGCCCCTGCCGATTCCGCCGTCGGAGCACGACACTGGACCTGTGGAAGTACGTCGACGCCTGCTCTGGGTCGTCGTCACGCTGACCTGCGTCGTCGCAGCCGCGGTCGGGCTCGCGGTGGCCAGGTCGGAGAACGACGTGCAGTCAGGGGCCCCGGGCGGGACCGCGTCGCCCCCGGTTGGCGACACATTGCCGTTGCTCGGCGTCGAGGGTGAGGCTCCCCGCCGTGCTGCTCTGGCCGTCAAGATCGACAACACCGAGCGGGGACGGCCGCCGTCGGGCGTCGTCGAGGCCGACGTCGTCTTCGAGGAGGTCGTGGAAGGCGGCCTGACCCGCCTGATGGCCGTCTACCAGTCGGACGACCCCGACATCGTCGGACCCGTGCGCTCCGCGCGGTCGACCGATCTGTCGATCCTGGCCGAGCTGGGCCGACCGTTGTTCGCCTGGTCCGGCGCCAACCCCACCTTCCGCGCCCTCGTCGAGAACGCCGATCTCATCGACGTCGGAGCAGCCGCAGCCCGGGACGCCTACCAGCGGGACCCCCGCCGACCCGCTCCCTACAACCTGTACGCGTCACCGGAAGAGCTGCGGTCGGCCGCTGCCGACGCCGACCCCGATGCCAGCACCGTTCCGCCCCAGCCCCTGTTCACCTACCGAGCGCCCGGCACGCCGCTGGCCGGCCCCGACGTGGTCACCACGACCGGCTATCGCACCAGTGGCTCCGAGTCTCTGGCCACCTCGATCGAATGGGACTGGGACCCTGCGACGCAGACTTGGCTCCGAACCCAGAACGGCACCCCTCACGTGGACCGTGACGGCACGGGAGTCGCCGCGACCAACGTCATCATCCGCTCCACCGCCTACCGCGACAGCGGCGTCCGGGACTCGACCGGTGCTGTCGTCCCCGAGGCGGCCATGGTCGGCGAAGGCGAGGCCCTGCTGCTCAGCGGCGGCCAGGCCCAACCCGGCCGGTGGACCAAGGCCTCGCTCGACGCCCCGACCGTCTACACCGCCCTCGACGGCTCGCCACTGCGCCTCGCACCGGGCCGGACCTGGGTCGAGGTTCTCCCTCCCGGCGTCGGAACCCTGCGCTGACCGAAGTGCCCGCCTTGGGTCTTTCGGCCCTACCAGGTCGCCCTGATCGCCAGCACGCTGGGAGCGGAGGTGAGTCGTGCTCGAGCTCGAGACGGCATCCAAGCGCTTCGGAGCGTTGGCGGCCCTCGCGTCGTGCACGTTCGCGGTCCAGCCGGGCAGGCTCACCGGGTTCCTCGGTCCGAACGGCGCCGGGAAGACGACGGCCATGCGTGCCGTCTTCGGGCTGGTCGAGCTCGACGCGGGCAGCGTGCGCTGGCGTGGAGCGCCGATCACAGCCGCGCATCGGGCTCGGTTCGGCTACATGCCGGAGGAGCGCGGTCTCTACCCCCGGATGCAGGTGCGGGAGCAGCTCGTCTATCTCGGCCGATTGTGCGGGCGGTCGAGCGCGGCGGCGACCGGGACGGTCGACACCTGGCTCGAGCGGCTCGACCTCGCCGATCGGGCGAGGGACCGCCTCGACGCTCTCTCCCATGGCAACCAGCAGCGTGTTCAGCTGATAGCGGCCCTGGTCAACGACCCGGACCTGCTGGTGCTCGACGAGCCGTTCGCCGGGCTCGACCCGATCGCCATGGGCCGGATGGCCGAGATCCTCACCGAGGTGGCCGCGGCGGGTGCGACGGTGCTGTTCTCCAGCCATCAGCTCGACCTGGTCGAGGACCTGTGCGATGACGTCGTCATCATCGACCATGGTCGGATCGTCCTCGCCGGCGATCTGGACGAGTTGCGGGCGGCATTCCCACAACGGTTCGTCGACATCCGCTACCGCGGTGCGGCACCGGACTGGTCGGCTCTGTCCGCCGTCGTGGCCGTCGAGGCGAAGGACGGCGAGGCCCGTTTGCAGCTCGGCCCCGACACCGACCCCGCGACGGTGGTGGCCATCGCCCGGTGCACCCCCGGCCTCGTCTCCTTCGCCTTCCGGCCGCCGACGCTGTCGGAGCTGTTCCGCCAGACGGTCGCGGCATGAGCGGCCTGCAGCAGGGCTGGCTGGTCGCCCGGCGGGAGATGCGGGAGCGGAGCCGCTCGCGCGGCTTCCGGGCGGGCATGGCCGTGATGCTCCTGGTCGTCGTGGCCGCGATCGTCGTGCCATCCCTGCTCGATGCCGGGAAGGCCAGCAGCGACGTTGGCCTC
>Ga0075428_100003375_pt1 | contig 17464 bp, 13 predicted proteins | sample RhiMetdeltSRZDD2_FD_75291 | JGI IMG/M metagenome (GOLD analysis project Ga0075428, IMG submission 75291) | Populus rhizosphere microbial communities from Tennessee, USA - Rhizosphere MetaG P. deltoides SRZDD2 | ecosystem: Host-associated > Plants > Roots > Rhizosphere > Soil | place: USA... | reverse complement strand
ACTCCTGCAACGCCCACCAATTCGTCGTCCGGCCAGGAACGGCCAGCAACGGCCACGTTCGGCCCATCTTCTACTCCGGCCTGCACTTGCACCGGAGCGACCGAAACCGCGTCCGGACAGTCGCGGCCATCAACGGCCAGCCTCGGCCGCTCATCAACTGTCACTGGCACCGTCAACGCAGCCGCCGCCGTGATCATCGGGATCGCCATCTTGCAGAGCTCGCGGTGACCATCGGTGAGCGCGTCGAGCTTCGCGTAGGTCTCGATCGTCAGCTTCGAGTCCGCGTGCCGCATGATCCACGTTCATCCTTGGGCACGAGCCGGCGAAGCGTGCGCTCGGCGCAGATGCCGAGGGCCTGCACCTCGTTGTAGTCGAGCACGATCTTCTCGTGCAGCAGCACCTCCACGGTGCGCGGCCTGGCTGCGCTCGCGGCCACCGGTGATGGATCGGTGCGAAGGGGAGAGGCGCTCACGAAGCCCTCTCTCGACGAAGACGAGTAGCGACCAGCTTGCGCCAGTTGCCACCGTTCGCCCACAGCTCGACCTCGCGAGTGATGAACTGCCGCTTGCGGCCGCTGCCAGCACCATTCACGGAGGGCAGCGCGATGCGCGGCGGGAAGTCGCCGCGCGCTTCGAGCGCGGCAAGGGTGTTGGAACTGACGTCGATCAGTTGACAGACGTCGCGCTGCGACAAGCGCAGCTTCGGAAGGGACGGATGGTCGGACACGGACAGGCCCCCTGTCGACGACGGACGCCCGCTTCTGATGTCGTGTCCCACCGCGCTGTGGCCGCTGCGGAAGGTCCTCGCGACCGTCTCTCCGCAACAGCCCGCACCCGAACTGGGGTATTCACCCGAAGCGCCCATGCCATGGCGGCTGCCGTGCACTCGACGACGCCGTCACCGCTTCGCGAGGAAGCGTCCCGAGCCATCCCGCATCGACGTGCGGTTCGCGCCAGTGGCTCAACACCTGCCAGCGCGGTTGGCGTTCACTCAGGCGACTTGCTCGCCGTTGCCATTGCGATCATCGTGAGGCCGGCCCACCGGCTGCACGAGTTCGCCTGGCAATGGACATGCATCCTGAGAGCCGCGCAGCACGCGGCCGACCAACGGCGCGAGCAGGATCGCCCCGAGGCACCAGAGCAGTAGGATCGTGGTCGTCATGTGGTGTCAGAGATTAGCAGGGTCCGGTCTTTTGGCACCATTCGCTACGATCGGATGTTGCCAGACCGGCTCGCCCGATGTCCGATATCTTCGGATACCACCGGGTTCTTCAGACACTGTCAAGCCAGCAACAAGCCGCGTACTGCTAACCGCAGTCGCTCCTAAGCTCCTTCCAGGCCGAAACCACGAGCGACGACGGCCCGGTCGCCCTGGATGGCCGTGCGTTGCAGGTAGGGCTGCAAACCGCGCAGGCCACCGAGCTCTTCGCCCCCACCGGCGCGGCCAGGCCCGCCGTGAATCGTAGCCGGAAGCACGGCACCGGGCCCCAACGCCTGCCCGTGCGTCTTCTCGCTGCCGAGCCACACGCGCCCATGCCATGGGGCGATCCCCTGCACGAGCTGCTCGGTGAACGCGCGGTCGTCGCTGTACGCACTCGCGACCAGCGCACCGCCGCCGCGGTTGCAGAGGTCGCTCGCAGTGGTGACATCACCCGACCAAGGGAGCACCGTCGCACAGGGTCCGAATACCTCGAGCTCGTGCAGCACTGCGGCATCGTTGCGCCGGGCGCGCAACAGCGTCGGCGGAACGAAGTATCCCTTGCCCGGCAAGGGGGCTTCGCCGCCGAGCAACACGTCGCTGACTTCGCGCAGGCGCGTGATGCCGGCGCGCACCTCGCGCAGCTGCTCCTGGCTGGCCACGGGGCCCATGCGAACATCGGTGTCGAGCGGATTGCCGACGCGGACCGCGCGCAGGCGTTCGACGAGCGCGTCCTGCACTTCCGCGACCATGCTCTCGGGCACGAGAATACGGCGCACGGCGGTGCACTTCTGGCCCGCCTTCTGCGTCATGTCGACGACGACGTTGCCGAGGAACTGCTCGAAAGTATCGCTGCCGCTCTCGACGTCGGGACCCAGCACGGCGGAGTTGATGGAGTCGGCTTCGATGTTCACGCGCACGCCGCGCGCGAGCAGGTTCTTGTTGCCGCGGATCAGGACGCCAGTCGCCGCACTGCCCGTGAAGGCCACGGCGTCCATCGGCCCGAGCAGGTCGAGCAGACCGGACACGGATCCGGCGACGAACTGGAACGCGCCTTCGGGGAGCAGACCGCTGCCGACGATCAGCTGCGCGAGTCGGAAGGCGAGCAGCGCACTCGGCGTGCCGGCCTTCTCGATGACCGGGACTCCGGCCAGCAGCGAGCAGGCGATCTTCTCGCCCATGCCCCAGGCCGGGAAGTTGAAGGCGTTGATGTGCACGGCCACGCCGGGGCGCGGCACGAGGATGTGCTGGCCCCAGAACCGCGGCGTGCGGCCGAGCTGGACACCCTCGCCATCGGGCAGGCAGTTGCCGGCCGGCAGCGAGGCACCGAGCTGGGCATAGAAGGCCAGCGTGCTCGACGCGCCATCGAGGTCGAACTTCGCGTCGCCGCGCGTATTGCCGCCGTTCTTGGCCGAGATCTCGATCAGTTCGTCGCGGTGTTCGTGCAGCTTCTGCGAGAGACCCTTCAACAGCTCGGCGCGCTGCCGGAACGTGAGCGCGCGCAGCGCAGGGCCACCCTTCGTGCGAGCATGCTGCAGGCACGCGGCGAAGTCGACGCCGCCCGGCAGCACTTCACCGAGCACGGCTTCCGTGGCGGGATCGTGGAGGGTCCTGGGTTCACCACTGCCAGCGACCCAGCGACCACAAACGTAGCTCTGCAACGAGATCATCGGTGGCCGACGATAGCGATGGCCCCGGAACGATGCACGCGCAGCAGTGCCGCGCGCGACTACAGCGTGAGCAACATCGTCCTCGTGTCGCCGACACAAGCAGGCAGACCGCCGGGGGTCACGCTGAGGAAGCTCCAGTAGACCGGCAGGCCAGCGAGCCACTGCAGGATCACGGGTGGCAGCGTGAAGACCGCGGTCGCGCGACCCAACGGATCGAACTGGCCGAAGCCATTGTTCAGGATCCCCCCGCTCGGCGCACTGGCGAGCAGTTGTGTGACCGCATCGATGTTCAACGCGACGGGGAAGCCCGGATACCACTCGAAGCCGGGCGTCGTGCCGGTGATCGAAGCAATCGCGAGATACCAGTTGCCGGCTCCCGCGGCACCGACGTCGAGCTGGACCTGGACCGAGCCGCCCGTGGTCGTGCTCAGATACGGCGGCGACAGCGTCACCGCCGAGCCCGCGACGAAACGGCGGCGCGTCGTGCTCACGTGCCCCGTGTTGTCCCTGGCCTGCATCGCGGCGACCCATTGCCCGGGATGGCGCGCGAGATCGGCAGCGGTCGCACTGGGTTGCCACGGTGTGTCGAACATGCGGTCGTTCTCGAAGTCGAAACGAACGTCGAGCGTGGCAGCAGGCTGGTCGAGATCGGTGGTCTGGCTCGGATCGAACGACGAGGTCAGGGTCGGCGACGACGTCGTGAACGCCGGCCGCGGCCAGTTGCACCCGGGCACCGCGAACTGGGCCATCTTCGTCCACCACGTCGGGTTGTTGACGAGGAACTGATAGCGGAAGGCCTGGTAGCCGTTGCCGCTGCCGAGCAGGGCACCCGTGATCGAGGCTTCGATCGTGAGGTCCGTCGTCGTCTCGCCGCCCCCAGTGTAGGTCCTGATCGTCGGGCAGACCCGGCGCCCCGGCAGACCCGCGTTCGTGCAGGCCGTGCGCGCATACTCGGCGGTCTTGCGCACGTAGGCCTGGTGCAGCGCGTAGCTGTTGTAGATCGAGCCGTTCGCCGTGTAGGCCATCGGCATGAACACGTCGACGTAGGGCGCGAGATGCTCCCAGTTCTGGCCGAACTGCGTCACGAGCGAGTTCATCGTCGCCGCGTACGAATTGAAGACGCCGTCGTAGGTCGGGCCGTCGAACGAGTAGCGGTTCGCGATCAGGTAGGCGTGCAACGACAGACTGCCGATGTGCTGGCGCACGGCGGCGACGAAGTTCGTCACGTTCGCGGCGACGACGCTCGTGCCGCCGACGTAGCGCACGTAGTCCAACGCGATGCCGTCGAGGTCGTAGACGGGCTGGCCGTTCGGCAACCACGCGTCGACGAAGTAGTCGACGACGTCCAGCAGATACTGGCAATGCGCGGCGTTGTCGGGCTGCACGGTGTCGGCGAAGCACTTGAGCACGGCGACGACGCGCACGTTCGCGGCGTGGCAAGCGGCGATCAGGTTCTGGAGGTTGATGCCCGCGCCGCCAGGTCGCACGGGGCCCCATGCGGGATTCCAATCGACGGCGCTGTCGGTGATCCAGAGATCCCCCGTGCTCGGCCCCGTGGCGCGGAACGAGCTCACGTAGAGCGTGTCGATGCCGTAGGTCTGGCAGTTCCCGACGATCTCCGGGATGCGCGGGTCCATGTTGCCGACCAGGAACGGGAAGACGCCGACGGCGACGTCGAACGACGGGCTCTGCGCGAGAAGGCAACCGGTGAACGCAAGAGCAGTCAAGCCGTGGAACATGACCGCGCAGCATGCCGCCTGGTCGGGCACGTGTCACGGGGTGGCGTCTTCCCCCGGGCAGCGGGGGGTGGCACGAGACGCGCGATCCTCTAACCTTTCCTCATCTCTCTCGGATCTGCCCCATGACCACCACCCTGCGCTGTCTCTTCGTCTCCTGTGCGTTGGCTTCCGCCGGTCCTGCACAGCTCCAGACGATCCTCTTCACCGGCCGCTTTCCGTTCGTCAGCACCGACGCCGTGAACGAGCGCCCCGGTGGGGCGATCACGCGCCTCGAAGAGTTCGACCTGTCTCACGTGCTGCCGCTGCCGACTGGCTCGACGGCCCGCACGCTGCTGCCGACGACCGCGATGCAGTGTTATCTCGGCGACGGCAACAACGACGGCATCTACACGAAGTTCGCCAACTGGAAGACCTACTTCCAGGCCATCAACATCGGCGGCATCTTCGTGAAGGCCGCGGATCGGGCTTCGGTGACGTGGGACAAGGTGTACTTCACCGTGCGCCGCAACGCTGCGGCTACCGGCGCCGCATCGCCGGGCGCGCTGCAGATCGAAGTGCTGACCAACGGCGGCACGACGACGCAGACGCTGCTGCCCGGCGACTACGTGCGACTGCTGCCCAACGGCAACGTCGAGTTCTTCATGACCCAGGCGCAGCTCGTCGTCGCCGTCGGCTTGCAGTCCGGTGCGGCGACGATCGGTGCTGGTTGCCTGCTGCAGGCCGGCAACGGCGATCTCTACTACTCTCCGGTCGACGGCAGCCACTGGGTGAACGGCAACGGGCCGGTGCCCCAGAACGCGAACGACGGCGCGATCCTCAAGATCCCCGCGGCGAGCATCACCTACGACGCCAACGGCAACGTCGCGGCGCTGGCGCCGAACTCGGCGCGGCTCTTGATCAACGAGGCGGCCGGCGGCCCCGGCGGCGCACTGCATGTGCGCCAGATGGTGCTGAACTCCGGCGCGATGAACCGCGACGGCACCGCAATCACCGTCGCCGGCGTGTTCGGCAAGATCGTCGGGCTCGCCTTCGATCCGGCCGGCGGCACGTTCACGCCGACCTACCCCGACAGCCAGGGCCTCTACAACCCGGAGCCGAACCTGCTGTTCGCGAGCGACGCTGGTTCCTACGCGGGCACGATCTTCTCGACCGCCAACAACGGCTCCGTCGCGACGCTGAACGGCACGCTGTGCGGCAGCACGACGCTCGGCATACCGGCCAACGGCTCGTGGCTCGGCGTGCAGTTCGACTATGCGAACTTCCAGCCGACGCTGATGGGATTCACGGTGTGCGACGTCGTCGCGTATCAGCCGCTGCTCGTCGACCAGAACGGCTTCGGCAGCCTGCCGCTCGCGAGCACGCAGCCGAACTGGGACGTCGACGTGTTCGGTTCGCCCCTGACGCTAGCAGTCCTGTTCTTGTCGCTCGGGCCAGCGGCGGCGGGCACGTTTCCGCTGTCGGTGCCGACCGCGTTCGTGCCGCTGCCCTTCACGACCGACAGCTGGAGCGACGTGTTCTTGACCAACGGGTTGTTCTCGCTGGGCACCGCGCTCACGGACACCTACGGCTATGGCACCGTGACGATTCCGAATCCGAACCCGGGCGGGTTCACGGGCTTCAACCTCATCGTCCAAGGCATCGCGCTGCAGCCAGCAGGATTCCAGCTCAGCACGCCGATGCTCGTGCAGCTGCAGTGAGGCAGCTGGGGGCTCACACGCTGGCGATGAACGACTGCAGTTCCTGATAGCGGCGCTCAATGGTCTCGCGATCGGCGCTCGCAATGCGGTCGACGCCGAAGCCTTCGACCGTGAGGCTCGCCGTCACGGTGCCGTAGGCGAGCGCCCGCTTCATGTTCCAGACGCTGACCGAATCGCAGTTCGCGAGATGCCCCATGAAACCGCCGGCAAAACTGTCGCCAGCTCCGGTCGGGTCGACGACGGACTCCGTCGGATAGGCGGGCAGCGCGCAGTGGAAGAAGTTCGAGAACAGGAAACAGCCGTGCTCGCCCTTCTTGACGATCACGAGCTTCGGGCCGAGCTCGAGCGCCTTGCGACCGGCCTGGATCAGGTTGGCCTTGCCCGTGAGTTGCTTCACCTCGTCGTCGTTGACGATGAGCCCGTCGATGCGGGCCAACAGGTCGAGCAGCCCGGCGCGCTGATGCTCGATCCAGAGGTCCATCGTGTCCGCGACGCAGAAACGCGGTGCGTCCATCTGTTCGAGCACGGAGCGCTGTGTGGTCGGTGCGCCGTTCGCGAGGAACACGAACGGCGTCTTGCGGAAGCCAGGCGGGATCTTCGGCTGGAAGTCGCCAAACGTGTTGAGCTGCACGTCGAGCGTCTCGCGCGAGTTCATGTCGGACGAGTAGCGGCCGTGCCAGCGGAAGGTCTTGCCCGGCTTCGACTCCACGCCGGTCAGGTCGATGCCGCGATCCTGGAGCAGCTTCCGGTGTTCGCCCGGGAAGTCGGCGCCGACCACGCTCACGAGCCGGACCGTCGTGAACAGGCGCGCCGCGAGACTGAAATAGGTCCCGGAACCGCCGAGACAGTCGGTGGCCGTGCCGTGGGGAGTCTCCACGGTGTCGAACGCGGTGGAACCTACGACGAGCAGCGACATGGGCAGCCACGTTAGCCGCGTGCGGCACGCCGTTCCACGTCGTCCTCGCGCTCCTCGCGCTCCACCTCGGCTTCGATCTCGGCGCGCGTGACGCGGTTCCGTTCGAAAAAGATGAACAGCCCGCCGAGCAACGACCACATCGTGACGTGCAGGCGATAGAGCACCGACAACGCGACGCCGCGCGTGCCCATCGCCTCCGCAGCCATGGGACCGGTCAGGTGACGCGCGCCATACGTGCTGAACAGATACTTGTAGGACCACTCGCCGACGCCCCAGCCATTCGGTCCGATCGGCACCGCGGTCAGGATATTGATGCCCGGGATCAGCACGAAGTAGTCGAAGGTCGGCAGACCGACGCCGAGTGCATCGCCGATGCAGACGACGCTGACGACCGAGAGGATGTGGTTGCCGATCCCCGCGAACAGGCTCGCAGCGATGACCAGCTTGTGGTTGCGATACAAGAATACGGCCTGGTCGACGAGCCGCAGCAGGTTCCCGATCTTGTGCGGCAAGCGGCCGAGCAACCAGCTCAGCCGCACGAGATGTCGCAGACGCCGGCTGAACGCGATGATCCCGAGCAGGCTCACGATGCCGATCACGCCCCAGATCGCGAGCGCGATCTCGCCATAGTGATCGAGGGCAAACAGCACAGCGATGCCGCCGAGCAGCGCCAGCGAAGCCAGCCCGAGCACACGATCGACGATCACCGAGACGAGCACCTGCACGCGGTGACCCGGGCACCGCTTCATGATGTAGAGCGCCTTGACGAGGTCGCCGCCGGTTGCGCCGGGCACCACGTTGTTGAAGAAGATGCCGATCCACGTGAAGCGCAGCGTCTCGGCCATCGAGACGTCGGTGCCGTTCACGCGCAGCAGCCACCACCAGCGTGCGCCCGCGATGAGTGCGGTCAAGAAGTAGCAGAAGGCGCCGAGCGCGAAGAGACCCACGTCGAGGTTGTGCCAGTAGGTCAGGAAGCCCGGTGCGACATCGAGCTGTCGCCCATCGGGCTGCGGACCGAGATCGGCCGTGCGACTGGCCGCTTCGCCTGGAATCCGGAACGCGAGCGGATCGGCCTGCCACGACCCCTCGATGTCGATGATCTTCTCCTCGACGACGGTGTTGCCCTGCCGGTAGACGAGTCGGTCCTCGAAGGGCACCTGGCGGAAGACGAACACCATCAAGCCGGCGACGAGCAGCAGCTTGACCAGGCTCACGAGACGCTTGTTCAACGCCACTCACCCTTCGGGCGCACCTTGGCTCGCGCCGCCGCGATCGACTGTTGCTCGGCGGCAACGCGTTCGAGCAGGCTCTTCCCGAACAAGACCGGATCGACCCCGAGTTCGGCGAGGCTGGCCGTCGGCACGGGGGCACCACCCTGCTCGGCATTGACGGCGAAATGGATCAAGGCGCTGACGGGCGTCACAGTGGCGATCGAGATCGAGAGCTTTCCGGTGCCGACCCACAGGTCGTCGCCGTCGCGGCGCACGATGCTGTCCGGAGCAAGCTCGCGCAACAGTTCGCACGCCTGCGCCGCGAGCAACCGTTGTCGGTGCACCGCCAACAGGAGACCGGGTTCGGCGAAGCTCTCCCAGACGAAGTGGACCAGGTCGGCGCCCGCGATCCCGGGCCCGTCGAGATCCGCGAGATCGGCCATCTCTGCCGCGGTGACGCGGCAGGGGCCGCGAAACGCCACGAGCGCATCCCCGACGAGCCCGCACTGCGACAAGATCCAATGCGCGCGCAGCTGACTGCCGTCGTAGGCGATGGCAACGTCGATCCACCTGGTCAGCATCGGGCTGCCTCGCTGGCTCGGTCGTCGCGGGCCCCCTGCATCGGACGACTCACCTGCATCGGAAGGACGAGCATCGGAAGACTCACGAGCCGGCTTGCCGCTGCTGCCGCCACACGCTCACCCAGCCCGGATCGGGGTCGAACCGAGGCCGCCGCAGACTCCAGGTGAGGGCCACGAGCGCCGGCGTTCGCAGCTTCGAGTAGTAGGTCTGTTCCGTCAACACGGTGTTGGCCAGGAAGTCCACCGGCGCCACGGAATCCCACTCCTTGCGCCCCGGCAGCGTCACCTCGGTCGTGGCCAGCTCGCCCTGCAGCTGCCCGCAGTAGTGGATCAGTCGCAGCTGGACGAGGTAGTTCGGATCGTATCGCGATTCATTGCGGGCTCGTTGGGTCGGACTCGCGGCCATCACGGCGAGCATCAGCGGAACGGTGCGTGGCCCGCCGAGCCGCCTGATCTGCTCCATCGCGCAGAGCCGCAGCTCGACGAGCAGCTGATCGCGTCCCTGGATCGTGCGCAGCAGAACGCCTCGCACGCAGTGTCCGATCGCAGTGCGCAGCGCGGTCGCTGCCGCGGGAATCACGCGTGGGTCGCGTTCGTCGCGGTAGAGCTTGATCAGGGTCTCGAGCAGGTGCAGGCGTTGCTGCCATTCTTCGAGCGGGTCCGCGGCGACCGTCGCGAGCGCAGCGATGTAGGGCTCGAGGCGCTGATCGTCCCAGGGCGTGGGCCCTCGCGCTTCGGGGCGACCCGTCTCGATGTTCGCGTGGGCCGAGGCGAGGCGTTCCGTGTCGGCGGGCGCACCGATGCGGTCCAGGGGACCCGCGAACAAGTCGATGTGCAGCTGTTGCACGACGCCGGCCAGGCCGTCGATGGCCACGATCCGGCTCTGCCCGTTGCCCTCCACCTCGGCGATCCAGGCCAGCCGAGTCGCCGCATTGGCGCAGGCCAACAGGTCGCCCCCGGTTTCGTCGGGCAGTTCGCGGATCAGCTCGCGTACGTGGCCCGCCGGGTTCTCGATCGGGCCGTCCTGCGTGGCACCGAACACGAACCCGAGCACGGGTCGGATCGGCACGAGCAGGAACCACCGCATGTACCAGGCCGACGTCGGCGCGCGGTCGGCGTAGGCCACGCGCCGCTCGGTCCCCGTGCCTTCGATGCGCACGATGCCGTCGAGCTCGTCGACGATCTCGCCGTAGGACAGGTTGTCGGCGACCGAGCAGGCGGCGCCGAGCAGCAGGACACCGAGCAGCAGGGTACTGGGCCAGGGACAACCGGGATGCGAGCGGACCGCGCCGCGCGTGCAGTCAGTTGGCATATCCGTTCGGGTGACGTTGATGCCAGGCCCAGGCGGTCCTGACGATCGTTTCGATGTCGGAGAAGCGCGGGCGCCAACCGAGTTCCCGTTCGATACGTTCGGTGCTGCCGACGAGGACCGGAGGATCGCCGGGCCGGCGCGGCGCGATCGTGTGCGGCACCTCGTGTCCGGTCACCTTGCCACACGCGCGAACGACCTCGGCCACCGAGGTGCCCGCGGCGTTGCCGAGGTTGAACGCGCGAAAGCCCGATGCACCCGCGAGCAGGCTCTGCAGCGCCAGCACGTGCGCGCTCGCGAGGTCGGTCACGTGAATGTAGTCCCGGATGCAGGTGCCATCGGGCGTCGGATAGTCGTTGCCGAAGACCTTGAGCGGGTCGCGCCGCCCGGCCGCGGCAGCCAACGCGAGTGGGATCAAGTGGGTCTCGGGACGATGGTCTTCCCCGAGGCGGCCGGCCGGATCGGCGCCGGCCGCGTTGAAGTAGCGCAAGGCCACGCTGGCCAGGCCGTGGGCCACGGCGAAGTCGCGCAGCATGTACTCGCAGACGAGCTTCGTGTGGCCATACGGGTTGATCGGCAGCTGCGGGCAGGTCTCGACGATCGGCACCTTGTCCGGCTGGCCGTAGGTGGCACACGTCGAGCTGAAGACGATGCGTGAGACGCCGGCCCGCTGCATCGCCTGCAGCAGGTTCAGCGTGCCGCCGACGTTGTTCCGGTAGTAGCGGCCGGGATCCTGCACGGACTCGCCGACGTAGCAGTGAGCCGCGAAGTGAACGACCGCCTCGATCCGATGCGCCTTGAACACGGCGGCAAGCGGTTCGGGCTGCAGCATGTCCACTTCGACGCAGTCGCCGCCGAGCAGCGCTTGCCGGTGGCCTGCGCAGAAGTTGTCGAGACACAGCGTGCGAAAGCCGGCCTCGCGCAGAGCCAATGCGGTGTGCGAGCCGATGTAGCCAGCCCCGCCCGCGACGAGGATCAGCGCGGCCATTGCTCCCTCCATGCTGCCACGATCTTCTGACGGCCTTCGGCGGTCTCACCGCCGCCGACGGGCAGCTGCGGCGCCTTCTTCCCGAGCCGTTTGAGCGCTTCGTGCAGCGCAGCGAAGGTCGCGGGATCCTGCTCCTTCGCGAGGCAATCGAGCAGCAGGTAGGCGCTCGCCGGACCGAGCAATTCCACGGCGCGCACCGCCGCGAACTGACGCACGATCGTCGCTTCGTCGGCCAGCGCCGTTTCACAGACCTCCGCGGCTGTTTCGGCCGAAGGCCGGGCGAGCTGCACCGCGCGCGCGCGGACCACTGGCGCAGCGTCGGCGCTCGCGATCTCAACGGCACGCGCAAGCAGCTCCGCGGTGGCATCCTCGTCGCCCGAGGCTGTTCTCGAGAGTTGTTCGAGCACGGCAATCCGCGTGCTCGCGTTTGGCGCCCCGCGCAGGTTGCCGAGCAGGTCCACGACGCGCACGCGCTGCGGTCCCCTGCCGCGCTGGATCTCGGCGGCGAGCTCACGCAGCTGCGGCTGGTGCTCGAGGCACCAGGGGTCGTCGCCGTGGAGCTGGCCGATATCGCGCAGGTTGGCCAGTGCCTGCCCGCCGTTGCCCTCGAGCCAGTTCAACTCTGCGACTTCGAACAAGAGGCCCGGGTGCAGCGCTCGGGCACCGCGCTCGCGCACGAGCGCCTCGAGCTCGGCCAATGCCAGATGCCGCCGGCCGAGATCACGCTGCAACCCGGCCCGCGCCACGCGCAGACTCGGATCCTGGGACCGCGTCTCCGCCTGCTGCACGACGGCGAGCGCCTCGTCGTGCCGCTCCTTGGCCGCCAGGAGTCCCGCCAGTTCGAGGGCACTCGCGGTGGGGTCCTCGGCCGTGGCGAGCTCCTGCCGAAGCGAACGCTCGAAGGCCCCTGGCTCGGCGGCGCCGAGCGCGGCCGCTCCGTGCACGAAATCGAGGCTGGCAGCGATCGGAACGGTCTCGGCATGAGGAGCCGTGGAGGGTGCCTTGGGCATGTCGGTCTCGCCTTGGTGTGGGAAGCTCACGTTGCGTTGCGCAGCATCGGACGCTGCTGCACACGCGCCGAGCAGCCAGGTCGCCAGCAAGACCTCGTGCACACACCCTGCTGGACTCGACCGGGTGACCATGTCGGCGTTTGCTTGTACGCGCGGCGGATGGCCGCTGCACGAGCCTTTTTGCGGCTCGGATTCCATTCGCCAGCCAATGCAATCGCCGGCAGACTGATGCTGCACATGGCACGCGTGGAACTGACCTCGGCTCGTCGTGTGGTGCAGCGGCTGCGCACCGCGACGGGAGCGACGGTGCTCGGGGCGGCCTCACGCGTCGCGCGCGCCCAGCACCAGCTGCAACCGTCCGACCTGCGGCGCAAGGCAGCCGGCGACTTCGTGACCAGGATCGACCTTCGCACCGAAGCGGAACTGCGGCGAGCGCTGCGCCGGGTCTGGCCGGAGGCCGGCTTCCTCGGCGAGGAGTCGGAACCGAGTCGTCTCGGTCGCGACTGGCTGTGGGTCGTCGACCCGATCGACGGCACGAGCAACTTCTCGCGCGGCTTGCCACACTTCGCGGTCTCGGTCGCGCTGTTGTGGCAGGGCCAGCCGATGCTGGCTTGCTTGCACTGTGCGCCCGAGAACGCGCTCTACGTCGCCGTGCACGGCGCGGGTGCCGTGCGCAACGGCAGGCGATTGCAGATACCTGCGGGGCGACTCGACGACGGGGCGATGATCGGGTGCCAGTGGCATCGCGGCCAGCAGCACCTCGAGTTCCTGGCCCGACTGCAGTCTCGCGGCGGCCGCATCCGGACCTTCGGCAGCTCCGTGACCCAGCTGGCCGACGTCGCCGTCGGGCGACTCGATGGCAACGTCCAGGAACAGGGCAGGATCTGGGACATCGCAGCCGCGGGGCTCGTCGTCGAAGAGGCCGGCGGCCGGTTCACGGACTGGGCCGGCAACGCCGTCTTTCCCGTGGCTAGCTTCCGCCCTGGTCACAGGCCGACCGTCGCCGCGTCCCCGCGAGTGCATCGCGGGCTGCTGCGTCTGCTCGCCTCGCGTCCCTAGTCGTTTCCGATTCGTAACGCGCTGGGCCGAGGCACGCTATCGAAGTGACTCGCACCCGGTGGCCCCCCTTTTGCAAGAGGACGGCGGGCCCGGCTAGACTCACCTTCCCCGGCCCTGGGCCATACCTGCCCAAACACGTATCCAAGCGCCACTGGCGCACTCCCGTCCCACTAGATCAGGAGATCTCATGAAGAAGTTCGTGCTTTCCGGACTCTGCTGCGCAGGCCTCGTTGCCCTGCTGCCCGAAACCGCCAGCGCCCACGGCGGTTCGTATCGCGGCCCGGGCGACGTCGTGCCTCCGAGCCCCGGCGGCGGCGGCAAGTCGGGTGGACCTTCTGGCCCGACCACGGGCGGCCCTGCCGGCCCCAGCGCGCCCGCCCCTTCTGGTCCGGCGACGGGCGGCCCCTCTGGCCCGAGCACCGGTGGCCCTTCGGGACCTGCCGGCGGACGCGGCCCGACCACGGGTGGGCGCGGTGTGCAGATCGACGACGACCTCACCAGCTGGGATTTCTGGTGGGAGTTCAACAAGGACCCCTTCATCCGCTTGAAGGATGCCGTGCAGAGCGGTGGCCCACAGACGGGTAGCGATGACTTCTACCTCGGTGGCACGCGGCGCAACGACGCCAAGGACTCACTGAAGCCGACCGAAGAGCAGATCAAGAACGAGATCCTGCCGGCGCTCAAGAAGGCGATCGACTCGACCGAGCAGCGCGACATCACCTCGTCCTGCATGGTCGCGATGGCGAAGATCGGCATCAACCACCCGCCCGAGTTCAATCTCATCGATGTCTTCACTCCGCGGCTCAAGAAGCCGGACCAGGAGATCCGCGAGACCGCGGCCCTCTCGATCGGCATCGCGGCGATCGCCGAAGAGAAGGAGATGCCGATGCTGATCGGGCTCGCGCTCGACGACGAGTCCGGCAAGGCTGCTGCCGGCGGCTCCGTCGACGATCGCACGCGTTCGTTCGCGACCTACGGGCTCGGGCTCATGGCCTACCACCACACGAAGGTGGAGCTCAAGGCAGCGGCGTTCGACCCGATGAAGAAGCTCGTCAACGACAAGAAGATGAGCAACCGCAACATCAAGGTTGCCGCGATCAACGCCATCGGCCTCCTCAACATCGGTGGCTCATCGGACGCCGAGAGGGCTCTGATGGATGAAGCGCTGAAGTGTCTCGAGGACTACTACAAGGAGCCCCTCGGCGCTGGCGAACAGCTCATCCAGGCTCACTGCCCGACTGCGATCGCGAAGCTCATCGGCCGCGATCATCCGAAGTCCGACTACTACAAGGAGCTCTTCCATGACGAGATGCTCGAGAAGCCCATCGCCAAGGGGGTCAAGCGCTCCAACGACACGATCTACCAGTCGTGTGCACTCGCGCTGGGTCAGCTGGCCCGGCCTTACACCGACAAGGACGAGAAGAAGTGCCCGGACGCCAAGTACAGCAAGCTGCTGCTCGACCAGTGGCACAAGCACAAGGACGCGCAGACCCGCAACTTCTCCGTGCTGAGCCTGGGCTTCATCGGCGGCTCCGAGAACCTCAAGGCGCTGCTCGAGGAACTCCGCACCGGCCAAAAGAACCAGCAGAAGCCGTGGTGCGCGCTTTCGCTCGGTGTCTACTCGTTCTTCGTCCTCGACCAGAGGAAGAAGGGCAACGCCGCCGCGCAGGCGGAAGACCTCTCGCTCGTCAACGAGGCGCTGTTCACGTCCCTCAAGGCGACCACCGAGCCGAGCCTCACGGGTGCCCTGGCCATCTCGCTCGGTCTCAGCCAGACCATCGAGGCCGCAGACGTGATGCGCGAACGCATGCGCGAGAACCCTGCCAAGGAACAGATGGCGGGCTACCTGGCCATCGGCCTCGCCCTGATGAACGACGGGCGTTCGCTCGCGGACATCCGCAACCTCGTGGATCAGTCCATCCGTCGCACCGACCTGCTCCAGCAGTGTGCGATCGCGCTGGGCAAGCTCGGCGACAAGAGCGTGGCCGAGCAATTGCTGAAGCACCTCACGGAAGGTGAGCCCAACCTGGCGAAGCTGTCGGCCGTCGCATCGGCGCTCGGCTTCATCGGCGACGCTCGCACCGTGTCGCCGCTCAAGAAGATGTTGTTCGACGAGAAGCTCGGCGATCTGTCGCGCGCATTCGCCGCAGTGGCGCTCGGCGGCGTCGCCGACAAGGAGCCCCTGCCCTGGAACTCGAAGATCGGCACGAACATGAACTACCGTGCCTCGGTCGAGACCCTGACCAACCGCAACACGGGCATCCTCGACATCCTGTAATGCTGCGAACGCCGCGACGCGGCGACATGTCCAGGGCGAAACAACCACCGGACGCCGCTGCGGCGTTCGAGTAACCCTGCGAACGCCGCGACGCGGCGGCACCTCCCACGCGGGCGCGCCCCGGCTTCGGCCTGGCGCGCCCGCGGTGTTTTTCACCGGGCTTCGCCGTGCTCAGTAACAGCGCCGCAGGCACGCAAGGCCCAGAACGAGCACGAGGACGCACAGCCAGGCCCGCAGCGCGCCGTTGCGCTCGGCAACTTCCTCTGCCCGCGTGATCGGCGCCAGGTCCTGGGCCACGCTGGCTCGCTTGCCGCGCAGGCGCTCACTGGCCGCCGGATCGGAGGTCGCCGCCGTCGCGGCTTCGTATTCCGCGCGCGCCGAACGGAGCTGCCGCAGTGACCATCGAGCGTCGCCCGCCAACTCGCGCAGGCTGGCGGTCTCGTTCCTGCTGCTCGCCACTGCCGCCAGGACGGCGGTCCAGTCCCTGGCCACGCCCGCAGAGTAGGCGGCCATCTCGGCACCGGTCGCGTCCTGCGTACCGCGGCATTCCACGAGCGCGCCGGGGTCCGCGCGGTCCACGTAGCTCGCGAGCAGGAGCCGGTCGAGCACAGGCCGGTCGTCCTCGAGCACCACGCCGCCGTCATCGATCCTGGACCAGAACTTCGGCGTGGCGGCCGTTGCGATGAGATGCCGCCAATGCGCTGCGTCGGCCTCGGGCAAGCGCTCCTCCCCGAAGGTGAACCCAGCCAGCACTCCTGGCTCGATCGCACCGCCGTTGCGGCCGACGAGCAGGAAGTTGCGCGAATTCGGCACGTGCAACGCCATCGCGTTGCCGAGCACGGAAGCCATCGTGTGGCCGATGGCGCGCAGAACGGGGTCCTCGGGATGCAACGCGCCGACGTTGCAGGCGACGACGCCGCCCGGCAACAGGCGCTCGCGTACCGCCGCGAAGAACTCGCGACTCGCGAGATGGGCCGGCACGTAGACCTGATGCGCGTACGCGTCGACGTGGATGACATGCCATTGCTGTCTGGCCCGCTCGAGGAACACGCGTCCATCGAGGACGCTTCGGGTCCCGCCCGCTTTCGGGCCCGGAAAGAAGCGGTCGCCGAGTGCCATGCACTCGGCGTCGATGTCGACCGCGTCCACGGTCGCCCCCGGATGCACGGCGTAGTAGATCGCACGCAGCGAGCCCGCGGCGTCGCCGATCGACAAGGCGCGCAGCCCCGAAGGCCTCCGGCCTGGCTCGACGAGCAGCGGCGCGACGGCGTGCCAATCGTAGTAGGCGCCGCCCGTGAACGCCGAGCCGTCGACCGCCAGCGAGTGGAACGAATCGAGGCCCTCGTTGATCACGAGCAGCGTGCGATCCGGGCTGCCAGCCGTGTGCTCACGCTGCACCTGCAGGAACTGATAGCGACTCTCGACTTCGGCCAGCAGTTCGCGCCCGGGCGGCGGCGAACGCAACGGCCCACCATGGCCTGCGACCGCGAGACTGGCTGCCACGAGCGCAAGTGCGGCCGTGACTCGAGCGGCGTGGCGCGTTGCCACGAGCAGTCCGGCGAGCACGAGCAGCGCGCCGGCGATCGTCATCGCGATGCGGCAGCCGTACCCGGGGACGAGCCAGTGTGTCGCAGCAAACGTGCCCGCGAGGCTGCCCAGCGTGCCGGCGGCACTGATTCCCCCCGCGGCGCGACCGACCGGGACGCCAGCCTTCGCGAGTCCGGCGACGAGCAGCGGCGCCAGGGTGCCGAGCAGGAACATCGGCAGCCCGAACAGGACAGCCGTCGCGACGAACGAGCCGCGCACGAT
>Ga0075428_100003374_pt1 | contig 17466 bp, 17 predicted proteins | sample RhiMetdeltSRZDD2_FD_75291 | JGI IMG/M metagenome (GOLD analysis project Ga0075428, IMG submission 75291) | Populus rhizosphere microbial communities from Tennessee, USA - Rhizosphere MetaG P. deltoides SRZDD2 | ecosystem: Host-associated > Plants > Roots > Rhizosphere > Soil | place: USA... | reverse complement strand
CATCCGCAACGTGTTCCCCGACCAGGAGATCTTCGACCGCACGAGCATGAACACGTGGGACGACGCGCGCGTCAAGAAAGCCATCTCCACCTCGGGCCGCCGCAAGCTGCTCGTCGCGGCACTGTGGACCGAGGTCTGCCTCGTGATGCCGGTGCTCGAGGCGATCCGCGACGGCTACGAATGCTACATCGTGACCGACGCATCGGGTGGCACCAGCGAGGAGGCGCACAACATGGCGATCACGCGGCTCACGCAGGCCGGCGCGATCCCGGTCACCTGGCAGCAGGTCATGCTGGAATGGCAGCGCGATTGGTCCCGGCAGGAGACCTACGAGCCCGTGACCGGCATCGCGCGTGAGCACTCCGGTGCCTACGGTGCGGGAATCGACTACGCCCACACGATGTTCGGGGCCAAGGAAGGCGCGAAGCCGGCCAAGGGACACTAACCGGGGCGCAACACCATCACTTCACCATCGAGGAGGTCGACGATGTCAGTTTGCAAGACCACAGTGCCGGTGTTCCTCGGCGCGCTGCTCGCCGCCGGCCTCACCGCGCAGGAACACGCGGACCTGGTGCTGACCGGCGGCCGCATCGCGACGCTCGCGGACGGCGAGGGCTTCGTCGAAGCGCTCGCCGTCAAGGACGGGCTCGTGCACGCGGTCGGTACCGACGCCGAGATGCGCAAGCTCGCGGGTCCCAGCTCGCGTGTGGTCGCCCTCGGCGGCCGCACCGTGATCCCGGGCCTCTGCGACTCGCACCTGCACGCCGTGCGCGGCGGTCGCTTCTACAACCTCGAGCTGCGCTGGGACGGTGTGCCGACCCTCGCCAAGGCGCTCGCGATGGTGCGCGAGCAGGCCGCGCGCACGCCGAAAGGCCAGTGGGTCCGCGTCGTCGGCGGCTGGTCGCCGTTCCAGTTCGCGGAGCGGCGGATGCCGACCGTGGCCGAGCTCAACGAAGCGGCGCCTGACACGCCGGTGTTCGTGCTGTTCCTCTACAGCAAGGCCTTCCTGAACAGCGCCGGCGTCGAGGCACTCGGCATCAAGCCGGACACCGTGCCGCCGCGCGGCGGCCGCTACGCGTTCGCCGACGGCGGCGCCGAGTTGCTCGGAGAACCCGAGCCGACGATCCTCTACCAGACGATCGCCGCGCTGCCGCAGATGTCGGCGGCGGACCAGGTCAATTCCACGCTGCACTTCTGCCGCGAGCTGAACCGGTTCGGGCTCACGAGCGCGGCCGACCCGGGCGGCGGTGGACACTCCTTCCCCGAGGACTACGCCGCCTGCAAGCAGCTCGGCGAGCAGGGGCGGCTGCCGCTGCGCATCGCCTGCTACCTGTTCCCGCAGAAGCCGGGCCGCGAGCTCGACGACTTCCGCGCCTGGACCGAGGGCAACGCGGCGCCCGGACCGGAGCCGCGCGTGCAGACGGGCGGTTTCTGGCTCGCGGGCGGCGGTGAGCTGCTCGTCTACCCGGCGAGCGACTACGAGAACTTCCTGGCGCCGCGCCCGCAGCTCGAGCGCAGCATGGAGCTGCAGCTCGAGGCGGTCGTCACGCAGCTGGCCGGCAAGGGCTGGCCGTTCCGGATCCACGCGACCTATGCGGAGTCGATCGACCGGATCCTCGACGTGTTCGAGCGCGTGGACAAGAAGCAGCCGCTGCGCGATCTCCACTGGGCGATCGACCACGCCGAGACGATCCGCGCCGAACAGATCAAGCGGATCGCGCGCCTCGGCGGCGGGATCGCGATCCAGAACCGCATGGCCTTCGCGGGCGAATTCTTCGTCGACCGCTACGGCAAGGACGCTGCCGCGACCGCGCCGCCGCTGCGTTTGCTGGTCGACTCCGGCATCCCGCTCGGCTGCGGCACGGACGGCACGCGGGTCGCGGGCTACAACCCGTGGCTCTCGCTCTACTGGCTGGTCTCGGGCAAGACCGTCGGTGGAACCGAGCTCTACGCGCCGCAGAACCGGCTCACGCGGACCGAGGCGCTGCGGCTCTACACGGCCGGCAGCGCCTGGTTCTGTGGCGACGAGAAGCGCCGCGGCACGCTGCGGCCCGGCCAGCGCGCCGACTTCGCGGTGCTGTCCGCCGACTGGTTCACGGTGCCGGAGGAGGCGATCCGTTCGATCGAGTCGTTGCTCACGGTCGTCGCGGGCAAACCCGTGTACGGAGCCGCGCCGTTCGCCGACCTTTCGCCGGAGCTGCCCGCCGTGAGTCCCGCGTGGTCGCCGGTCGCCGAGGTGCGCGGCTACCACGAGGCATCGGCGCGCCGCCGGTGACCGCGGCGGCGCCGTGGCAGACAGGCGGATGCCCGGCCGGGTGATCCTGTTCGCTCTGGCCGCGGCGCTGCCGGCGCAGCAACAGGCTCCGCCGCGCGAGCCTCCGCCGTTCCGCAAGTGGCGGTACGACGAAGACTACTCCTATCTGCGCGACGAGACGGCCGCGACCGGAAGCTGGTGGGAGGCGCTGAAGTATATGCCGCACGGCGAGAGCGACCTCCACCTGACCCTCGGCGCGGAGCTCCGGGCCAGGTACGAGGCCTACTCGAACGACCTGTGGGGCGGCGCGCCCGTTCCCGACCACGACTACCTCTGGCTGCGCGCGCTGCCCTACGCCGACCTGCGCGCCGGCGAACACTTGCGCGCCTTCGCGCAACTCATCTCGGCGGTGGAAATCGACGACGAGGCCGGCAAGAGCCCGCCTGACGAGAACCGCAGCGACGTCCTGCAGGCGTTCGCGGACTTCGCGCTGCCGCTCGGAGACGTCACGCTCACCGTGCGCGGCGGCCGGCAGGTGCTCGTCTACGGCTCCGAGCGGCTGATCAGCGCGCGCTACGGTCCGAACGTCCTGCGGACCTTCGACGTCGCGAAGGTGCTCTGCGAAGGCAGCGGCTGGCGACTCGATCTGCTGGGCGGCCGGCCGGTCGACCAGAAGACCGGAGCGTTCGACGACTCGACGAGCGACACCGAGACCCTGTGGGCCGCCTACGCGACGGCCGATCTGGGGCCCGACAGCGCCGCGGGCTTCGACCTCTTCTACATCGGCTACGAGAACGAAGCTGCCGCGTTCAACCAGGGCGCTGGCCGCGAGACGCGGCACACGTTCGGCACGCGCTGGTTCGGCGACGACGGCGTCTGGGACTGGAACTTCGAGTTGTTCGGCCAGCTCGGCACCTTCGCCGGCGGCGATATCCGCGCGTGGTCCATCGCCTCGGACAGCGGCTACACGCTGCGCGACACAGCACTGCGGCCGCGGCTCGGCCTCAAGGCGAACATCATCAGCGGCGACAACGACCCCAATGACGCGGATCTGCAGACGTTCAACCCGCTGTTCCCGAACGGCAAGTACTTCGGCGAGATCGGTCTGCTCGGTCCCTACAACCTCGTCAACCTGCAACCGTCGCTCGCACTGGAGCTCGCCAAAGCGTGGAAGCTCGAGCTCGCCAGCGTGTTCTACTGGCGGGAGAGCGAAGGCGACGGCATCTACGACAACGGTGGCAACCTGCTGCGCGGCGACGGCGGCAGCGCCGCGCGCTACATCGGCACGCAGTTCGACGTCGTGCTGGGTTTCAAGCCGGACCGCACGTTCGACGTGACGCTCAGCTGGTCGACACTCTGGCCCGGCGCGTTCATCCGCGACACGGGGCCGGACGAGACGGTCTACTTCGCGAGCGCCGAGCTGCGGTTCTTGTTCTGACGGCGTCCTGTCCGGAAAGTCAGTCGAGCGAGACCGGGCTCGAATTGGCCACTTGGACGGCGACGGCAGTGGAATTCGCCCGGCGCGTTCTCGCCGAGCGGACAGACTCGTGGCGCAACTCGGAGCGCAGGCTCGTTGCTCTGCAGAAGGGATAAGGCCGTCAGGCCACGCGGCCCGGGGGTGACTCGCCCACCATCCGCCGCTACTCTTCTTCCGGCTGAGCCTTCCGTCCGAGTCCACCTCCAAGCGGCTCCCAACGCACTCGAGGTGACTCTTGGAACAGCCCGCTTCCCCGGCAGTCGAGACCGTCCCGATCTCCCGGCTCTACTGCTCGCCGACCAACCCGCGCCGCAACGAGCAGGCAGTCCCCCACGTCGCGGCTTCCCTGCGCCGCTTCGGCTGGCAACAGCCGATTGTGGCACGCCGGTCCGGTGAGGTGATCGCGGGCAGCACCCGGCTCAAGGCGGCCCAGCAGCTCGGGATGACCGAGGTGCCGGTGTGGTGGTTCGAGGGCTCGGACCTCGACGCCACGGCGTTCGCAATAGCCGACAACCGCAGCCACGAGTTCGCGGACTGAAACGACGCCGAGCTCGTGCAGCTGCTCAAGCTGTTGCAGCAAGAAGACGCACTCGACGGCGTGGGCTACGGCGACGAGGACATCGATGTCCTCCTGCAGCAGCTACGCGACCAGGAGGAAGTCGACCGCCAAGTGGCCGACGAGGGTCCGGAGGAACCGCCCGCCGTCGCGATCGCCAGGACCGGCGACCTGTGGTGCCTGGGTGACCACCTTCTGCTCTGCGGTCGCACGGACCGTGGGCCGGATCGCACGACGAACGGCCCGGGCGCGGCAGCATGCAGGAGCGGTGGGCGCCCTGCGACCCCCTTGCCGCGATCGCGGGCGATCAGGACGATAGGCGGTTTCTCTCGGGGTCGTTCGCGGTGTGCGGCCGCGCTGGTTCAAGGGCTAGAGCCTGAAAGCGAGCATCGATGAAATACGAAGCACGATCGGAACAACGGCTTCAAGAGCGAGAGAAGGAGCTGAGCTGCCTGTACGCCGTGTCCCAGATCATTGTAGAAGCGGGACTCGCGCGCCCAGAACGAATCCGGAGGATTGTGACGACGCTGCCGCACGCGTTGCAATTCCCGGACAGGGCTGTCGCTAGGATTACGCTTGATGACGAACGGTTTGAAAGTCCCGGGTACGAACGCGTAGGCACCGTGCAATGCGTGGACCTCGTCGTCGAGGGCGTACGGAGAGGAGCGGTCGAAGTAGGCTATGTTTCGACCTCACCCGCTAGTGAGGAAGATCCGTGGCTCCCGGAGGAGCGCAGTCTGCTCGAGAACATCGCCCGCCAGGTCTCGTTGTTCATCACCCGCCAGGAAAGTGCAGCGCGGCGAGCCGCACTCGAAGAACAGCTGCGTCACGCCGACCGACTGGCGACGATCGGACAACTCGCCGCGGGGGTCGCTCACGAAATGAACGAACCGCTGAGCAGTGTCCTCGGCTTTGCCCAGTTGGCACTCAAGGCTCCCGCAACACCACAACTAGTTATCGACGATCTGCGCGAAATCGTCGCGGCGTCGCTGCGGGCGCGCGAAATCGTCAAGAAGCTGTTGCTGTTCGCGCATCAGACACCACTCGAGAAGGCACCCATAAACCTGAATGAGATCGTCGAGGAGGCTCTCTTTCTGTTGGAAGCCGGGTGCGAGAAGCAGGGCATCCGGTTGCTGCGGCACCTGGCCGCTGATCTACCGACTGTAGAAGCAGATCCGATCCAACTGCGCCAGGTTCTCGTGAACTTGACCGTCAACGCGATGCAAGCGATCGCTGCTGAAGGGACCGTGACCGTCGAGACACGGGCCGAGTTGCAGCACGTCGTCTTGTCCGTGAGCGATACCGGCCACGGAATGAGCCCTGAAACCCTGAGCAAGATCTTCAACCCATTCTTCACGACCAAGGATGCTGGCAAGGGGACGGGCCTGGGCCTGTCGGTCGTACACGGGATCGTTGTCTCGCACAGCGGCAAGATCGACGTCGAGAGCCGTGAAGGAGAAGGCAGCCGCTTCATCGTCAGGTTGCCGAACTCTGGGAATCCACTGGCGTCTGGGAATACACTGGGGTCCGCATGAGGAATGATCCGGTGGTCGAAAGCCAAGATCGCATCCTCGTAGTCGACGACTCGGTGAGCACCCTCAAGGTGCTGGAGCGGAACCTCGTTTCGCAGGGATACGTCGTACTCACGGCCACGGACGTCGCGCGCGCCATCGAACTGCTGGAGGGCACTCCGGTCGACCTGGTCGTCACCGACCTCCGCATGCCGCGGGTCGGGGGGCTTGACCTGATCCGCCACGTTCGCAGCAACCTCCCCGACGCCGGCGTCATCATGATCACTGGATTCGCGTCCATCGGTAGCGCGGTGGCTGCGATCCGAGAGGGCGCTGAGGATTTCTTGGCGAAGCCGTTCACGGACGACGAGCTGCTGGCATCGGTCGCGGGCGCGCTGCAAAAGGTCCACACTCGTCGCGCCGTGAATGCGGCCGCCACGGAAGGCGCGGTACCGCCGCAAGGCCTGATCGGCGAGTCGCCCACCATGCGACGGGTCTACAACCTGATTGCCCGAGCAGCCACCGCAGGCGCAACGGTCCTGATAACGGGCGAGAGTGGTACCGGCAAGGAGCTCGTCGCCCGTGCGATTCACTACGGGAGCACCAGAACCTCGGCGTCGTTCGTCCCCGTGAACTGCGCTGGTATTCCCGAGGGGCTTGTCGAGAGTGAGCTGTTCGGCCACGTGAAGGGGGCGTTCACCAGCGCCACGGCCAGCCGCAGTGGACTGTTCGGGGCCGCGGATGGCGGGACGATCTTCCTCGACGAGATCGGCGAACTGGGTCCCGCGACGCAAGCCAAGCTGCTGCGTGTGCTACAGGAACAGGAAGTGCAGATGGTCGGCAGCGACCGGCCGCGCAAGGTCGATGTCCGTGTGGTCGCTGCGACGAACAAAGACCTGGTAGCGCTGGTGGCGCGTGGAGCATTCCGTGAGGATCTCTTCTACCGACTCTATGTCCTGACGATCGAGCTTCCACCACTGCGCGAGCGCGGGGATGACATCTTGCTGCTGATGAGGCACTTCCTGGCCCGGTTCTCAGCTCAGATCGGTCGTCCGGTTCCCCGGCTGACGGACCGAGCCATCGAGGCGCTGCGCGCGTACCCCTGGCCGGGCAACGTGCGCGAACTCCAGAATCTGCTCCAGCGACTCACCATCTTGACGGACGGCGACGAGATCGACGTAACAGCGCTGCCCGCCGCGATGCGCTTCGCTGTACCACGGGAACGCGGGCTGCAGCGAACGCTCGCCGACGTCGAACGCGAGCACATCGAAGCCGTGCTCGCCAGCGTCGGCGGAAACAAGACCCGCGCGGCCGAGATCCTCGGCATCCACCGCAAGTCGCTTCGCGAGAAGCTGAGGACCCCCGACCGCGATTCGTCCGAGTAAGCGGGTAGGACTGGGCGGTACAAGAGGTGCCACCGGGTCGATTTCGACCCACGCTCACACTCCTCGGCGGTCCCCCACGCGTCGGGTTCGAACAGAGCCTTCATCGCCGGAGTGTGGTCGCCAACGGCATGTTACGCAAGTGCCGCAGCCCGCCTGCGGGCTCGCCGCAATAGCGCGGCCCGTCTGTTGATAACCCTCCGACGGACGCCGGCGTATCCCGTCGCGCTCGGGCGACTGTAGATGACGTGCGCCGGCCTTCGGCCACACACCATGAGAAACCATGACAGTCACGATTGGGCGATCGTACTCGCCGCCGGCGACGGCTCGCGCCTGCGCGCGCTGACCACGGACGTGGACGGCCGCGCCATACCCAAACAGTTCTGCTCCCTCAATGGCAACAAGAGCCTGCTGCAGGGGGCGCTAGCGCGCGCCGAGCGAATCGCGCCGAGGGAGCAGACCGTGGTTGTCGTCGCCGCGCAGCACGAGAGCTGGTGGCGGACGCAGCTCAAGGAGATCCCGCCCGAGAACGTCATTGTGCAGCCGCACAACCGTGGGACGGCGCCGGGCGTCTTGCTACCACTCGTGCACGTGCTGGCGCGCGACGCCTCGAGTCGCGTGACGGTGCTCCCTTCCGATCATTACGTGCGCGATGAATCGGCGCTCACAAGCTCGCTGCGGCGCGCCTTGGAGGGCATCAAGTCGCGGCCGGCGGACCTGATCCTGCTCGGCATCACGCCGGACGGCCCCGAGACCGAATACGGTTGGATCGTGCCGGCGTCGGCCAGGGCTGGCGATCCGGTCTCCGTTCGCGCGTTCGTCGAGAAGCCATCCCGGAGTGTCGCACAGCGCCTGCTCGAGGGCGGGGGTCTGTGGAGCAGTTTCCTATTCGTCGCCCGCGGTGATGCACTGCTCGCGCGTTTCGAACGCTGCTTGCCTCGCTGGGTCGGGGCGCTGCGAGTCTTCGACCCTAACGCGAACGTGACGCTGGAGCGACTGTATGCGGGACTGGACGAGCGCGATTTCTCGCAGGAGATCCTGCAACGCGACGGAGTTGCCCTGCGCGTCTTGCGCGTCCCCGCTTGCGGTTGGACGGACCTCGGCACGCCTAAGCGTGTCGTCGAGTGCCTCGAGGGGCTAGACCAGGGTGGGAGCATTCAAGGCGCGCAGGTTGGGCGCGAGCGCCGGCCGGACTCATTGATCGATCTGCGCGCCGCGGTGCTGCGCACGCGCTCAGCGGCCGGCGTCGTCGCCGTCTAGCCACCGGCGAAGCAAGGACCGCACACGAGACCCGGCAGATTCCAGCCTCGGAAGCGCCTGAGCGTCGCAGCGGTCGTCACTTCCGACAGCAGACGGCAAGCGAGTCGCGCCCCCGTCTTCGTAACACGACGGAGGCTGCGGAACGAAGTGGAGTTTCGGCGCCCTCGAGGGAGCCGCCCGGATCATGTCGAGGGGACGTCTACGTGGCACGCACGGTTCGCCTCCATGAGCATGCTGTCGTGTGTCACGCTGGGCAGGTCTCAACGTGGTGTGATTGGCGTCGCGGACCGGAGGTTGACGTCACGAGCGTCGAAGCTCTCCGCACGGCTGAGCGGCATCGGCCTGGTGGTACCAAAGGTGCCGCTGGTCCATTTCGGCCCGCGCCAGAGACTGCGCTGCGGCTCCGAGCCCTCCATTCGCACGGGGCGAAACGCGCCGGAAAAAGACTCTTGGCGCCCGGTTGGATCAGTCGTCAGCGATCGTTGCGCAGCGGCCATGTGGCGGCCCGTTTGTTGTATGGGGCAGTGCATGGACGCCGTCGTACTTCCTCGCGCTGAAACGACTGGAGCGCGTGAACATCGAGCGGCGCATCCTCGCCGAGCGCTAGAGAAGCAAGGCGTGAGATGAGCGCGACGACGACATCGCATCCCGAGGCATCGATCATGGCACATGCATCCTACGTTCCAACCGACAAGGCAGCGGTAATCGTGGTTCCGACTGCAAGATCCCTGATAAGGGACCCGTCCCTCCAGGCATTCTGGGCTCTTCGCCTTGGGTTCACGGTCGCACCAATCGTTGCGGGTCTGGACAAGTTCTTTCACTGGCTGATCGACTGGGACCAGTACGTGTCACCCGACATCGCCGGGCTCTTTGGCGGCAATGCTCATGCATTCATGCTGGTGGTCGGCGTTGTCGAGATCGGGGCGGGGATAGGCGTGGCCATCCGGCCCCGCATCTTCTCCTACGTGGTATCCGCCTGGCTCCTTGGCATCATCGCGAATCTGCTGATGATCCCTGGCTACTACGACATTGCGCTACGCGACCTCGGTCTCGCCATCGGCGCACTGGCTCTCGGGAGACTGAGCGCAACGCATGACCGCGGACGACCGCCGAAGCCCCGACCTGCGGAAGGACAGGCGCAACCGCGGGACGCGTCAAGTGTGCTCCCATGAGAACAAACGACCGGACCAAGCGCAACGTGAGGCGAGCTGCCTCCCATACAGATGCGCGCCGTGGCGAAATGACCAAGCGGAATATCCACATCACATCTCAGGACATGGACCGACTGCGTAAGCTCCTTCGCGACTCCAGCGACCCCTTCGGCATGGATAGGCCGTACTTGGCAACGCTGCAGGCGGAGCTCGATCGCGCGAAGGTCGTGCAGCCTCGAGGGATCCAGCCCGACGTCGTCACGATGAACTCGACGGTGCGTGTGCGGGACTGTGATGGCAGTCGCACCATGGTGTTCACGCTCGTGTTTCCGGAGCACGCGAATCCGGAAACGGACCACGTTTCGGTGATCGCGCCCCTGGGTGCCGCGCTCCTTGGATATCGCGTAGGCGACCGGATCTCGTTCAAGGTGCCTGCTGGAACGCGGACGTGTGAAATCGTGGCGGTGGTTTATCAACCCGAGGCGGCAGGCGACTTGCACCTGTAGCTCACCCGACGACCAGAGAGAACCAACATGCAAAGAGATGCCCGGCGTTCAGGCCCCCGCCAAAGTGATCGGACTGCAATGTCCCGGGTCAATCGTCCTTCATGCTTTGCTACATCCGCCGAGACCGACGAAACACGTCGAAGGGACCGAGCGGCCAGGGCGCGCCCGGACAACGCGTCCTGCTCGGTCCCTCGACAACCTCTGAAGAGCAGAGGCCGCGGCCCTGCCCCATCAGGCCGATGCCGCGGGGCGAAATGCGTCAGCAGTTGATGAATAATGTCAAAGGAGAACAGACAATGACACGCAAGAGAACCGAAGCGAGAGCGTCAGTGACCGGGGCGTCAGTAACCGTGAATCCCAAGGTGCCGGCTGAGGGCTCCGCGGAGTTCATACCCACGGACGAACAGATCCGTTCCCGGGCGCACGAGATCTACCAGGCGCGCTGTGACAGCGGCGAATGCGGCGATGAATTGGCCGACTGGATCGCCGCCGAATGCGAGCTGAAGGCGCGCGGCGACGATGATCGACAGACGGCGCCTTATGGACCCGCATCGAATGGAGCGAGCCAGTCTTGGCGGCCGGCCGACCACCCGGTGGGGATGGTGATCTGATCTGACAAGAGGGCCCGAGCTTGTCAGGAGCGTATGCCCAAGGCGGGCCGATGGTCCTCGATGTCCACCGGCCCGCCAAAGGCCTGCGGGTGACGCAGAGCTGTCACGTTCGGGCGATCCAAACAATCCAGAAGGAGATAGAGATGGCACCCTACGTTCTTCCCGAGCTTCCGTACGACTATGGTGCACTGGAGCCTCACGTCTCCGGGCGCATCATGGAGCTTCACCATGGCAAGCACCACGCCGCCTACGTCAAGAATGCGAATGCCGCGCTTGAACGCCTGCAGGAGGCGCGCGAGAAGGACAACTTCCAGCACATCGCGCACCTCGAGCGCGCACTAGCGTTCAACTTGTCGGGTCACGTGCTCCACTCCATGTTCTGGCGAAGCATGGGGCCCGATGGCGGTGAGCCGCCGGAGGGTGATCTTCAGCAAGCCATCGAGAGAGACTTTGGCTCGTTCGATCGATTCCGGCGCCAGATGAACGAGGTCGCGGCCTCCATCATGGGTTCCGGATGGGCAGCGCTCGTCTGGGAGCCGCTGAGTGCACGTTTGCTCGTTTCGCAGATCTACGACCACCAATCGAACCTCGTTCAGTGCGGGATTCCCGTCATGGTCATCGACGCCTGGGAGCACGCCTACTATCTGCAGTGCGAGAACCGGAAGGCCGAGTTCTTTGAGGGGCTGTGGAACATATGGAACTGGTCCGACATCAGCGCACGGTTCGACGCCGTGCGGAGGGCGGACGTCGGCCTGACCGGAGTGGCAGATGCCCGAGAGTAGGAGCCTATGCCTGAATCCACTCCCACGACGCGTGACCATTCTTGTCGCCTGCTCGTCCAGGGTCCTCACGGGGAGCCAACACCATGATCCAGACCAAGCGCACCGATGACCTTCCCGCGGGCGGAGCCCGTGCCGATGCCTGCGTGTGCGAGCCTCGTTCGGGCGATCCGAAGCGATCGGGTTCGTCGACCCCCGAAGGAAATGTGAACGTCGTCGACGGCTTCCCCCACGAAGTGCGCGAGATCGAACAGGTTTGGATTCCGATGAGGGACGGTTGCCGCCTAGCCGCCCGACTCTGGCTGCCGGACGAGGTGCAACGTGTTCCCGCTCCCGCCATCATCGAGTACATCCCGTACGGAAAGCGCATTGGCACGCGCGATCGCGACGAGGCGATGCACCGTTGGTTCGCGGGGCATGGAATCGCGGCCGTGCGCATCGACTTGCGCGGCTCGGGGGAGTCCGAGGGGGTGTTGCGCGACGAGTACCTGCAGGAAGAGCAGGAGGACGGCGTCGAGGCCATCCGTTGGGTCGCGGCGCAGCCGTGGTGCACGGGTGCTGTGGGGCTCATCGGCAAGTCGTGGGGTGGGTTCAACGCGCTGCAGATCGCCGCTCGCCGCCCCCCGGAACTACGCGGCATCGTGACGGTCTGTTCCACGGACGATCGCTACACGGACGACGTCCATTACATGGGCGGGTGTCTCTTGAACGACAACCTGTGGTGGGGCGCGACCTTCTTCCAACTCGTGGCACAGCCGCCCGACCCCGAGCTCGTCGGATCGAACTGGCGCAACATGTGGCTCGAGCGGCTCAAGGCAGCGGAACCGCACCCGGTTCGCTGGCTTCAGCACCCGCTGGCCGACGCGTACTGGAAGCAAGGCTCTGTCCGCGAGGACTACGGCGCGATCGCTTGTCCGGTTTTCGCCGTCGGCGGATGGGCCGATGGCTACACGAACGCGATCCCTCGGCTCCTCTCCGGGCTTCGTGTTCCATGTCGCGGACTCATCGGTCCGTGGGGACATGCCTATCCGCACGATGCCAGCCCCGGTCCAAGCATCGGCTTCTTGCAGGAGGCCCTGCTCTGGTGGCGCAGCTGTCTCGGAGAAGCAAACGGTCACAGCCGGCCCGGCGGGGGAGAACCCACGCCGCAGGTACTGCTGGGCGAGGTCGAGCCCCGCTACCGTGTCTGGATGCCCGAGAGCGTTCCGGCCGGCTTCCGCGGCGATCGTCCAGGACGCTGGGTTGCCGAGGCCCGTTGGCCCACTCCGCGCATCGAGAACCGAGTGTTTCGGCTCGCCCCGGAGAGGCTCGGTGAAACGGCCGCCTCGGCGCGTCTCGTTGTCGCTTCGCCCCAGACCACGGGTCGTGCCTCGGGGGGCTGGCTCGTGGCCGGCCTGCGGGATCAGCGGGAGGACGACGCACACTCCGTCTGCTTCGATTCGGAACCGCTGGTGGAGCGGCTCGAAATCCTTGGAGGACCGGAAGTCAAGATCGTCGTCGCATCGGATCGGCCCGCGGCGTTCCTGGTCGCACGACTCTGCGACGTCTCGCCCGAGGGGAGTTCCACACGCGTGAGCTATGGAGTCCTCAACTTGACGCACCACGCGGGACACGAGACCTGCCAACCACTAGAGCCTGGCCGCCCGGTCGAGGTGACCGTACGCCTGAAGGACGTGGCCCATGCGTTCCCGCCTGGCCATCGGATACGCCTCGCGCTCTCGAATGCGTGTTGGCCGCTCCTCTGGCCGTCGCCTGAACCTGTCAGGCTCACCGTTTTCACCGAGCGAAGCACGTTCTCTCTTCCCGTGCGCCCGCCGGATCCCAACGACTCCCACCTTCGCGCATTCGCGCCTCCGGAGCAGGCCCGCGCGTCGGAGTGGTCGCCGGTCACCGAAGGCGGTTACGAACGACAAGTGGAAACCGATCCTCTGTCTCACGACTTCGTCATCCGCACTCGGTCCGGCTTCGACGAGCACGGTGGTGTGGCGCTCTCGCGCCTCGAGGTCGCCGGGAACATCGAGGGTGGCGACGCCACTATCGTAGAGCTCCGGATCCACCCTCAGGATCCACTGCGTGCGCGGGCATCGATGGTCCAGCGAACGGAGCTGAGGCGTGGCACCTGGCGCGTGTCCGTAGAGACCGAGATCCAGATCGCATGTACGAAGACCGAGTTCGTCGTCGCTGCGCGGCTCGACGCTTGGGAGGGTGGCGACCGCGTGTTTCACCGAAGCTGGGACGAGCGCGTGCCGCGCTTAGGACTGTGAGGGCGGCCATGCTCGACTGCACCCCGTTGCTCGTCCAGGGTGCTCACGAGGAGCCAACACCATGATCCAGATCAAGCGCACCTACGACCCTCCCACGCGCGGAGATGGCCGGCGAATCCTCGTGGAGCGCCTCTGGCCGAGAGGCATGAAGAAGGAAGCCCTCGCCGCGAACGCGTGGATGAAGGAGGTCGCACCCAGCACGGAGCTCCGGGAGTGGTTCGGCCATCGGACAGAACGCTGGGATGAGTTTCGGCGCCGATACCGGGACGAGCTGGACACGAACCATTGCGGCTGGGCACCCATCCTGGAGGCCAGCAGCGGCGGCACCGTGACCCTGCTGTACAGCGCACACGACACCCTTCACAACAGCGCCGTAGTCTTGCGCGACTATCTGGCCGACCGAGAGCCTGAACGCTCTCATCGGAAGAGGCGCGATAGGAATCGACTCAAGTCGACGCGTGTGAGGAAGTCATCGACGACGGGACGTAGCCGTGGCAGCGTTCCTAGACGAGGTTGATCCTGGCTCGAGCAGCACTCAAACAATGGCATTAGAGGAAGGCACGATGGCTGAAAGAGAACTCGTTATCATCCCGCACAACAACGGCCCCTACGAGGTTCGAGGCAAAGTCAAGATCGTTACCAAGGGCGGGCGGATCCTACAGTCCGACGAAGCGGAGGCATGGCTCTGCCGCTGCGGCCACTCTGCTTCCAAGCCATTCTGCGACGGCACACACACGAAGGTGGGCTTCCAGTCGAACCTCGACGTGCCGACGGCGGCGGTACAGGGTTGGGAGGACGCCTGCGCCGATTCGGACGTGAAGGAGGGCGACATCAAGGGCGTCCGGATCGCCGACCAACCGGTGGTCATCGGCCGGGTCGGTGGCCGCCTGTACGCCATCGGCGGGATCTGTACGCATCAGCAGGCTGCCCTCGAAGAGGGCGAGCTGGACGGGAAGATCGTGCGATGTCCGCTCCATGACAGTGGTTTCGACATCACGACCGGCCAAGCAGTGCGTCTCCCGGCTACCGTTCCGGTGCCGACACTCGACGTCAAGGTGGAGGGAGGGCGCGTCCTCGTCGCGCGAAAGGGATGATCGTGCAGGTTACCAGCGTCCTTGGCTTCGTTGGTGCCGTAATCGCGGCTGTCGGCTACCTGCCTCAGATCGTCCACCTCGCCGGTGAGGGCTGCTCCGCGGGCGTCAGCGTCAAGGCCTGGTACCTGTGGCTCTTGGCGAGTCTGCTCATCGCCACGCACGCGTTCGCGGTCTTCAACGCGGTGTTCATCGCGCTTCAGGTCGTGAACGTCCTGGCCATTGCCACCGTCATCGTACTCGCCAAGCGTTACGAAGGGATGCTCTGCAGGAGCCACCAGGGCCATGCCTCCCAATAGCTGCTGTATCGTCGGCGCGAACCTGGCCGGTGGCCGAGCCGCCGAGGCCTTGCGGCAGCGCGGCTTTGACGGCCGGATCGTGCTCGTCGGTGCCGAACCCGACCGCCCGTACGAGCGTCCGCCACTATCGAAGGAGTACCTCCGGCGCGAGATGCCGGAGGAAAAGCTCTACCTCAGGCCTCAGGATTACTACCGGGAGCAGCGTATCGAGCTCCGGCTCGGCGTTTCTGCGACGAGGCTCGATCCGACGGAGAGGATCGTCGATCTCGAGTCCGGCGAGGGGGTCCACTACGACAAGGTGCTCATCGCAACAGGGTGCCAGGTGCGCCGGCTCAGCATCCCCGGCTCGGATCTCGACAGGGTGAGCTACTTGCGGACTCGGACCGAGTCCGCTGAGCTTGCCAGGTTGCTGGACAAGGCACGTCGTGTCGTCGTAGTCGGTGGCGGCTTCATTGGTTCCGAAGTCGCAGCATCGGCGCGCACGTTGGGCAAGGAGGTGACCATCCTTGAAGCGTCTGCCGTTCCACTCGTCCGCGCGCTGGGAACGAAGATGGGAGAGGCGTGCGCAGGGATCCATCGCGACCACGGCGTCGACGTGCGGCTTTCCTGCCGTGTGCAAGAGTTCCGCGGTGCGGGGCGTGTCGAAGAAGTCGTCCTGGCCGATGGCAGCAAGGTAGACTGCGACCTGGCCGTCGTCGGCGTTGGCGTAACTCCGACCGTCGACTGGCTCCACGGATCGGGTGTCGCCCTCGACAACGGGGTCCTCGTCAACGAGTACTGCGAGACGAACCTGCCCGGCGTCTACGCCGCGGGCGACGTGGCGAACGCCTGGAACCCGTCGCTCGGCGAGCGCCTCCGCGTCGAGCACTACGACAATGCGCAGAACCACGGCACCGCTGCCGGCAAGGTGATGGCCGGCGGTCGCGAGCCCTACGCACCCATCCCCTACTTCTGGTCAGACCAGTACGGGTACACGCTGCAATACGTCGGGCACGCGCGCGGCGACGACCAGGTTGTCCTGCGCGGGGACTTGCCAACGCGCTCGTTCACCGCGTTCTACCTGCAGGAAGGCCGAGTCCGGGCAGGGTTCGCCATCGGCCGGCCCAAGGACATCATGGCCACTCGACGCCTCATTCAGACCGGCAAGCAGGTGGACCCAAGGGTGCTGGCGGACGAGCAGATCGACCTTCGCGCGTTCGCCCGCTGAAGGATGGTTCTGGATCGCAGATCGACTGAACACTACGCGTCCGGTGGGTCGCAGGCGAGAGTCTCAAACACGGGGTTGCCATGAATGAGCGCGATACGGAAGGCGGGGTGGTGGTACGTGGAGCCGCCACGGGATTCGCACAGGAAGTCTCGATCGAGGGCGCACCGTCGCCGCGGCGATGAGCCGACCTTCGCAGAGACCAACGCTGGGCCATGCCCCTTTGATCTTCTCCTCCCGGTCTGCACATCGATGACCGTCGCCATGTGCGCGCGCCGAAAGCAGTGGCGGCTCGAGGCAGTCACCGTTCGCCTCCGTCACTCAGGATCGCGCCGATCACCACCGCTGCAACGACGCAAGCAGGGGTCGCGAAGCACAGGCCCACACCAAGCGCCCAGAAGAAGAGACTCTCGGGGTGGGTTCCGGCCAAGAGGCCGATCGCCGCGATGACCGCCGCCACGACGAATTCGGTGAGGATGGCGAGGCCGGCCAAGTGCAACGCGCGTCTGGCCATTCCCTTCAGGCGTGGGCATCCGTGCATACTGTCCAGCATGAGAACGCGGCAGAATCGCTGGTCACCGGCTCCAGACTGCGCGCTCGGCCGGTGCACAGATCTCATTGCAGCGACCTCGACAGAAGTGACAACCTCGCTGTTCGTCATGGAGGAACCTCGCGGTCTTGTGGATCCAGCAAGCCGTGGGCCAAACATAGGGACGCGCGCGAATCGGCCTCCAGGCGATCGGGGAGCCGGGGCATCTCACCTCACGAGATCGAAGTCTCCGAGACAGTTCGCTCCAGTGGAACGAAACGCGCCGGGCGGAGGCTCAGTGAGCGCGCGGGCTCCTGCGCTGCGAGCGGCGGCACGTCTCTTGCGCACGGCTCGGGTCTTTGAACATCGACCCATCCATCCAGGAGCACCCCGTGAAGCGTGTAGCCATCGCCGTGATCATGTCGACGCTGCTGGCGTCAGCGACCTTTCTTCCACCGCAGGGCAAATCCCGCAACGACGTACTCGCCAACGCGCGCGACCTCATCGCCGAGGGCCGTGAGGCCTTCCGCCACGACACCTTCGGCAGCGAGGCTTTCTGGGGCGACACCCTCCGCCTGCACCAGACCATCGC
>Ga0075428_100003373_pt1 | contig 17474 bp, 14 predicted proteins | sample RhiMetdeltSRZDD2_FD_75291 | JGI IMG/M metagenome (GOLD analysis project Ga0075428, IMG submission 75291) | Populus rhizosphere microbial communities from Tennessee, USA - Rhizosphere MetaG P. deltoides SRZDD2 | ecosystem: Host-associated > Plants > Roots > Rhizosphere > Soil | place: USA... | reverse complement strand
GCCGCTGTCGCTGGACGATGTGGTCAAGTTCCTGCTGCCGCCCGCCGCGGCCAAGAAGCCCGGCAAGGCCGCATCGACCGCCGCTGCCGCCGCCGAGACCGGTGGAATTGAACGGCCCGTCATCGAGGTTGATTTCGAGGTTGGCGAGTCGGTCACCGTCATGGACGGGCCGTTTGCGACGTTGCCCGCCTCGATCAGCGAGGTCAACGCCGAACAACAGAAGCTCAAGGTGCTGGTGTCCATCTTCGGCCGCGAAACACCTGTCGAACTGACCTTCAACCAGGTCGCCAAGATCTAGAGCGATTTCGGCGCGGAAACGGTCGCTCAGCGACCTTAAGCGCGCCGAAATCACTGAAACGAGAGAGGAACACCAACACCCATGGCCCCGAAGAAGAAAGTCGCCGGGCTGATCAAGCTGCAGATTCAGGCCGGGCAGGCCAACCCCGCCCCGCCGGTGGGTCCGGCGCTCGGCCAGCACGGCGTCAACATCATGGAGTTCTGCAAGGCGTACAACGCCGCGACGGAGAACCAGCGCGGCAACGTCATCCCCGTGGAGATCACCGTCTACGAGGACCGCAGCTTCACCTTCAACCTGAAGACCCCGCCCGCGGCCAAGCTGCTGCTGAAGGCTGCAGGCGTGCCGAAGGGCTCCGGCGAGCCGCACAAGACCAAGGTCGCCAAGGTGACTTGGGATCAGGTGCGCGAGATCGCCGAGACGAAGAAGGAAGACTTGAACGCCAACGACATCGATCAGGCGGCCAAGATCATCGCCGGGACGGCCCGGTCGATGGGGATCACGGTCGAATAGCCGTATCCCGTGGGAGGGCCAGCTTCGGCCCGCCAACCACAACTCTGATTAGGAGAGATGAATGAGCAAGAACAGCAAGGCATATCGCGAAGCCGCCGAGAAGGTGGACCGGTCGCGTCTGTACACCCCGCTCGAGGCGGCGAAGCTGGCCAAGGAGACGTCGTCGAAGAAGCAGGACGCGACCGTCGAGGTTGCGATCCGGCTCGGCGTCGACCCGCGTAAGGCCGACCAGATGGTGCGCGGCACGGTGAACCTGCCGCACGGCACCGGCAAGACTGCCCGCGTCGCGGTGTTCGCCGTTGGTGACAAGGCAGAGGAAGCCACCGCCGCAGGCGCCGACGTGGTCGGCAGCGACGACCTGATCGAGAAGATCCAGGGCGGCTTCCTGGATTTCGACGCCGCGATCGCCACGCCGGACCAGATGGCGAAGGTCGGCCGCATCGCGCGCATCCTTGGCCCGCGTGGCTTGATGCCGAACCCGAAGACCGGCACCGTCACCCCTGACATCACCAAGGCCGTCAACGACATCAAGGGCGGCAAGATCAACTTCCGCGTCGACAAGCAGGCCAACCTGCACTTTGTGATCGGCAAGGCGTCGTTCGACGAGAAGAAGCTGGCCGAGAACTACGGCGCCGCGCTCGATGAGATTCTGCGCGCCAAGCCGTCGTCGTCGAAGGGCCGCTACCTGAAGAAGGTCGTCGTCTCGACGACCACGGGCCCCGGCATCCCGGTCGACCCGGCGGTCACCCGCAACTTCGCCGACGCCTAAGTGCTTAGAGGTCGCCAATAACGCGACCGAGCTCGGCGCGCGTCTTGATACCGAGCTTGCGATAGATGCGGGCAAGGTTTGCTTCGACGGTCTTCGGGCTGATGAACAGCGCCGTCGCGACGTCCTTATTGGTCATGCCCGACGCAGCCAGCTCGGCCACTCGCCGCTCGGACGGGGTCAGCTCGCGGTCGTGCGTGGGGGTTGCCTCCGCGCGGTCGAGCTCGGCCCGGACGCGGTCGGCCCACAGCGGTACGCCCAACGCTTGGAAGGCCTGCAGCGCCTCGCGCAGCGTGGCGCGCGAGCGTTCCTTTTGGCGTTGACGACGTTGCAGCTGACCCAGCCACAATTGTGTGCGAGCACGTTCGAACGGCATCCGCAGTCGATCGTGTTCTGACATCGCCTCTTGCGCTTTGCGGACGGCGGCGTCGACGTCACCCTGCCCGGCCAGCCAAATGCTGCGGCAGCGGGCACCGATGGCCAGCATCCATGGGCGGTCCAGCTGGCGGCCGTTGCCCTCCAGCGCCGCGATCAATGGCTCGGCCTCGCCGCTGCGGCCCAAGCGGATCATGGCCTCGACGGCGTCAGGGATGAACGACGCGGTCATAATCTCAGTGCCGGGTATCGTCTCGAATGTGCGCTGCATCGGCTGTACCGCTGACAGCGCGGCGGCATGGTTTCCGACCGAGACCTCGAGAAATCCGATGGTCATTACGGGCCACTCAGCCAGCCGCGGTGAAACAGTCCGGTTCGCGATTTCCACTGCGGCCTTGGCGTCGGCGCGCGAATCGTGTTCTCGCCCAAGGTAAGCAGCCACCAACGCCCGCATGGATAGGGCGATCGCCAACGAACCGCCACCCTGCTCGGCGCGCTCCACGGCTTCATCGGCCTGTTCTGCTGCTGCGACGAAGTTGCCTCGCCAGATCTCGATCAACGCGTCGCAGCTGGCTACGGCGGTGAGATCGTTCTCGGCGCCGCGCTCAGTGCATCGGCGGTGGAGCACCTCCATTCTGGCGTGGGCGGCATCTAACTGTCCTGTCCATGCCAGCACCAAACCCTCGATCATGCTGGCGCTAAAGGGGGTTAGCACCTCACTGGCGGGATCTTCCAACTCCACCGCTCGTCGCAGGCTGACGTCGTCCACCCCGTGTCCGTACATGAAGTTCAACTGCACCGACATCGCGAGCGCCCTGCTGATCAAGGCCGCATCGCCGAGATGCTCTGCATAGGCCACCGCCTTGCGTGCACTGACCAAGGACTCCTCGTGTTTCGAGATCATGCGTTGGCCGAAGGCCAGCACGATCAGGGTCTGCACGAGCAAGGCCGGGCTGTCCTCGGCATCGTCCAGCGCGCGCTCCAGAACAGCGACGGCTTCGGTCCAGTTGTCGTCGTAGAGGTGGACTGCGGCAAGCAAGTTGAGCGCGGATCCGCGCAGCGTCCCAGATGCCAGCTTGCCCAGGGTTTCGTCGAGTAACGCACGGGCTCGTTCGGGGTCGCCGGCATTGAAATGGTGTTCGGCCGCTTGGATTTGCCGTTCCGGTAGGCCGCCACCCAGGCCGATGGCGAGTTCCACCAATTCGGCTGCTGCCGCGGGCGCGCCGCGGGCCGCCGCCTCCTGGGCCGCGGTGTCCAGGGCACGCAAGGTTTCGGCGTCCGCACTGGAGGCGGCAAGCGCCATGTGTCTGGCCCGCAGTTCAGGCAGTGTGACGGTCTGTGCCAGCGCCCGGTGCATGGCGCGGCGCTCGGCCGGGCTGGCATCGGTGTAGACACTTTGCGCCAGCAGGGGATGCGTGAATCGCACGGAGTCGCCGTCAATCGCGATGATGCCCTTGGCTTCTGCGTCACTGAGCAACTCGGCGGGGGCACCGGAGACCTGAGCGACGAGTTCCACGGTGGGGTTGGCGGCAGATGCGGTCGCCAACAACAGTTTTCGGGCTTCGCGGTCGAGCTGTCCGATCCGCAGTCTCATCAATTCCGATAGCGACTTCGGAAGACGGGACCGCGCATTCGAAGGCTGCGCATCGATAGAGTGTGCCAACTCGAGTGCGAAGAACGGGTTCCCGCCTGAGATCTCGGCGATTCGCACCATCGTCGGCCGCGGAAACGATCGCCCTAGCCGCGTGGAGATGAGCACGTGCAGGCCGCCCAGGCTCAGCGGGCCGACACGCACGCGCGCAATGCCATCGGATTCGGACAGCTGAAGCCACGTCGATGCGTCCGTGTCTTCTGCATCCGACCGCTCGGTGGCGAGCAGCCCCACCCGGCCGCTGAACTGTCGGGCGGCGAACGCCACCACGTCTCTGCTGGACCGGTCTAGCCACTGCAGATCGTCGATGGCGATCAGGACGGGCGACTCTGCGGCGAGGCGCTCGAATGCAGACGTGAAGGCTGCCGCCACAGCGCGTTGATCCGTAGCGTGGTCCTCACTACTGGCTCGCAGCAGCACTCGGTCGACAGCCACGCGCTGTACCTCGGGCAGGTCGGCGAGGACGCTTGCGTCAATGTTGCGGAGGAGGTCTGCCACCGCCGCATAGGCGAGCGCCGATTCCGCCTGCCCCACTCGAGCGGAGTACACCCGGTACCCGCTGTCGCGTGCTTGCTCCGCAGCGGACAGCCACAGTGTGGTCTTGCCGATGCCGGGCTCGCCCTCGATGATCAGCCCGGACGGCTGCTGTGCTGCTGACCGCAAGAACTCGGTAATCGCCCGCAATTCGAGCGGGCGGTTCACCACGGATGGCATTCATAACCCCCACCGATCTCAGACAGCAAACCGAGACTACATCGGACGGCATCTGGTCGCGCGGATTCCGGGACGGTGCTGGGCAGCTAAACCGTTGTTTTAAACACAGTGCAGCGAGCTAAAGCGCGCTCTGACTGGCAACCTCAGGTTCGGGGAATCGCCGAATTCGTGTGCCGACATCGCCGGAAAGCCGCTGGTGCGGCACACCCGCCTGCAGACATGTTTTCGACACTATGTCCGAAGAACCGGCGCCGAAGACTCCGTACAACACCTCGTCAGTCGGGACGGCAAGGGTGATGACAAGGCGCACCGGTGCGCCCTCGCTGCTGACGAGAATGGCGGCGGCGTCGAGCTTGGCCACCATCTCGTCGACCGATGTCTCGGTCAGCTCGGGCAGATACCATTCGGCGAGGTAGTACGCCACGTCCTCATCGGCGTCCATGACGTCGAAGGTAGCCTTAAGCCGCTGCGGTGGAATCGGGTGTTTCCCTACAGCTTGGCATCGTGACTTAGCGGTACCGGACACACTCCTCGACGCGCCGCCGCAGGAACTCGCGTGCCGGGCCCGAGCCATTGCGGTCCAGCGCGATGCGATACCAGCGGAGGGCCTCGTCACGCCTGCCCGCGCGCCGTAGCAGATCCGCGCGGATCGAGGCCACCGCGTTCGACCGGGCCAGTCGGGGGTCTTCGGCCACCTCGTCGAGCGCCTTCAGGCCGGCCGCAAACCCGTCTCGGAAGCCGATCGCCAGCGCCTGGTTGGCCCGAGCGATGGGCGAGCCAGTCTGCTCGATCAGCCGGTCGTAGGCCGCGCAGATCGTTGCCCAGTCGGTCTCCTGCCAGCTCGGCGCCGTCGCGTGTAGCGCCGCGATCACCGCTTGTGGCAAATAGGGACCCCGCGCCCCCGCGGCCCGCTGGAGCCGATCCAGACCTCGCGTGATGCGGCCGCGATCCCATCGGCTGCGATCCTGTTCGTCGAGCGGGACCAGCGTCCCGTCGGCGTCCACTCGGGTCTGCCGTCGCGAATCATGAAGCAGGACAAGGGCGGCCAGCGCCTGTGCATCGCGTTCGTCCGGCATCAACGAGCACAGTTCGGTGGCCAGGCGCACGCCCTCATCGCAGAGCTCGTCGCGGATGGCCGACGGCCCTGCCGTCGACCAGTAGCCCTCGGTGAACACCGAATAGATACAGGCCAGCACGTGTGGTTTGCGTTCCGGCAGCAATTCGGCGGGCGGTACCCGGAGTGGGATGTTGGCGTGCCGGATCTTGTTCTTGGCCCTAGTGATTCGTTGACCGACGGCCGCTTCGGACTGCAACAGTGCCCGGGCGATCTCGGCGACGGTGAGGCCCGAGATCAGCCGCAGGGTCAGCGCCAGCTGTGAGGTCGGGTCGAGCGCGGGGTGCGCGCAGGTGAACATCATCCGTAGCTCGTCATCGCGAACGGGATGCACGTCCACGCGCTCAGTGCGGGCTCGGATGTCGTCCACGACGGCTGCGAGTTCCTTTCCCGGGCGGACGGATTCGCGTCGCAGCCGATCAAGCGCCCGGTTGCGGGCGACCGTCACGATCCATCCGGCCGCGTTGTCGGGCACGCCGTCGCGCGGCCACGCACGCAGCGCTTCGGAGAAGGCCTCCTGGACGGCGTCTTCGGCGACGGTGAAGTCACCCGACCAGCGGGCGAGCGCCGCGACAGCCGGACCCCATTCGCGCCGAAAGACGCCGTCCAGGTTGGCCATTGAAGCGGTTACAACCCCGAGACGCCCATAAGTTGCCGCAGCTCCACCGCCGTCGCCGGAATCATCGACGCGATCTTGATCGCCTCGTCGCGGTCGTCGGCGTCGATGATGTAGTAGCCGTTGGCCACCTCGGCGCCTTCGATGAACGGACCGTCGGTCAGCAGCACCTCGCCGTCACGCACCCGCACCGTCGTCGCCGTCGTAGGCGGATGCAGGGGTGCACCGCCGTTGGTGCGCTCTCCCGCGGCGGCACCGAACTTTTGGTGCTCGGCGATGCCCTTGTCCCATTCCGGCGTTCCTGGTGCGTGCGCATTCGCCGCCGGCTCGAGCAGCAGGGCCAGCCAGCTGGTGCCGACGGGCTTGCTCGGCGGGAAGTACTCGACGATCGGCCACACCTCGACGGCGCCGTGCTGCGCCGCGGGGACGTCGCGCGCCAACGCCAGTGCTTCGTCGAGGTTCTCGGCCTCGAACACGTAGTAGCCACAGGCCACCTCGGCGCTCTCTGCGAACGGGCCGTCGGTCACCGTCGACGCGTCGGGGCCACCGGTGATCCGCACGCCGGTCGCCGACGGAGTGAGCGCGTCGCCGGCACGGATGGCCGACGCGGCCTTGGCGTGGAAGGCCTGATATGCGGCCATGCCTGCGGCCTGTTCCTCGGGGTTCAGCGGCGAGGTGGGCTCGCCGAGCAGCAGCGCGAAGTAGTGCATAGGGGTCACCTTCCGGTCGCGAGCGGAACCTTGTGTTCCACTCTCTACTCCTCCGACGAACGGCGTCGCGCGAATCCGACACACTTCAGCGAACTTTGCGGAAGCGACTTCCGTGTTCCACGACCGGCGCGTCGGCATTGTGTGATCGTTCATCCATGCGTAAGTCGGCGCGCACTCTGGCTGTTGTCCTTGCAGTGCTTTCGTCGGCCGTCCTCGGCATCGTGTCGGCGTTCATGGCCGCATTCGCGGTGGGGGCCGCCACGGCGCTGATCGTGCCCGGCACCGGGACGCCAAACGCCAACATCGTCCAGAACTACATGCCACACGCGGCCGACCGCTATATCGCGCCGTTCGAGCCGTGCTCGACCGCCGACGACTGCAATCTGAAAGGGATCGACTACCCCGCGTCGTTCTGGCCTCTGGGCCTTATCGGTAATTGGTGTCCCGGATACCAGTGCGACAAGTGGGACGTCTCGGTGGGCAAGGGCGTCGAGAACCTCGACACAGCGCTGAGGACCGAGCTCGCTAAACCATGCCCTCTGACTGGTTGTGAGCCCATCGTGATCTTCGGCTACTCCCAGGGCGGCGCCGTCGTATCCAACGGGTTGCGAAACATCGGCGACGTCACTCCGGACCAGCTGGGCCGATTGTCGGTGGTGATGATCGGAAACGCGTTCAACCCGGATGGCGGGTTCTTCACCAGGCTTGGATTCTTAGGCCACGTCCCGCTGATCGACATCACGTTCGGGTTGGCTACACCTGTCGATACCGGCATACCGATGACCGCGATCGGCTTCCAGTACGACCCCGTCATGTACGCCCCGCTGTATTGGGGAAACCCGTTCTCATTAGTAAATGCGCTTGCCGCGTTGGAGACGGTCCACGGTTACTACCTGACGCCGAATGGCAACGGTCCCACAGATCCGATCGCGTACGGATACACCGAGGCGGAACTTGCCGAACAGCTGGACCCGACTTTGCACCCGGAGAACTTTCGCGAGGATTCCGAAGGCAACGTCTACGTCATGATCCCGGCCAAGAGTCTGCCGATCATGGACTTAATCACGTCGGTACTGCCTGGCCCGCTCCAGCCGGTGGCCAAGCCGGTCGTCGACCTGGTTTCACCGGTATTGAAGGTGCTTATCGATCTCGGCTATGACTGGAGCGGCGACCCCGGTGTGGAGAGGTGGCTGTCTCCGTTGCCCTTCAACCCGATCCAGAACTGGCCCGCAGTGGGCGTCAACCTCGTCGCGGCGACCGTACAGGGCATCCAGGCCTTCATCGGTGACCTCGGCGGGCTGACGACGACGATCCTACCGTCGACTCCGCCGCCGCTCTCCGACGTGACGACAGTGTCCACATTGGCCGCGCCGGCGCCATCGACACCGGTCGACTCACCGCCAGCGGGCACCCTGAAGTTGGTGCGGGACAACACCACCGCCGGGCCCAACGTCGACGTCGTCAAGGACAAGCTGTCAACCGGCGATACCACGACCGAAGCTACAAACGAGACGCCGCCGTCGACGCCGAACGAACCGCCTGTGGCCAAGCCCGCGGAATCGAAGCCGGACGAGACGACCAAGGTCGACGACAAGAAGGATGCGGCCGAGAAGAAGGCCGGTGACACCCAGGAACCCGATGCCAAAACGGATGAAGAGAAGAAGCCAGACATCGGCAAGAAGCCGAACAGCGACACGAGTGCCTCAGATCAGAAGGCAGCGGCCTGAACCAAGACGAGCCTCGGTGCGTTAGCGGGCGACAATGCGACAGACGGTAATTGGGCCGTTCCGCCTACTGAGGTAACCGTGTCGTGTGATCGTTGACACATGCGCAAAATAGCCCGGTCGATTCTTCTTGTGGTGCTGGCCCTGTTCAGCGCCGTCGTCCTTGGTGTGGCGGCGATGCTCACGTCGGCGGGCTTATCGCTCGCCATTGTGAAGCCGGTGACGGCGCTGATCATGGGCGGCTCCGGCACGCCAGATCCTGACCTAGAGCCGGGCTACGTGCCGAACGTCTCGAGCTACTACATCTTTCCCAATACGGAATGCGATTCAGACGACAACTGCACGCTCCAGGCGGTCGTTACCCCCGAAGAGGCCTGGCCGCTTTACGGCGGGCTGACCGCTCTCACGTGGCAAGATTCGGTAAACGCGGGAGTCGAGGATCTCGACGCCGTGGTGCAGCCGCGACTAGCGACATTAAGCGACACCAACCGCCTAGTGATATTCGGCTACTCACAGAGCGGCGCGATCGCCTCCATCGAGAAGCAACGCCTCGCCGACCAGCTGTCGGAGGAGGACCAGCAGTGGGTCGAATGGGTCGTCACGGGCAACGTCTCGCGGCCCAACGGTGGGCTCAACGTCCGGCTGCCGATCACACTGCCGATCGTCGAGTTTCCCTACGGCCCACCCACACCAACCGACACCGACATGCTCACCACCGACATCGCCTTGAAGTGGGACATCATCGCGGACGCCCCGCTGTATCCGCTCAACCTATTGGCGATGTTCAACGCTCTTGTCGGCGGTCCTGGGTTCGGGATCAACCACGGCACGTATCCCAATCCGGCAGGTGACCCGCCGACAGGGTTGGTGGGCGGATACACCCAGGAGGAGTGGCAGGCGATCATGGACAACCCGCAGGGGTACGCCGACGCAAACCCTGACGTTGTCAATGTGCAGACATTCGGCGATACGACATACATCACCGTCGCCCCGAGGGTGCTGCCACTCTTGGTGCCGTTGCATACCATCGGTCTGGGTTTTGTCGCAGACCTGATAGAACCCGCGCTGCGCGTCATCGTTGAAGAGACCGGTTACAACCGAAGCATTCCCTACGGCCAGCCGACCCCGTTCCAACTGATTCCGATCTTCAACCCGATCCAGCTGGCCATTGATCTCATCGCGGCGATTCCTGAGGGAATCAATCAAGCGCTGAACGGCGGACGCCCGCCGCTTACACCGCCTGAGACGGACACGATGTTGACAACGTCAACGACGTTGTCCGACTCGGTGGATTCGCTGGCAACGGTTGATGTGTCGAAGGACGGCACGACGGCTCCGGAGTCTGGATCGACGACCTCGAACGGGGGCGGGACCACCCTGCAGAAGACCGTGGTCGAGACATCTTCCGGCGCCAATGCGACGGAATCCAATGGGACGGAGGTCAAGCAGGTCGATCCGACCAAGCAGGACGTGACGAAGGGTTCCGACGAGATCAAGACGGACTCCCAGGGGACCAAGAATGATTCTGAGGGGACCAAGAAAGACCGCGGCGAGACGAAGCAGAACGGGTCCGGCGTCAGCGTTTCGCTGAACTTTTCGCCGAAGAAGCCAAAGGATGGGGACACGGGCGGCACCACGGCTCGCCACGACGCCGCGGGCACCACGTCACCGGAGGGAGCGGAATCCGAACAGGCTGCGGCCTGACCGGAAAAGCAAAATCCCCCGTCACATCAGACAGTGGCGGGGGATTTCCGTTTGGCGCGCAAGCTATGCGGCAGCACCTGGCTTCAAATACGTGACCAGGCTGACGTCGATGCTCTCGTCGATGAAGTAGTACTGGCAGCCCTTCAAATACCGCATGTAGCGGTGGTAGTTCTCCTCATCGGTGGCCGCGATCGCCGCGTCCTTGTTCTGCTCGAGACGGTCGGCCCAGATGCCGAGTGTCTTGATGTAGTGGTTGCGCAGCGACTTGGCCTCGGGTACGACGAAGCCGGCCTTCTCGCCGTGCTCGATCATCATCTGGGTGGTCGGCAGCCGGCCGCCCGGGAAGATCTCCGTGATCATGAACTTGATGAACCGGGCCAGCTCGAAGGTCAGCTTCTTGCCGCGCTCGGCCAGATCGTACGGGTGGTAGCCGACGCTGCTCTGGATGGTCATCCGGCCGTCGTCGGGCAGGATGTCGAAGCAGGTCTTGAAGTAGTCGTCGTAGCGCTCGAAGCCGAAGTGCTCGAACGCCTCGATCGACACGATGCGGTCGACCGGGCTGTGGAACTGCTCCCAGCCCTCCAGCCGCACATCGAATGTGCGGTTGCTGTTTGAGTTGGCCAGCAGCCGATCGCAGTAGACCTTCTGGTTCTTCGACAGCGTCAGCCCGATGACATTGACGTCGTACTTCTCCATCGCCCGCTGCAGGGTCAGGCCCCAGCCGCAGCCGACCTCCAGCAGCGTCATCCCGGGTTTGAGGTCAAGCTTGTCGAGGTTGAGGTCCACATCGGCGATCTGGGCCTCCGACAGCGTGACATTGGGCCCGGTGAAGTACGCGCAGCTGTACTTGCGCGTGGGATCCTGGAACACGCCGAAGAAGTCGTCCGACAGGTCGTAATGGGCCTGAATATCTTCGAAGTGCGGCCGCATATCCTTCGTGCCGGTTGAGTTGTCAGACATAGTTCCCCTGCTTGGCCTTCTTCTGGTGTGGACCGCACTCTACGTGCCATGACGGCCGCGACGTGCGCGACTAGCCGTACACCCTAGCGTTTAGCGGCGGCTGTACTCCAATTGGTGCTACTTGGCCAGCGTGAACTGGTTGACGTCGATGTATCCCTTGCGGAACATGTCCGCGCATCCGGTCAGGTACTTCATGTACCTGACGTAGACCTCCTCCGATTGGACGGCGACGGCCTCGTCCCGCCTGGCATCCAGCGCCTGCGCCCAGGTGTCCAGCGTCCGCGCGTAGTGCGCCTGCAGCGACTGTGTGCGGGCGACAGTGAAGCCGGCTGCGGTGGCGTGCTCCTCGACCGCCCCAATGGTCGGCAGTTGCCCACCGGGAAAGATCTCCCTCGCGATGAACATCGCGAACCGTGCTGCGTCCATCGAGATCGGTATGCCGCGCTTCTTGACCTCATCCAGCGTCAGTCGGGTAATCGTGTGCAGCAGCATGACGCCGTCACGGGGCAGCGCGTCATACGTCGTCCTGAAGAAGGGTTCCCACCGGTCGTGGCCGAAGTGCTCGAACGCACCGATCGAGACGATCCGGTCGACTGGCTCTGCGAACTGCTCCCACCCCTCGAGCAGCACCCGCTTGGACCGCGGACTGTCCAGGGTCGCGAACGCCTTTTCGGCGTGGTCATGCTGATTCTGCGACAGAGTCAGGCCGATGACATTGACGTCATAGCGTTCGACGGCCCGGCGCAGGGTGGCGCCCCAGCCGCATCCGATGTCAAGCAAGGTCATTCCCGGTTGGAGGCCGAGCTTGCCGAGCGACAGGTCGATCTTGGCGAGCTGAGCCTCTTCGAGCGTCATGTCGTCGCGTTCGAAGTAGGCGCAGCTGTAGGTCTGCGTCGGATCGAGAAACAGCCGGTAGAAGTCGTCCGACAAGTCGTAGTGCGACTGCACATCGTCGAAATGCGGAGTGAGCTCGGCCATCCCGGGCATGCTACGCGCCCGAACTGGCTACTTTCCCCAACGTGAATTGGTTGACGTCGATGTAGCCGATGCGGAAGCCCTTCGCGCAGCCGGTGAGGTAGTGCATGTAGCGGTCGTAGACCTCTTCGCTCTGGACGGCGGTGGCCTCGTCCTTGTGCGCCTGCAGCGCCTCGGCCCAGCAGTCCAGGGTCCTGGCGTAGTGCAGTTGCAGCGACTGGCGGCGGGTGAGCTCGAAGCCGGCCGTGGCCGAATGCTCCCCGACCTTCTCGATCGACGGCAGCCGGCCGCCGGGGAAGATCTCGGTGAGGATGAACTTCACGAACCGTGCGACCTCGAAGGTGAGCGGAATCTTGCGGTCGGCCATCTGCGGCAGCGTCAGCGCGGTGATCGTGTGCAGCAACATCACGCCGTCGTCAGGCAGCAGCGTGTAGGCCAGCTTGAAGAAGTCGTCGTAGCGGTCGAATCCGAAGTGCTCGAACGCGCCGATCGACACGATCCGGTCCACCGGCTCGTCGAATTGCTCCCAGCCCTCGAGCAGCACCCGCTTGCTGCGGGGGCTGTCGGATTGCGCGAAGACCTTTTCCACGTGGGCCTTTTGGTTCTCGCTCAGGGTCAGCCCGATGACATTGACGTCATAGCGCTCGATTGCCCGCATCATCGTCGAGCCCCAGCCGCAACCGACGTCGAGCAGCGTCATCCCCGGTTGGAGTCCGAGCTTGCCCAGCGCCAGGTCGATCTTGGCGAGCTGGGCCTCTTCCAGGGTCATGTCGTCGCGTTCGAAGTACGCGCAGCTGTAGGTCTGGGTGGGATCCAGCCACAGCCGGAAGAACTCGTCGGACAGGTCGTAGTGCGCCTGGACGTCTTCGAAATGCGGCTGCAATTTTTTGGCTTGGGCCATGAGTCTGGTGCCTTTCTGGCTATTCAGCAGCGATGCCAGCGTCCACGATGACGGCTTACACGCCCTGAAGCACTCCTGCAGAGGCTACGCGCCTTCCGCCCTGGGCAACGAATCGAGAAATGTGCGGGGTCTTACCGAGCTTCGGCGAAGGTGGTCTTCAGCTCGCCCACAATGTCGTCCCACAACTCGCGGGGCAGGTCATGTCCCATGCCGTCGAACAGCACCAGCCGGGCGCCCTTGATGGCGCGGGCGATGGCGCGGCCGCCGAAGGGCCGCATCAGCTTGTCGGCCTTGCCGTGGATCACCACGGTAGGGACGCTGATCTGCCGGTCGTAGCGAAGCAGGCTGCCGCTGCCGAGGACCGCGGCGAAATGGCGGCCCACGCCGGCGGGGTAGTAGGACCGGTCGTAGCCCTCGAGCGCCTCGGCCCGGATGCGCTCCTCGGGAGCCGGATAACCGGGGCTGCCGGTGATTCTCGTGACCCGGATCGCGTTCTCGACGATGCCTTCGCGCGTCGCGTCCTTGGGCTTCTGCAGGATGGCAAGCAGCTGTTTGGCCCCCGGTGGCGGCAGCAGCGGCCGATTATTGCTGGAGAAGATGATCGCCAGCGTCTTGGTGCGGACCTTATGGCGGGCCGCGAAGACCTGCGCGATCATGCCGCCCATCGAGGCGCCGACAATGTGCGCGGTGTCGATCTTCAGGTGGTCCAGCAGCGCGGCGGCGTCATCGGCGACGTCCTCCAGCGTGTAGACGGCGGGACTGGGCAGGCCGAGAAATGAGCGGACCATCCTCGTAGGCAGCGGCATGCCGGAGTGTCGGTGCGTGATCTTCGACGACAGGCCGACGTCGCGGTTGTCGTAGCGGATGACGCGCAGGCCCTGGTCGACGAGCTTCTCGCAGAACTCCGTGCGCCACAACAGAAGTTGCGCACCAAGCCCCATGACGAGCAGGACCGCCGGGTTGTTGGGATCACCCATGTCCTGGTAATAGATGTCCAGATCGCCCGACTTGGCGGTGCCGGTACGGACCTCCATCTAGGCCTCGACTTCTTCGGTGTGCTCGCGGCTGACCTCGACCATGAAGTTGGCGAAGTATCCGGTCAGCTGCGGGTCGGACATCATCTGCCACTTCGGAGCCAGCAGCTTCATGTAGCGCTCGACGTAGAGGAACTGCTTGCCGATCAGCACCAGCTCGCGCGGCAGCTTGACGTCGTAGGCGTCGGCCAGCGTCGAGAGCTGGCGACCGATGTCGGCATAGCTCATGTCGCCCAGCGTCGACATGGTCAGCGGGGTGGCGAACTTCTCCAGATCCTTCGCGGCCTGTGCCTCGGGTTTGACGGTGCCGACCGCGCCCATCATCACGACGATCTTGCCCGCCGTGGCGTGGTCCTTCTTGACCAGCAGCGCGTACACCAGCTCCCTTAAGAGCCACCGCGTGCGCGGGTCGATGCGGCCCATGATGCCGAAGTCGAAGAACACGATCTTGCCGTCGGCGTCGACGTACAAGTTCCCCGCGTGCAGGTCGCCGTGGAAGAGGCCGTGCCGCAGCCCGCCCTCGAAGACGCTGAACAGCAGGGCCTTCACCAGCTCGGTGCCGTCGAAGCCGGCCTTGCGGATGGCAGCGGCGTCGTCGATGCGGATGCCGCCGACGCGTTCCATCGTCAGCACCCGCTCACTCGTCAGGTCCCAGTAGACCTGCGGCACGCGAATGTTGCGGCCCAGCGGCGAGGCGTGCATGTGCGACACCCAGGCGTCCATCGACTGTGCCTCGAGCCGGAAGTCGAGCTCCTCGGCCAGGTTGTCGGCGAAGTCGGCGACAACGTCCTGCGCGGACAGCCGCCGGCCCAGCTTGGCCAGCTCGACGATCTGCGCCCCGCGCTTGAGGATCTGCAGGTCCGCGGCGACGCGGCGGCGGATGCCGGGCCGCTGGATCTTGACGACGACCTCCTCGCCGCTGTGCAGGGTCGCGTAGTGCACCTGCGCGATCGACGCGGACGCGAACGGCGTGTCCTCAAACGTCTTGAACAGGCTCTTCGGCTCGTCGCCCAGCTCTTCGGTTAACAGCTTGTGCACTTCGTCGGGGTCGGCGGGCGGGACCGCGTCGAGCAGGCTGCGGAACTCGCGGCTCATGTGTTCGCCGAACGCGCCCGGGCTGGACGCGATGATCTGGCCGAACTTGACGTAGGTGGGCCCGAGATCGGAGAAGGCCTTCGGGATCTGCTTGATGATCTTCTGCTGCAGCGAGCCCTTACCGGCGAGGGTGGAGACGACCCGTGCGCCGGTGCGGGTTATCTGCCAACCCGTCGCGCCGATGCGGGCGGCCTCGACCGGCAACGGCACCCGGTCCAGCTTGGCCACCTCGCGGTGCTTAGTCGTACTCATCGTGCCAGTGTCTCAAAACCCGGCGTGATGCTTCGAATCCGTGTGCACCGGGTCACACAGCGCTCCGTGGCTGAGCACAATGCGCAGAACCTCAATATCGCTTGTTACACGGCTAGTGCACACAAGCGCGCCATCGTCGCCGCCGATCCATAGCTTCGGACGCAATGAACGTTTGAGGAGCGAAAATGGCGACGCTTTCGATCGAACCGCAGCGCACCTCGATGAGGCGCGTCGCGGCCGCCAGCTTCGTCGGGTCCGCCATCGAGTACTACGACTTCTACATCTACGGCACCGCTGCCGCGCTGGTGTTTCCGAAGGTGTTCTTCCCGCACCTGGGCACGACCGTGGGGACCGTCGCGTCGATGGCCACGTTCGCCGCAGCGTTCCTGTCCCGTCCATTGGGTGCCGCGTTCTTCGGGCACTTCGGCGATCGACTGGGTCGCAAGTCGACCCTGATCGCCACCTTGCTGATCATGGGACTGTCCACCCTGGCCGTCGGTCTGGTTCCGGGTGCGGTGTCGATCGGTATGGCTGCGCCACTGATCCTGTTGACGCTGCGCCTGGTGCAGGGGTTCGCGGTCGGCGGCGAATGGGCCGGCGCCGCGCTGCTGTCCGCTGAGTACGCACCGGCGCAAGCCCGCGGCCGCTACGGCATGTTCACCCAGATGGGCGTCGGCAGTGGCCTCGTCATGAGCAGCCTGCTGTTCCTCGTGGTGAACCAGACGATCGGGGAGTCCAGTCGCGCCTTCATCGATTGGGGTTGGCGGATACCGTTTTTGTTCAGTGCGGTGTTGATCGTCATCGCTCTATACGTCCGGCTCAATGTTGCCGAGACGCCCGTATTCGCCGAACAGAAGGCGCGCGATACCGCCAGGGTGATGCCGCTGGCTGCCTTGTTCAGAAGCCAGCGGCGCGAGGTGGTTCTTGCCGCCGGAAGCATGATCGGCTTCTTCACGTTGGGCTACATGGCCAACGCATACCTGATGAGTTACGCCCATACCCACGTTGGATTTTCGCCGAAGCTGATCTTGTCGGTGGGCCTGCTGGGCGGTGTGGTCGTGGTGGTCTTCAACGTGCTGGGCGCCGTGTTGTCTGACGCCATTGGCCGCCGTCGCGTCATCATGACGGCGTTCGCAATCGGTGTTCCGTGGTCGTTCGTTGTGCTTCCGCTGGTGGACACAGGCAATGCTGTGCTGTTCGCGCTGGCATTGGCAGGCACTTATGCGGTCGCGGGAACCGCCTACGGCCCGATGGCGGCATTCATCCCAGAGATCTTCGGCACCCGTTACCGCTACAGCGGCGCCGGTCTGTCCCTCAACCTCGCGGGGTTGGTCGGCGGCGCAGTGCCGACGATCGTCGCCGCCCCGCTGCAGGCGACGTGGGGCGTGGCCGCGGTCGGCGCCATGATGGCCGTCGTCGTTGTGGCCAGCCTAGTGTGCACCGCCGCCCTGCCTGAAACGAAAGGCGCTGCGTTGCAACGCAGTTGAGCACAATGCGCGAAACGCGGAGATCGCCCAATGCGCGGGTCGTGAGCACAACAGCGCCACGGTGAGCGCGGATGGGTAGTTTCGGTGGTGTGACAAGGTCACAAACAACCAAACATCAACTCTGACAGTAGAATTCAAATGAACACTAATAACAAGTCCCGCATCTTCACCCGGTTCGTTGCGGGTCCGATCGCCGCCGCGGGCATTCTGGGCGGTGTCGCAATCGGATTGGCCGGGCGCCAATGCAGACCCCGGTCCGTCGGATCACCCGAGCGGCGGCTACTCGTCGGAGTTCCGCTCCGGCCACGATTCGCGTGATTCGTACCGGGACTTCCGGCCCGACTTCTGGGACTTCTGGTTCTGGCACCACCACCGGGATCACTCGTTCGGGTGGCACCGCGACAGCTGATCCGTGTTGTCTCCCACACACTGAGCCCCTTCTCGACTTATCGGGAAGGGGCTCAGTGCATTTGGCGATATCAGGCCATGTTCTCCGTTAGCGCCTCGACGACGGGCCGCCACACCGGCTCGGGCAGGTCATGGCCCATGCCGTCAACGACGACATAGCGTGCGCCGTCGATGGCGCGA
>Ga0075428_100003368_pt1 | contig 17488 bp, 1 predicted proteins | sample RhiMetdeltSRZDD2_FD_75291 | JGI IMG/M metagenome (GOLD analysis project Ga0075428, IMG submission 75291) | Populus rhizosphere microbial communities from Tennessee, USA - Rhizosphere MetaG P. deltoides SRZDD2 | ecosystem: Host-associated > Plants > Roots > Rhizosphere > Soil | place: USA... | reverse complement strand
CTTTCCCTACGGCGAGCGCCAGTACACGACCATCGACCTCGGCGGACACGTTTGGACGTTCACGCAGTCGATCGCGGACGTCGCTTCGGAAGACTGGGGCGGAACGACGGCATGACCGCACCTCCGAATCCGCAAACCCACGAAGCGCTCGCCGCGACTGCGGCGGAGTTCTGGGATCGCGAGGTCGTCGAGCGCACGCATAAGAACTGGATGGCGGTCGATGAGGTGCGCGCGTACATCAACACGTCGGTCGGCGGCGATGCGAGCGCGTGGCCGATGAACTGGTTCGTGCGGGAGTACGGCGGCCGCGTATTCGCACGCGGGCTGACGATCGGATGCGGGCCCGGCGATCTCGAGCGCGACGTGATCCGCCGCGGGATCTGCAAGGAGATCGATGCGTTCGACATCTCCGAGGGCTCGCTGGCGATTGCGCGTGCGCGCGCGGCGGAGGAAGGAATCGCGGATCGCATTTACTACTTCACCGCCGACTTCAATGCGCCGTCTCTTCCGAAGCATGCGTACGACATCGTGTTCTTCCCGTGGTCTCTGCATCACGTGGCGAAGCTGGAGAAGCTCTATCGCGCGGTGATGCGCACGCTCCGTCCGGACGGACTGCTTTACTTCGAGGAGTACATCGGCCCGTCTTCGCGGCAGTGGACGCCGGAGATCTTTCGCGCGCAGCTCGCGACGTTCGCGTCGCTGCCGCGCGAATGGAAGACCGTCGACGCGCTGCCGTATCCGATCAACCCGCACGATCCGTCGGAGGCGATCCGCTCCGGCGAGATCCTCCCGCAGCTGACGATTGGATTCGATCTCGAGCACAAACGCGATTTCGGCGGCAATCTCCTGGCGACGCTCTATCCCTTCATCGATTGGAGCGTCGCCCCTCCGGATGCGATCACGCAGCTCATCGACGCGGAGCGCGCGCTGCTGCGCGACGGCGCCGCGTCGTATCACGCGGTCGTCGTCGCGCGGCCGAAGCGCGGGCTTCGGGGATGGGTTGCGCGAGTGCGGTATTTCTTCGAGCCGAAAGCGCGACGGGTTTGGAGTGCGGTAGCGCGCAGCTACCGCTTTGGGAGTGCGGGGGCGCCGCTCCGCGGCGCTGAAAAGCGGTAGCTCGGCGCTACCGCACTCCAAACACGCGACCGTGACGCAGATCACGAAATCCCGTTTGGAGTTGTTGCAGGATACGCCCCTTCCTTTAAATATTGGGTTCGGTCCGGCAGTCATTCGGGAGAGATATCCGTTGCGCGGCCACGGCTTTCTCGCGTTTTCTCTTTCGACGCTCGTCTTGACGAGCGTCGCACCCGCGCGCGCGCAGAACATCGCCGCGGCCGATCTGGAGATCCAGGGCGCCGGCCTGCGCGTCGTGACGGTGAGCGTCACCACCGGCGTCGATATCCCCGCAACGATCCAGACCGAATTCGGCGGCAAACAGAACGACGAAGCACCGATCGTCGAAGGCCTCACTGCCGTCGGGGAGCTCGACGGCCCCGGAATCGAGCTCCCCATCCGGCTCGAGACCGCACCGGGTCATCGCTTCGCGATTCCCGCGCTCTCGCGCGAAGGCATCTACTTCCTCCGCAACGTCCGGCTGATGAAGGGCACCGAGTTCCTCCAGCCCGCCACTCCTTCCATCGCCACCATCACCGTCTCCAACCTTCTGCAGACCGCGGTGAAGGTGAAGCAGTTGACGATCGAAGAGCTGCGCGCGCGCGGCGTGACGCTCGACGCCCGCAACTTCGACGTCTACGAGTACACCTTCTCCTTCTTCATCGACGGCGAGACGGTCGAGATCCCGTATACGGTCGTCGTCGACAAGCGCACCCGCGAGGTGCGCGAGCTGCCGCGCTCTGCGCCGTACATCCTGCCGCCGATCGGCCCCGTGCGACCGCCGCGCTGGAACCCGCCGACGATCCACTCGTTCGGCATGTTCGGCGGCGGCGACGAAGGCGGCGACGATGAAGAGCCGGCAGCTGGCGGCGGCAGCGGCGGCGGCGGACGTCCATCGATCCCCGCCGCGCTCGTGCTGCCGAACAGCCTTGCCGTGCTGCATCAGTTTTTCGCCGTCACGCTGATGGTGACGAACGGCGCGCCCGCCGGCAGCGAGGTCACGATCGATCGCGTCACGGCGATGATCCGCACGCCCACGACGCTGCGCGTCGTCAAATCCGTTCCCGCCGCGGCCTTCAATCAACCCGTTCCGGTCGTCGACGCGAACACGGGAGTCACGTTTCTCGTCGCGCAGGCAAAAGGCGACGCCGATTGGACCGTGGAAGGACTCGAGCCCGGCACGCACACGCTCGAAGTCGAAGTGCGCGCGACGTATCGCGCACCCGGCCAGGCCGACTTTCCGCTGAAAGGTACCGCGCGCGCGTCGGTCGTCGTGCACGACCCGCGCTTCAACATCAACTTCTCGCATCCGGACACGGTCCGCAAAGGGATCGACTACACGACCTACTCGTTCGTGACGAACATGAGCGCGATCGCGCAGACGATCCGCCTCGGCAGCGGTGTTCCGTCCTGCGCGCAGTCGCCCGGCGCGAACGTGTGCCGTCTCGACGAAACGCCGGAGCTCTACGAGCTCACGATTCCGTCCGGCGAGATGCGCATGCTCGAGTACAAGCTGCGCCCGTCCGTCACCGGCCGCGTGTTCGCCAACGCGGGCAGCGTGAGCGACGAAGGGCTCACCGCCGCCGTGCAACTGCACATGGGCGTGAGCGAGAGCGGCATCCCGCTCTCGCCGGCGACGCTGGTGATGCCGTACTACGCGCGCTTCGTCGACACCGCACTCGTCGAAGCGAACCTGCAGTTCCTTGGCCTCGGCTACAGCCTCGCGACCGCGCCTCTCACTCAGGCGCTTGCGGCGCAGCCGCGGGTCATCAAGACCGACGTCTACCAGCGCGCGACCGACATCGCCCGCGCCGGGCAGCGCATCTTCATCGGCGAAGAGCGTCGCGACGCGATCGCGCACCTCGCCCTCGATCTCCTCGGCAACGAAGTCGAGCTCGAAGAGTGGGACGTGCTGCGCCGGCGCGAGAAAAGCGCGCGCAGCGCGGGCGCGTCGATCGCACGCGAGCTGGAGAAAGAAACGACCGACATCGGCGCATTCGTCGATCGCTTCGCCGCGAAGACCGCGCATCGCGCCGGCTACGCGCTCGCGCTGCTGCACGGCCCGTCGATTCCGAACAACGAGCGGCCGTACGCGCTCTCGGTGCGCGGCGCGATCACCGGCCGCCGTCTCGAGATGCCGAACGAATCCGCGTCGGGTTGGATTCGCGAGCTTCCATACGCCGATCTGTCGCGCTTCACGACGAGCGATCGCACCGGCGAGATCGCCATCGTCGGACGCTGGACGGAAAAACTCGAGCTGACGATCACTCCGTCGATCAGCGGTCCGCACACGCTCGAGCTGATCTATCCCGCGGCCACGGACGGCTCTTTGCTCCGCTCCCGCCTAACATTCGATGGTCCGGCCGGCCAGGTCACGAAGATCACGATCGATCGCGGCGATCTTTCGAACAACGCCATCGCCGTGAATGCCGAGCCGCTCACGCTCGTCGCGGCGCGGCAGGATCTGCATCTCGACGCCGAGGCGCACCTGGTGTCGGTGCTGTTCAACCGGCCGGCGGAGCCGGGCCAGTGGCTGCCGAAAGTGCACGGCCAGCTCATCCTCGACAAAGACGGCGTGAACACCACGCGGCCGCGCCCGATCTCCGCGGCGACGCTCGACGGTCGCATCCTGCATCTCACGTTCGATCACGCGCTCTCGAAGAACGCGTCGTATTCGATTGCGGTCGATCCGTTCCCGCAGCCGGTGATCCCGACGATCGACAACGATCGTCCCGGCGGAATCCTCTTCGGCCACGTTTTGAAAGCGGACAACACGCCGATTGCGAACGCTGAAGTCACGCTGCAGATGGAAGAGGTGGCGCCGCAGTTCGACACATCGGCGGAGAGCGACGGCAGTTTCCTCTTCGAGTACGTCCCGCGCGACATCGACAACAAACTGAACGGCGCCTACTCGCTGAGCGCGATCACCACCGATGGCAAGTTCACCTCGGTCGACGGCGCGGTGCGCCTCCCCGGCCGCGTCCATTTCGTCAATCTCGTGTTCCTCGGCCGCGGCAGCGCCGAAGGCTACGTGCGCTACGACGACGGCAGCGTCGTGGCGAACGCGCGCGTCACCGTCGGCAGCACGATGTTCGATCAGTTCCGTAAGACGACGACCGATGCGCATGGCTTCTATCGCGTCACCGATCTTCCGGTCGGCCCGCTGACCTTCACCGCGAGCGACGAAGACGGCAACGTCTCGTACGGCGCATCGGAGATCAAGACGCCGGGACAGGTCCTCACGAAAGATCTGTCGATCTATCGCCGGCCGTTCCCCGGCACCGGAACGGTTCGCGGCATCGTGAAGCGCTCCGACAGCGGCACCGCCGTCGCGGGCGCGCTGGTCGGCGTCTACAGCCAGGGCTACGGCCTAACGGACGCGCTCACCGACGCGAACGGCCGCTTCGAGTTCACGAACGTCCCCTCCGGCTTCGTGACCGTGCTCGCAGCCGAATGGACGATCTCGCGCGAGAGCGTCGCCCTCGACTTCGACCTCGGCAACGACGAGACGCGCGATGTGACGATGACGCTCGGCGTCGCGCCCGACGTTCCTCTCGTCACGATCGAAGGCGACGTCATTCGCGAAGACCCGCTCTTCCCGAACGATCCTGCGAAGTACCAGAAGGTCGCGGGCGCGCTGGTGAGGATCGAGCACGGACAGACCGTCACCGCCGATGCGAACGGACACTATGTCATCGAGTCCGTGCCCGCGTCGGCGAGTGAAAAAATCATCTCCGCCTACGACCCGCTGACGACACGCGCGGCAGGAATCAAGCTGCCGCAGCTCAATCCATCGATCATCAACAACGTGCCGATCTTCATCCGCGCGAACGACGGCGCAGGCGAAGGAACGGTGCGCGTGCGCGTGCTCACCGCCGCGGGACTTCCCGCGACCGGGATGCGCGTGATCTATCCGGGATTCCCGCCCGAGGTCTTCACCGAGCTCGCGAACGGCATCTACACGCTGCACGACGTGGCCGTGGGCACCGAGGTCGCCGTGTATGCGATCTCGAACGGCGGTGAGCTGGGCGATCAGGTCGCGAGTGGCCGCGTGCGCGTCGAGTTCGACGGACACGTCGCCGCGCTCACGCTCCGGTTAGGCGGACAAGGCACCGTGCGCGTGAAGCTGCGCGCCGACATCGACATCATCGGCGACGTCTCGATCTCGTTTCCGGCCTGGGACGAATCGAAGCAGAGCATCGGATCGAAGCGCGTGACGCTGTCGACGGAGAAAAACGGCGTTGCCGACTACGCCGTCTTCGCGAAGGTTCCTGCGATCCTCCCATACAGCGTCTCCAGCCAGCATCCCGTGTACGGTTACGCGGGCCAGAGCGGCAAGCTCGCCTTCGACGGCGATCTCGACACGATCACGCTGCAGCTCAACAAACTCTCGAGCGTGAGCGGGGTCGTGTACGCGATCGATGGACGCACGCCGATCTCCGGCGCGACCGTGCGGATGGAGGACGGACGTCAGGATCAGGGCGCGTACACGACGCTGCCGGACGGCAGCTTCGTGTTTCAAAACGTTCCCGCGGCGACGTCGTTCCGCGTGATCGCGGAGGTGACCCAGGACGGCGTCTATCGCACCGGCACCGCATCCGGAAGAACGCCGGACGTGGGCGGGCCGGTCGACAGCGTGAGCGTGATTCTCCGCGAACAGGGAAGCGTCGACGGGCGCGTCGTGTACGCGGGCTACAAGAAATTCGATCCGCAGAATCCGGCGAACAACATCGCCGACGACACACCGAACGATCTCACCGACAACGCTCCCGTGCCGCTGGCGCGCTTCGCGATGCGCGAGCTCGACTTCCCGCGGCGCAGCTTCGGATCGGATTCATCGCCGCTGAGCGCGGACGTGTTAGGCCGGTTCACGATCAACAACGTCTTCACCGGACCGCTGCGCATCAGCGCGTCCGATCCCGGCAATCAGGAGATGCGCGGCGCGTACGCGGGCACACTGTCGCAGGAAGGCGAGCGCCTCACCGCCTACGTCGCAATCGGCGCGACCGGCTTCGGCTCGGCGACGATCACCGTCGTCGATCCGAACGAACAAAACGCTCCCGTCTTCAATGCCGAGGTCACGCTCGTGCGCGTCGATGCGGTCTTCGACTTCGCGACGACCGACGGCGACGGGAGCGTGCGATTCGAACAGCTGCCGGTGGGCACGTATCACGCGTCCGCGTATTCGAAGGCGTTAGGCCGATCGGGCGCGAGCACGACGTTCAGTGTCAGCGCCGACGCCGACACGCCGGTGCGCATCGTGCTCGAGTTCAGCGGCGAAGTCACCGGACGGCTCACCGATCCGGAAGACGGCGGGCGCGGCGTCCCCGGATCGCACGTGACCCTCTCCGCATTCAACTACCAGACCCGCGCGACGACGGATCTCGCCGGCGCGTTCCTCTTCGAAGGCGTGCGCGAAGGTCTCTTCCACCTCGGCGCGAAAGACACGCTGTCGAATCGGCGCGCCGGCGCATCGCGCGCGCTGTCGCAGGCCGATCCGCGTCCGCACGTCGAGATGGAGCTCGAGCCGACGGAGACGCTCTACGTCTCGGTCTACGAGCCGAACGACACCGGCGGTCTCTCGAACGTGCTCGTGCCGGTCGTCAACGTCGACATCGTGCAGCGTTGCCCGCCGTGCGATTTCGCGCGCAGCCTGCAGGGCAACAACTTCATGGTCCCCGGCCTGCTCGAACTGGCGCCGTACACGATCACGGTGACGGAAACCGGCGGCGCGCGGCGCAAGATCAAGACGACCCAATCGTTCCCGATCGGCTCCTCGCCGAATCCGCTGCAGCTCGTGCTGCCCGCGTACGGCAACGTCGAAGTGCACGTGACGCAAGCCGGCGCGCCCGCGGCGAATGCGCGCGTGACCGTCTCCGGCGGAGGCCGCACTGCGACCGCGTACACCGACAACTCCGGCGTCGCCATCGCCACCGGCATCGGCCTCGGCGCGATCAGCGCGCAGGCGGTGAGCGTCGACGGCGCATTCTCCGGCTCCGCGACCGGCACGCTCAGCAGCCAATCGGTCATGCCCGTGGTCGGCATCATGTTAGGCGCGTACGCGGGTATCACCGGAACTGTCGAAGCCGAGAACGGCGGTCCATCGATCGGCACGCGCGTCGTGGCCACGTTCACGCGCGTGCTGGAGATGTTCACCGACTCCAACGGACGCTACACCTTCCAGGGCATTCCCACCGGCAGCACGGTGCATCTCGTGTACGTCGGTCCCGACGACATCACCACCGGCGCGACGCAGAGCGTGACCATCACCGCGGCGGATGCACAGAAGACCATCACGCTGCCGAGCGTAAAGCTCGACGCGACGCCGCCGCAGCTTCTGAACTTCACGCCCGCCGACGGCGCGCAGGACGTCTCGCCCGATGCGTCGCTCACGTTCGTCTTCAGCGAGCCGATTCGCGCGGACCAGATCAATCGCAACTTCATTCAACTCGTTCCCGCCGACAGCGCGTCTGCGATCAACGCAACGTACACGTCGTTCACCGAGACGGATGGAACGTTCGTCGTGCGACTGACTCCGCCGCCCGCACAGCCGTTCCCGCTCGCGAGCAACACGCTCTATCGCATCATCGTCAGCGGATCGATCACCGACCGCACCGGCAACCGGTTGCCGGGCACGCGCGGCGCGGTGTTCACGACGAGCGACTACGCGGAGCCGCGCGTTCTCACCGTGACGCCGAGTGTCACGACGCCGCTGCAGCCGGCGACGACGTTCCGCTTCTCGTTCAACGAAGCGATCACGCACGACGGGACGTTCAAGCTCTACAAGATCAGCGCCGCGGGCGCGGGCGGCGCGATCGTCGCGGAGCTGCCGGGCCGCGCGTTCGTCGATCCGGCCTCGCCGCTCACACTCGTCTTTTCGCCCGACAACGCGATCGAAACGCAGTCGTTCTATCGCATCGTCTTCTCCGGCGTGCGCGACCTGCAGGGCAACGCGGCCGCGCAGCAGACGTTCCACTTCTTCTCCTTCGACTCCGTCCGGCCGTTCGTGATCCTCAACTCGCCGGTGCCGGAAAACCAACCGCTCACCTCCGGCGTCGAGTACATCCTCACCGCCACGTTCCGCGACGGAGAAGCGAACGGTCCCGCATCGACCGACGTCGCGCGCGTCGATTTCTTCCGCGCCGATGGCGGCGTGCCGGTGTTCATCAAGAGCGTGACCGCGGCGCCGTTCTGGTATCGCTTCGTCGCTCCCGATGTGCCCAGCGAAGGCGGATCGCTGACGCTGCGCGCCGAGGCGTTCGACCTGTCGGGGAATGCGAGCGAGCCGGCAAACATCAGTTGGCAAATCCAGCCGAACCGCGCGCCGCAGAACGTCGCCATTGCCCTCACGCCGGAGAGCACGGCCTACGCGAACAATCGCGTGAACGCGAAGATCACGTTCGCGGATGAAGCGACGCTCGCGACGGTGCAGGTCGAGCTGAACGCGACGCACGCCGACGGCAGCGCGTACTTCAAATCGTTGGTGAAGCAGGCCACGCGAACCAACGTCGCCGCGCCGTGGCCGGTGATGAGCTTCGACTTCGATCTTCCGGCCACGCTGAAGGAAGGCTCAACGGCGACCTTCACCGCAACGGTGACGGATCCGCGCGGCCAGCGCGGCACCGCGAACGCATCGCTCGCGCTTCGCGAAGACACGACGAAGCCGCTCATCGTCTCGCTCACGCCGGCATCGGAGACGCGCTACACGATCGGCCAGAAATACAAGATCGAAGCGGTCGCGCAGGACCTCGAGACCGGCGTCGCGAAGGTCGTCTTCAGCTTCGACAATCAGGTGATCACCGTCGTCAACGCGACGAACGGCACGTTCAGCTCCGGCGACATTACCGTCCCGGCGAAGAACACCGACACGCGCATCCCGATCACCGCGACCGCGTTCGACTACCACGGCAACACGACCGCGCAGACCGTCGAGGTGATCTACGCCGGCGTCAACGATCCCGCGATCCCGAAGGCCGCGTGGCTCTGCCCGCTCGATCACGCGGTGCTGCCCGCAAATCAGACCGCGCTCTCGCTCGACCTCCAGGTGCGCGCGACCGACGACATCGCCATCACCGCGGTGAAGTTCCGCATCCCCGGAATGTCCGACGTCGACGCGACGCGCGTCGGCACGAGCTCCACGTATCAGGCGACGGTAACGATCGCGACGCCCGCCGCGGGAACGCCGTTCCCGATCACCGCGATCATCCGCGACGCCGATCCGCTGCACGAAGTCGCGCTTCCGCTCTCGATCGATCTCGCGAGCATCGACATCTTCGTCGACGAGCGCATTCAGGCGATCACCTCCGTCGACGTCGCGGCGTACGCGAACAAGTCGATCGCCGTCCGCGGCGCGACCGCGCGGCTCGTGCCGCACGTGCCGCTCACGCTGAGGAACCTGATCGTGTTAGGCGGAGGCCGCGTCGAAACGCTCTCCTCGACGACCACGACCGAATATCGCCTCGATCTGACGATCACCGACGCGCTCTACATCGACTGCGCCTCTTCGATCGATGTCTCCAGCCGCGGTTCCGTCGGCGGCCCCACCGCCGGCGCCGGCGGATCGCATGCAGGAATCGGCGGCGAGATCTCCGGCGGTGTGACGAATGCCGTCTACGGCTCAATCACGAATCCGACCGACCTCGGCGCGGGAGGCGGCAACGGCGCATCCGGCGGCGGCGCGGTGAAGTTAGACGGCAGCGTGCTCGCGATCGCGGGCGGCATTCGCGCGAATGGCGGCAACGCTGCTGCCGGCGGCAGCATCAACATCGCGGCGCAGCAGTTCATCACCGGCCCGTCCGCGCGCATCACCGCGAACGGCGGCGACGACAGCGCGGTCGCAAATGCATCGCGCGGCGGAGGCGGCGGCCGGATCGCGATCCGCAGTGAAGAGCGATTCGAAGTCGAGCAGCTCGGCGTGCAGATCGCCGCGCACGGCGGACGCAACAACACCACGAACGAAGCGGTGAGCTACGTCGACGCCGGCGCGGGAACGATCTACATCAATGGTGAGCTGTTCGTGAGCGCATTCGACGAACGCTTCCCCAATTCGAAGCACCTCACGCGCGCGACCCCGGTGGGGAGCGCCGCCGTAGCGTCCCGCGCTCCCGCCCGGGTGGCGGCGCGGGACACCGCCACACCAGCCCGCGAGGACGCGGGCGGTCCGCTCCACATGGGGAGCGCCGCCGTCCCGGCGGCTGATGCGGGAGCGTCCCGCGCTCCCGCCCGGGTGGCGGCGCGGGACGCCGCCACATCAGCCGACGAGACGTCAGCGCTCCACTTCGATCGTCTCGAGCTGGGACCTCGCGCGCTCGTGCGCGCCGATGCTCCGCTCGATGCATCGTCGATCGTCATCGATCCGACTGCGGTGCTCGTCGGCGTCGACGATGTCCCTGCGCTCGACGTCACGGCGAACGGCACGCTGGTGCAGGGCGGCACGCTCACGACGACGTACACGGCCGCGTCGCCTGCGGGCATCGGTTCGGTGACACTCGACTGGATCTCCGATCGCGTCGACACCTACGCCATCTACCCGGCCTCGGTCGAGCCCGCGGCGATCGCGCTCGCGATTCCCACGACCACCGCGCCCGGCGCGGTCGTGTTAGGCGTGAGCGCAACCGATCGCGCGGGCCGCACCGCGCAGACGAGCGTGCCCTTCACGATCGTCGCGAACGCACCGCCGGCGATCACGCAATTCGACGTCGTCCCGCCCTCGATCTATCCGGGCAAGAGCGTCGCCGCCACGGTCTCTGCGTCCGACGATCTGAGCGTCACGAAGCTCACGCTCACGACGACCACCGGCGCGCCGGCCACACAATCGACCACCAGCGCGACTCACACCTTCTCCGTGTCCGTTCCGGTCACCACGCCGGGCGGCACGCCGATGACACTCACCGCCGCCGCCGAAGACGGCTTCCCGGATCGCAGCGCAACGACGCAATCGTTCAACGTCACCATCCTCACCGACGCAATCGCGCCGTCGCTGAGCGTCACCTCGCCCGCGAACAATGCAACGTTCCAGGAGACCGCCGGCGCGACGATTCCGGTTCGCGCGACGGCCACCGACGCGGAGGTTGCGGTCAAAGAGATCTACGCACAAATCGATGGCGGAGCCATTCATCCGCTGATCGCAGGAGCCGCAGACATTCCCGTGCCTTCGGTCGACGGATCCGAGACCGTCACGAAACAGCTCGTGATCACGGCGAAGGACTACGAAGGCAACGCCGCGGTCGCGACGATTCCGATCCGCATCCAGCCGCTCAACGATCCGAACGCGCCGGTGATCGCGTGGACCTGCTCCTCGCCCGGAGCGATGGTTCCGGCGGGATATGTCGCGACGATTCGCGTGAACGCGATCGGCAACAACACCGGCAACGCCGCGAACGGCGTGCAGAAAGTCGAGCTCTTCGCCGGCGATTCCACGACGGCGATCCCGATGACCGCCGTCGCCGGCGCCACGAATCAGTACGAGGCGACGTACACGATTCCCGCCCTCGCCGACGGCACGATCCTCCCGCTCCGCGTCGTCGCGACGAACACGGCCAGCCTCGTGTCCGAGGTCACGACGCAGATCATGGTCGTGAGCGGAATGAGCATCGCGGCGAACACGACGATCGCCGCGAACGACACGACGTACGACGGCAAGACGGTCATCGTGCAGTCGGGAACGACCACGATCGTCGGGCAGCATTCCTTCGCGCGTCTGGTCGTGTTAGGCGGAGCGAAGGTCACCCATCCTGCGACGGACGCTTCGACGATCCAGCGCCTGACCTTCCACGCAGACTCGGTCTACGTCGCCTGCGGCGCATCGATCGATACGACAGGCCTCGGATTCACCGGCGGCAGTTCCAACGGCGCCGGCGGCAGCCACGGCGGAGGCGGAGGCGCATACGACGCGAACGCCGACTCCGCACCGGTGTACGGCTCGATCTTCGATCCCGACGAGCCGGGCGGCTCGGGCGGCTCCTCGGGCGGCGGGATCGCGCGCATCGAGGCCATCGCATTCGTGCTCGACGGCAAGCTGCTCGCGAACGGGACGAGCACGAACAGCGGCGGCGGCGCGGGCGGCAGCATCCGCATCGATGCCACGACGCTTTCCGGCGCGGGCGAGATTCGCGCGGACGGCGCGACCGGCACGCACGCCGCGGGCGGCGGCGGGCGCATCGCGATCTACGCGCAGAACCTCACTCTCGATCGCCTGAACATCACCGCGGCCGGCGGCCTGCAGACGAACAACGCCGCGCGCACCGGCGCGGCGGGAACGGTGTTCCTCAGCGGCGAACTGGTGATCGACAACGCGGATCGCATCGCCGCCAAAGACACGACGCTTCCCGACGACGACGGCACGCTTCGCAGCTTCGAGCAGATCACCGTGCGCCGCGACGGAACGTTGCGCGTCACGAAGCTCACCGCCCCGCTCATCACCACGACGAGCACCGGCCTCGTGCGCGTCGTCGATCTGGAAGGCTCGATCGTCACGCTCCGCGGACGTCTCGAAGCGGAAGGTCTCGTCTCCGTCACGAACCTCGCCCTGCAGAACAACGCGATGCTCACGCATCCGCCCATGGGCCGCCTAACACTCGACGTCGACACGCTGACCATCGATGCAACGAGCGCCATCGACGTATCCGGCCGCGGCTACAGCGGCGCGACCAGCGGAACGGGACGCTCATGGACGACGGGAAGTTACAACGGCGCCGGCGGCAGTCACGGCGGACGCGGCGGCGCGCACGACAACTTCGGCGACTCCGGCCCGGCGTACGGCTCCGTCTTCGATCCGAATCTGCCCGGCGCTGCGGGCGGCTACTACTCCAACGGCACGTGCGATCCGTGCAACGCGGGCGGCGGCATCGCGCGCATTCACGCAAACTCGATCGCGCTCGACGGAAAGATCCTCGCCAACGGCGTGAACACGAACAGCGGAGGCGGCGCCGGCGGCAGCATCCGCGTCGACGCCGGTACGCTCTCCGGCAGCGGCGAGATCCGCGCCGACGGCGGGCCGACCATCCACGCCGCGGGCGGCGGCGGGCGCATCGCCGTCTACTACGACGAGCTCACGCTCGACCGCGCGAAGATCGTCGCCGCCGGCGGCCTGCACACGAACAACACCACGCGCACCGGCGCCGCGGGAACGGTCTACCTCAAACGGAGCACGCAGTCGTACGGCGATCTCGTCGTCGACAACATCGGCCGGATCACGATCAAAAATACGCCGCTCACCAGCGCCGGCTTCTCGACCGTCACTTCCGCAGGTCCATCGTTCGTGCGCGATGGAAACGCGCAGTTCCCGACTCCGAACCTTCTCGCCGGCATCCGTCTCGTGCTCGATCACAACACGACGAAGACCTGGCCGATCACTTCCAATGATGCGAACACGGTCACCGTCGACGTCTCGAGCGATGCGCTCACCGCGCAGATCGGCCAGTCGTTCCGCGGCCTCTATCGCTTCGATTCGACGAAGCTCCGCAACGCGCGGCTGGAGGTGCTCGACCTGTTCGAGAGCACGATCGACAAGGACGCTTCCTCCGCCCTGCTCGGCAGCAATCTCCCGCCGGTGCTCACGCCGTCGCTGATCACGCTGAGCAGCAACGCCACCGGTGCTTCCGTGATCGGCACGGCCGGCGCCGCCGTCGATGCCGATCTTCCGCTCGCGCTCACCGCGACGAACACGGCCAGCGGAATCTCCTGGAGCGCGAACGCCGCCGCGAACGGCTCGTTCACGATCGCGGTGCAGGGCAACGCCGGCGACGCGATCACGCTGAAGGGACGCGACTCGAACTACTTCCCGCTCGAGACGCCGCTGCTGAACGTCGGAACGCTCGCCGCCGACACGCCGCCGCCGACGCAGCTCGACCGCACCACGTGGACGACCGACGCGAATTTCCGCGCGCGCGGCCTGGCCATCGACGAGCGCTCGCTCGTCGTCTGGGGCGGCGGCACCGATAAGCTGGCGATCTTCAGCCTCGCCGATCCGAAGCGGCCGCAGTTCGTGCGGACCGTCGACGTCAACGACGGCGCGATCAATCGCGTCGCGCTTTCGGGAGGATGGGCGGTCATCGCCTCGAACGATCTCGCCGTGCTCGATCTGAGCAGCACCACGTCCACGCCGGTCGTTCTGCCCGATCAGACCTGGAGCGAGAACACCGTCACGGTCGCCGCCGGATGGGCGTTCACCGCGCCGACGTACAACAACGACGGCCGCATCCGCATCTACGACGTCAGCAGCCCGGGCAACGCGCGCTACCTGCGCGAGCAGGTGTTAGGTCCGGGCGGCGTGACCTGGGACGCGCTGGCGAGCTACGGCAACTACCTGATCGCGATGTCGAACGCGAAGCCGAGCGGCATCGGTCAGGACGTCGTGATCATCGACCGCACGAACATCTACGGCCTGGTGAAGGTCGCGACGCTCGACATCCCGAGCTTCGACGCGACCGCGGGCTATGTCTCCGGCTCGCGGCTCTACGTCACGAGCTCGTCCAGCCGCGATCTGGTCATCGTCGATCTCACGAATCCGAAAACGCCCGCGGTCATCGGACGCTTTACGCTGCCAGCGAACGCGAGCCGCAGCGGCGCATTGAACACGACTGCATTCGTCGCCGACACGACCGCCGGTCTCGTCGAGGTCGATACATCGAATCCCGCCGCTCCCGTTCTGACGCACACGCTCGCCGTCGGAGGCACGGCCTATGACGTCGCCCTCGCCTCTCCCACGGTCTACGTTGCGAACGACATCGGTCTCGCGGTCCATCCGATCGCCGCGCCGCCGCAGATCGAAGCGTCACGCGTGTCGATGGGCGTGAGCGGCACGACCGTCACGATCACCGGAACCGCGCGCGCGATCACCGGCTCGGGTGCACTCATCGTCGAGAGCAAAAACGTCACCACAAACACCACCTCGACGGCAAGCGTCGCGAGCAACGGATCGTTCTCCGTGCAGGTCAGCGGCATCACGAACGACGCGATCACGATCGAGGCCACCGACAGCGCGAATCGCAAGTCCGGTCCGGTCTCGCTCGGCCTCGTGCCTTTCGGCGGCGGCGTGACGTTCACTCCGTTCACGTCCGCGATCGCCGGTCAGGGCAACTATCACGCGCGAACGCTGGCCACCGACGGCACGCATCTCGTCATCGGCGGGTACAACGACGGCGGCTCGACGCGACTGGTGGTATTCGACGTCACCGATCCCGCTGCGCCGGTCTACCTGCGCAGCGTCGGCATCAACGACGGTCCGATCAACAACGTCGCCATCCACAACGGCTACGCGATCATCGCCGCCAACGATCTCTCCGTCCTCAACCTCGGCAGCAACACCTCGACGCCGGTCGCGCTCCCCGATCAGACCTGGGACGAGAACGAGCTGCTCGTGCGCGACGGCTACGCCTTCACCGCGCCGACGTACAACAACGACGGGCGCATCCGCATCTACGACGTGAGCAATCCCGCGTCGGCGCATTACCTCCGCGAACAGGTCATGGGTCCGGGCGGCGTGACCTGGACCGGCCTCGCCGCATTCGGATCGCACTACCTCATCGCTACCGCGGGCGGCAGTCAGGACGTCGTCGTGATCGATCGCTCGAACACGTACGGGCTCACGAAAGTGGCGACGCTCGACATCCCGAGCTTCAGCGGCTTCCGCGGAAAGGTCCTCGGCGATACGTTCTATCTCGCTGGCACTGGCGGCGGCGTGGCCGTCGTCGATCTCGCGAATCCCGCGGCTCCGGTGCTGAAGACGATTCTCGCCACCGGCGACGCGCGCGGCATCGACGTCGCCGGAGCGACCGTGGCCGTCGCGAACGGCAGCGCCGGCGTGACGTTCCTGAACGCGGACGATCCGAATGCGCCCGTGACGTATGGCACCCAATTCATCGGCGGCTCCGCGTGGAGCGCGGCGTTCAACCGCGACAACGTCTACGTCGCGAATGATCAGGGGCTGGCCGTCATTCGCAATCTCGCGACCTCGCCGATCGTCGATCCGGCGCGCATCGCGATCACTCCCGAGAGCGCAACGCTGGCGACGATCGCCGGCACTGCGAACAGCATCACCGGACTCGTGCCGTTGAAGATCGAAGTCACGAACGCGGCGACCGGCGCAACGATCGCGAATCTGAGCGTCGCCAGCGACGGCAGCTTCTCCGTGCTCTTCTCGGCGATGGTGAATGAGACGATCGTCGTCGAAGCGACCGACGCGGTCGGACGCAAGTCGGGCCGGGTGAACGTCGGGCGCGTGCCGTTCGGAACGAGCGTCACGGAGATCGCGATCAACGCCGTGCTCACCGGCCAGAACTATCACGCGCGCACGCTGGCCACCGACGGCACGCATCTCGTCGTCGGCGGCTACGCGGACGGCGGCACGACGAAGCTGGTCGTGTTCGACGTCACGAATCCCGCGGCGCCGCAATACAAACGCACGGTCACGATCAACGACGGCGCGATCAGCAACGTCGGCATCTCCAACGGCTGGGCCGTCGTCGCCGCGAACGATCTCACCGTGCTCGACCTGAGCAGCAACACCTCGTCGCCGGTGACGCTCCCCGATCAGACCTGGGACGAAGCGGAGCTCCTCGTCGCCGGCGGCTACGCATTCACCGCGCCGACGTACAACAGCGACGGACGCATCCGCATCTACGACGTGAGCCGCCCTTCCGCGGCGCGCTACATCCGCGAACAGGTGATGGGACCGGGCGGCGTGATCTGGACCGGCCTCGCGGTTCTCGACGCGAACCACATCCTCGCCTTCGGCAACAACGCCGCGGTCGACATCGCCGTCATCGAGCGCTCCAACATCCACGCCCTCGCGAAGATCGCGCAGATCGACATCCCGAACTTCGACGCCTTCCGCGGAAGGGTCGTCGGCACGACGCTCTACCTCGGCGGCACGAACGGCGGACTGGCGATCGTCGACGTGAGCAATCCGCAGTCACCCGTCGTGCTGACCGTGTTGAAGACCGCGGGCAGCGCGTTCTTCGCCGACGGCGCGGGCCGCCTGCTCGCGGTCGCCGACGGTGGAAGCGGCGTGACGTTCGTCGACATCCAAGATCCTGCGAACGCGCAGCTCATCGGAACACAGCCGGTCGGCGGAAACGCGTGGAGCCTGGCCTTCAACAAAGGCAGCATCTACGTCGCGAACGAGCACGGACTGGCGGTGATCGCGAACGCCGGCGCCGCGCCGATCGTCGCGCCGTCACTCATCACCATCTCCACGAACGGCGCCGGCCAGGCGACGATCACCGGCGCCGCGCAATCGATCAGCGGCTCCGGCGCATTGCGCGTCGAAGCGCGCGACGCGGCGAGCGGAGAAACGGTTCCCGATCAAATCGTCAACGCCGACGGCAGCTTCACGGTCACCATCGCCGCGAACGCGGGCGAGCTGCTGACGATC
>Ga0075428_100003367_pt1 | contig 17488 bp, 13 predicted proteins | sample RhiMetdeltSRZDD2_FD_75291 | JGI IMG/M metagenome (GOLD analysis project Ga0075428, IMG submission 75291) | Populus rhizosphere microbial communities from Tennessee, USA - Rhizosphere MetaG P. deltoides SRZDD2 | ecosystem: Host-associated > Plants > Roots > Rhizosphere > Soil | place: USA... | reverse complement strand
ATGAAGGCATCCGGTTGATAACCGAGTCGGGCCGCCACCGAGACGATCAAGGGTTGCTCTCCTTCGAGCTCCATGTAGTCCCCGATCGGGGTTTCGTCGAGCGTGATCAGGAGACCGGGGACCTCCCAGGTCGTCCGGTACTTCTGGTAGCGGAAGACTGGCACGAGACCGATGGCGCGGATGATCGCCGTCAGCGAGTCGGCCTCGGATGCCGGAAGAACCGACTCGATCTCATGTCGGACCTTGGCGCCGAGGCTGACGCCGCCAGGGCTCTTGAAGGTGAGGATCGCGGCGCGGTCCAGGATCCGGATCCGCAAGATCGATCCTCTCTCCGTCAGGCGGCGATCCGGGAAATCGTACAGGAGGTTGTCTTCGAACTCACGAGGATGCAACAACCGGGCTCCCAGATCCTCGAGACGCGTGCCCAGGGCGGCACGGTCGTGTATCCGGATCTTGACCTCCACCTCGATCGAGGACACATGGCTAAGTTACCATACGTCCCATCATGAGCCGCACGACCAAGGCCACGCTCGTCTTCCTGACTGTGTTCATCGCCGTCGTCGTCTATCTGAGCGTGCGGGCGCCCCGACACGAGTGCGAAGTCTGCCTGACATTTCAGGGTGAATCCGTCTGCCGGACCGCCGCCTCGGGCACGCGGGAGGCCAGCATCGAGAGCGCGGTCACCAGCGCCTGCGGCACCCTGGCCGCAGGGATGACCGAATCGATCCGCTGCCAGAACACCCCGCCCGATCGCGTTGCCTGCAAGGATCGATGAGACGCCCGCGATCGAGCCGCGCCGCCCTGGGCCCTCCCCGCGATCCGCGGCATCATCTCCTAGAACTGTCCTGCCAGCGAGCGCTCGTCGACGTGGGTCCTGTTGCGGCCGGCGTCCTTGGCGCGGTACATGGCCAGGTCGGCCGCCTCGATGAGATCGGGAGGCTCCACGATGCCATCGTTGATCGGCACGGTCGCGACACCCGCGGAGACCGTGACCCGCAGCGGGCTGCCGCCGTTCGGTATCTCGAACGAATGCCCCTCGGTCGACTTGCGCACGCGCTCGGCGAGCCGCTGCCCCTGCGACGCCGAGGTGTGAGGCAGGAGGACGCTGAACTCCTCCCCGCCGTAGCGCGCCACCAGGTCGGTCTCGCGCGCGGTGCGCAGCATGATCTGGCCGAACTGCCGCAGGACGTGATCTCCCGCCACGTGCCCGTGGCGGTCGTTCACCGCCTTGAAATGGTCGAGATCGAACATCACCAGCGTCAGGTTGGTGCCGTAGCGGCAGACCAGCTTGAACTGCTCCAGGAGCCGGTCCATGAAATGCCGGTAGTTGTACAGCTCCGTCTTCTCGTCGCGCTGGATGAGCCGCTCCATCCGCTCGTTGGCCAGGCGGAGCTCGGCGTTCGCCTTCTCCAGGGCGCGGAACACCTCGCGCTTCTTGAGCATGGTGCGGACGTGGGTGTCGACCTCCTCGAAGGCGAGCGGCTTCATGATCAGATCGTCGGCCCCGCCGTCGTCGAAGATCGCCTGGCGGCGCGTGTCGTCGCGGCCGGTGAGGACGATGATCGGGACGGTCGCGAAGCGATCCTCCTGCTTGAGCTGGCGCGCCACGTCCAGGCCGTCCACCTCCGGCATGACCTTGTCGAGCAGGATCAGGTCGGGCGGATCCTGCCGGGCCAGCTCGAGCGCCTCCCGCCCGTCCCGGGCGCAGCGCACGTGGTAGTCCTGCGCCGAGAGCCACTCGCGCAGCAGCCCCAGGTTGTCCTCACGGTCGTCGGCAACCAGGATCTTGTAATGGCCGGACATGCTCGCCCCCCGTGCCGGCCCCCCGCGCGGCGCGAACCGCCCCGGGCTCCCGGCGTGCGGCTGAGTGACCCGCCGTCAGTCCATCTGTTTTCTCAGAAAGGTCGGGACCTCCAGGTCGTCCGGCAGCGCCGCATAGTGCAGCGTCGTCGAGCCGTCCGCCGCCGCCCGGCTCGTGGGGTGCGACGGCGAGCGCCTCAGGAACGCCGGCGTGTCGATGTCGCGGCGCTGCGGCGCTGCGGCCTCGGCCCGCGCGTCCCGGGCGGGCGGCTTGGGAGCCTCGGCCTTCGACTCGCGGTCGTGGTTGAAGCCGGTGGCGATGACGGTGATCTTCATCTGCTCGGACATCTCCTTGTCGATCACCGTTCCGAAGATGATGTTCGCCTCCGGGTCGGCGGTCCGCTGCACCAGGCTCGACGCCTCTGCCACCTCGTGGAGCGTCATGTCGTGGCCGCCGGTGATGTTGATCAGGATGCCTCGCGCGCCGTCGATGGTGGCGTCCTCCAGGAGCGGGGAGGAGATGGCCCGCTGGGCCGCCTCGATGGCGCGGCTCGGACCCGAGGCGATGCCGGTTCCCATGAGCGCCATCCCCATGCCGCTCATGATCGTCCGCACGTCGGCGAAGTCGAGGTTGATCTCGCCCGGGATGGTGATCAGGTCGGAGATGCCCTGCACGGCCTGCCGCAGCACGTCGTCCGCGAACAGGAAGGCGGCGCCGAGCGGCATGCCCTTGTCGACCGAGTTGAGGAGCTTCTCGTTGGGGATGCAGATCACCGTGTCGACGCTGTTGTGCAGCTCCTTGAGCCCCTCCTCGGCCTGCTCGCGGCGCTTCTTGCCCTCGAAGGCGAACGGCTTGGTGACCACCCCGACGACCAGCGCCCCCAGCTCCGACGCCAGGCTGGCGATGATCGGGACCGCGCCGGTCCCGGTACCGCCGCCGAGGCCGGAGGTGATGAAGACCATGTCGGCGCCCTGCAGCGCCTCGATGATCTTCTCGGAGTCCTCCAGCGCCGCCTGGCGGCCGACGTCGGGATTGCTCCCGGCCCCCAGCCCCTTGGTCAGCTTGGCCCCCATCTGGATCTTGAGCGGGGCCCGGGAGCTCTTGAGCGCCTGCGAGTCTGTGTTCGCGACCATGAACTCGACGCCCTGCAGGTTGGCGTTGATCATCCGGTTGACGGCGTTGCTGCCGCCGCCCCCGACTCCGATCACCTTGATGTTGGCGCCGATCGCCTTGGTCTCGTCGAAGGAGATCCGCAGCGATGGAGCGGGTTCCTTCGGGTCCATGAGAATCATCTGCCTGTCCTCCTCTGGCGTGATGGCGCGTCGGCGGTGCCTGCGCCTGGGCCTCGGTCTAGAAGAGCTCGTTGAACCACTCCTTGAAAAGGCCGGTCATCCGGCCGATGAAGAACGGGTGCGGCGGGCGCGCCGGAACGACGCGGCGCTGCCGGGCGCCGTAGAGCGCCAGGCCGACGGCGGTCGAGAACTGCGGCGAGGAGACCGAGTCGCAGAGCCCCCCGAGGTCGGCGGGGGAGCCCCGCCGCACCGGGCAGTCCAGCGCGTCCTCGGCGATCTCGGTGATCCCCTCCAGCATGGCGCCCCCGCCCGTGAGCACGATGCCGGCGTGCAGCGCGCGCTCGAAGCCGCTGCGCTGCAGCTCCTCGGCCACCATCGCGAAGATCTCCTCCACGCGGGGCTGGATGATCTCGCACAGGATCTGCCGGCTCAGGACCCGCGACTTGCGGCCGCCGACGCTCGGCACCTCGAGCGTGTCCTCGTGGTCGACGAGCGAGGCGAGGGCGCAGCCGTACTTGCGCTTGATGCGCTCGGCCTCCGGGACGGGCGTGCGCAGGCCGACCGCGATGTCGTTGGTCACGTGCTCGCCGCCGGTCGGCAGGACGGCGATGTGCCGCAGCGCCCCGCGCTCGTACACCACCATGCTGGTGTTGCCGCCGCCGACGTCGATGAGCGCCACGCCCATCTCCATCTCGTCCGGCGCCAGGACGGCGTCGGCCGCGGCGAACTGCTCCAGGACCATCCCCTCCACCTCGATGCCGGAGCGGTTGACGCAGTTCACCAGGTTCTGCGCCGCGCTGACCGAGGCGGTGACGATGTGGACGTCGGTCTCCAGCTTGGCGCCGCTCATGCCGAGGGGATCGTGGATGCCAGTGTGGCCGTCCACTGCGAACTGCTGCGGCAGGACGTGGAAGATCTGGCTGTCGGGCGGGATGCTCACGGCCCGCGCGGCGTCCTTGGCCCGCTGCACGTCCTCCAGGGCGACCTCGTGATCGCGTCCGGCGATCGCCACCACGCCGCGGCTGTTGAGGCCGCGCACGTGGGGCCCTCCGATGCCCACGAAGGTGCGGTCGATGGTCGTCCCGGCCTGCAGCTCGGCCTCCTCGACCGCCTGCTTGATCGCCGCGACGCAGGCCTCGATGTTGACCACCACCCCGCGCCGCGTGCCGCGCGATGGGCAGCTGCCAGCTCCGAGCACGACCGGCAGGCCGCTCTCCGAGGGCTCGACGATCAGGACGCAGACCTTGGTCGTCCCGATGTCGAGTCCCGCCACCTGGGTGCTTCGTCTGGCCATCGGCTCCCTCTCCCGTTCAGTTCCGGCGCGCCACGAGCGGTTGGAAGGCGATCCGGTCCTTGAAACGCAGATCGACGTACGATCCGTCCCCGAAGTGCGTCGCGAGGTAGTCCCGCATCTGCAGCCACCGATCGAGGTTGGCGCCGTAGTCGTCCGGGTTCAGGCGGACCACCGGCCCGCCGTCGTTCATCAGCAGCCCGATCCGATCCGGCTGCTTGAGGTCGATCTCGGAGATCTCCTTCATCAGCGCCGGGTGGGTCGCGTCGAGCCATGCCAGGAGGTCGAAGCCCCGCGCCACCTGCCGGGCCCGCGCAGCGCCCGACTCGTCCAGTCCGGTGAAGATCGGGAGGGAGCCGCCCTGGACCGCCCCCGTGTGGAGGTCGATCGCCGTCCCCTCCTCGTCGATGAGGTAGACGCGGCCGCGCAGAAGCGCCAGACCCTTCGGCTCCCGTTCCTCGACGGCGCAGAAGAGCCGGTCGGGGAGGACGCGCTTCACCATCGCCGACTTCACCCAGGGCACCTGCTCGAGATCGCGCTCGATCGTGGCCAGGTCGAGCCGGAAAATGTTGCGGCCGCGGTGGCGCGAGGTGAGGCGCCGCAGCTCCGCCACCGGCGCATGGTCGGTGGGAGTGAACGCGATCCGCTTCAGGCTGAACCGCGGCGAATGCGTCAGGTACCAGCGCGCGCCCAGGAGCCCGGCCGCGAGGACGACCAGGACCAGAAGCGAAAAGGCGGCGGGCAGCAGCCTCAAGGTGAACCGCCTCCGGCGGCTCTTTCGCAGCCGCTCGTCCTGCCGGCGTCGCAGGAACGGGGAGATCGAGTCGGACCCGTAGGAGGGCATCGACGCCGGCTCCTGGCGCCGGACTGCCAAGCGCCCTGGCGGCGGTTTCGGAATGATCAGGTCCACAGCACCACCTCCGGCTCGAGTGCCTTGCCCGTCGCCTTGAGGACCCCATCGCGCACGGCGTCCATGAGGACGGCGACGTCGCGGAACGTGGCCCCCCCCAGGTTGATGAAGAAGTTCGCGTGGATGGGCGACACCTGGGCGCGGCCGACGGTCAGTCCCTTCAGGCCGCAGGCGTCGATGAGGCGCCCGGCGTGATCCCCGGGCGGGTTCTTGAACATGCAGCCGGCGTTGCGCTCTCCGGCCGGCTGGGTGCGCACGCGCAGGTCGCGGTAGCCGCGCATGCGAGAGGCGATGCGCTCCGGATCGTCGGGTGTCAGGCGGAGCACGGCGCCGGCCACGAAGCGGTCGCCGAGCCCCGGGCTCCTCCTGTAGGCGAAGGTCCCGGCACCCGCCGCGATCTCCTCGATCGCGCCCGACCGGGTCACGACCTGGAGTGCCGCGACCGAGCCTCCGAACTCCCCCTCGTGCCAGCCGGCGTTCATGCGCACGGCGCCGCCGACCGAGCCCGGGATCCCCTCGGCGAACTCGAGTCCGGCCAGTCCCGCCTTCCTGAGAATATGGACCAGCCGGGGAACGGAGTACCCGGACCCGACCGTCACCCGGTCTCCTTCGATGCGCGGCTCGCCGGCGAGGCGCTCGGAGGAGACGACGACGAACGACGGCCCCTCATCGGCCACCACGAGGTTCGAGCCCGCCCCGAGGTAGTCGAACGGGACACAGCACTCGGACAGGCGCTTGAGAGCCGCCCCCAGCGCCTCGGGCTCATCGGGCGCCAGGAACCAGGCCGCCCGGCCGCCGACGCCGATGTAGGTGCGGGAGGCCAGCGACACGTCGCGCCGCAGCCCCAGACGCGCGGGATCCGGCAAGCCCAGGAGGGCCGCCTCCGCATCCGTCTCCCACGTCCTCGACATCATCCGGTCCGTCCCCTCGGCGAGCACCGCATGGCCCGACCTCGCCACGCCCTCACCCTTTCCGCAGCGTCAGGAACTGCTCGCCGGCCTTGTAGACGCTGCCGGCGCCGAGCGTGATCACCATGTCCCCCTCGCGGGCGCGCTCCGCGAGCCACGCCGGTACGTCCTTGAGCTCCTTCACCAGCGTCACGTCGCCGTGCCCGCGCTCCTTGATGGCGCGGGCGACCGCTTCGGCCGTGACCCCCGGGATCGGCGCCTCGCCGGCAGGATAGATGTCCGTCACAGCCAGGACGTCGGCCCCCTCGAACGCGCCCGCGAACTCCTGCAGGAGCGCCTTGACGCGGGAGTAGCGGTGCGGCTGGAACACCACGACCGTGCGCCGGCCCCAGCCGTTCCGGGCCGCCGCGAGCGTCGCCAGGATCTCGACCGGGTGGTGCCCGTAGTCGTCGATGACCATGATCCCGCCCGCTTCCCCCTTGAGCTGGAAGCGCCGGTCGGCGCCCCGGAACGTCCCCAGGTGCTCCGCGATGGCGGCGAAGGGCACGTCGAGGTCGAGACCGACGGCGATGGCCGCGAGGGCGTTGGCGACGCTGTGGCGTCCCGGCGACTGCAGCCGCACGCGGCCCAGCGGCCGCCCCTGCAGCCGCACCTCGAACGACGCGTGGAACCCCTGCAGTTCGACGGCGGTCGCCGACAGATCGGCCGTCTCGGAGAACCCGTAGGTCACGAGGCGGCGGCTGAGCGAGGGGAGCAGCTCGCGGACGCGCGGCTCGTCGACGCAGACGATGCCGCAGCCGTAGAACGGCACCTTGTTCAGGAAGTCGGCGAAGGCCTGCTGCAGCATGCCGAGCGAGCCGTAATGGTCGAGATGCTCGGCGTCGATGTTGGTGACGACAGCGAGCGTGGGTGTCAGCCTCAGGAAGGAGCCGTCGCTCTCGTCCGCCTCGGCGACCAGCAGGTCGCCGCGTCCCAGCTTGGCGTTGCTCCCGAGGATCCCGAGGCGCCCGCCGATGACGATCGTGGGGTCGAGCCCGGCGCCCGAGAGGATGGTCGCCACCATCGAGGTGGTCGTGGTCTTGCCGTGCGAGCCGGCGATGGCGATGCCGTACTTGAGGCGCATCAGCTCGGCCAGCATCTCGGCCCGCGGGATGACGGGGATCTGCCGCCGGCGGGCTTCCAGCGCCTCGGGGTTGTCGGGCTTCACCGCGGAGGAGAGGACGACGACGTCGGCGTCGCCGACGTTCTCCGCCCGGTGGCCGCGCTGCACCTTGCCGCCGAGCGCCCTCAGGCGCTGCACAGCGGCATTCTCCTCGAGATCCGATCCTGTCACCTCGTACTCGAGATTGATGAGCACCTCGGCGATGCCACTCATGCCGCTGCCGCCGATGCCGACGAAGTGGATGCGGCGCGTCTTGCGGAGCATCACCATGACGGCCCCCCCGGCTCGAACAGCGTCATGGCGCGATCCTCTCGACGAGGTCGACGATGCGGGCCGCGGCGTCGGGACGGGCCAGGGACCGGGAGGCCTTCTCCATCGCCTCGATCCGGGCCGGATCCTCCAACAAGTTACGGATGGCGCCCGCCAGGGCGGGTCCCGACAGGTCTTTCTCCTTCAGGAGCACGGCGGCCCCGGCGCGGGCGACGCTCTCGGCGTTCCGCGTCTGATGGTCGTGGGCCGCCGTCGGCAGGGGGACGAGGATCGCCGCCTTGCCGCAGGCGGCGAGCTCGGAGCAGGTGCTCGCCCCCGCGCGCGCGATCACCAGATCGGCACCGGCGTAGGCCGAGCGGATGTCGGTGATGTAGGGCAGGACCTCGGCCGGGAAGGCGCTTGAGGCGTAGGCCCGGCGCACGCGCTCCTCGTCCGCCGGCCCCGTTCCGTGGACGATGCTCAGGCGCTCCCGCTCCTCCAGAAGGTGCGGCAGGGCGTCGAGGACGGCGCTGTTGAGCGCCCGCGCCCCCTGGCTGCCGCCGAACACGAGGAGACTCCACCTGTCGCCCTTAGGGGTCGGCCGGACGTCCAGGAACTCGGCCCGGATCGGGTTGCCGGTCAGCCGGCCGCGCCCGCCGAAGTAGCGCCGCGTGTCGTCGTAAGCGAGGGCGATCTCGCCGGCGACGCGGCCGAGCAGCCGGTTGGTCAGGCCGGGGACGGCGTTCTGCTCCTGGACGAGCGTCGGGATGCGGCGCGCCGCGGCGGCCAGGACCATCGGGAAGGAGGCGTACCCTCCGACTCCGACGACCGCCTTCGGTTTCAGTTTCTGAAGCATCCGCATCGCTTCGAAGAACCCCCGGAGGGCCAGAAAGGCCCCCGACAACCGGCGCCCGATCGACTTCCCGACCACCCCGCCGCTGCGCACGGGCAGGAGGGAGTAGCCGTGACGCTCGACGATCGACTTCTCGAGCGGCAGGCCCCGCCCGGCGAACAGGATGCGCGCGCCGGGCTTGCGCCTCCTGATCTCCTCGGCGATCGCGATCCCGGGGTACAGATGCCCCCCGGTCCCTCCTCCCGCAATCACGTACGTCTCACCCACGTCACCGCCCCTGCCACGGCCCGAAAAGCCTCCTCGAAGGCGCTCCTCTCACGCCGAATGCTGCGAGACGTTCAGCAGCAGGCCCAGGGCGAACAGATTGACCACCAGGCTCGAGCCGCCGTAGCTCAGGAACGGCAGCGGAACCCCTTTCGTCGGCAGGCACCCGAGGGCCACGCCGATGTTGATCATCGCCTGCAGCACGAGCAGCAACGTCAGGCCCATCGCCAGGTAATAGCCGCCGCGATCGGGAGCGCCGGCCGCCGCCTTGACGCCGCGCCAGAAGAGGATCCCGAACAGGGCGATCACCGCCGCCGATCCGAGCAGCCCCAGCTCCTCACTGACCACGGAGAAGATGAAGTCGGTGTGCGGCTCCGGCAGGAAGAAGAGCTTCTGGCGGCTCTCACCGAGGCTCGTCCCCTGGAGGCCGCCGCTGGCGACCGCCAGGATCGACTGCCGGACCTGGAAGCCGGCGCCCAGCGGATCGTCGTCGGGGTTCATGAAGGCGGCGATGCGCCGCAGGCGGTAGGGGGCCGCCAGGATCAGCATCACGAACCCCATGAGCCCGGCGCCTCCGGCCGCCGCGACGTAGCCCCAGCGCAGGCCGGCGAGGAACAGCAGCAGGCCCGCCAGCAGCACGTACAGCGTCGCCGTCCCGAGGTCGGGCTCGAGATAGACGAGCAGCGCCATCTGTCCGACGACGACCCCTACAGGCAGGAGCGTCGTCTTCCAATCGTTGATCCGATCCTCGCGCCGGGCCAGCATGGAGGCGAGGTACAGGATGAGCGCGATCTTGGCGATCTCGGACGGCTGCACCTGGATCGGCCCCAGCTTGATCCAACGGTGCACCTGGTGCGTGCGGTCGGCAAACAGGACGCCCGCCAGGAGCAGCGTCGAGAGCAGGAGCGTCGTGAACATGACCGGGCGGCTCAGGAGCTTCCGGTGGTCGAGATGCATGGCGATCGCCATGCCGACGAGCCCGATGACACAGGCCAGGATCTGGCGCATGAGGAAGTGGTACGGGTTCTTGTAGTTCGCGATCGCGAGGGGAGCGGAGGCGCTGAAGATCATCACCAGCCCGAAGAGCGTGAGCCCGATCCCGGCGGCGAAGAGCGTCTTGTCGAACGCCAGCTTGCGGGCCATCGCTCAGCGTCCCTCTCGTGGAGGCGGCGACCCGGCCGGCAGGGCCAGTACCAGGCGCCGGAAGTCCTCGCCGCGCTCCTCGAATGAGGAGTACTGGTCGAACGAGGCGCAGGCGGGTGCCAGCAGCACCACGCCCCCCGGCGCGGCCAGGCGGGCTGCCGCCTCGACCGCCTCGGCCATGGTCGCAGCCATCGTCGTCGGCGCTATCGGCCCGAGCTGCCCTTGGATCGACTCGCGTGCCTGTCCCATGAGGATCAGGTGGGCGACGCGCGAGCGGATGATCGGCCGCATCGAGGCGAAGTCGCCCCCCTTGTCCTTGCCGCCCAGGATCAGCACCACCCCTCCCGGGAAACTCAGGAGGGACTGGATCGCCGCTCCGACGTTGGTGGCCTTCGAGTCGTTGAACCAGGCGACACCCTGGCGATCGCTCACCTTCTCCAGGCGGTGCGGCAGGCCGCGGAAGGTGGCGACGCCACGCGCGGCCGCCGACATCGGCACGCCGACGAGGTCGGCCACGAGGAGCGTGGCCAGGATGTTGTCCAGGTTGTGCGGGCCGAACAGCGGCGCCTGGGCCGCCGGCATGACGGCCGTCTCGCGGCCGTCGCGGCGCACGACGATGTCGCCCCTCCGCACGAAGGCGCCGTCGTCGACCTCCTGCGTCCGGCTGAAGGCGTGCCGCCGGGCCGCGCCGCGCCGTCCGGCCGCGAGCGCCTCCGCGTCGTCGTGGTTCAGGACGGCGTCGTCCGAGGGTCCCTGGTTCATGAAGATCCGCGCCTTCGCGTCGTAGTAAGCGCGGACGTCCGGGTAGCGGTCCTGGTGATCGGGGCTCAGGTTCAGGAGGGCCGCGACGCGCGGACGGAAGGTCTCGATCCCCTCCAGCTGGAATGACGACAGCTCGACGACGTAGATGCGATCCGGGGCGTCGTCCGGCACCATCTCCGTGAGCGGCGTGCCGAGGTTGCCGCAGGCGATGGCGCGGAGCCCGGCGTGGTGGAGCACGTGGCCGCACAGGGCGGTGGTGGTGCTCTTGCCGTTCGAGCCGGTGATGCCGACGAGCGTGCCGGTCAGGAACCAGGACGCCACCTCCACCTCGGCGACGATGCGCACGCCGCGGCCGCGCGCGGCCTGAAGCGGCGGCGAGGCGAGCGGCACGCCGGGGCTGACGGCGATGAGGTCCGCCGCCGTGAAGGTGGCCTCGTCGTGGCCCCCGAGCTCCAGGCGGGCGCCCCGGACGCGCAACTCGTCAATCGCCGGCGGGAGTCCGGAGGCCGCTTTCTGATCGGTCAGGGTCACGTCCGCCCCCTGGTCCAGCAGGAAGCGGGTCAGCGACAGCCCGCTGCGCATGGCCCCGACCACCAGGACGCGCGCGCCCCGGAGCCGGGGGGGCGCCTGCGGTCGGAGTCTCTCGGTCATCGTCGTCACTAGCGCAGCTTGAGGGTCGACAGCCCCAGCAGGGCGAAGATGAGCGCCACGATCCAGAAGCGGATCACGACCTTCTGCTCCGGCCAGCCCGACAGCTCGAAGTGGTGGTGGATCGGAGCCATGCGGAAGATCCGCTTCCCGCGCATCTTGAAGGAGCCGACCTGCAGGATGACCGAGACCGCCTCGATCACGAACAGGCCGCCGACGAACACCAGCAGGATCTCCTGCTTGATCAGGATCGCCACCGTCCCGATCGCGCCGCCGAGCGCCATCGAGCCGACGTCCCCCATGAACACCTGCGCGGGATTGCAGTTGAACCAGAGGAAGCCGAGCGATGCCCCGACGAAGGCGCCACAGATCACCGCCAGCTCGCCGGTGCCGCGCACGTTCACGACCCCGAGGTACTCCGCCACCTTGGCGTGCCCTGCGATGTACGCCAGGATCGTGTAGGTCCCCGTGGCGATCAGCGACGAGCCGATCGCCAGACCGTCGAGTCCGTCGGTCAGGTTGACGGCGTTGGCGGCGCCGACGATCACCAGCATGGCCCACGGCACGAAGAACACGTCCAGGTCGGGCGTCCACCTCTTGAAGAACGGGATGCTGAGGACGGTGCTGTAGAGCCCGGCGCGGGCCAGCGACAGGAGCGCCAAACCGACGAGCAGGGCGACGAACCACTGCGACGCGAGTTTCTGCCGGGCTGTCAGCCCGAGGGACCTCTTCCGGGTGATTTTGAGGTAGTCATCGAGAAAGCCGATGACCCCATAGAGGAGCGTGGATATGAGGACGATCCACACGAAAGGGTTGGAGGGGTCGGCCCAAAGGAGTGAGGGGAGGATCACTGCAATCAGAATCAGCAGCCCTCCCATTGTCGGGGTGCCCTTCTTGCTTTGGTGGGAAAGAGGCCCCTCGGGTCTGATCTGCTGCCCGATCTGGAACTCCCGCAGCCTCGAGATGAGGCGCGGGCCCAGGGCAAGGCTGATCAGCAGCGCCGTGAGGGTGGCCAGCGCTGTTCTGAAGGTGATGTAGCGGACGACGTTGAAGACGCCGATCTCGGAGTGCAGGTTGTACAGGAGCAGGTAGAGCATCAGTGCGCTCCCGCAGCGCCCGAGGCGCTGCCGAGGAGCGCCTGCACGACGCGCTCCATCTTCATGCCGCGCGATCCCTTCACCAGGACCAGGTCGCCCGGACGCACGGCGTCCTCGATCCAGGCCGCGGCGGCCTCTGAGGACTCGAAATGGATCGCCTCGCCGCCCCCCTGGCGCGCCGCGTCGGCGGTCTTCCGGGAGAGCGGCCCGACGGCGACGAGCAGATCGATCCCGGCTCTGGCGACCTGCTGGCCGAGCCGGGCGTGGGCGCGGGAGGCGTACGGCCCCAGCTCCAGCATGTCGCCGGACGCCAGGATCCGCCGGCCGCGCGGCCGGGCCTCCTTCAGGAGATCGATGGCGCGCTCCATCGCCACCGGGTTGCTGTTGTAGGCGTCGTCCAGGATCTCGACGCCGTCCGGCCTGTGGTGCAGGACGCCGCGCATGGGAGCCGGCCGGACCGACCGCAGCCCGGCCGCGATCGCCTCGCCATCCAGGCCGCAAGCGTAACCGGCGGCCGCCGCGGCGAGGGCGTTGTAGACGTGGTGCCTCCCGGCGAGGCCGATCTCGACCGGTGTCGTTTCCTTGCCGTGCTTCAGGAGAAAACGGCTCCCTGCGAGGCCGAGAGGCGTGAGCGCCTCGGCGCTCACCTCGCGCCCTTTCGCCTTCAGGCCGAACGGGATGGAGCGGCCCGGGAAGGCGCGCCCCAGCCGCGCCACGCGGGGGTCGTCGGCGTTGTAGGCGGCGATGGCGTCCTTCCGCATGCCGGCGAACAGCTCGCCCTTCGCCTGGGCTATCCCGTCGATGCTGCCGAAATGCTCCAGGTGCACGCGCAGCACGTTCAGGATGACGCCGACGTCCGGGTCGGCGATCTCCACCAGCCGGGCGATCTCCCCGCGGTAGCTCATCCCCATCTCGAGCACGGCCGCCTGGCAGGCGTCCTCCATGCGCAGGAGCGCCAGCGGCAGGCCATAGGCGTTGTTCAGGTTCCCCTCCGAGCGATGCGTCCTTAGCCGGGTCGACAGGACCGCGGCGGTCAGTTCCTTGGCGGTCGTCTTGCCGGCGCTGCCGGTGATGCCGACGACCTTGAGGGGGCGGCCCCGCCGCACGTGCGCGCCCAGGTCCTGCAGGGCCCGCGTCGTGTCCGCCACCTTGATCACCGCTGGCGCCTCCTTCCAGGTGGCCGCGCCGCCCCGCGCCACCACCACCGCCGCGGCCCCCTTCTGGACCGCCGCGGCCACGAAATCGTGCCCGTCGACCCGCGGACCGACGATCGCGAAGAACAGGTCCCCCGCCACGAGCGTCCTCGAGTCGATGCTGTAGCCCGCGACCACCCGGTCACCCGGATCGGCCGTTTCCCTCCCGGCGGCGTCTGCCGTGGCACCGCCCGGCGCCAGGTCCCCCTGGACCGCGGAGGCGATCTCCGCCAGGCGGAGTCGCGCCATGTCCCGTCACACCGCCTTCCCGCGCCGCAGCCCGGCGAGCGCGTCGCGCGCCACCTGCCGGTCGTCGAACGGGATGGTCTTGTCGGCGAGGATCTGGTACGGCTCGTGACCCTTGCCCGCGATGACGACGCAGTCCCCCTTGCGCGCCCGCTCGACGGCGCGCCGGATCGCCTCGCGGCGATCCAGGACCACCAGGCAGCGCTCCTCCGGCAGGGGCGCCGATTCGGGCCCTCCGAGTGCCTTCCGCACGCCGGGCAGGATGCCGTCGATGATCGCCTGCGGGTCCTCGCTCCGTGGATTGTCGGACGTCACGATCACCAGATCGCTCGCCGAGGCGGCGGCGAACCCCATGCGGGGGCGCTTGGCCCGGTCGCGGTCACCGCCGCACCCGAAGACGGTGATGACACGCCGCGGCCGAAGCTCCCGGACCGCGCTCAGAACCTGGCTCAGGGCATCGTCGGTGTGCGCGTAATCGACCAGGACCAGGAACTCGCCGTCGTCGTCGACCCGCTCGAGCCGGCCCGGCACGCCGCGCATCTGCCCCAATCCTCGCGCCACGGCCTCGACCGGCAGGCCGAGGGCCAGGGAGGCGGCGGCCGCGGCGGCCAGGTTGCGGGCGTTCAGGACACCTATGAGCGGCGACGCGATCGTCAGGGTGCCCGGAAGCGAGGCGCCGGGGGCGACACCGGGCCCGATGGCGAGCGTCACCTCGGAGCCTCCGGCCGTGGGGCGATGGGAGGCCAGGCGCAGGTCGGCGCCGGTCGACTCGCCGAAGGTCACCACCCGGGCCCGGGTGGCCGCCCGCATCGCGGCGGAGGCTTCGTCGTCGGCGTTCAGGACCGCCACGGCGCGCTCCGGCAGATCCCGGAACAGGCCCGCCTTGGCCTCGCGGTAGCGCTCCATCGTACGGTGGAAGTCGAGGTGATCCTGGGTGAGGTTGGTGAACACGCCGGCCCGAAACGCGATCCCCGCCACCCGCTGCTGTGCCAACGCGTGCGACGACACTTCCATGGCGCAGGAGCGGGCACCGGAAGAGGCGAAGCGGTCGAGGTGGCGGTACAGGTCGAGCGATTCGGGCGTGGTGCGCTCGGCGCGCGATTCGTCGCGGCCGTAGCGGTAGGCGACGGTGCCGAGGAGGCACGGCTTGAGGTCCGCCTCGCGCAGCGCGGCCTCGAGGAGATAGCAGACGGTCGTCTTGCCGTTGGTCCCGGTCACGCCGACGGTCATCAGGCGCTCGTCGGGGCGTCCGTAATAGGCGCGCGCCATGAGCGCCAGCGCGCGGCGGTCGTCCTCGGCCTGCACCCAGGCGACGCGGCCTCTGGAGGGCCGGGACGCGAGCACGGCCACGGCGCCGCGCTCGAGCGCCTGATCGAGGAAGTCGAGACCGTCCCTGGCCTCGCCGCGCAAGGCGGCGAACAGATATCCCCGCTCCACGGCCCGCGAGTCGTACGCCAGGCCCTGGATGGATGTCTCCGGATCTCCCGTCACTCGGGCTCCGGGGAGATCGCGGAGGATTTCTTTGAGCTGCACTCTTTCACCTCGACAACCGCGCCGGAGACGTCATTCGTAGACCAGCGCGCAGCGGTCGCCGGCGCGCACCGGCGAGCCGGGGCCGGGCTGCTGCTCCGTCACGCGCGGCCCTCGGCGCTGGCTGCTGCAATTCAGTCCCTGGGCGGCGAGCGTCTCGGTCGCCTGCCGCAGGGTCATGCCCGTCAGGTCCGGCATCGTCCTGGATGCGTCGTCGCCGGCGGGCAACCTTCCCAGGATCGCCGCTTCGACCTTGGCGGTCGGCGCGCCCTGACGCGCGCTCTGGCGCCTTACCGCCGCCACGGCCTCGCCGCCGCGCCTCGGAGCGGAGGCCCGCAGCGGCGCGTCGAGGACGACGCCCGGCTCGCGATCGGCGGGCACGCCGAGGTACTGCAGGACGGGCTGGGCGACGCGCGAGAAGACCGGGGCGGCGACGTCGCCGCCGTGGAACTTCGGCCCCTTCGGCTCGTCGACCATGACCACGATGACCAGGGCCGGCCGATCGGCGGGCACGAACCCCACGAACCAGGCGATGTGGCGCCCGCGGGCATACCGCCGCGTGGCCGGATCGATCTTCTGCGCGGTGCCGGTCTTGCCGCCGGTCGAGTAGCCGGGGACCTTGGCCGCGGTGCCGGTTCCGTCGCTGGTGACCGACTCGAGCATCCGGCGCAGCGTCCTGGCCGCCTGCGCCGACACGGCGCGCCGCTCGCCGCCGTCCCCGGCCTCCTCCGGCGCGACCCGGCTTCCGTCCGGGTCCGTGAACGCCTCGATCAGGTGCGGCGGCGCGTAGACCCCGTCGTTGGCCACCGCCCCGATGGCGGCGGCGAGCTGGATCGGCGTCACGCCGATCTCCTGGCCCATCGCGATCGAGGCCTGCGACAACCCCGACCAGTCGTCGAGATCGCGCAGCAGGCCCGGGCTCTCTCCCGGCAGCTCGAGCGCGCTTTCGCTGCCGAAGCCGAACCTCAGGAGCGCGTCGTGGAAGTCGGAGGAGCGCAGTCGCTGGGCGACCTTGATGGTGCCGATGTTGCTCGACTTCGCCAGCACCTCCGTGAAGGTCAGGTTGCCGAACGGGAGACGATCCTCGTGGTAGCGGTGCTTCGCGACGAAATAGGAGCCGTTCTCGCAGTAAATGACCTCGGCCGGGCGCACCTTGCCGGCGTCCAGCGCCGCCGCCGCGGTGATCACCTTGAAGGTCGATCCCGGCTCGTAGAAGTCGCCGACGGCCCGGTTGTGCCGCGCCGACTCCCCAGCCTTGGGATAGAGGTTCGGATCGAAATCGGGACGGCTCGCGAGCGCCAGGATCTCGCCGGTCTGCGGCCGCAGGACGACGATGGCCGAGCCGTTGGCGCCGGTCTCCTGCATCGCCGCGTCGAGCTCGCGCTCGGCGATGTGCTGGATGGCCTCGTCCAGCGTCAGGATCACTCCATGGCCGGGGATCGGCTCGACGCGCGAGCGATCGAGGACCCGGTCCCCCTTGCCGTCGCGCACGAACTGCAGCTGTCCCGGCGTGCCGGTGAAGCGATCGTTGAAGGCGAACTCCACTCCGGCCAGGCCCTGGTTGTCGACGCCGCAGGCGCCGACAGCGTGCGCCGCCAGGTCGCGCTTCGGGTAGAAGCGACGGCTCTCCCGGACGAAGGCGATGCCGGGGATCTCCAGGGCCTCGATGCGCTTCCTGAGATCGGGGTCGATCTTGCGCTTCAGCCACACGAAGCGCCCGTCCGAAGCGAGCCGCTCCCGGAGTGCCGCGGGTTTCATCCCCAGGATCGGAGCCAGCCGCCGCGCCGCCGCCCCGGCGTCCCCGACCTCCGAGGGATCGGCGAACACGGAGTCGACGGCGAGGCTCAGCGCCAGCTCCCGCCCGTTGCGATCCAGGATCGGGCCGCGCAGGGGATCGAGCGTGATCTCCCCCTCGTGCTGGGCCCGCGCCAGCTCCAGGAGCGCCGGCGCCCGGAACACCTGGAGATGCACGCAGCGGGCCGCCAGTCCGGACAGCCCGGCGATGATGCCGACGATGATTGCCGCCAGGCGCGTGCGGCGCATTCTCTCGGTCGGGGCGGGTGCGGACAGCCGGCGCCAGCGCGCTCCGCTCACCCCGGGCCCGCGCCCCGATCCGGCCGCGGGGCCCGGCAGGCGCTG
>Ga0075428_100003366_pt1 | contig 17489 bp, 2 predicted proteins | sample RhiMetdeltSRZDD2_FD_75291 | JGI IMG/M metagenome (GOLD analysis project Ga0075428, IMG submission 75291) | Populus rhizosphere microbial communities from Tennessee, USA - Rhizosphere MetaG P. deltoides SRZDD2 | ecosystem: Host-associated > Plants > Roots > Rhizosphere > Soil | place: USA... | reverse complement strand
AGACATTTTCCGTGACTTTCCCTTCGAATGAGATGCTCAGGTGCAGCCGCCCACGATTGTCGTAGGTCATCCGTTCCTGGAAGGTCGTCGGCGACGGATCGTCGGCCGTCCCTTGAATGCCGTCGGCGCCGAAGCCCAGAGGCAAGGTGCGGCTGGATGATTCGCCGTGGATCGTGAATCCGAAGCGGGTCTCGTGGCCGAGCGGGTCACGCAGGAGCGTCTGCTGGTCGCGATCGTTGTACTTGTACTCGTACCGCGGCGCCACTAGCGGCGAGCCGGCCACCAGCGGATTGGGAACCGCCGGAAGCTGCACGGCGGAGAGCCTTCCTTGCGCATCGTGTTCCTGGAATATCGTGGGAATCGATGCGCCGCTGGCGTAACTCGTCGTCGTGTTCGTCGCGACGAACGATTTCTTCGTGGCGTCCCAGGCGGCCGTGACGTCGCTGGCCGTCTGCTGCATCTGGCCGATCGGCCGATTCTGGTCGTCGTACCGCGTGAGCGTATAGGAGTGGACGCTGCCGCCGGTGCGGGTCGTGCGGTTGGTCTCTTGGTTGTAGGAGACGGTGCCGCCCGTGACATAGTCAGTACGCGTCACGTCGCCGAAGGCGTTGTACCGGTAAACCGCATCGAGCGAGTTCTCGCCTTGAACGGCAACGAACGTTCCATTGGGGGCCTCGATGTGGGCCAGGCCAGTTCGCTCGATCGACTTCTTGCCGTACGAATCGTAGGTTGTTTCCGAGCGCAGCCGAACCAGGTTCCCCTGATAGTTCCCCCCCGAAAGGCCGATCTGGTTGGCCGGCAAGGGATGGGCGAGCAAGCCCAACGGACGTCCGCGCTCGTCAAATAGTGCGTCGGTGATCGTGCCGCTCGTCAAGTTCAGGTTGGCGTAGCGGTCTTCGGCGCCGCCATGAACCGGATAGGTCGCCGGCAGCGTGTCGCGGGCTGGGTCGAAATCCGCGATCGACGCGATTGGGACGCGGTCGGTGATCGTGCGATAAGTCCGGCCGGCTTCGTCGTAAAGCGTCTCGGATACCGACTCCAACACGCCCGCCTGTGAGATCGTCGGGGAAGGAGAGTAGCTGAGTGCCGGATTCTGCGTCAGGGCGATCTTGGCCTGTTTGTATCGCTCGACCGCTATCACTCTCCCCTTGGAGTCGTATATCGTCTTTGTGACTGCTGTGAACGGAGATTCTCCCTCGCCCAGCGCCGTGCCGATTGGCATCTGGAAGGGATCGCTTTGGACGGAGACTCGTCCAAAGTTGTCGTAGATGGTTCGCGTGACGAGCCAGTAGTGCACTCCTGCCGAATCCACCGTTTCTGTGCGTGATTCGACGACGCTGCTGAACTTGTCGTAGAGTTGCTGGGTCCGCAATCCGTAGACGTCCGTCGTCTGGGTGATCCGATTGCTGTCGTCGTACAGCGTGGCGCTCGTGGAAATGACCGTGCCGGCCGAGACCAGCGACGAGGACAGGTTCCCAGGCTGCCCTGTAATGGCGATGTTCAGGCCTAGAAGTTGTTCGCTCTGAGTAATCAACCCCGTTTCGGGGTCGTAGATCGTATGGTCGCCTGTGATTAGCGACGGATCCGTTCCTTCGGCGAACGGGTCGGTGACGTAGATCGGACGCCCGAGCGCGTCAAAGACCGATCGAGTGACACGATCCACCGTTGCGCCGCCTTCGGTCGGCGATTCAACCCGGAATTCAATCGTAAGACCCCGCCGATCGTACTTGTTCGTCGTGGCGTGACCATTGACATCCACGTAACGGTCGATGCGATTCAGTGCGTCGTACTGGCTCGAATCAGGCCGTCCGAACTCATCCGTTGTGGAATCTTCGTCTCCATCGGGCCCGGGAACCGTTGCCTTCGTTACTGCTTTGGTGTCGGAGGCATCGGAGGGATTCGTCCACGTCTTGCTGATGCCGGTCTTTTGGCCGGCAACGTTGTAGGTCATCGTGACTTCGTGCAAATCCTGATCGGTAACCTTCTTGATGTCCCCAAAATCGTCGTATGTGATCGACGTATAGGTTTGGGTCCCCGCCTGCCAGTTGGACTGCGTCAATGAGTCGACGTTTCCGTGCTGGTCATAGCCGAAATGAGATTCGTTCCCGTGGTCGTCGGTGACAGAAACAAGTCGATCATTGACGAACGTGCGATTTTCGGCATTTCCAAAGATATCGACCTCTGCATATGGAACGCCTTGGTTGTCGTAATTCGTGTAGGTCTTGTTCCCCCGCGGATCGGTTTCGCTCGTTTGGAAGCCGAACTCGTTGTAGGTATACGACGTTCGTAGGTCGTCTCCCGTCCCGGCCGCGATCTGCTCGGGCGTGTCCGGCAAGCCAATGACGTGCGTGACTGTCGCCGGCAAATTCGGGTGCTCGGTGTCGTAGGTCGTCAGCGTCACCTGGCCAGATGGATCTACAGTCCGCGTCGGATTTCCTCGTTCGTTAACCGTGGCGCTTGATGTGAGTCCAGAAGCGGCATTTGCGACCGTTTTTGCCTCCAAGTCGTAGGTGATGTTGAGCGGGTTGCCTTCCGAATCGGTCAGCCCTTTCATCCGCCACGTCGCCGGATCGTACTCCAGCGACAACACTTCCACGCTGTAGGGATCGATCACCTTGCTGAGGAAATTCGCGTATTCCTCTGGCACGGTCACGCCACCGGGCAAACCAACCGTATCGAGGTACTTGTACTGCCGCGGTGTGACCGTCTGGCCCTGCGCGATCTTGGCGTTGGCACGCCGGTCGTGCATTTCGATCAGCCGGCCGTCGGCATCGTACTTGTAGCTCAGGAAAAACCCCCGCGGATCGACAATCTTGGTGATCCGCCCGCGGAAGTCGCGCACGAAATCGATCTTGCGGCCGCGGTTGCTGATGACGCCGTCCTCGGTGTAAGTGACGCGATTGCCGCTGCGGTCTTCCAGCGCCTTCACATCTCCGGTGCGGGCATCGATGATGCGGTTGAGCCGGTCGGCGAATGAGGTCAGCGTGTACTCCGAGCCAAACGACGGATCAGCCGGGTTGTACGTCGTGCCGTAACCGTCGATGTACTCGTTGCCAAGCTTGAGCAATTCGACCTGCGGCACTTTGAGCCGGGACATATTGCCCGCGTCGGGAGTGAATGCCGGCCGCCAATCGATGGGAATGCCAAAGAGGGTCTGACCGGGGATGCCTTGGAAGGTGAAGCCTTCCGAAGTTCCGTCGGGCAGCGTTACCTTGACGCGCGTGCCATCCACAAACGCCGGGTAGCCGTTGAAGCCCATCGAGCCGACGGTGGAGAGATCGACTTCGAGCTGGGCGTCCTTGATTTCCAAGCGCCAGCCGTAGCCAAAGTCGCCGCTGATGTTGGCGTCGAGCGTGTCGTAGGTGCGGATGATGGTGATCGGAATGCCGGCGACGGGGATGGTGACGTCGGTGAAGCTGACCGTGAAGTTGCCCAGCTTGAGGCGACCGGCGACGTTGATGATCCGGTCGGCCGTATTGGTCCCCTGATTGGCGTCGGTCGCTTCCAGGCGCAGGACGTAGGCCCCATTGCGCAGCAGCGTGGGATCGAAGGTGCCTAGCGGCTGGTCGGTGAAGTTGGCCAGCGTCTGGCCGGTGGGGGCCTGGACCGTGCTTAAGACTTTGAAGCCCAGGCTGCCGTCCAGCGGTGCATAGCTCAGCGTGTAGCGGACCAGGTCGTTCTCGTTGTCGCTGATCGTCCCCCGAATGGTGGTCGGCGCAGTAATCACGGCACCGTCATCGGGCGAGGTGAACGACGGCAGCGGCGCCCCGTTGTTGGGATCCATCACGAACACTTGAATGCTGGCCGTGGCACTCAGTCCGGCGGCATCCTTGACCGTGGCGATAGCGGTGACCCAGCCGATGACGGTCATGGTGACCGTGGCGTTGCCATTGCCGTCGAGGGCCACGTTCTGGCCGCCGACGGTGAGCTTGCGCTCGACGACCGCGACGTTGTCGCTATCCTTGACGCTGAATACGACGTCATCCCCCAGGCGAATGCCCGTGTTTGGCTCGGCAAACAGCTCGACCTTGGGCGCCTGGTTGTCGGCCGTGACGGTGATCTCGAAGCTGTGAGCGACCGAGCCGTTGCGGTCGTCGGCAACGACGATCTCCACGGGATGCGTGCCGATGTGGGGAATGCCGGTGGTCCATTCGACGCGGCCGAATTCATCCAGCGTGAGGCCTTCCGGCCCTTTGACGAGCGTGAAGGTGTAGGGATCGTTGTCGGGCTCGGTGACCTTGATGTCGTAGCGGTACTTGAGACCCGCGGTAATGGTGGTCGGCGGCTGCGAGGTGACGATCGGGTTCTGGTTGGCCGGCTTGACCGTGAGCTTGTAGCGCTGCTTGCTCCCCAGGCCGTGCGGATCCTTGGCCACGACCGCGACCCAATGTTCGCCCAGCTGGCTGGGGTCGGCGGAGGGCGTCCAGGAGATGACGCCGCTGGCCGGGTCGATGGTCATGCCCGTTGGGAACTCAGTGAGCTCGAAGGTGATCGTGTCGCCGTCTTGATCGGTGGCTTTGACGAAGTACTGATACAACGCGCCGATCGAGGCGGTGAGCGGTGGATTGGTAGTGATGACCGGCGCGTGGTTGCTGTCTCCGCCTCCGCCGCTGCCCGGGTCGGAGAGGAAGACATCGAGCCGATACTGCTGGATGATCCCCCCTCCCTGGCCGTCGGTGACCTGGACCGAGATCATGTGCGGACCGATATCGTCGAACGTCGGCGTCCAGCGGATCACGCCGAACGAGTCGATGGTCATCGCGTCGGGCTTTTGCGTGAGCGTGAAGGTGAGCGGATCGCCATCGGGATCGACGGCCCGCACGGCGTAGACGTACAGCTTGTCCACGTACGCCTTCACCGGCGGCGTGGAGGTGATGGTGGGAGACGTGTTGGCCGCGCGGACCTTGATCGTGAAGGTCTGAGTGTCCGCACCGGCCTGCGTATCGACCACGCGGACGGTGACCTTCTGCTCGCCGACTTGTTCGGCCAGCGGCTTCCACATGATCGTGCCGTGCAGCGTGTCGATCGACATGCCCACCGGCGGATCCACGAGGCTCCACAGCAAAGTGTCGTTCTCTGGATCTTCCGCCACGGCGTCGTAGCGATACGGGCGATCGACGACGGCAACGAGCGACGGCGAGGAGGTGATTTTTGGGGGTAAGTTCTGGTCCTGGGCCACGACGTCGATCGTGTATTGCTGGACGTCGTAGCCGCCGCGGCCGTCGGTGACCTCGATCTTGACGGTATGCTTGCCGAGCTGGCTGGGGGTCGGCGTCCAGGCGACCAGTCCGTGGCTGTCAATGGTCATGCCCGTGGGCTTGATAGGCAGGCTGAAGGTGATCGGATCGCCATCCGGTTCTTCCACCTCGACCAGGTACAGATACGGGCGGCCGATCTGCACGCGGAGCCGCGGCTGCGAGGTAATCTTCGGATTGTGATTGATGGCCCCGTCCTGCACCGGGAGGTCGTACGTCTGCGTAAACGATCCATCGCGTCCGTCGTAGACGGTGATGCTGACGGTGTGCGTGCTGACCTGCTCTTGGGTCGGCACCCACACGACGCGGCCCGAGCCGGTGATCGTCATTCCTTCCGGCGCTTGGGTGAGCTCGTAGAAGATGGGATCGCCGTCGGGATCACTGGCCACGACCTGATAAAAATACGGCAGGCCGACGACGGCTGGAGTGGTGGGCGTTGACGTGATCGTGGGATCGTGGTTCTCCGGGTTGTCGAGCACCTCCAAGTTGAAAGATTGCGTCGTCTCGGCAAACCGATCGTCGCTGACGATGATTTCGACGGGATAAGAGCCCATCGCGAAGGGGGTCCAGGTGAGCCGGCCGGAGGAGGAAATGGCCATGCCGTCGGGCGCTGTGCCCAGCCGATAGCTGAGCGGATCGCCGTTGGGGTCGCGGGCCACGACCTGATACACGTATGGCAGGAACGTGCCGGCCGGTCCCGGAGGATTGGAGTCGATGATCGGCGGATCGTTCGGCGCGCCGAGCAGGACCGTCAGGTCAAACGTCTGTGTGCCGCTGGCGCCCCAGGTGTCGGTGGCGGCAATCGTGAACTGGCGCACGCCCTGCTCGCCAGGCAGCGGTTTCCAGGAGAACAGACCGCTGGCGCTGATCGTCGCATCGGGATCGCCGGCAGTGATCGAATACGTCAGCGGATCGCCGTCGGGGTCGCTGGCCACGACCTGGTACTTGTACGGGACGCTTGTCACGGCCGGGCCAGGAGGAGTGGAGGTAATCTGCGGCGGCCGGTTGTTGGCTTGTGCCGACGTCAGCACCGTCAAGGTGATCTCTTGGAAGGCCGTCCCAAAACGTCCGTCATCGACCCGGATCTTGAACTGATGCGTCCCTGCTTGTCCCACCTCAGGGGTCCAGGTGAGCAGACCCGTCTCGAAGTTGAGCTCCATGCCGAACGGCGGCATGCCAAACTCGAAATCGAACGCATAGGTCAGCCGATCGCCGTCCAGGTCGTGGGCTATGACCTGATATTGATAAGCGTGGTCTTCCACGGCCGGGCCGGGAGGAGTCGAGGTGATTTCCGGCGCACGGTTCCCCTCGAAAGGATCGTCGACCACTGGCAACTGAAACGACTGGGTGAAGGAGCCGCCCCGTCCGTCGCTGACTGTCACGGAGACAGCCACGGAAGTGGCGCCGCCAAACAGGAAGGGGGTCCACTCGATCCGCCCGGTGTTCTCATCGATCGTCATGCCGCTGGGCGCGCGGTCCAGCTCGAAGCGCAGCGTGTCGCCGTTGGGGTCGCTGGCCTTGACAGGATAGACGTACGTGTAGCCGTTCACGGCCGGACCAGGAGGAGTGGACGTGATCGTCGGCGGGTCGTTTGGCGCGTCAACGACCACCGGCACGGTCATCGTCTGCGTGGCGTATCCGCCGCGGCCATCGCGCACGATCACGCTGGCCGTGAACGACGGCACGTCGGCGGACGTCGGCAGCCAGGTCAACTTGCCAGTGGCAAACTCCACGCTCATGCCGGAGGGACCGGCAATCAACTCATACGTCAGCAGATCCCCGTTGGGATCGCTGGCTTTGAGCTGATAAATGTAATCGCGTCCAACAATTGCGGGCGAAGGAGGCGTGGAGGTGATGGACGGCGGATCGTTGGTGACCGAGGTCTCCACCGGCAGCGTGAAGGACTGCGTGAAGGAACCGCCGCGTCCGTCGCTGACCGTCAAGGACACATTGTGCGTGCCAACCTGGCCCGAAGTGGGCGTCCAAGTCAGCAGGCCCGTCGTGGCGCCGATCGACATGCCGGTCGGGCCGGTATTGAGCGTGTACGTCAGCGGATCGTTGTCCGCATCCTGCGCCACCACCTGGTACTCGTACGGCTTGAGGGCGACCGCCGGGCCGTCGGGCAGCGAAGTGATCACCGGCGCGGTATTGGGCCGATACGCGAGAATCTGGAACTGCTGGAGATACACGCCCCCATGACCGTCCTCCACCTTGACGATCACGTCGTGCGTGCCTTCCTGGGCCAGTGTCGGAGTCCAGACGGCAATGCCGCTGGCTGCATCGATGGTCATTCCCGCCGGCTTGACCGGCAGGTCGTAAGTCAGGATGTCGCCGTTGGGGTCGGTAGCTTTGACTTCGTAGCGCCACAGCGCGCCGACGATGACTTCCTGTTCCGGCTCGCTGGTGATGACCGGCGGCTGGTTCTCGGTGAGCGTGCTTTGGTAATTGCCAAAATCGATCCCGCTTTGCGCCTGGCCGGCCACCAGCGTGACCTGATGCGTGCCGGCGGCTGGTGCCGTTTGTATCCAGCCTGCCTGGCGGCGCTGCGCGACGGTGAACGTCCCGGCCGAAAGATTCGTCAGCAAAAAGGCTCCGGCCACATCGGTGATCGCGGAGCGCTCCCCGACCTCCCACAGGCCATTGCCATTCTGGTCCAAAAACACCGTCCAGCCGGCTAGCGGTCCTTCGCCGGCATCGCGCGTGCCGTCGTGGTCAGTGTCGTTATAAAACGATCCCGCTATCGAAGCGGCGGGGACGTTTTCCACGGTGATGGTGAATTGCTGCGTGTCGGAGCCGCCGCGGGTGTCCGCGGCCTTGACGGTGATCGTGAACTGGCCGGGCGCGATGGCCAGCCAGTTGATGCGCCCGCTGGCCGAATCGATCGTCATGTTGCCGACGGTTTGCACCAGCGAGTAAGTGATCGCATCGCCGTCGGCGTCGATGGCATCGACGTCGTAGTCGAACATGCTGCCAACAAGCACCCGCGTCACCGCCGGCTCGGAGGTTATGATGGGCGGATGGTTGCCAAATTGCTGGCTCACCAGCACTGAGAAAGTCTGCGTGTTGGAAAGCTGGCCGTCAGAAACCGAGAGCGTGACCGTGTGGGCGCCGACCTGGCTGGCGGTTGGGGTCCATTCGACGCGCTGATCGGTCGCGTCCCACACCATGCCTGTCGGGCCGCTGGTGAGCGTGATCGTCGTGGGGTCCTGATCGGGATCGAAGACCTTGGCCGGATACGTGTACAGCGTGTTGACATTCCCCGCCGAGACGGGTAGAGACGTAAAAAAGGGCGCGCTGTTGGGGGGCGGCGCGAGTACCGTCAGGATGTACTCCTGGTCCGCGCGTCCGCCGCGCCCGTCCTCGGCGCGAAGCACGATGTTATGGTTCCCGACGTCTCCCAGGCCATTGGCATCGGGCGGAACCGGCGTCCAGGTGATCAGCGAGCCCGCGCCGTCGAATGTAAGACCGGCCGGGCCTGAAACGAGCGAGTACGTCACCGGGTTGCCGTCGGGGTCGACCGCCAGGAAATCGTAGGAGTAGTTCTTGCCAGCGATAATGGTGACCTTGGGGACCGTGGTATACGCGGGCGGCCGGTTGAGCTTGCCCGCCAGCACCAGCTCGTACGTGAACGGGACTTCGCTCGGATTGTGGAAGGTGATGTTGCGGATTCCGGTCAGCTCGGTTGGCGACAGCGTGCCGTCGGCCACCAGCTCCGAGAAATCGAAGTACGGAATGGCGTCGTCCGAAACTCCATCCGGCTCAAACACGCTGACTGACGGCGCGCTGATGTGGTCGATGCCCACCAGCAGCGGCGCATCGATCAGGTACTGGCCTTTGTTTTCGATTTTCAGCTCGGCATTCAGGACGTTGTACAGGTCATGGAAACTGGTGACGTGGTAGCGGCCCAGGATGCTGGCCGTGACGTCGGAGAGGACCGAGAAGTCGATGCCATCGATGGGCTCATAGCCCTCGAGCACCAGCGTCGTGGAGGCGGAACTGCCTTGGGTGTCGACCCCGACAAACTCCAGCACGTTCTGGCCGGGGCCGATCGTGACCGTGTTGAAAAAGTGTTTGCCGGCATCGATGGCTTCCACCGGGGTGCCGTTCATCGTGATCGATGCGACTTCAGCATTTGTCAGCAATTCGCCTGTGACGAGCACCTCGGTGCCGACGACGAACCGGTCTCCCGGGGCCTCGGCCGTGATGTCGATGACGCGGGTCACGCCGCGAACGCAGCCGGCCGGTCCCGCCTTGTCCACGAGGAAATTGTCGAGGAAGACGGCCGAATCGAGGATCTGGTCCCCCTGGTCGAAGATCGAGAAGTACAGCGAATGGAAGCCGGGGGCGACCGGCGAGCTGGCTCGCAGAAGCTCGGTGCCCGCGCCGTTCTGATCACCGCCCAGCGTAACGCCGCTGTCGTAGGCGGTGCCGAAGCCGTTGCTCGGCGTCATGTCGAAAAAGCCGGTGGTGTTGATGCTGATTGGGTGCCCATCGGGATCGAAGGCGAAATTGAGCGGGGCGATGATCTCGCTGGCCATCGTCGTCCAGGTCGTTTGGTCGAGTTCGACCAGGAAGGCGTCGTTGAACGGGGAGCCGACGTAGACCGGCCACTCCTCGGAAAGGAACTGGAGATCGAAGCTCAGGCAGTCGAGCCCCGAACTGACGAAGAAGTCCACGCGGAGGACGGTCACGTCGTAATCGGTGTCGCCGCGAACTTGCTCTCCCCCGAGAGCGTTGGTGGAGAAGACGCCCGGGTCGTTGATCAGCGCGGCGTCGCCGGAAGTGAGCACGCCGTAGTCATGGCCGTCAATCGGATACCAGGTCAGGTTGGCCGTGGCCACGCCCACCGGCCGGCCCGTCGGCGGCGCGGTGACAAATTCCGCGCCCAGCAAGATCGACGGATCGACCGTCATGGCCCGGGCAATATCGTATGCGGTGACGTCGGTGCGGACGTCCGGATCGCCCGACGGCGGGAAAGAGCCACCGAAGCCGCCGCCCGGAGGCGGGCCCGGCGGGCCCGGAGGCGGCGCATACAAAAAGACCATCGCCGATGCCGAGTTCCCCTGGCCGTCGCTGATCGTGTACTGGAAGCTGTCGCCGGTGAACCCTGGATCGGGCGTGTAAGTGATGTACTGGCCTCCGGGACCGATCGTCGCCGTGCCATTGAGCGGCGTTTCCACATTGATGATGGTCAGCGTGTCGTTTTCAGGATCCGTGTCGTTTTCGAGCACGAGGATGTCGAGTTCGCCCGTGACTTCATAGGCGAAATCGTCCATGGCGAACGGTGGATCATTGCCGCCGCCGCCGCTGCCTCCTTCCAGCGTCACATTGACCGTGGCGATATCGAAGCCGCCGTTGCCGTCGCTCACCTCATATTGAAAGCTGTCGCCGGCAAATCCCGCGAAGCCCGTGTACGTGATGTACTGTCCCGTCGGATCGACCATGGCCATGCCGTTGATCGGCGGCGAGAGAATTCCGGTGATCGTGAGCGGATCGTCGTCCGGATCGGTGTCGTTGGCCAGTACATTAACGATCACCGGTACCTCGGGCTCGGCTGTGACGGCATCGTCCACCGCGTCGGGCGGCTCGTTCGGGTCGGCAATGCCGTAAGGCTCCGGATTGCCCCCCTGACCCGGTCCCCCCTCTTTGAGAGCAAACGAACTGGTGGAGGAATGCTCCCCCTCGGTGTAGGTGCGGCCGTCGGCGTAGTAGTAGACGCGGGCGTCGTGGCGATCGACGACCCACAGCTCGTTGCCTCCGCTGGGGCGGATGGTAATTCCTTGCGGATCGCCGACGGCCGACTCCATCGTCCAGCTTCCCACCAGCCCGCCGCTCATGTTGTATTTGAAAATCTTGCCGACGGTGGACTTGTTGTTGACAACCCAGAAGTTCGTGCCGTCGGTGTCGATGCCGGTGGCGTCCTTGTTATCGATATTGAGGTCCCAGCTCGAGGTGGGGGAGTAGGTCCCCTCGTTCTTGTCGGCCTTGTTCTGGAAGTAGAACACCTTGTCCTTGGCCCCATCGACGACCCACACGTCGTTGCCCCAGACAGCGATCCCTTCGGGCTGAAAGCTCCCCTGCTGCTGCATCTTCCAGGAGCCGATCTTTTCACCTAGCGCGTTATAGACAAACACCTCATGATTGGCGTCGACCACCCAGGTGCGGGTGCCCAGGAGGTTGCTGGTGATGCCGCGGGGGCGCGAATTGAAATGGGCCAGCCCCGTGTCGGTGGTGTACGTGCCGCTGGTGCTGTAGCGGAAGATTTTCTTGCCCGGCTGGTCCACCACCTGGAATTTTCCGCGGGTGTCTTCCACGACGATCGTGAAGGTGGCGGTCGCCGAGCCGCTGTCGTCGTCGGTCACCGTCACGGTGACGGTAAACGTGCCGTCGAAGGCGTAGGTGTGCTGGCCGGCAATCGAGCCACTGGTCGGCGTTCCCGCCTGTCCCTGCACGACGGTGAGCTGGCCCGTGGTATTGCCCGTGCCATCTCCCCAGTTGATCGTGGCCGTGAAGGTTTCCTGCGTGCTGGCCGGAGCGTAGGTGAAGCCCGGATCGGTAAATGTCCCTACGGTGAAATTCAGCGGCTGGTCCACCTCGGCACTGCGGTCGGCGGCGGGGGTGAGCGTCGGGGCGACGTTGGCGATCGTGGCGATGGCTGTCTCGGTGTCCGACAAGCTGCCGCTTTGGCCTGGGCGGTCGCTGACCGTCACCGTGATCGTGTAGTTGGCGTTGTCCGCGTAGACGTGGCTGCCGGTCACCGTATCGGTGGCCTGATCGACGCTAGCGGTGGTGATGGTGCCGTCCCCCCAGTTGATGCTGGCGGCGTGCGTGTCGGCCCCATCGACGTCGGAAAACGTGGTCGAGATCGAGACCGTCTGCCCCTCGTTCTTGGAAACGTCGGGGAAATCGGCTACGACCGGCGCATCGTTCACTTCGACGACGGTGATCGTCACGGTGGCGACGTTCGAATCGAGCCCGCCGTCATTGGCCTTGTACGTGAACGAGTCGGTGCCGAAAAAGTTGGCGCTGGGCGTATACGTGAACGAACCATTGGCATTCAGCGTCACGGTCCCATTGGCCGGGTCGCTGACCTTGATGGCGTTCAGCGGATCGCCGTCCACGTCGCTGTCATTGGCGAGGACGCCAGGGGCGGCAATCGTGAGTGGGGTATCTTCGTTGGTACTGTAGGAATTGTTGACAGCCACCGGCGCGTCGGGCTGAGGCACGACCGTGATCGTAACGGTCGCCACATTGGAATCGAGCACGCCGTCGCTCACCTGGTAGGTAAAGCTGTCGGTCCCGTTCCAGTTGGCCTCGGGCACGTAAGTAAACGAGCCGTTGGCGTTGAAGGTGAGCGTGCCGTGAGCGGGATTGGTGATCTTCGTGGCTGACAGGGGACTGTTTTCCACGTCGGTGTCGTTGACCAGCACGCCCGGCGCGCTGACCGTGAGCGTCGCATCCTCGTTCACGCTGTAGGCGTCGTTGACGGCGACCGGCGGATCGTTGGTGCCGGCGACGATGATCGTGACCGTGGCCACATTGGAATCGAGCGCGCCGTCATTGGCCTTGTAGGTGAAGCTGTCGGTGCCAGCGAAGTTGAGACTGGGCGTGTAGCTGAAGGAGCCGTCGGCATTGAATGTGACCGTGCCATTGGCCGGATCAGTCAGCTTGATGGCGGTCAGGCTGCTCCCTTCCACGTCGCTATCGTTGCCCAGGACGCCTGGCGCGCTGATGGTCAGCGTCGTGTCTTCATCGACCGCGTAGGAGTTGTTCAGAGCGACCGGCGCGTCGTTCACGGGGTTGACCGTGATCGTTACCGTGGCGGGTGCCGAATCGAGCGATCCATCATTCGCCTTGTACGTAAAAGTGTCGGTGCCGTTCCAGTTCGCCTGCGGCGTATACGTGAACGATCCGTCTGCATTGAGCGTCACCGTGCCGTGGCCCGGATCGGTGAGCTTGATCGACGTCAGACTGCTCCCTTCCACGTCGCTGTCGTTGGCCAGCACGCCGGCAGCGCTCACGATGAGCGGAGTGTCTTCATCCACGCTGTAGGCATCGTTCAACGCGGTGGGCGGGTCGTTCACCGGGTTGACCGTAATCGTCACCGTCGCCACGTTGGAATCGAAGATTCCGTCGTTGGCCTTATAGGTGAACGTGTCGGTGCCAAAGAAATTGGCGCTCGGCGTATACGTGAATGACCCGTTGGCATTGAGCGTCACCGTGCCGTGCGCAGGATCAGTCACCTTGATCGCGGTGAGCGAATCGCCGTCCGGGTCGGTGTCGTTGGCCAGCACGCCCGCGGCACTGATCGTGAGCGTAGTGTCCTCGTTGACGCTGTAGGTGTCGTTGAATGCGGCTGGCGGACTGCTGCAGGCGACGGCCACCTGGGTCAGCGTGTCTTCGTTGTTCACGACGTCGTTGTTGACCAGGCGCAGGATCAGCCGGTACGTGCGACCCTCAGGCAATTGCGAGATATCCAGATCGACCGTGCGGCCAGTGAGCGTCGTGGTCGCTCCGGTGCGCGGCGTCTCCTGTTCGGTGAAGTTGAAATACGAGTCGCGGCCGTTGACGTACGTGGACACGACCGGCAGTCGATCGTCCACATCGACCAGCGCAATCTCGAAGGCGTCGTTGATAAACGACGGATTGGTCAGATCGAAGGTCTCCAGGAAATCGATGGTCAACTTATTGGGGCTGGCGGGAATCACAATGTCGCGTTCCGCCACCACGTGGAAGGAGTTTCCTTCCTTCAGCACCAGATCGCCGTTGACGACCGTGACGCTCCCCTTGCCAGTGCCGACGCCGCCGCTTTCGCGAACGGTCCAGCCGTCCAGGCCATTGGGGCCGGTGCAGGTCAAGAACACGACGCCAGGCCCCGACCCGCCTGGATCGAGAATCTGGCCGTTGACCAGGCCATCGGCATCGCCTCGCCCGCCGTCTTGCGCGTACAAGGTCACCACGTTGCCGCGGATGATCGCGCCGGTGGCGCCGTTGAACGTGAACGGCGCCAGGTCTCCCGTGGCCGGATCGAGCTTGTAATAGACATCGCTGGTCATGCTCGGCGGCAGGATCACCTCGAAGCTGGCAATGCCTCCCGGCTCCACGCCCTTGACGATGAATTCAAACATCCCGTGGGGCACGCGCGAGTCAACCACACCGTCGATCCCCCGCAGCGCACGCCCCCCTTCCAGGCCCCGTCCTTTGCCTGAGAGCGTCACCATCTGGCCCGTGATTGCGCTGGGGATGCTCATCACGCCCCCTTGCAACCGGTCGGCAATCCCGTCGCGGTTGCCGTCGCCGCCGCTGGCCAGATCCTCAATCGGGTCGGGGACGCCGTCGTGATCGCCGTCGCTCGCGTCCGTCAGGGCGATCGGCGCGGAGACGCCGCCCGCCCCGACAAAATCGCCGCTGGCCTTGACGAACAGTTCATGCCCTGGCGGCACCTTGCCATCCAGCACGGTGGCAAACGACAACGTTTCTCCCGTCCCGCGGGCGAGGGTGATTTCTCCCAGCAACTCCTCCTGATTGCCATAGCGCTCGTAGAAGCACAGCGTCACTTCGGTGCTGGGGCTCACATTCAGCGGCAGTTCGCCGCGGACATAGATTTGCCCGGCGCCGCGCTGGCTAAGTGGATAGGCGAAATTGAGCGACGGAGCGATCGGCGGACCATGGCTGCCGCCGTTTGAGTTGTCGCTGGGCGCGCCATATGACGCATCGGGTGACGCGCCGCCGTTGGCTGGCGCAGGAGTCGTGGGTGTGGGACTCGACTCGGTATTGTCAACAAGCGGCGTCTGCGAGGGTCCGTAGTCTGACCCGGAGCTGCTGCTATTGGTACTAGAGGGCTGTGTTGACGGGGGAGGATTGGCTGGAGTCGTCGGAGGCGTGTGAGTATTAGGCAGCGCTGCGGCTGGGTCGTCAAAACTGTCCAGCGGCGTCTGGCTCCCAGCGCCAGCGGCGGGCGCTAGCGAACCGCGCACGCCACCGTCGGACGAGCCGCTCACAGCCCCTCCGTCTCCGCTGCCGCCATCGCTGCCGTACTTGCGAAAATCCTCGGCATCGAGGCCGCCGCCGGAGGCTGCCGGCTGTTCTTCTGGCAATGGATCGTCCGTCGAAAAGACAAACCACAGCGGCAGCTCGACCGCGCGGCCTGTCACGCTGGCGTCGACGCGCGGAGTTTCGCTCCCGGCTGCGACGTCTTCCATCTTCTGGCTGACAGCGCCGCCCTGTCCGGAGAGGGCCAGGTCTTCCTGCCAGCCTCCCTCGGGTAGTGGCAAGGCATTGCCGATGTCTCTGCTCCGCAGGCGACTTTCACCTTCCGAACCGGAGCGCCAAAGCGGCAGCTTCCCTTCGGATAGCGGGCTAAGTTTTTGCCCCGCGCCGCCCACTACTGCGTCCAGCAGCGCTCCCATCCAAACGTGCAGCATCGAGCCGGGGGCTTCGCGCGCCTCCAGGTGCTCCATCACCGGCTGCCGCAGAAAGCGCTTCCGCGCGGCCGCCGAGGACCAGCGGCGCAAGCGAGGTCGGGAACGCGAAAACCAGCGGCTCAACTTGGAGGGAGAGGAAGTGGACATGGTCAGATCTCGAAAGAGAATGCGAAAAGAAAAGAGGAGATGAGAAGCCGGTTCGGTCAAGAGGCGCCTAAGGCGGCAGAGCTGACAAACTGCCGTTGTGGACGCGCCGGTCTCAGGGGGGATGAGACCATCGCTCAGGCCGGGAAGCTGCGAAAGAGTCCGCGGCCCAGGGAGGTGGCGCTAGGCGCCTGGCCGGGCCGCGGTGGTCGTGGCGCACTTCGACCCGTCGTCCGGCGGACTGGCGCTGCTTCGCCGGGAAGGGAAGCTCGCCGTCGTGCGCCGCCCAAGCGATCACGATGTATTGTCGCGCGCTGGTCATCAGGACACTCCCCAAAGTGGCCTGCATTTCCGCTACGGAACCAGAGCTGCGCGCCGCCGCTTCAGCATCCCTCCCGCGAGAGCGATCCGACCCAGTGCCTGCTAGCGGCGCAAAACGGGAGCAAGATAGCGACTGTCAAGAGAGTTGTCATGTCGCATTCGAGTGTGACATGGATTGGCAGGGATTGCTGGGATGGTAGGAGGCCGTTGAACGGAAAAAAAGGCCATATTCCGCAGCAAAAAGCAGGTGTGACTGCTTGGGCTCGCGGCCAGGCTCCGGCGCGTGTCCGCAAAAAAAAAGAAATTCGAATGGCGTCGAAAATCAGCACGCCGCGGGCGATGGGAACGGGTTTGATTCCGATGTCAGCAACCTCGGCATATCGAACTCGGTTTATCTGCCAGGTCGCGTCGAGGGCCTATTTCACCTCCTCGATGTCCGGCAGCACCCACGTAAACGTGGTGAAGGAACCTGGGACGAGTTCCTCAAGCAGCACGCCGCGTCGCTTTGGCAAACCGATTGCACGAGTGACCAGGCGCCTTCTGCATTCGATTGAACGCACTGGAATTGTGCAAATGGTCCCGGTAATTGCGAAAGGCTGACCCCGGTAAGGAATCCACAAACTTTCGCGTCTTTATTGGTCGAAATGGCTCCCGCTTCGAAATAGATCCACGGTGATCGAAGATTGTCCGGAGTCAAACAAATGATGCAGAACTCGGTTGATTGAAGCTCTTGCCTAAGAGACGTGAACCAGCGAGCTCCCGCTGTAATGTCTGAACTCGACATCCACGGCTCGCAACCCGGGATAACGACCGGAAGCCAATCCCGAAGGGAGCTAGCCACTGCTTTGCTTTGCTTTCCGGACCAACTAATGAACACTTTCATCTCGTTCTCCCACACAGTTGACTCCGCTTGCGCGAAATAGTTCGCAAGACGGCAAGTCGATCGAACGTAGATCGTGTCTAACATCCCCTTCCTCACTGCGTTTTTGCAACGGCAGCTTCCAGTTCGCGATGGCGCTGTTGTTCCAGGCCGCAAAGCGCGCGTTGCCGCGAGGCGTTCGTCGCTGCGCCAAGTAGGCTGCACGTTGGACCGACTCGACTAAAGGGCAATGGCGGCCGTGTGGTCGGGACGTCACCGCGTCTGCGAACACCTTGGCGGTACGAGGCCAGACGGACCCATATTGTATCCGGTGGCCACGAGGTCGAAGCGTTGGCGGCTCGCGGACGGCTGCATGGGATGGAGTTCTCTGGCCAGCCTGCCGAGGGCAATGCCGCCCGGCGAGATCCTGCACGCGTTCTGCCTCTGGCACGTTGTTCGTGTTTCGCGGATTCGGGATGAGAGAAC
>Ga0075428_100003365_pt1 | contig 17490 bp, 22 predicted proteins | sample RhiMetdeltSRZDD2_FD_75291 | JGI IMG/M metagenome (GOLD analysis project Ga0075428, IMG submission 75291) | Populus rhizosphere microbial communities from Tennessee, USA - Rhizosphere MetaG P. deltoides SRZDD2 | ecosystem: Host-associated > Plants > Roots > Rhizosphere > Soil | place: USA... | reverse complement strand
GGGTGGGGCGGTCTCGCCTCGCTGGGACGGACGGTCCCCAGCCGCCATCGATCTGCGAACGCGGCAAGCGTTGGCTCTCCCGCGTCCTCGGTATGGCAGGGCGATTGCTCCGTGTCGCATCGCATGATCCGGTCTGGTGGCTGCTGAACAAATGACGGCCGACCGGCGATCCGCGTCCGCACTTCATCGCGTCCTTGGCCTGACGGAAGTCACGGCCGGCGGCGTGGGCATCATCATCGGCGCAGGAATCTACGTCCTCCTGGGAGCCGCGACGGCCCACGCCGGCCCCCTCGTGTGGCTCGCATTCCTTATCGCCGCGGGGTTGAGCGCACTGACCGCCCTCAGCTATGCCGAGCTCAGCTCAATGTTCCCGAGCGCCGCCGGCGAATACGAGTACACGCGGCACGCGCTGCCGGAGTGGGTTGCTTTCGTCGTGGGCTGGACGATGATCGTGGGCCTCGTGGTGGCGGCCGCCACCGTATCCATCGGCTTCGCACGCTACGTCGGCTACTTCGTCGACGTCGACGCGCGGGTGGCGGCGCTCGGTCTGTTGACGGTGGTGTCGGCGATCGCCATGGCCGGGATCAAGCAATCGGCCCGGCTCACCCTGGCCCTCAGCGCCGTCCAGGTCGGCGGTCTCGTCCTCGTCGTCCTGATCGGGCTGCCGCACGTGGGCGATGTCGATCTGCTGGCTGGGGCCGGCGTCGGCGGGGTGCTCGGAGCCGCGGCGCTCGTGTTCTTCGCCTTCATCGGGTTCGACGAGGTGATCACGCTCTCCGAGGAGACCCGCGATCCGACACGGACCGTTCCGCGTGCACTCCTGCTCGCGCTGGGGCTGTCAGCCACACTCTACGTCGCCGTGGCTATCGCAGCCGTGAGCGTGCTCGGAGCTTCGGCACTAGCGGCGTCGCCTCGCCCGCTCGCCGAGGTCATGGCCCACGTGCTCGGCGGCCGGGGGGCGACGGTGGTAGCTGCAATCGCCGTCGTGACGACAACCAACACCACACTCCTGGCGCTCACCGCGGCGTCGCGCGTGCTTTACGGCATGGCCAAGGCCGGCGCCATGCCACGCCGCTTCGCCAAGGTCCATGCGCGACGGGGATCGCCAGGACGCGCCATCGTGGCGGTGGCGCTCATCTCCGCGGGCTTCGCCGGGCTCGGCGATTTTGCCGTGATCGCCGCGGTGACCGACTTTGCCGTGTACGTCGTGTTCCTTGCCGTCAACGCCACCGTGATCGTACTGCGGCTCACGCGCCCGGATATGCCGCGGCCGTTCGCCGTCGCCGGGGCGGTCGGTGGGATTCCGGTGCTGCCGCTGCTCGGATTCGGGGCGGTGGCGGTCATGATGACGCACCTGCAGCCGATCGCCATCGCGCTGGGGACGGCGCTCTGTGCCGTCGGCCTAGTAGCGGGCTGGCTGCTGCGCTCGCGCCGCTGACCTCGAGCCATTCGCGATCCGCGGTCCGGATCTTCGGTGAGAACGTGCCCGCGCGAGCTCACATCGAGACGGTGCCCCGACTGTCGGCCCATGCTGACGCCCACGGCCTGCTCCGCTGGCATCGCACGGCGAGCCGTCCGCCGCGACGGCTGTTCGTCGTGCACGCCTATCGGGATCGCGTCACGATCGAGTGAACCGCGGCGACCGTGCCACCGCCAGCAGACACGCCTTGCGGCAGAACGCGACGCCAGACGTGCCAAGCACCGAACAGCACGTGACATCGGTGAACCGGCGCGTCCACTCATCCCGCGCGAGCTCGGCGGTGGCGCGCCACCGGATGAGCGGACACTCAACGCCGGCGGTCGTGGTCCGCATCGCCCGCGGAAAGAGGAAGTGCACTCCCAGCACGAGCAGGGTCGTCGTCAGCAGTATCGCAAGCCCGAGCAGCACGCCTTCGAGCGTCGTCACGGAATACATGGGTTTCTCTCGGCGCGCTCAGCGCGCCGCCTCCTCGCGCGCCTGGCAGGTCGCGCAACGACGAGCCGTAGGCATCGCCCGCAGTCGCAGCAGCGAGATCGCGCGATGACAGGCCTCACACACCCCGAATACCCCGGCCTCGAGCCGGCGCTGTGCGGCGTCGATCTCATCCAGCTCGTGCCGCTCACGCCCCTCGAGCTTGGTCAGGAGGTCTCCCACGACGCCGGCCGCCGCCCCCTCGCCGAAGTCACTCCGTTGCTGGGCTTCGAGCGTCGCCAGCTCCTCGTCGGTCGTGGCGACCGTCCGGGCCAAGTCGAAGCACATCTCGGTCAGGCGCTGCTGAAACTCCGCCGTCAAGCTTGGCTGTTCCGTTCGTGCCCGAGTCGACATGGTCTCAGTCCCTCCCGCCGGGCCATCCTTGGGACCCAAGCCAGTTGAACGTAGTGCAGCGTCGGTGCCACGGCACATGTCTCAGAATCCAGTGGCTTACGCGAATGGGGTGAAGCCTCGCTGGGGCGCTGGTGCCTCGGGCGGGACGTGGGCGCCACGGGGGTAAGTGCTTCTTGACCCTGGCTTGGTCACGCCCCACCGCACCTGCGGACCATCGCCAGTCTGCATCAGCTGGAACTCACCAGAGATACGTGTCGGGATCGGCGCCCCTGATGCATGGCAGCGTCTCGGCCAGCGCCTTGAGCACGTCGTGCTCGGTGACGATCCCAACTAGCCGTCCGTCCTCGACGACCGGCAGGCTGCCGACGCGGACGTTGGCCATGATGGCCGCGGCCTGCGCCACCGGCGCCTGAGGACCGATAGTCACGACGCGCCAGGTCATCACGTGGCTCACCCGGATGTCGTTCAGGGCCGCGGTCAGCGCCCGCAGTCGACCGCCCTGCCCGGCCGGCAGGTGCTCCGCGAGGGCAGAGCCAAACATCGCGCTTCGCAGATCGCGGTCCGTGACGATGCCGATCAGTCGTCCGTCTCCGTCCACGACGGGGAGGTGCCGCATGGCACGCTCACGCATTACTGCCACCGCGGTTTCCACGGGCGCCTCGGGATCGATGGTCATTGGAGTCTTCGTCATCACGTCTCGAACTTCCATCGCCGCACTCCTTGTCAGTCGGGAGCGAGTCAGCTCTGCCCCGGGTACGAGTCGCTCGGAGATGCTGCAAGGCGAAGGCCGCGGCGAAGGATCGAGAAGTCACGGGGGTCGACGGCACCTTGCGTGGCGTAGATGCCCCGCTCTGGGGCAGCCGCGCCGCATTTGCCGACGACGCTGGTGCGCCGAAATCGCTGGAAACATGCAGCTCAGGGGTGGCACTGCCGATGCATTTGACGCGCACCGAGGCACGCTGACACCCACTATGGCCAGCAAAGACATACGCGAGATCCTGGTCGCCACAGACTTCTCGGACATCTCGGACGCCGCCGTGCGTGTCGCCCACGCCTATGCCAGGGCGTTCGGAGCTCGACTCCACGTCTTCCACGTTACGTGGCCCGACGAACTGGGATTGACCGCGTTGTTCGCGGCCCTCGTTGCCGAGCTCGGGACGCTCGTGCCCCTCGTGGTGGCTTCGCAGCGCGGGGATGCGGCGGACGAGATCGTGCGCTACGCCAAGGGGCACGGCATTCATCTCATCGTCCTCGGCACCCACGGGCGGACCGGCGTGAGCCGTGTCTTGATGGGCAGTGTCGCCGAGCGGGTGATCCGCACGGCGCCGTGCCCGGTCCTGACGGTTCCGCCCGTTGGCGGAGGGGAAGACGCGCGGGTGCTGCCACCCGCCGTGCGCCACTGCGTCTCCTGCAACACGACGTCGCACGACTTCCTTTGCGAGTCATGTCGAGCCCGGCTCAGGGCCCAGGCGGTCTACGTCGAGGGCGGGAGTGAGCACACCACACGCCCCAGGCCCACGTCGTGATCCTCGACGGGCGGGAGGTGCGGAGCTGACGCACGCTGCACTCGACCCGGTCGCCAAGATTCCCGAGTCCAAGGTGTGCGCCGTGGCGCTCGAGGTCCTCCAGCCATGACGGCAGGCTCCCCGCTCGACGCCCTGCTGCCGCCCGAGATGGCCCAGCGGGCCGAGGAGATCGGCGCCGCCAAGGTGACGATGGACCGCGGGCGGCTGCTCGCGCTCGCGGTGCTCGCGGGCGCCTTCATCGCCTTCGGCGGCATTTTCTCGACGGTGGCGCTGGCCGGCGCCTCAGGCGCACCGTGGGGCGCGACTCGCGTGCTGGCCGGTGTCGTCTTCAGCGTCGGGCTGATCCTGGTCATTGTCGGTGGTGCCGAGCTGTTCACCGGGAATAACCTGATTGTCATGGCGTGGGCCGGCGGGCGGGTCAGCACGTGGGCGCTGCTCCGCAACTGGACTCTCGTGTACGTGGGCAACTTCGCCGGTGCGGTCGGCATCGCTCTTCTGGCATGTGGCGGGCGGCTGCACGAGGCGGGCGGCGGCGCCGTCGGCGCCACCGCGCTCGGGATCGCGGCCGCCAAGCTGCAACTGGGGTTCGTGCAGGCGGTCCTGCTCGGCATCCTCTGTAACGTGCTTGTGTGCCTGGCCGTCTGGCTCGCCTACAGCGCCCGCAGCACGACCGACCGGGTGCTGGCGATCGTGCCGCCGATCGCCGCGTTCGTGGCGGCGGGCTTCGAGCACTCCGTCGCCAACATGTACTTCGTACCATTCGCGCTGCTCGTGACCTTCCTCGATCCAGGCTTCACCGCCGCCCGAGTCATCGACATCCACACGCTGACGTGGGGCGACTTCATCGTGCGCAATCTCCTGCCGGTCACGCTCGGCAATGTGATTGGCGGCGCTCTTTTGGTGGGCGGCGTCTACTGGTTCGTCTACCTGAGGCCGCGGCCGCGACCGGGAGAATGAGCTCTCGACGACCAGGGGAACCTGGCGGTGGTCGATCGGACGGACGGGCTTCAGCGTCTCCGACCCGCAAAGAGCCAGGCGACCAGGACCGCGAGCGCGACCACCGCGACCACGATCACCCACTGATCCCGGATTGCCTCGACCATGCTCTCCTCCGCCTGACGCGACCCTCGCGGACGCCCCAGTGCTTCGTGATTGCGCGTGCTTCACGACGCGCGGCGTGGGACTATGGCGCCCTCTGCGGCCGGGACAATGGTCCTCGCGCCGATGCCGCCCCATGGAGGGAACACGTGAAGGGTTCGCCACGCCAGCCGAAAGCGCGTCGTCCGAAGGATCCCACGGTCATGTCACCCCAGGCCAAGCGACGCCAGCGGAGCGCGACGGCGGCGGTCCGGCGCGATACGACGCTGCTGCAAGCGAACATGGGGCGCCGAGTCGAGACTCGCATGGCGCCGCCGAAGTACGCGGAGCGGCGGCACGCGAAGCCGGGCGCCGGCATCAAGCGTTCGCGCGCTAACATGTCTCGCAAGTCCCGCTGAGGCTCCACGATACGATCGGGTCAGAGGCTCGCACCGTGGGGGCGGGCGGTGCGCTCGCGGGAGAGCGCCTCGCCGGGAAAGAAAATCGCCGCGAGGAGCAACACGGTGCCGAAAACCAGCGCATAGGCGGCCATCACCCGCATGATGAAATCGTCGTCGGCGTGCGGGAGCAGGAGCGCGAGGGCAGCGAGGAATAGCGACGAAACGCCGGCCGTCCCCAGCAGCCAGTGGCCGGCCGCACTGCGAGGGAGACGAATCGCGGCCACGAGCTCCAGCACACCGGTGATCAACCCCCAGGCGGCCAGGACGTAGACGAACTGTCGCGGCACGAAGGGCCAGGCCAGAGCCACGAGCCCCAGCCCCACGCTCACCGCCCCCTCCAGCAACAGGGGCCACGCGTCGAAGGCGCGCGTCGATGTCCGCGTGCCGGCGCTGATCGTCCACGCGCCATCGAGGATCGCGTAGACCGAGAAGAGCAGCACCACGATCGACAGCGTCACGCTTGGCCACACGACGATCGACACCCCGAAGGCGATAGCCAGCACGCCCCGAATCGCCATCATCCACCAGTTGCGGACCAGAGAGGTGAGGTTCATTGTTTTGCCTCGGCTGACATCCGGACGGTCAGCACAGGACACGAGGCAGTGGCGACCACCCGTGACGCCACGCTGCCGAGGAGCGCCTTCATCACGCCGGTGCGGCCGTGGGTGCCGAGCACCAGGATGTCGGTCTTGGCGTGCTCGGCTGCCGAGACGATCCCGTCGGCCGGGATGGGGCCGTCGATGAACTGAGGCGTAGCCCGCACGCCGGCATCGACCGCCTCCTTGACCAGTGCATCCATCTGCTGACTGGCCGAGGCCCGTTGCTCGGCCTCGATCAGGTCCCACGTCTCCCTCGTCACGTAGCTAGCTGTGACGAACATTGAGGCTGGGGAGAGCAGCACATGCAGGATGGTGAGTTGACCGCCGGTCGACTTCGTCAACCGGAGCGCCATGGAGAACGCAGCCCGGGGCGCCGGGGAGAAGTCCGAAGCGTAGGCAATCCGCATGGTGTCTTCCATTGTTCCCCCTCCCGCGCGTCGGACGAGCACCAGCCATGCCAGGCGTGGGACAGCGGGAAATCAGCAGGATAGGACGCGCGTGAGTCCGACGGCTGGGGCAGCCGCGCCGCACCTGAGGCGTCCACTGGTCATGGGCGGCGCACGAGGTGCGCCCACCCCGAGACTCAATTGCGAATCTGGTGCTTGTTGACGAGGCGGTGGAAGGTCTTGCGATCGATGCCGGCGGCCTTGGCCGCGGCCGAAATGTTGCCCCCGTGCCGCTCCAGCAGTTCCTTCAGGTAAGAGGCTTCAAGCACGGCCATCCAGCGATCCTTGGCCTCCTTCAGTCCGAGGGCAGTGGTGCCCGCCAGGTGCGACTCGACCGGAAGCCTCTCACTCTCCGAGCTGGTCGACCGCACACCGCCGCTGCTCAGCACGTGGCCGGGCAGGTCGCGCCGGGTGATCGTGTCGCCCTCGGCCAGCGCACACGCACGCTCGACGATGTTCTGCAGCTCGCGTACGTTGCCGGGCCAGGCGTACGCTTCCAGCGCGGTCATGGCCGCGTCGTCGTAGCCGTGGACGCGCCCCTGGCCGTAGCGCTTGAGGAAGGCACGGGCCAGCAAGCGCACGTCGCCGGCGCGCTCGCGCAGCGGCGGCAGCCGGATCTCGATGACGTTGACGCGGTAATAGAGCTCCTCCCGGAACTGCCCCTTCGCAGCGGCCTCGCGCAGGTTGCGGTTGGTCGCCGACACCACGCGCACATCCACATCGATGAGCGCCGTTCCACCGACGCGGCGGATTTGGCGCTCCTGCAGTGCACGCAGGAGCTTGACCTGAAGGCTGACCGACAGGTCGCCGATCTCGTCGAGGAAGAGCGTGCCGCCGCCGGCAACTTCCATCAGTCCTGGCTTCATGCGTACGGCGCCGGTAAACGCGCCCTTCTCGTGACCGAACAGCTCGGATTCGAGCAGGTTCTCGGGCAGCGAGGCACAGTCGACGGGCACGAAAGCCTGGGCCGCCCGGGGGCTGTTGGCGTGGACGGCGCGCGCGATCAACTCCTTCCCGGTGCCGGACTCGCCCAGCACGAGAATATTGGCCTCGGAGCGTGCGGCCTTCTTGACGAGCTCGAAGACCTGGGACATGGCCGGGCTGTGGCCGATCACGTTTTCCAGCCCGAACGTGGTTTGAAGCTGCTCGCGCAAGTTGCGGTTCTCGAGGGCCAGCCGCCGCTGCCGGAGCCCTCGCTCGACGACCAGGGTGAGCTCGTCCACCGAGAAGTTCTTGGGCAGGTAGTCGAAAGCCCCATCCTTGATCGCCGCCACCGCCGACTCGATCGTCGCGAAGGCGGTGATGACGACCACCGGCAACGCGGCGTCGAGCTCGTGGGCGCGGCGCAGCAGGGCCAGCCCGTCGACCTCCGGCATCTTGAGGTCGGTGATCAGCAGGTCGGGCCGCTCGGATTCGAGCAGGGTCAGTGCGCGGTGGGGATCGGTGGTACTCAGGCAGCGGTAGCCCGCCCGCCGCAGGATCCGCACGCAGTTGTCGACCATGTCGGGCTCGTCGTCCACGACGAGAACGCGCGGTTCCGTGTTCATGGCGCGAAGGAGTTTACCGCGGAACGGATTGGGACATCGAGGGGACGGGGCACTGTCTTGTGCGCGAGGTGAGGTGATTGCGCCCCGCCTGGGGCGCCGATGGTTCCCAGCGCGCGTTCCAGCGGCATCGCAACTCCGCGGAACCATGAACATTAGGTCTGGCAGACTTCCTGCCCCCGCCAGGAGGGTAGATGCGCGAGGTTCGACCGTCTGCGGGAGGCGGGGTATGAAACACGGCTACGCGGCGATAGCGGCGATAGCGGTAACGGCATTGGTAACCGCGGGCGTCGCTGCCCAGATTCAGCGCTCCACCAGCAGGACGGAGGCGACACGCGAGATTGCCGCGACGCTGTTGAAGCCGCCGCTCGTGCCACCGGCAGTGGGCCGGACGCAAGCGGCAACTGTCGTCGTTGATCTCGAGACGACCGAAGAGAAGGGTGTGCTGGCGAGCGGCGTCGAGTACACCTTCTGGACGTTCGGAGGGACGGTGCCGGGTCCCATGTTACGCGTGCGCGAGGGCGACACGGTCCGCATCCGGCTGCGGAACTCGCCGGCCGCGCACAACATGCACTCAATTGATCTACACGCGGTGACCGGCCCCGGGGGCGGCGCGGCGGTCACGCAGATCACCCCGGGGCAGGATGCGACGTTCGAGTGGAAGGCGCTGAATCCCGGACTCTACGTCTACCATTGCGCGACCCCCCACGTGCCTATCCATGTCGCCAATGGCATGTACGGCATGATCCTGGTCGAGCCCGAGAAGGGACTGTTGCCTGTTGATCGCGAGTTCTATGTGATGCAGGGGGAGTTCTATACCAAGGGCCGCACCATGGAAGGTGGGCTGCAGCCGTTCGATCCCGACAAGGCGCGCGATGAGCGCCCTGAGTACGTCGTGTTCAACGGGCGGATGGGGTCGCTCATGGACAGCGGAGCGCTGAAGGCCAAGACCGGCGAGACGGTACGTCTCTATGTCGGCAACGGCGGACCGAACCTCGTGTCGTCGTTCCACGTCATTGGCGCTGTTTTCGACAAGGTATATGCGGAGGCGGCTTTCGATAGTATCTCGCGCAACGTCCAGACAACGCTCGTGCCGGCTGGTGGCGCCGCCGTCGTGGAGCTCAAAGCAGTGGTGCCGGGGCGGTTCCTGCTGGTGGACCACAGCCTCTCGCGCGCACTGGACAAGGGGGCGCTCGGAAGCCTCGTGATCACTGGCGACGCCCGGCCGGACGTGTTTCGGTCGCTCACGCCGGGGGCCGCCGGCACGGGCGGGCACTGATCATGGGTCGCCTCGAGCAGATCGCGCGTGTCTTCGCCGCCATCGTCGGCGTCATCGTGCTGTCGCTGACGGTGATAGGACCGCGGAGCGCGTGGGGCCTGGTCGGCGTGCTCCCGCTAGCCGCCGGATGGTCGGGGTGGTGACCGGTGACCAAAGCGTTGCGGTGGGCAATGCGACGTAGCTGATTCAGCATCGCCGGCGGTCGGTGCGGCCCGGCGGGTACACCAGGACTCCCGCACGATGCCGAGGCGGATGCCGGTGAGGGCGCCGGGCATCCCGGCGTGGCTCGCGTATGGCGTGGCCAGCTCTGGTGAGAGGAGTGCTCTCGGGTTCCGCTGTTGAGGCGAAGGATAATGCACGGGTGGACCTGGGGCCAGCGGGCGCCCCGCGTTTGGGAGGATAATCCACCCGCCATGCGTATCGTCGCTATCGAGCCTGTTCTCGTCGAGGTTCCGCTCGCCGCGCCCGTACGTGGCGTGCACGGGACGACCCGCGTGCAGCGCAGCGTGCTGGTGCAGGTCACGACCGACCAGGGCGTCGAGGGCTGGGGCAACGTGGATCCGACTCCGGGCTACTCGCGCGTGTCTGCGACGGACATCCACGACGCCGTCGCGCGCCTGGCTCCCGCGCTCGTGGGCGCCGATCCATTCAACCTTCATCGGGCGCTGGCCGTCATGGACCGCGAGACGTCGGAGGGCTACGAGGCGAAGGCCGCCATCGAGATGGCGCTGCTCGACATCAAGGGGCGCGCGCTGGGCGTTTCCGTCCACTCGCTGCTTGGCGGCGCACTGACGCATGAGGTGATCCTGAACGCCTGGATCGGCACGGTGGCGCCCGAGCAGGCGGCGCGCGAAGCGGTCGAGTGGCTGCGCCGCGGGTTCACGACTGCCAAGATCAAGATCAAGGGGGCCGGCGACGAGGGCATCGCGCGCGTCGCCGCGGTCCGGGCCGCGGTCGGCGACCGTCTGGCGTTGCGCGTGGATTTCAACGAGAGCCTCGCGCGGGCCGAGGCGGTGTCATTCATCCGACGGCTGGAGCCTTACGCGCTGACGCTCGTCGAGCAGCCACTTCCACGAACCGACATCGCCGGTCTCGCCGAGATCCGCCGGGCGATCGGGATCCCACTCATGGCCGACGAGAGCGTGACGGGACCGGCCTCGCTCATCGACATCATCCGTCGAGAGGCGGCAGACATCGTGAAGGTGAAGGCCATGAAGCAGGGTGGACTCTTGCGGACGCGACAGATGATCGACTGCGCGGCCGCCGCCGGCCTACGCGTCGTGATCGGACACGGCTTCGGCCTCACACTCTCGACGCTCGCCGAGGCTGCCGTGGCCGCCACGAGCGATGCGGTCATCCCGGGATGCGAAGCCGTCGGGCCGCTGAAGATGTCTGGCGACGTCGTCGCGGATCCGGTCAGGCTCGGCGACGGCGTGCTGCACCTCGTCGACGCGCCCGGGTTGGGCGCGACGATCGATTCCGAGGCCCTCAAGCGCTATCGCGTCGAGCGATAGCGCGGCGAGCGCCTTTGGACGTAAGGCGCGGACATTCCTCTGGTCATGCCAAACGTCGCCATCACGACATCGCCGATGTACTTCTCCAGCAGGCCGCGGTACTCAGGGACAATGCGCGTGACGTGGTGGTGAAAGCCGTGCAGCAGGGGCCAGCCCGCGCACCCCGAGCATTGTCGTGCTGGCGGTGGAGCAATTGCGTACATGACGAGTTCGAGCCGGTGATCCCCTATGGGCTGGAGCTGAAGGACGGGCGGAGGCTGCGCGAGTGGCTCATGGGGCTTGAGCCGCAGCCACCGACCACTTCACGGTGGCGCCCCCACGCCGCACGCTGAACCGCCGTCCAACGGCGTCTAGTGTCCGGATCTTCGCCGGACGAGTAGTTGCTTTACGTGCTGCTCAAGGTCCTCCGGCAGACAGGGCTTGTGCGACGATCGACCGGCTACGCTCACCCCACAATACATGAGGCCCCGGCTGAGCGCTCTCATCGTAGCGGGCGTCGTCGCGGGGTGCGTCGTGAGCACGCCGCTCCGCGAGTCCCCACCCGGCGCCCTGCGCCTGCTCCCTGCCGAGCCGGCGGCGTCGGTCCTCTATGTCGCGCTGGGCGACAGCACGGTGGAGGGCGTCGGTGCCAGCTCTCCCGCCCGCAACTACGTGGGCCAACTTCACGAACGGCTCAGCGCGGTCTATCCCAGCGCGCGGGTGGTGAACCTCGGGGTAGGGGGCGCCACGGCCTCCGGGGTACTGAGCCGGCAGCTCCCGCGGGCCATCAAGCTCCGGCCCGACCTCGTCACGCTCTCGGTCGGCCCCAACGACATCACCGGCAAGCGGGATCTCGAGAGCTACGCTCGCGACATCGACGCGATCCTCGGGATTCTCACGCGCCAGACCGGCGCGGTTGTGGTCGTCAATCTCATCCCCGATCTCACGGTCACGCCCCGGTTCAGGGGCACGGAGATCGAGGCGCGGGTGCGCGAGCGGGTGGTCGCCTTCAACGAGATCCTGGCCCTTCAGGCACGCGGGCACGGGGCGGAAGTCGTGGACCTCTATACTGCGACCCAGCACGAGGTGCCGGCCCGCCCGGATCTCATCGGGCCCGACCGCTATCATCCCTCGGACGACGGGTACGCGCGCTGGGCCGAACTGATGTGGGCAGGCATTGCGGCGCGGATCACGCGCTAACCGTCGGTGTAGAGACCGATACCGTGGCGCAGCGGCCTGACGCTCGCTGCTGGGAGAGCAGGCGCAAGACGCGTCCCTAATTCGCACGATCTCTCGTGAAGGGCACGAACTTCACTGGCAGCGTGCGCCTCGTCGTGATGGTGCCATCCGGCCGCTTTTCTACAAGCAGAAGAAACTGGGAGTCGGAGGATCCGCCCGGGATCACCATTCGCCCGCCGCGCTTGAGCTGGTCGATCAGCGGCGTCGGGATGTCCGCCGCCGCCGCGGTGACGACGATTGAATCGAAGGGGGCCGCTTCGGGCCAGCCACGGTAGCCGTCCCCGATGCGCACCTCGATGTTTCGATAGCCGAGCTCATCGAGGAGCTGCAACGCCCGCCTTCCAAGCGGCTCGACTATCTCGATCGTGTAGACCTTCGCTACGAGTTCGGCGAGGACCGCCGCCTGATAACCCGAGCCTGTGCCGACTTCCAGCACGCTATCCCCGGGCCTGGGATCGAGGAGATCGGTCATCAGTGCGACCAGGAAGGGCTGCGAGATCGTCTGGCCTTCACCGATCGGGAGCGCGCGGTTCTCGTAGGCGAAGACCTGCTGGAGCGAAGGCACGAACCGATGGCGCGGGACTCTGGCCATCACCGTCATGACCGCCTCGCTAAAACTCGGCCGCCCGGTGGCGCCGCCGGTCTCGCGCGCCAGTACGGCGATCTCCGCCACCATGCGCGCCCGCTGTGACGAATACCGGTCCTGCACGGCCGAGGGGCCGGCGTGCGTGACCGCAAGCAAGAACATCGTCGAGAGCATGATAGCCATCAGGCGAACTCTGCTCTGCCGGCCGTGCCTCTGCGGCAAGCGGCCCCAGTTCATCATCGGCGCCCCGTAGGCGACGGCGAGGACACTGTGACCATAGGCGGCGGCCGGGGACACTTCATCGCCTACTTCAACCTTTAGCCATCGTACCCAGCCCACACATTGCGGCACTTTCTCGCCGGCGGGTAGCGCGCGAGTGACCGTCGGTGCCGGCCTCAACTTCGGATCTGGTTTCAAGCAGGCAGAACACCAAGCTGCCGCAGAAGATGCGCGTTATCGAAGTACACCCACGCGCGGCTCACCTTCGCATTCTTAAGCTCCAGAACCGTGCAGCCGTGGTTAGTCGCGGACTTTCCCGTCGCCGGGATATTGGCCAGCGGACCGCGATGTGTTCCTCTGGAGCGCCAGCGGGTCACGACATGGCTGTCGCCCGCGGCAAGGATCTGTTCGATATCGAGGTGGAGATCGGGGAAGGCCGTGAGATACAACTTGAGAAACTGCCGAGCGCCCTCGTGGCCAGTGAACGGGCCTGGAAAGGCGTCGGATTCCCACGTGACCTTCGTGTCGAGGCGCTTGATGAATGCATCAAGATCATGCGCATTCCAAGCGGCGAAGACTTCCCGGACGATGTGCAGGTGATCCTGTCCAGGCATAATGTCCTCCTCCTGACATTGGGCCTATCCTAGCTCTCGCACCTCCGCCTCTGCTTCCGCAGTACGACCACAGATGGCTTCCGAGAGCTTACCCCCGCGAAGCCAAACTTCAGTCAGCCGCACACGGAGAGGGAGTTGAGCACTCGCATGTCAATCGACTCCAGTGCGGCTGAGGCCCTCTTCGAGAAGAGAGAAAGTTCTCCATGGGCCAGGAACGGAAAGAGAAGAATGGAATCTCGACCGCGCATGAGTCCGAATCCTTGCGTGAGAACGTCACACGCTCGATCGAAGTCCCCTTTCAACACGCACAACCCGCCAGGCCTAGGCACGCGAGGGTAGAGCAACGATCGTGAGGGTGGCGGAGCGCGAGTTCATGCGAGCCTCCCAGGACAGGCTACACATCGACCGTTACCGCTGGGTTCGGGCCGGTGATCGGTCACGACGCGATCCGTCGGCGCGTGACGTTGACGTCAGCGGATTCGTCTCTTGCTGGAGAGTCAGCAGGGGACAACGCATCTTCGCCACCGGTCGCGTCGAGTGATGCAAGGCGGGCGTCAATGCGACGTTGGCGCAGCGCATTGATCGCAACCACCCCCGCAGCGATCAAGATACCGATGATGACGGGCACGATTAAGAGAATGACGTAGCGGCTCATGTCAACCTCCTAGCCTAGAACGTCAGCTTCGTCGTCTTTCCGCTACCTCAGCCTCTGAGCGGTATGTCCGCCTAAGCGAACGTAGCGCGACTTGACGACCGTTATCCGGCGCTCTCGCGATACCTCCACAACGGCGCGCCTCTACGGCCGCGCCGAACTAGCCGGAGCGCGCTTGGCGAGTAGGGGTGAACCGGCAACGAGGTCGTGAGTCGCTCGCTCAGACGCGGAAAGAGAGGGACCCGTACGAGGTCTGGGAGCCCGCCGTACGGCCGATGGGCAGTGATCTCCAAGGCCTCGCGTCGCTCGATCCTGGGCACGGACCGCACATCTTTAACAGTCGCCGAGTTGATGTCGACTTTCGACGGGCCTCGTTGGTCTCGCGCCATCTTGAGGCCTAGCAGCCAGAAAAGGGGCTGTCCGGCGTTCGAAGGACGCTCGGCCAGAAGGGCGGGTAACGCGAGGGGGGGATCGGGATGCCACTGGTGGCGAGGACGCGAACCCGAGCCAGCGAGGGCTTCATGGGAACCCCTAGCCTAAGGTTTAAGCCAGGCGCGGTGTGTCATGTATGCTCCCTCCGGCAGCGAATGTCCAGCGCGGCGCTGGACCGGCTCGTCGCCTCGAAGGGAAGACGGAAAGGCCTCACCTCACTGCCAGGCGCCGTGGCTGGACCACCGTTACGGCCCCTTCGAACGGCAGGGAGGGAAACACGTCTGACGACAAATCCCGTTGGGGCCACCACCCCGATTTCTCAGGCGGTTTCCCGTTTAGATTTTGATCCCGCCGTGTCGGGATCAGAATCACTTTTTAGCTCCCGGTCCGATCAAACGTGCTGACGACCTTCTCAAGATCTGCATGTGTCAGCCGGGTGTAGAGCGTGGTTGTTTGGATGTCGGCGTGTCGGAGGTGTTCCTGGACGGCACGCAGGTTCCCGCCTGACCGCCTCAGCAGCTCGACACCGCAGCCATGGCGAAACGCATGAGGATGAAGCTCCGGCATTCCGCCGCGACGACCGAGCGCCTTCACGATTTTCCAGATTCTCTGCGCAGTGATCCGGCGAATCTCTACTCGAGCGCCCCGTGTACGATACCGCACGAGGAAGATAGTCCTTGCCGCCCAGGAAGATGTCTCGCGCTGGCGCGAGACGCCCGCTGGCGAGGGGGTCGTGGTCGTGACGTCTCCCGCGGTCCCGGGCAGCTGCCGTCAGTGTTGCGTAGGATCGACGGCTGGCTGACAATTGCGGCCGACTTCGGCCACACCAACGCGGTGGCTTGACTCGCCGGTTGGCGGGTGTCATCAGGAGGGAAGCGGAAGATGCCGTACAGAATTTCTCGGCTGGGCACCGTCGAGATTCGCAGCCTCGACCTCGACCGTGACCTCGACTACTACTTGAACGTCTTGGGATTGCAGTTGACGGCTCGCGAAGGGAAGACCGCATACCTCAAGGGCTGGGACGAACGCCACGCGTACTCGGTCGTGCTCACCGAGGCCGACCGGGCGGGAATGGTTCGACTCGCCTTTCGAACGGTGGATCCCGAGGACCTCGACTACTACGAGAACCGCCTGCGGCAATTCAGTGTCAAGTACGACGTGATTCCTGAGGATCCGCCGAGGCCGCGCCCTTCGCTTTACCGTGCCGTCAGGCCACCTCGTCGAGCTCTACAACGAGATGGAATACACTGGCAACCTTCTGCCCACCGTCAACCCAGCGCCGTGGCCGGAGGGCCTTAAGGGAATCGCGCCACCGCGCCTGGATCACACGCTTGTGACTGCGCCCGAGCCCGCCAAGGCCATCCAGTTCTTTCAAGAGGTCCTGGAGTTCCGCGTGAGCGAGATGCTCGTCAACCCCGAGGGAGTGCCGGTGGCCGCATGGCTCTGGCAACGGCCAGCGCCGCATGACATCGCCATCGTGCCAGGCCGAGCGGGAGGGCTTCACCATGCTGCTTTCGTTGTAGATTCCGCCGAGGCTCTATTCCGAGCGGCAGATATCCTAACGATGCACAAGGCCCGGATCGACTATGGGCCAGGCCGGCATGGGATCACGCGAGGCACCACGATCTACTTCTTCGATCCGTCAGGCAACCGGCTCGAAGCCTTCGGCGGTTACACGGCCTATCAAATGGATCCGGATTGTCGGGCGATCAAGTGGACGACGGATCAGATTGGCCCCGCTGTCTTCTACTATTCACAGGAATTGAACGAGACGTTCTTGAGTGTCTACACATAGGTCGCGACCGCTACATAGGTCGCGACCGCTCACTAGATGAGTGGAGGCGGCCGCTTGCGCGACGTCGGATCGTACGCAATCACGTTGGGCCCAATCGGGGATACCGTCGTGTGTCGTCGCGACGAGACCGTCTTGAGCGCGATCTTGAGGTCGGGAGCGAAGGTTGTCTTCGGGTGCCGGGGAGGCGGCTGTGGCACGTGCAAAATGCGTTTGCTCTCGGGCAGGGTGGAGCATGGCCGTTGCTCGGCTGCCGTTCTCTTGGAGGAGGAGAAGGAGAACGGCTCGTTCCTCTCGTGTCAGGCTCGGGCCCTCAGCGATCTCACGGTCGAACTCACCGCAACGAACAAGTATCGGGGGCCGATGGCGGCGTGGCGGTGGCTGGGCGGCTCCGACTCCTGATTCCCTCTATAGGCGAGGACGACTGCCGCAAGCTGCGCTCTCGACTTCCACACGAATCGGGACATGACCACCAGACTTCACCCAGGAATTACCAGGAAGTCGCTCCCAACGACAGCCAAAGAGACCCAAAGCCGATGACGTGAGAAGCGGTCATTTATGAGGCGGTTGTATGTGGCTCGTTGGCCCCAGTCTCGATTTGAAAATGGCTCATAACCCAAAGGTCGCTGGTTCAAATCCAGCCCCCGCAACCATGGCCTGCGACGGGCCCGTGCCAAGCTGGTGGCCGGGCATGCGATCGGCGCAGGGTGCCCCAGTCCTCATGGGCTGGGCTGGCGGCGGCCGGCGCCAGTGTCTAGTTCCACCAGGCCTCCCGCGCAAGTCTGATCCGCATCGCGAGGGCTCGGGCCAATACCGTCTTTGCGGTCGGCCACGTCGTCTTATCGAACGTCGTCGACCGGATGGATCGGATCAGCAGGGCCACGCGAACCCACTGCAGCAGGAATGGGAGGCGCTAGACCGTTCGCCGAAAGACCAGCACGGTGCTGATCAGGCCTGGAACGTGGGTGACGGTGGAGCCCGTCTGTAATGCTTCGTGCTCCCGTTGAAACACGGTCACTAGTTCCCATCCCTCCCGCGCCTGTTGATTGATCGCGTCTTCTATTTGGGCCGTCCATTTCAGCTCTTCAGGATCAGGATTCACATCGATGACTTTATAGCGTGGGTCCATGGCTATAGTTTCCTCCTCGAGGTGTTGCTCTTCTGACCCGGATATGGGTTGACCAGCATGGCATAGTCAATGGTCCCCGGGGTTCGGCGGGGGACTC
>Ga0075428_100003364_pt1 | contig 17491 bp, 20 predicted proteins | sample RhiMetdeltSRZDD2_FD_75291 | JGI IMG/M metagenome (GOLD analysis project Ga0075428, IMG submission 75291) | Populus rhizosphere microbial communities from Tennessee, USA - Rhizosphere MetaG P. deltoides SRZDD2 | ecosystem: Host-associated > Plants > Roots > Rhizosphere > Soil | place: USA... | reverse complement strand
GCTGCGTGCCGCGCCGGCGGGGGAGGTGTGGAGCGCGCTTCCCTTCGGCGGGCCGGCGCTAGCCGGGTTCCTCGTTCGCGCCGACGAGGCTAGCCGGGTCCCTCGTTCGCGCCGACGAGGCTAGCCGGGTTCCTCGTTCGCGCCGACGAGGCTAGCCGCGTTCCTCGTTCGCGCCGACGAGGCTAGCCCCGTTCCTCGTTCGCGCCGACGATGCCCGCGCGGATCGCGTAGAGCGTGAGCTCGACGCGGTCTCGGACCCCGAGCTTCTGGAAGACGTTGTTCAGGTGGGTCTTGACCGTGACCTCGGAGATGAACAGCTGCCGCGCGACCTCGGCGTTGCGCATGCCGAGCGCGACGTGCCGCACGATCTCGCGCTCGCGCGAGGTGAGCCTGCGGTTCACCGGCGTGCGCAGCTGCGTCGTGAGCTGGGCCTGGAGCGCCGGGGGCATCCAGACGTGGCCCTCGGTGACCGCCGCGATCGCGGTCATCAGCGTCTCGATCGCGAAGCGCTTGAAGACCACCGCGCGCGCGCCGGCCCGGAGCGCGCCGAGGGCGTCCTCCGGGCGCTCGCTGGCGGTGACGACGACGACCGAGACGCGCGCCGCCAGGGCCTCGATCTCGGCGAGGGAGCTCCGGTCCATCTGGAGGTCGAGCAGGAGCACGTCGGGTGGCGTCTCCTCGAGCAGGCCGGGCAGGAGCCCGACGCGGTCCACCTCGCCGACGACGGTGATGCCCTCCTCCAGGGCGAGCATCGAGCGAAGCCCCTGCCGGAAGAGGGCGTGGTCGTCGGCGATCGCGATCCGCAGCGGCCGCGGGGTCTCGCTCATGCCTCGCCCAGCTCGACGAGCAGCTGCGCGCCGGAGGGCCTGCGCCGGCGCAGCTCGAGCAGGCCGGCGAGCTCCGAGACCCGCGACGCGATCGACCACGGCGCCGGCGCGTCGGCGGGGAAGCCCACGCCGTCGTCCTCGATCGAGATCAGCACCTTGCCGGCCTCCGCGCGGACCTGGATGCTGGCATGGCGTGCGTTGGCGTGGCGCCGCACGTTGCGCTCGCCCTCGAGCAGGATCTGGAGCACGTGGTCGACGAACTCCGCCGACCCGGCGAAGTCGACCGCGACCCGGACCTGGGGCTCCGCGACGGGGGGCGCGACGGCGGGGCCGACCTCGATGTCGACCAGCGAGCGGATGTACGCGCGCAGCTGGTCGTACTCGCGGTTCACGCTCGTCTGGAGGTCGGTGAGCTCGCGGAAGGCGTCCTCGGGGCGGCCGCGGCGCATCAGCTCCCGGGAGGACTCGAGGCGCAGGTTCACCCCGGCGAGCGCCTGCGCGTAGCCGTCGTGCAGCGAGCGCGCGATGCCGCGGCGCTGGGCGGCGGCGTCGAGCTCGCGGAGGCTGCGCTCGAGGTTCAGCCGCTGCTGGCCCAGGTACCCGACGAGGTAGCCGGTGATCGCGAGATAGGCCGGGCGCATGATGATGAAGTTCTCGTTGTCGGGCGCGGAGACCGCGATCAGGCTCAGGTAGAGGGCGGTGCTCACGGCGGTGACGACGAGCGTCGCGCGCAGGCCCGCGCGCAGGCCGACGGCGAGGACGGCGAAGGCGAAGAAGACGTAGAAGGGGCTGGTGGCGCCCTCGGTCACCAGCGCGATCAACGCCCCGAAGAGGACGTCGGCCCAGGGCGTGACCGCCGCCAGGAACGACGCGGGGACGCTGCCCCTCGCGAGCAGGGCGACGACCGCGAGGCTGTACGCGAGGTGCGTCACCATCACGCCGAGGGTGTAGCGGTCGATCGTGAACGGGCCGCCGGTCAGCGCCAGCCAGCGGTTGAGCGTCGGGAAGGTCGGGTCGACGTACACCGCGAGGATGGCGACGGCGGAGAGGAACACACGAGAGCGTGCGATGCTCGCCTCGAGATCCGGGGAGACCGGCACCGCGGTGTCGCGAGAGACTCTCCAGCGCATGGGATCAGCGTACCATGGCGCCGATTCCGGCGACTCCAACCAAGGATGGAGTCGAAACCCAACGCCCGCCCGATGGTGCGGCGCGCGCGATCGAGGCATTGATGCGGGCAGGGAATCGAGCCCGCCGCCGCGGCCGGGCACGGGAGGGAGTCATGGAGCCCGGGGCTCACCGCGCGCGCACCGTCCGCCTCCTCGAGGCGTTCCATCCCGGGGAAGCCGCCGTGGACCCGATCGCCGACGACGAGGGCCGGGTCGAGACCGGCCTGAGCGACGCCCTCGCGATGCTCGAGCTGATCGCCTTCCTCGAGGCCGAGTTCGGCAGCGGGCTCTAGGCCGCGCCGCGATCGATCGGCCCGCTCGACGCGGTCCGCGCGGCGCGCGACGCTCGCGCGGTGCCCGGAGCCCGCTTCCTCGCCTTCGACGCCGACCCCGTCACCACCGCCCGGCGGCTCCTCGGGCAGGAGCTGGTGCACGTGGTCGGCGGGCGGCGGCTCGCGGGGCGGATCGTCGAGGTCGAGGCCTACCTCGGGCCGGTCGACCGCGCGGCGCACACCTTCGGCGGGCGGCGCAGCGCGCGCAACGCGTCGATGTGGGCGGGCGGCGGGCGCGCGTACGTCTACTTCGTCTACGGGATGCACCACTGCCTGAACGTCGTCTGCGGGCCCGAGGGCTCCGGCACGGCCGTGCTGCTGCGCGCGCTCGAGCCGACCGAGGGAATCGAGACGATGTTCGCGCGCCGCCCCGCGGCGCGTCGGGCCGAGGAGCTCTGCGCGGGCCCGGGCCGGCTCGCACAGGCGCTCGGGATCGATCTCGCCCGCGACGGCTGCGACCTGCGCCGCAGCGCGGAGCTCTGGATCGAGGAGCGCCGCCGCCGTCCGCTGCCGGACGCCCGCGTCGCGGCGACGCCGCGCATCGGCGTCGCGTACGCGGGCCGCTGGGCGCGCCGAAGGCTGCGCTTCCTGATCCGCGGCGATCCCTGCGTCTCGCAGAAATCGGGTACGCAGCGGCGCCGGGCGGTGTAAGCTCGGGTCGGGGTGAGCTCCTTCAGCCTGGCAGAGGTCGCGCGGATCTGCCGCGTGCCGGCGTCGCGCCTGCGGCGCTGGCAGCGCATGGCGCTGCTGCGCGCGGAGCCGGCGCGCGCGGCGGTCGCCGGCGCGTTCGAGTTCCGAGATCTCGTCTCGGTGCGACGCCTGCGCGGGCTCCTCGAGCGCGGCGTGCCGATGCAGCAGATCCGCCGCGGCGTCGAGGCGTTGCGGGCCCGCAACCCCGGGCTGGCGCGGCCCGTCGAGGCGCTCGACGTCTGGAGCGTCGGCGCGCCGCGCGTCGTGCTGCGCGAGCAGGGCGTGCTCGCGGAGCCCGACGGGCAGCTCGTGCTCGATTTCGCCCAGCTCGCGGGCGCTGCGCGCGTCGAGGCGCTGTGCGTGCGTCGGGGAGATGCGGCAGGGGACGACGCGGGCGCGGCGGAGGGTCGCGGCGAGGACGAGGCGCACGACCCCGCGGAGCGCTGGTTCGAGGTCGGCTGCCGCCTCGACTCCGACCGCGCCACCTACGCCGAGGCGATCGACGCCTACCTGCGCGCGCTCGCTGCCGATCCGGCGCATGCGGACTCGCACTGCAACCTCGGCTCGATCTACTACAACCAGGGCCGCCGCGCTCCGGCGCGCGCCTGCTTCGAGCGCGCTCTCGCGACCGAGCCGGGCCACGTCGAGGCGAATCTCAACCTTGCGACGATGCTCGAAGAGGAGGAGCGCAACGAGCTGGCGCTGCGCCACTACCAGCGCGCGCTCGAGACGGATCCGCTGTACGCGGACGCCCACGTGAGCACGGCGCTGGTGTGCGAGAAGCTCGGCCTGCGCCGCCGCGCCCGGGACCACTGGCGGCGCTACCTGCAGATCGACCCCGGGGGATCCTGGGCCGACGTGGCCCGGCGTCACCTCGGATCCTGAACGCGGAAGTTCCTGCGGTCGATCACGTCGTCGTCGATCAGCGCCTCGACGCGCCAGAGTCCCCGGTCCGCGACGCCGCGATCGATCTCGAGGACGCTCCCGACGTAGGGCCGCGTGAGTCGCTCGACCGGTGCCGTGCGCACGACCGTCCCCGCCGGATCGATCCAGCGCACCGAGATGCGGGCGACCAGGGGCTCGAAGCGCGGCGAGAGCCGGCCCCACCACCCGACGCGCCCGCCGCTCGCGGGGAGCGCATCGCGCGAGACGCCGAGCTCGGGGGCGCCGCTCGCGTCGACGCCGGAGACGCCGGTCGCGCTCAGCACCCCGTAGGCCTGCTTCGCGAGCTCCCACTCCGCGCGCTGGCGCAGCGGGCTCGCCGCCCCCGAGCGGTCGCGCGCCTGCTCGAACGCGTAGACCGCCTGCCCGCGGTCGCCGAGCGCCGCCCAGGCCTCGCCGAGGCGGAAGAAGACGAGCGCGCGCGTCGCGTCGAGCGCGAGCGTGCGCTGGTACGCGAGGATCGCCTCGCGGTGGCGGCCCGACGCGTCGAGGAGCTCGCCCTGGCGGAAGGGGATCCGAGGGTCGCCGGGGTCGATCGCCGCGGCCGCGTCGAGCGCCGCGAGCGCCTCGTCGACGCGCCCGGCAGCGGCGAGCGCCTCGGCCTCCTCGAGCCGCGCGCGGGTGCGCGCGGGGTCCCCCGGGGCCGCCGCGCCCGCGAGGCTCGCGCGCTGGCGATCGACGAGCACGGCGAGCCGCGCCTGCATCGCCTCGAAGGCGGCGCGATCGGGACCCGCCTCGGCCGCCGGCGCCGGCGCGGGCTCGGCCTTCGCCACCGCGATCTCGACCGCGTCGATGCGCGACTCGACCTCGGGGTGGCTGAAGAGGTACGGCGGGATCTCCTGCGCGGGGAGCCGCCGCTGCTCCTCGAGCACGCGCTCGAAGAAGTGCGTGATCGCGGCGGGGTCGTAGCCGGAGCGCTGCGCCAGCACGACGGCGCTCTGGTCGGCCTCGGCCTCGAACTCGCGGCTCCAACGCAGCTGCATCGCGACGTTCGCCGCCTGCGCCGCGACGAGGATCCCGGGCTCGCCGGTCGCGACGGCCGCCGCCATCCCGGCGAGGTTCGCGAGCAGCTCGGGCATCTTGCCGTGCTCCTGCATGCGCGCGAAGTGGCGCCCCTTCACGTGGCCGATCTCGTGCCCGATCACGCCGGCGAGCTCGTCGGGGCTCCCGGCGGCGAGCAGCGTCCCGCTGTGCAGGTAGACGTAGCCGCCGGGCACCGCGAAGGCGTTCAGCGACGAGTCGCGCACGACGCGGAAGCGGTAGGGGAAGGGCTGCGGGCCGAGGCTCGCGGCGAGCTGCTGGCCGAGGTCGTTCACGTAGCCGAGCACGACCGGATCGTCGATCAGGATCACGTGCTTGCGGATCTCGGCGTCGAACTGCGCGCCGAGCTCGCGCTCGTCCTCGACCTCGGGCGGTCCGAGCGAGCGCAGCGGGTTGAAGCTGCGGCCGTCGTCCTGGAGGCAGCCCCAGGCGGAGAGCCCGGCCGCGGCGAGCAGCGCGGCGCGCCCGAGGCCGCGCGCGCGGCGGCTCACTCCGGCGGCTGCCAGCGCAGCACGGGCTGGCGCGCGGCCCGCGTCTCGTCGAGCCGCGAGCGCCGCGTGTGGTGCGGGGCCGAGCGCACCAGCTCCGGGTCCTCGCGCGCCTCCGCGGCGATCGCGAGCAGCGCCTCGGCGAAGCGGTCGAGGCCCTCGAGGCTCTCGCTCTCGGTCGGCTCGATCATCAGGGCGCCGGGGACGATCAGCGGGAAGTAGACCGTCGGCGGGTGGTAGCCGTAGTCGATCAGGCGCTTTGCGACGTCGAGCGTGGTCACGCCGGTGTCGGCGAGGCGGCGGTCGGAGAGCACGCACTCGTGCATCACGATCCGGTCGTAGGGCACGTGCCAGGCGCCGCGCAGGCGCGCGAGCAGGTAGTTCGCGTTCAGCACCGCCATCTCGGCGCAGCGGCGCAGTCCGTCCGGCCCGAGCGAGCGCAGGTAGGCGAAGGCGCGCACCAGCATGCCGACGTTGCCGAAGTTCGCGTGCAGGCGCCCGATCGAGCGCGGGAGCTCGCGCTCGAGCCGGAAGCCGCCGCCCAAGCTACGCCGCACGACCGGGGTCGGCAGGAAGGGCGCGAGCGCGTCCTTCACGCCCACGGGCCCCGAGCCCGGTCCGCCGCCGCCGTGGGGCGTCGAGAAGGTCTTGTGCAGGTTCAGGTGCATCACGTCGATGCCGAGATCGCCCGGGCGCGCGATCCCGAGCAGCGCGTTGAGGTTCGCGCCGTCGCCGTAGACGAGGCCCCCGCGCGCGTGGACGACCTCGCAGATCGCTGCGATCTCCTCCTCGAAGAGCCCGAGCGTGCTCGGGTTCGTGATCATGAGCGCGGCGACGTCGTCCGCCATCGCCGCCGCCACGGCCTCGGCATGGAGCAGGCCGTCGCCACCCGAGGGAACCGGGACGATCTCGTAGCCGTTCAGCGCGGCGCTCGCGGGATTGGTGCCGTGCGCCGAGTCCGGCACGAGCACGCGGGTGCGCCGCTCGCGCCGCTCCTCGTGGTAGGCGCGGATCATCATCACGCCGGCGAGCTCGCCCTGCGCCCCGGCGGCGGGCTGCAGCGTCACGCGATCCATCCCGATCACCTCGGCGAGGTGGCGCTCGAGCTCGAAGCAGAGCTCGAGGAAGCCCTGCGCGAGCGCCTCGGGCTGCAGCGGGTGGGCCTGGGCGAAGCCGGGCAGGCGCGCGACGCGCTCGTTCAGCTTCGGGTTGTACTTCATCGTGCACGAGCCGAGGGGATAGAGGCCGAGGTCGACGGCGGCGTTCCAGGTCGAGAGCCGCGTGAAGTGGCGCACGACGTCGATCTCGGAGAGCTCCGGGAGGCCCGGGATGCCCTCGCGCAGCGCCGCCGCGCCGAGACAGGCGGCCGGGTCGACGGCGGGGACGTCGAGGGCGGGCAGCGAGTAGCCGCTGCGCCCGGGGCGCGAGCGCTCGAAGACGAGCGGCTCCTCGTATCCGATGGCGGCCGTCGCGTTGCCGACCCGATCGCGGCGCGAGGTCGCGCTCACGCGGCCCTCCCGGCGAGCGCGGCGACGAGCCCGTCGATCGCCTCGCGGCGCGCGAGCTCGGTGGTGCAGACGAGCACCGCCGGCCCGAGCTCCGGCGCGAAGCGCTCGAGGTCGAGGCCGCCGACGATGCCGCGCTCGCGCGCCCGCTCGAGCGCGGCGGCCCCGGAGTCCGGGACGCGGACCGCGAACTCGTTGAAGGTCGGCGCGGCGAGCGGGAGCGAGAGCCCCGGCGTCGCGCGCACTCGCGCCTTGGCGTACTCGGCGCGGGCGAGGTTCTGCTCGGCGAGCCGGCGCAGCCCGACGGGCCCGAGCAGCGAGAGGTAGACCGTCGCCATCAGCAGGCAGAGGCCCTGGTTGGTGCAGATGTTGGAGGTCGCGCGCTCTCGGCGAATGTGCTGCTCGCGCGTCGAGAGCGTCAGCACGAAGCCGCGGCGCCCTTCGGTGTCGACGGTCTCGCCGACCAGGCGCCCCGGGAGCTGGCGCACGAAGCGCTGGCGCGTGGCGAGGAAGCCGAGGTGCGGCCCGCCGAGGCCCATCGGGACGCCGAAGCTCTGCGCCTCGCCGCAGGCGATGTCGGCGCCCTGGTCGCCGGGGGCGCGCAGCAGCGCCAGCGAGAGCGCCTCGTTCACCACCACGACGAGGCGCGCGTCGTGCGCGTGGGCCGCCTCGGCCGCGGCGGGAAGGTCCTCGATGCAGCCGAGGAAGGCGGGCTGCTGCACGAGCACGCAGGCCGTCGCGGCGTCGATCTGGGCCGCGAGCGGCGCGGTGCGGCCGTCCGGGCCGAGCGGGGCGACGACGACCTCGGCGCCGAGCCCCGCGAGGTAGGTGCGCACGACCTCGCGGTAGTGCGGGTGCAGGCCCGCCGAGACCACGACGCGCGAGCGACGGGTCGTGCGCATCGCCATCAGCGCGGCCTCGGCGGCGGCCGAGGCGCCGTCGTAGAGCGAGGCGTTCGCGACCTCGAGGCCGGTGAGCCCCGTGATCATCGTCTGCCACTCGAAGATCGCCTGCAGCGTGCCCTGCGAGATCTCGGGCTGGTAGGGGGTGTAGGAGGTCGTGAACTCCGCGCGCGAGACCAGCGCGTCGACGGCGGCGGGCGTGAAGTGGGCGTAGGTGCCGGCGCCGAGGAACCACTCGTGGGTGCCGGTGTGCGCATTGCGCGCCGCGAGCGCCGAGAGCTCCGCGAAGAGCTCCTGCTCGGACAGCGCCGGCGGCACCTCGAGGGGCCGGCGCAGGCGCAGCTTCGCCGGCACCGGCGCGAAGAGGGCCTCGACGGAGTCGACGCCGATCGCGTCGAGCATCCGCGCGACGTCCTCCTCGGTGTGGGGGATGTAGCGCACGCGACCTACTCGCCGCGGTCCTCGACGTGCTTCGCGTACGCCGCGGCGTCGAGCAGGTCGTCGACCTCCGCCGGGTCCTCGACGGCGAGCGCGATCATCCAGCCGTCGCCGTAGCAGTCCTCGTTGATCGTCTCCGGGCGTCGCGCGAGCTCGGCGTTGATCTCGACTACCTCGCCGCTCACCGGGGAGTAGAGGTCCGAGACCGCCTTCACCGACTCGATCACGCCGAAGACGTCGCCCTGGTGGAGCGTCGTGCCGATCGCGGGGAGCTCGACGTAGACGATGTCGCCGAGCTGCTTCTGCGCGTAGTCGGTGACGCCGATGACGACGCGCGTGCCCGCGGCGCGCGCCCACTCGTCCTCGCGCGAGTAGCTGAGATCCTCGGGGATGTCGTACTCGGCCAAGGCCCCCCCTCCTCGTACTCGACCCGACGCAGGGGCAGGCTAGCGTCCCGCGCGCGCGGGAGCGGCCCCCACGAAGGGAGTTTCTACCACGCGGGCGCGGACGCCGCGCCCCCGGATCACGACCTCGAGCGCCGTCCCGGGCGCCGCGAGCGCCGGGGGGGCCCAGGCGAGCGCGATCGAGCGCCCCAGGGTCGGCGAGGGCCCGCCCGAGGTGACGGTCCCGACGACGCTCCCCGCGTTCGCCACCGGGTAGCCGGCGCGCGCCACCCCGCGCTCCTCGAGCACCAGGCCGACGAGCCGCCGCGGCAGGCCGGTCTCGCGCTGGCGCGCGATCGCCTCCGCGCCGAGGAATCCGCCCCGCTCGAGCTCGACGAAACGGTCGAGGCCGGCCTCGAGCGGCGTCGTCGCGTCGTCGAGCTCGTGGCCGTAGAGGGGGAGGGCGGCCTCGAGGCGCAGCGTGTCGCGCGCGCCGAGCCCGGCGGGGACGAGGCCGGAGGAGCGGCCCGCGGCGAGGAGCGCGTCGAAGACGCGCACGAGGTCGCCCATGCCGACGTAGAGCTCGAAGCCGTCGGAGCCCGTGTACCCGGTGCGCGAGACGATCGCCGTGCAGCCCGCGAGCACCACGCGGTCGAAGCCATAGCGCGCGAGCCGGTCGGCTCGGGGCTCGCAGAGCGGGCGCAGGATCTCGGCGCTCGCGGGCCCCTGGAGCGCGAGCAGCCCGGTCTCCTCGCTCCGGTTGCGGACGGCCGCGTCGGGCCCGGCGTGGCGCACGATCCAGCGGTAGTCCTTCTCGACGTTGGCCGCGTTGACGCACAGGAAGAACGCATCCGCCGAGAGCCGGTACGCCGTGACGTCGTCGACGACGCCGCCGGCCTCGTTGCAGAGCAGGGCGTAGCGCACCCGACCGGCGCGCATCGCGCCGAGCCCGCGCGTGAGCAGCCGGTCGCCGGCCGCCGCGGCGCCGGGGCCGGTGAGCGCGATCTGGCCCATGTGCGAGACGTCGAAGAGCCCCGCGGCCTCGCGCACGGCGCGGTGCTCCTCGAGGATCGAGGTGTAGTGCACCGGCATCTCGAAGCCCGCGAACTCGACCATCCGGGCGTCGAGGCGGCGGTGGCTGTCGTAGAGCGGGGTGCGGCGGAGCCCCGTCACGCCCCGCGCGCCTCGTAGGCGGCGAGCGTGTTGCGCAGCAGCATCGTGATCGTCATCGGGCCGACGCCGCGCCGGTGCGGCGTCACGAGGCGCGCGCGGCCGAGCACGCCCTCGGTGTCGACGTCGCCGACGAGCTCGCCGTCGACCTCGCTCACGCCGACGTCGATCACCGCGGCTCCGGGCTTCACCCACTCGCCCTTCACGAGGCGCGGGACCCCGACCGCGGCGACGAGGACGTCGGCCATGCGGCAGAGCGCGGGGAGGTCGCGGGTGCGCGAGTGGCAGAGCGTGACCGTCGCGTTCGCCTGCTGGAGCAGCAGCCCGACCGGCTTCCCGACGATCGCGCTGCGGCCGATCACGACCGCGTGGGCGCCCTCGAGCGGCACGCCCTGGCGCGCGAGGATCTCGAGGATGCCGAGCGGCGTGCAGGGGCGCAGGCCCGGCTCGCCGAGCAGCAGGCGCCCCGCGGAGAGCGGGTGGAGCCCGTCGACGTCCTTCGCGGGGAGCACCGCCTCGGCGACGGCGTTCGCGCGCACGTCCTTCGGGAGCGGCAGCTGCACGAGGATGCCGTCGACCTGCGCGTCGCGGTTCAGCTCCTCGACGACGGCGATCACGCCGCGCTCGCCGGCGCTCGCGGGGAGCTTGCGCTCGAGCGAGTCCATGCCGACGCGCTCGCAGGCGCGCCGCTTGCCCTTGATGTAGGAGGCGCTCGCGGGATCGTCGCCGACGAGCACGACGGCGAGGCACGGTGCGCGGCGGCCCGCCGCGCGGTGCGCGGCGACGGCGCGGGCGAGCTCGTCGCGGATCTCGTTGGCGAGCGCAAGGCCGTCGACGACGACGGTCTCGATGCGTGCGGTCGTCATTCGGCGGCGCGCCTCCGGACGGGGGGCGCGAATATAACGGAGCTCGCCCGTACTCGTCCCGAAGGTCGGCCGCCACCTCGAGCGACCGGGACCGTCAGCCGTCCCGCTCGTAGCCGCGCGCAGTGCAAGCGAAGGCGCGCAGCGAGCCGCAGGCGAGCGGAGTCAAATCAGATCAAGCCGCGGACTTCGACTCGGGCTTCTTGGGCTTGCCCTTCTTGCCGCCGGAGCCTCCGGGGCCTTCGCCGCCCTTCGAGGGGCTCTTGTCGGGCGGGCTCGACGCGGTCGAGTCCTTGGCGTCGCCGCCGGTCTCCTTCGAGCCGCCCTTGTCCGCGTCGGACTTGTCCGCGTCGGACTTCGAGCTGGACTTCGAGGAGTAGAGGTCCGAGTACCAGCCGCCGCCCTTCAGCACGAACGACGTCTGGGAGATCAGGCGGCGCAGCTTGCGCGAGCGGCACTTCGGGCACGCGGCGAGCGGCGGATCGGTGATGCGCCGCTCGACCTCGAACTCGCGGTCGCACTTGTCGCAGCGGTACTCGTAGATCGGCATCGGCTCTCTCTGGTGGCCCGGCGCGGCGGCACGGGCTCTCTCGCCCCAGACGGGAGAAAAGGGTAGCGCCCCTCCGGGGCACCGGAAACCTCGGCACCGCGCGCGCGGCGGTCAAGCCTTGCGCAGGCGCGCGGCCTCCACCGGGACCCGGTCGAGCGGGCGCGGCGCGCCGGGCGCGTCCTCGGGCGGCTCGCTCGCGAGCGTCTCGAGCAGCTCGAGGTGGGTCTGGATTGCGGCGCGCACCGTGGCGGCGAGGCGCACCTTCACGAGCTTCATCTCGCGGATGTCGTCGCTGAGCTTGGCGGCGCGGCGGTGGGCGGCCTCGAGCACCTTCTCGCCGCGGATCTCGGCCTCGCCGACGAGCACCTCGGCCTCCTTCACCGCCGTCCGCTTGAGGTCCTCGCTGAGCTTCTGGGCGGTGGCGAAGGTGTCCTGCACGATCCGCTCGTTCGCCGAGAGGTCCTGCACGCGCTGCTCGAGCTCGCGGATGCGCGAGGCCTGCTGCTCGGCCTTGCGCAGGGCCGCCTCGAAGTCCTCGGCCGCGACCTGGAGGAAGCCGTCGACCTCCTCGCGGTCGTAGCCGCCCATGCGCCGCCGGAACTGGTGGTTGCGAAGATCGAGCGGCGAGATGCGCATGCTTCCCCCTGGAGCCGCCGCGCGGGAGGCGCGGGCGGGCTCCACGCTGCGGCAGGAGATCGGCGGAACCGGGCGGATTCTTTAGGAGTCTCGCGGGGCCTTCGCCGGCGGCGCCGCGGCGCGTGCCGCCGCGCCGAGCTCGCCGGCGCGCCGCGTCGCCGCCGCGACCGCCTCGGCCACCGCCCCGGCGAATCCCTGGGCCTCGAGCCGGGCGAGGCCGGCGAGCGTCGTCCCGCCGGGCGAGCTCACCTGGCGCCGCAGCTCGGCGGGGCTGCGCTCGCTCTCGAGCGCGAGCCGCGCGGCTCCCGCGGCGGTGTGCTTCGCGAGCGCCTCGGCCGTGCCGCGCGGCAGGCCGACCGCGACGCCCGCCTCGACGAGCGCCTCGACGAAGGCGAAGAGGTAGGCGGGACCACTGCCCGAGAGGCCGGTCACCGCGTCGAGCAGGGCCTCGTCGGGCGCCTCCCAGGCGAAGCCGACGCTCTCGAAGAGCGCGAGCGCGGCGCGGCGGTCCTCGGCGCTCGCGCCGGCGTTGCCGGCGAAACCCGTCGCGCCGGCGCGCACGAGCGCGGGCGTGTTCGGCATCGCGCGGACGATGCGCGCCCCGCGCGGCAGCGGTGCCGCGAGGACGTCGAGCGGCACGCCCGCGGCGATCGAGATCCAGAGCACGCGCGCGGCGTCGGCGGGCGCCGCGGCGGCGAGCTCGGCGAGCACCGCGGGCACGACCGCGGGCTTCACCGCGAGCACGACGAGGTCGCTCGCGCGCAGCACCGCGGCGTTCTCGCCGCCCGCCTCGACGCCGAGCCGCTCGACGAAGGCGCGCCGCCGCACGGGATCCGGGTCGGCGGCGCGGAGGCGCTCCGCTGCGACGCCGGAGGCGAGCAGGCCGCCGGCGAGCGCCTCGGCCATCGCCCCGGCGCCGACGAACCCGATCCTGCGCTCGGCCAGCATGCGCGCCCCCGATCTGCCGCGGGCGATACTAGGCGCGCTCGCCGAAGAGCGCCGTCCCCACCCGCACGATCGTCGCGCCCTCCTCGATCGCCACCTCGAAGTCGGCCGACATGCCCATCGAGAGCTCGCGCAGGCGCGGCCCGCGCGGCGGCGCGGGCGCCCGCAGCAGGAGCTCGCGCAATCGCGCGAAGGCGGGTCGTGACGCCTCGGGATCGTGCGCCGCCGCCGGCAGCGCCATCAGGCCCTGCGGCTCCAGGGCGGCCCAGCCGGCGCTCGCCTCGATCAGCGCCGAAAGCGCCTCGGGCGCGATCCCGCCCTTGCTCGGCTCGCCGGAGAGGTCGACCTGGAAGAGCACCGCGAGGCGCCGCCCGGCGGCCGCGGCGCGCCGATCGAGCTCGGCGCCGAGCTCGGGCGAGTCGACGGTCTCGACCACGTCGAAGAGCTCGGCGACGCGCCGCGCCTTGTTGCGCTGCAGCCGGCCGACGAAGTGCCAGCGCGGGGCCGCGCGGCCGAGCGCCGCGAGCCGCGCCGCCACCTCGGGGAGCTTCGCCGCGGCCTCCTGCGCGTAGTTCTCGCCGACGGCCTCGAGGCCCGCGCAGACCGCCTCCGCGACGGCGGCGGCGGGCTGGCGCTTGGCGACACCGACGAGCGTCACCTCCTCGGGCCGCCGGCCGGCGCGCGCGGCGGCGCGCGCGACGCGCTCGCGCACGGCGGCGAGCCGCTCGGAGGCCCTGCCGCTCAGGGCGCGGCCAGGGCGCCGGCGGCGCGCAGCAGCGCGAGCGATTCGTCGAGCGGGAGGCCGATCACGTTGGTCTCGCTGCCCGCGATGCGGGCGATGAAGCGCCGGCCGTCGCCCTGCGCCGCGTAGGCGCCTGCCTTGTCCATCGGCTCGCCGCCTGCGACGTAGGCCGCGAGCTCGCTCGCATCGGCGGCGCGCAGCGTGACCTCGCTCTCGACCAGCGCCCCACGCGCGGCGAGCCCCGCGCTCTCGACGACCGCGACCGCGGTGAGCACGCGGTGGCTCCGGCCGACGAGCCGGCGCAGGTGCGCGAGGGCCTCGGCCGCGTCGCGCGGCTTGCCGAGCACGTCGCCGCCGAGCGCGACGATGGTGTCCGCGGCGAGCACGATGCGCGGCGGCTCGGGGCCGATGCGGCGCGCGACCGCGAGCGCCTTCTCGAGCGCGACGCGGGTGGCGAAGGCCTCCGGCGTCTCGCCGGGCGCGCGCTCCTCGGGCACGTCGGGAACGTTCACCTCGAAGCGCACCCCGGCGCGCGCGAGCAGCTCGCGCCGCCGCGGCGATCCGCTCGCGAGCACCAGCGGGAGGGTTGCGGCTCCGGACATCGGCAGCGGAGTACCGAGCCCGCGTCGCAGCGTCAAGGCGCGGCCGATCGCGCGGCCTGGCGGCGGGGAATCGGTTAGCCTCGCCGCGATGCGGCGGCAGGGGGCGGGGGTGCTCGCGCTGGTCGGTGTGCTCGGCGCGGGCTGCGCCGGGCCCCTCGTCCCGGAGGCCGGCGGCTGGCGCCACGCGAAGCAGGGCTGGACGATCGCGCGGCCCGACGGGCCCGGCGCGGCGTGGGAGCGCGTCGAGGTCGAGGGCGCGCTGCTCGCGTTCCAGCGCCCCGAGCGCGAGTGGATCGCGATGCAGTCGAGCTGCGGCCCGGCCGCCTCGGCCGACGTGATGGCGCGCCACCTGCTGATCGGGATCCGCGACCGCGAGCTCGTCGCGTCGAACCCGATCGAGGTCGACGGCCGCAGCGGCTGGCAGCAGATCTTCGAGGTCCGGCGCGGCGAGGGCGGCGTGCGCGTCGAGACCGTGACGCTCGTCGCCGGCCGCTGCACGCTCGACTGGATCCTCGCCGCGCCGGCCGCGGAGGCTCCCGGCGAGGCGGCCTTCGAGGCCTGGTGGCAGAGCTTCCGGCTCGACCCGTCGCGCTGGCGGGAGCCGTCCGGGTGAGCGCGGACGCCCCGATCCGGCGCGCGGAGGACGCGGTCGCGCGGCTCGGCGATCGCGCGCTCGACGCCGTCGAGCGCTGCGGCGACTTCGCGCGCCTCGCGGCGGCGACGGCCGGCGCGGCGCTGCGCGGCCGCTTCCCGTGGCGGGAGGTGCTGCGGCAGGTCGAGGCGATCGGCGCGCGCTCGACGACGATCGTGCTGCTGACTGCGCTCTTCACCGGCATGGTGCTCGCGCTCCAGACCGGCTACGCGCTCGAGCGCTTCGGCGCGAAGCTCTACGTCGGGAGCGTGGTCGGGCTCTCGCTCGCGCGCGAGCTCGGCCCGGTGCTGACGGCGCTGATGGTCGGGGGCCGCGTCGGCGCCGGCATCGCCGCCGAGCTCGGCTCGATGCAGGTGACCGAGCAGGTCGACGCGATCCGCTCGCTCGGGGCCGACCCGGTGCAGAAGCTCGTGCTGCCGCGGGTCGTCGCCGCGATCGTCTCGCTGCCGCTGCTCACCGCCGTCGCCGACGTGCTCGGCGTGCTCGGCGGCCTGCTGATCGCCGCGACGCAGTTCCAGATCCCCGGGAACTTCTACCTCCAGACGATCTACCGCACCGCGACCGTCACCGACCTGCTCTCCGGGATCTCGAAGACCTTCGTCTTCGGCGGGATCATCGCGATGGTCGCCTGCTTCGTCGGCCTGCGCGCGACCGGGGGCACCGTCGGCGTGGGCCGTGCGACGACGCGCGCGGTGGTGGCGGCCTCGATCGGGGTGCTGATCGCGGACTTCTTCCTCACCCAGCTCCTGCTCGCGCTGTGAGCGAGGCGGCGGCTGCGATCGAGCTGCGCGACGTGCACAAGGCCTTCCGCGGCAAGCCGGTGCTGCGCGGCGTCTCGCTGCGCATCCCGGAGGGCTGTACCTTCACCATCCTCGGCGGCTCGGGCAGCGGAAAGTCGGTGTGCCTGAAGCACATGACGGGGCTCTTGAAGCCCGACGCCGGGCGCGTCCTCGCGCTCGGGCAGGAGATCACCCGCCTCGCCGAGCGCGAGCTCGTCGCCGTGCGCCGCGAGGTGTCGATGATCTTCCAGAGCGCGGCGCTCTTCGACTCGCTCTCGGTGTACGAGAACATCGCCTACGGGCTGCGCGAGCACCGCGCGTGGTCCGAGGCGCAGATCGCCGCGCGGGTTGCGGCCTGCCTCGAGGCGGTCGGGCTGCCCGGCGCCGAGCGCCTGATGCCGGCCGAGCTCTCGGGCGGCATGCGCAAGCGCGTCGGGGTCGCGCGCGGGATCGCGCTCGAGCCGCGCGTGATCCTCTACGACGAGCCGACCACCGGCCTCGATCCGGCGAACCAGCGCCGGATCGGCGAGCTGATCCGCTCGCTCCAGGCGCGGCTGCGCATCACCTCGGTGGTGGTCACCCACGAGCTCGAGCTCTGCTTCTCGATCTCCGACCGGGTGGCCTTCCTGCGCGGCGGTAGGATCGAGGCGGAGGGGACGGCCGCGGAGATGCGCGCCTCCGCCGACCCGCACGTGCAGGCCTTCCTCGCCGGCCTGCAGGAGGGTGCCGAGTCCGCGCGCGAGGCAGGGGGGTTGCATGGAGCGTGACCGCAGGCTCAGTCTCGTGGTGGGGGGCTTCGTGCTCGCCTCGCTCGGCCTCCTCGCCGTGGCGGTGCTCTCGCTCTCCTCGCAGCGTGGGATCTTCACGCCGCGCTACCGGCTCGTCGCCTACTACGACAAGGTCGGCGGGCTCGTCCCGGGCGCCGAGGTGCGCCTCGCCGGGACGCGCGTGGGACGCGTCGAGAGCGTGACCCTTGCGACGCGCCAGGACGGGCGGCCCGCGGTGCAGGTCGCGCTCCAGCTCGACCGCGCCGTCGCCGAGCGCGTCCGCGGCGACTCCGAGGCGATGATCGCGACCGCGGGACTGCTCGGCGACCAGATCGTCGAGATCTCGATGGGGACCTCCGGCGCCGAGCCGCTCGCGGACGGCGCCGAGATCCGCACGCTCTCGCCCTTCGACCTCGGCGTGATGATCGCGCGCGGCTCGGAGGCGCTCGACTCGATCCGCAGTCTCGCGGGCAACCTCGACGCGGTCGTCGGCGACTTCCGGCACAACCTGGGAGACCGCCGGCTCTCAAAGACCTTCGGCGCGCTCGCCGAGATCGTGGAGGAGGTGCGCCACGGCCGCGGGACGCTGCACAGCCTGATCTACGAGCCCTACCAGGGCAGCGCGGTGCAGAACCTCGAGGCCTCGCTCACCTCGCTGGCCTCGATCCTCGCCGAGATCGAGAGCGGCGACGGCGTGCTGCACTCGCTGATCTACGACGCGCCGAGCGAGCAGGACGTGGTGATGCAGATGCTCGAGGCGGGCGCCAAGCTCAACACGATCCTCGGGCGCATCGAGCGCGGCGACGGCACGCTCGGGCTGCTGCTGAACGACCCCACCCTCTACGAGGAGCTGAAGACGCTCGTCGGCGGGGCGAACCGCAGCACGCTGGTGCGGAGCGTCGTGAACCTGGTGACGCCGAAGCAGGAGTAGCGGACCGCGCCCCGGGGCCGCGGCGCGAGGCTCAGCGCTCCTCGCGCGCCCCGCGCTCGCGCCTCCTCGCGGACCGCCACCCGGGGCCGCGGCGCAAGGCTCAGCGCTCCTCGCGCGCCCCGCGCTCGCGCCTCCTC
>Ga0075428_100003363_pt1 | contig 17494 bp, 14 predicted proteins | sample RhiMetdeltSRZDD2_FD_75291 | JGI IMG/M metagenome (GOLD analysis project Ga0075428, IMG submission 75291) | Populus rhizosphere microbial communities from Tennessee, USA - Rhizosphere MetaG P. deltoides SRZDD2 | ecosystem: Host-associated > Plants > Roots > Rhizosphere > Soil | place: USA... | reverse complement strand
CGCCGGAAGTGATCGACGTCGAGTAGCAGGAATGAAATCCGCTCGCCTTCGCGCCGGGCGTACGCCAGTACCGATTCCAGCTCGTCGAGCAGCGTCCCCACCGTGAGGAATCCCGAGAGCGGATCACGGCGGATCGCCTCGTCCAGCCGGCGGGCGCGGGCCGCGCGATGGAGGACACCGGTCACCACCATGTGCTGCGACAACGGCCGAAACATCAGATCGTCCACCCCGGCCGCGAGCGCCCGGTCCCGTTCCAATTCGCTCGGCTCGTCTCCGAGCCCGACCACCGGAGTCAGGGACAGTCGCGGGCTTCTCCGGATCAGTCGCACCAGACCCGGCCCACGGTCGTCGGGAAGATTCCAGTCCAGGAGCACCAGGTCGGGCAGCTCGCGCCGAAGCGCGGCTTCCGCTGCGCGAGCCGAGGTCACGGAGTGAATGCGCAGGCCCGCTGCCTCGAGCCAGCCGGTGATCTGCGATCGCATCTCCTCTTCGCCCAGCACCAGCAGCACCGCAGCGGGTGAGGCAGCCGCCCGCGCGATCGCCCGGGCCCATCGCGAAACCTCCGCATCGGCGCGTGCCGGACTCACCACGAGGTCCAGCCTGGAGTACGGCTCGGCGAGAAGATCGATGCTCTGGTCGTCGGCCACCAAAGCGACGGCGATCCGCCGCTCGAACGTGCCGCCGGCCCACCGCGCTACTGCCTCGCCGGACTGCTCGTCGGGACCGGGGAGGATGATGGTGAGGTCGGGTCGTTCCGACGCCGGGATCGTCGCAGGATCGGTGTGGAGCGGCGCATTGGTGACGGCGTACTGCGCATCCCGCAACGCGAAGGTGAGCCGTGCAGCCAGATCGGTGGCACCGCCGACCAGGTGCGCGCGCCACCCGAAAGGCGGCTGCTTGTGGGGCGTCGTCGGGAGCCCCAGCTCCTTCGCCGCCAGATCGAACGCCGAGGCGACCCGTCCCACCGAGCCGCCGAGGACCGCGAACCCGGCATCGTCCGGTTCGGGATGTTCGTCCATCCACTGCTCCGCTTCCCGGCTGGCGGTGCTGATCGCGGGGAAACCGTAACTGCCGCCGGAACCGGCAAGCCGGTGAAAGCGAGCCTTGAGCGATCGCACCGCATCGGGCTCCCCCGAGCGCACTGCGGCAAGATCCTTTCGGAGCTCACCCAGTCGAGCCGGGGCCTCGGCCAGATACTCCCGGCGGAGCTCCTGGAAGAATTCTCCCAAATCCTCCGTCACGCGATGCTCCGAAGTCTTCCGATCGCAAGCGTCGCGGCGGCGACGAGCGTGGGGGCAGTGCCCCAGTGGCCGGTGACCCGCTCGCCCTCGCGGGCAGCGAGCATCGCGCTTCGGCCGTCCACGACGAGCAGGAATGGCTGTCCCGGCCATTCCGGGCTCGCCTCCGCGACCATCACCGTGGCGAAGGGCAGCTCCACCGGGGCGGTGGCGGAGAGCGACAGCACGACGCCGATGCCTCCGGCCTTGCGGAGGGACGGAATCAACGGCGGGAAGGCATCGGGAGGAGCGTGCAGGAGAATCTGTCCGGTAGCGCGCGCGGCCTCCCGCGAGGCGATCTGGATGGCGCCGCGCGCCGAGGTGAGCTCGACCAGCGTCAGGGTATCGGGAACCGAAATCTGCTCCAGGCTCCGGCTCACCTCGTCGAGGGCCTGGCCCTGCCGTTCGAGAATCCGGGCCAGCAGTGCCGCCGGAGGCTCCGGTCGATAGCGCTTCGGTCGCCCTTCTTCTACGCGCGCCACGCCCTTCTGCACCAGGCCTTCAAGCGCCCCATATGCATTGGCCCGGGCGAGCCCCGCGGCGCGCGCCACGGCGTATCCTGTGCCCGGTCCTTCGCGAAGCAGGACTTCGTAAATGAGGCTCTCGGTGGGCGTGAACCCGAAGGTCGTGAGGTCGAGCGTGGCCACTATCGATACTCCAGCGGCCACCCGAGGAGCCTCGCGATGAGCGCCAGCCGGAACGTCACGTCCACCAGGCGCGAGTCGGGGCTCTTCGACTCGGCGTGAAGCGGATAGGCGTGACACACCACCTTGTGCGTGGTCTTGGGAGCCGCCTTCAGCGCCTTGGGACGCCAGACGCCTTCGTCATCGCATTCGGACATCAGCCGGGCGAGCACCTTGGTCGCGACCGGGTTGGTGTGCAGCGCGCTGATCCGGGCGAGGAGCTCGATGAAATGCAGCGCGAGCGGAATATCCTTGGCGTTCCCCTTCGCGTCGGCCACGATGGGATCGCCCAGCAGCAGCAGCTCGGGCTTCTGCACCCGTTTCCCGATCTGCCAGACGAACGCTTTCTTCGACATCGGGGTCCCGAGGTACTGACCCAGGCGCTCGGTAAAGCCGGCCCGCTCCCGCTGGAGATTCGGCATCGCCGCGATCATCGCCACCGAGTACCAGGTCGGTGGATGCGCCTCCGGATTGAGAATCGTCTTCGCACCCGACCGGACATAGGGCTTCTCGGCAAGCGGGCTCCGGAGGAATGCCGAGACCGCCGACGCGATCTTGTGCGCGGCGCCCCGTACCCGAGGATCCTCGATGTAGCCCGCCTCGGCCAGCGCCGCCGTCGCCGCTTCCCGCATGTGCTCGCGCGCCCACTCCATGGCCGCGGGCGAATCCTTGGAGAGCTTGGCGAATTCGAACTGAAGAAACGGATCGTCATCCCGGGACAGCAGCCGGAAGAGCACCCGGTCGGCGAGCTTGTATGACCTGGCTGAACGGGGAACCCCCAGCTGAAGCAGCCGGCGGTACTGCGGAATCGTTCCGACGTCCTTGATCCCCTCCTTCGCGGACGGGGCCAGGCAGAGAAGATTCCCTCCCCAGATCCCGGTGTCCTTCTGCTTCTTGAACAGCGCCTGGACCTGCTTGGACTGCATCACCGCCTCTTCGTCGGCGGCGATCACCTCGGGTGGCACGGTGCCGAGGTAGGCGAGCTCGCGATGGGTTCGGAGACGGATCGATTCGCTGCCGTGTTCCAGGAGCCAGCTGACCGGAACACGATGGAAAGTTGGGAGGTCCAGAAGTACCCCCGGGTGGCGGGTTTAGGAGGTGCGGAGCGCGCCCAAGATAGTAGTGTTTACTCCTACGGTCTACCCCCTGGACCTGAACCGCAGGCCGGATCCCGCAGGAACCCCCGAATTATGGCCAGGACGGTATCCGGGACCTCGGCATGGGGACGATGGAACGCCGTCGCCAGCGGGGCGAACCGGACACAGGGAATCAGGCGGGAGATCGAATCGCCAGCCGAAAAAGGAACGACCGGGTCGTTGCCACCCCAGATCAGGAGTGTCGGCTGGGTGATATCCTGGAAGCGGTCCCGCAGAGCCACGAAATCGAAGTCCTGGAGGACCCTTGCGGCGGCCCGCTGGTACGATGGATCACCGGTCAGATCGTAGTTGACCATCGAATCGGGCTCCTCGAGCCACCCCGGATCGTGGATCGGGGTAATGAAGGAGCGAAGCCCGAGATATCGTCCGACCGTCGCCGCCTTTCGGGGGTTCATGGTGTCGATGATCCAGCCGAATCCGATGCGGTATCCTGCCGGCGCGATGAGAATCAGGAGCTGGACCCGATCGGGGCGGGCCAGCGCGAGCGAGGCCGCCAGCTCGCCTCCCATCGAGTGTCCCACCACGACCAGGGTTCCTGTCGCATACCGGTCGATGAGACGGGAGAGCCGCTCGGTCATCGCGGGGAGGGAATAGCTGGTATCGGGCTTGCTGCTGCCGCCGAAACCCGGGAGATCGAACGCGATGACCCGGGTCCGGGACGCGAGCCGATCGAACACCGCCCGCCAGGTGGTCAGGGACTCGCCGAAGCCGTGAATCAGGAGGAGTGTGGTGTCCCCCTCGCCGGCGCGGACTGCCCGCACCAGGGTCCCGCCGGCGTCGAGCCATTCGGCCCGGTGAGAGGGAGTGGGTCGGGGATGATCCAGCATGATCCACAGGGCGACGACGAGCGGCAGGACGATCCACCAGCTGGAGAAACGGAGCCTCAGCGGACCGGGCATCGGACCATCATGATCGTCCCCGCCCGGGTCGACGCCCGCTCACTGGTCAGCACCAGAGTGTCTCCCAGCCACCAGTCCACCGCCTCGCCCTGGCGTTGCAGGCCGGTGAGGTCGCAGACCGGGCGCGCGGGGTCGAGACTCAGGCGGCCATCCTCTGCCCGGGTGAAGAACCAGAGCTCCCGATAGGTCCGAACTGCCACCAGGCGCCCGTCAGGAGAAATGGCGGCATCGGTGACGACCCGCCCGAGCGGATAGTTGGCCTGGATCGGGAGACTGTCGACCCGCAGAGCCTTGGACATCGAGTTGAGCGCCCACGCCTCCGGTGGGACTCGATATGTGAGCACGCCGCCGCTTCTGCCCTTCGTCATCAGGATGACGCTTCCGTCCGGTTCCACGTACAGTGCTTCCACGTCATGGGCACGGTCGGGATACTCGACCTGAATCTTTGCCGATGCCCTCGCCATCCCGTCGCGCGGGGGCGACAGCGGGTCCGGCTCGGGGACGCGGTAGAGTGTGACGGAGCGGCGGCGCTCGCTGTTGTCTCCGGTGTCGCCGATGTACAGGCATTCACCCGCCTCGCAGGGGCCACGGCCCAGGGCCTCCCAGTCGACGTTGTTCGCTCCGGGAATGGTAAAGCCTCCGAGCGAGGCGCCGGTGCTGTCGGACAGGAAGAGCATCGGATCGCCGCCGGAGTCGTTCATGGTCCAGAGCAGTCCGGGGTGCTTTCGGCTCGCGATGACGCCCGAGCTCTCGCCGATGCGCCGATCCTGAAACCGCTGCGGCGCGCCGGTGTTCACCTGCGTGATGGGCGCCTGGAATCCAAGGAAGAACGGGGCTAGCGCGATGAGGATCGCGGCGAGCGCATTCATAGACCGAACACCATGAGCACACCACCCGGCGTGGTCACATTCACGAGGTCGGGGAAGGCACCGTTCCCGCCCAGACCCCACCAGCCTCCTACCCCCGCCGCAACCGCGATGTATTGCTTGCCGTCGGGGCCACTGAATGCGATGGGATTCCCCACAATGCCCGAGGGGGTCTTGAACTTCCACAGCTCGCGTCCGGAGCGCTCATCCACCGCCTTGAGCCAGCCGTCGAGCGTGCCGTAGAACACCAGACCACCGGCGGTCGCGAGCGCGCCTCCCGCCACCGCGAGCGGCTCCCGGTTTTCCCACGAGATGGTGCCGGTGGTCGCGTCCCACGCGATGAACCGGCCGCGGTTCCCGCCGGGACCGGCCGACATCCGAGCCTGGACCCCGCTGTAGAGCCGGCCTGGCTCATAGGCGACTGCCTGGGTCGTCATGGTCATGCAGAGATTGTTGAGCGGCACGTAGAACATCCCGGTTACCGGCGAGTGTGCCGCCGGCTGGAGAAACTTGGTTCCCATGCTGGATGGACAAATCGTCGGGCCCGACGGAGGCGTCGCGCCTCGGGGACGAGCCGGCGCGGCCGCCGTAGCCGGCGCGGCAAAGGCGGGGTCGCGCTGGGGGATTCCGTTGGTCTGATCCACTGTACGGGCCCAGTTGACCGGTCCGTACTTTTCGGCCAGAAGAATCTTTCCCACGATCCGGTCGATCGTATATGCGAAGCCGTTGCGGTCGAAGTGCACCAGCGCCTTGACCGGGGCTCCCCGTACCGTGAGATCGGCGAGAATGCTTTCGTTTGCTCCCCCGTAACCCCATTCGTCGTGGGGCGTGATCTGGAGTGCCCAGCGGACCCGTCCGGTCGCCGCGTCCCGAGCGATCAGACTCGACGTCCATTTGTTGTCTCCGGAACGAAGCGCGGGATTGCCGGGAGCAGGCTGATCGGTGCCGTAAAAGATGAGGTTTGCGGCCGGGTCGAAGGAGAGCCAGCCGGAGGTGGTGCCTCCACCCTGGCGCCAGCTCTCGCCGGTCCAGGTCGATACTCCAAGGTCGCGTCCCTGATGGGAGGCATAGGCGGGATTGGCGGGTCCGTCCAGGAGAACTTCGGTGTCGGGACCGGTGCTGTACCCCCGCCAGACCAGTCGTCCGGTGAGCGCATCGTAGGCGCTCAAATGGCCCCGGACACCATACTCCGCTCCGGATACTCCCACGATGACGAGGTTGCCGGCGACGAGCGGCGCGCCCGACAGGGTCCCGCCGAGGCGAGGGTCCGCGTTGCGCACCCGCCAGATCTCCCGGCCGGTGGCTGCGTCGATCGCGGCGAGCTCTCCGCTCAGGAGTGGAGCGAAGATCTTTCCGCTGGAGTGATAGGCGAGCCCGCGATTACCGGCGTCGCAGCATCCGGTTGGAGGCAAAGCCGCCCGGGCGGCACTCGGAGCGGCGTACTTCCACGCGATCGGCGCGCCGGGCTTCGCGAGGTCGAGCGCATACACGGTATTCGGGTAAGGCGTCTGGAGATACATCATCGCCCCGATCACGAGCGGGTTTCCCTCGTGAGCCCCCAGGACACCGGTGGAAAAACTCCATACCGGCCGCAGCGATCCGACGTTGGCAGTGGTTATCTGGTCCAGCGGACTGTACCTGGTAAGTCCCAGGTCCCTTCCGGCAGCCGGCCATTCCCCGGGTGGCGGACCGCTCGGAGGAGGTGCGGGCCTGCGTTGCGCGGACAGGGCAGGACTGATCAGCACCAGAGCGCAGAGCGCCCGAAGCAATCTCACCGGCCGGGAGCTGCCCCAGCCGCCGCCCGGATCGCGACGCTGTCGTCCTTGAAGTAGCCGCGGGAATACACCGACCGCGGGTTCCAGAGCACCCAGCTCTCGATGCCGACATCGGCCGCAGCCCGGATCTGGTCGCGGACGTGTTCCGGTGTGTACCGAGGTGCGCCGAGGGTAAAGGCCTGCAGGTAGGGGCGGATCTCGGCTGTTTTCCGGGGCGCGAGCGCCCTGGAGCGGCGCAGACCATCCTCCAGCGCCCGCTTCACCATGGTGTAGGGATCCGAGTTCGGACGGTCCACGCCGTAAATCCCCCGCCCATAATGGCTGGGGTACACCATCGGGAGCACCACGTCGGAGACGCTGACGAGATCCTCCCAGAACTGCCCGATGCCCATGTCATCTTCGGCGGTGGTGGTGAGCCCGAAGATGTCCACGGTAAACGGAACTCCGAGCGCCCTGGTGCGCGCCGCCAGAAGCCGCAGATTGCGGGTGATTCCCTCGCGCGACGATTCGGTGCCCTGCCGGGCGGGGTAGACCGCGGTGGCCATGCGCGCCTTCGACTCGTCGGGGAACCGCACATAGTCGTACTGGATTTCGACGAATCCCATCTTCACCGCCTCCGCTGCCAGCTCCGCCGCGTAGACCCATACCGAGTCGTTGAAGGCGTCGACCCACTGGGTACCCTTCCGGTCCTGCCAGATGCCTCCCTTTCCGGTGCGGATGGACCACTCCGGTTTCCTGGCCGCGAGGAGGGGATCCTTGGCCACCACGATCCGCGCGATCGGCCGGATCCCCTTGCTCTTGAGCAGGGCCACCCGTGCCGCCGCGTCGGGAGCCCGCAGCTCCCGGTTGGCGCCGATCTGCATCGCCGTGGCGACCGCCGACCGGTAGGTGAGGAAGCCGGTGTCATCCTTGACGTCGATGACGAAGGCATTGATTTCGGTGGAGTCCGCCAGCGCCACCAGCTGTCGGAACTTCCGGTTACCGAAAGCCCAGGCGTTGAGGTAGATCCCCCGGACCGGCTGGGGCGGCGCGGGCCCGGTCGAGGGTGCGGCAAGCGAGGCGAGCAGGGCGAGAGCGATCATGCGAGCATATTAACAGGTCCTTTGCCATGGTTCGACGGGGGACTAGGATTGGATCAGTTCAATTCACCTTCCGCCCTGGAGTCGCCCGTGCGCGTGACGATTCACTATTGCGTCGTTTGAAACTACGAGCCCCGCGCTGCCGGTCTGGCAGCGGACATCCGGCATGAGTTTCCGGGCGTCGAAGTCAATCTCATCCATTCATCGGGGGGGGTGTTCGACGTGACCGTGGACGGAGTCGTCGTGTTCTCCAAGAAACGGGCTGGGCGACATGCGGCGCCGGGTGAGGTCATAAAACTCATACGGGAAGGCTCGTCCTGACGGCGATGCGCATTGCCATCTCGACCGGCGGCGGAGACGCCCCCGGACTCAACGCAGTGATCCGGGCCGTCGTGCTGTCGGCCCACCAGCGCGGCTGGGAGACTTTCGGAATCAGCCGCGGGTACGATGGGCTGCTCCGGGCGGCCGACGATCAGGCGGGAGGGCTGATTCCTCTCGGACCCGACGCGGTCCGGGGCATCACCCACCTGGGCGGCACCATCCTCGGCACCACCAACCGCGGAAATCCCTTTCGCTGGACCACGACCGGCGATGACGGCTCCGTCATCGAAGTGGATCGCTCCGCCGACCTCGTCGAATCGTTCCGCGCCCACCGCCTCGACGCACTGGTCGCGATCGGCGGCGACGGCAGTCTGGGGATTGCCCACGAGCTCTTCACCAAGGGGATTCCGGTCGTCGGGGTGCCCAAGACCATCGATAACGACGTGTCGGGAACCGAGTCCACCTTCGGGTTCGACACCGCCGTGGCCACCGCCACCGACGCGCTGGACAAGATCCACACCACGGCCGAGAGCCATGACCGGGTGTTCGTCGTCGAGCTTATGGGACGTTACGCGGGATGGATCGCGCTCCACAGCGGTCTCTCCGGCAGCGCCGACGTCATTCTTATTCCCGAGATTCCCTACGATATCGAGAAGGTCTGCGAAAAGATTCTCGAACGGGAGCGGCGCGGGCGCCGGTTTTCCATTGTCGTGGTCGCGGAAGGCGCCTGTCCCAAGGGTGGCCGGATCGTCCTCCGCGAAACTGCGCATGACGGGAGGGCGGAGCGGCTGGGCGGGATCGCGGAGGAAGTGGCCCGGATCATCGGGACCCTGACGGGCAAGGAAACCCGCAGTCTCGTGCTCGGGCATCTTCAGCGGGGAGGATCGCCCACGACGTTCGACCGGCTTCTGGCGCTGCGATTCGGCTCGGGAGCGGTTCGGGCGATCGCCGCGGGAGACTTCGGATCATGCATCGTCTACACCCCGCCGACGGTGGGACGGGTGCCGCTCCTGGATATCATCGGCAAACCCAAGCTGGTGCCGCTGGATAGCGGGATTATCCTGACGGCCCGGAATCTGGGGATCAGTCTGGGGGACTAGTGGGTAGTGGGTAGTGGTCAGGGGTCAGGGGTCAGGGGTCAGTGGTCAGGGGAACTACCCCTGCACGAATGGCTTGGCAGGCCCCTTCAGACTCGACCCTTCAGGAAGCTTCATTAGCGTCAGCTTCTCAATCAGCCCGGCAACCTCGAAATCCTTGGCGGTGATCCCGCCGGCGCTGTGCGTCGACAGCGCAACCCCGACCGACGGCCAGGTGACGGTCAGGTCGGCATGATGATCGGCCGACTCGCAAATGAAGGCGATCGCGTTGGCCACCAGCATCGATCCACGCCAGCCGTCGGTCTTATAGGTCCTTCGAATGGCGCCGTTCTCGAAAGCCCAGCCCGACAAGCTTTTCAGCCGCTCGCGAATCTCGGATTCCGAGAGGGATTGTTCTTTAGCCATCGGTTCTGCTCCTTTTCCACTGACCACTGACCACTGACCACTGACCACTGACCACTGACCACTGACCACTACTCCTATTCCTGCATTCCCAGCCTGAAATAGCCCGACTGCCCGAAGCTCTCCTCCACTTCCACCTCGATCGCCGTGAGCCTCGGCAGACCTTCCGCTTTGAGCGCCCGGCGGATTTCGTGCGCCAGGTACTCCGCGATCATTTCCGCCGTGGTGTTGGTGATCGGAAGGAGCGCCACGTTCGAGGCGGGGAAAGCGAAACGGGAGGCTCCGAGGTACTCCACCGTCAACCGGTCGTCCTCCTGTCGCAGCACCAGCTTCGTGTTCCCGGTCGGGAGCAGGACCTTGTGATCCATTGCCTGCGCCAGCGGACGTACGATGCGCTTGAGCACCCCGAAGTCCACCACGAAGGCGCACTCCGGATCCACGTCTCCCTCGACCGTCACCCCGATCCGGTAGTTGTGGCCGTGGAGCGACTCGCACTGGTGGCCCGCAAATGTGATGAAATGGGCGGAGGAAAAGCCCAGGTAGTCCTTGCTCACCGACACCTTGAAACCATGCATTACGAACCCGACCTCGAAAAGAGTGTTGCCGGGCCGAATATAGCGTGGGACCTTTCGCCCTGTCCCGGGGCGCGCGCAGCGCTGTCCCGGCGCGAGGACAGATCGGCCGGTCTTGGTGTTGTATCCCCTTGCCACTCAACGAGATGGAAGATGGCACAGCGCTCGCATTGGAGGAGAGCCGGCAACACCGCTCTTCATCCGGGAGGATACCGTGAGCGCTCGAAATCTCGTACTCAGTTCCGCCTTTTTGCTGCCCCTGCTTACGGCGACCCCGGTGGCAGCACAGCGAGTGGAGGCGGACATCCGCATCGGTGGCGGTCCGGTCAGCGGCCGGGTCATCATCGGAGATCGCCGGGACCGATACGACTACCGTCCCCGGCACGTGGGCAGAGTGGAATGGATCCGCATCAGAGACCGCGGCTTCAGCCACGGATGGTTCAAGAAGTTCCGCCGGGAAGCACGGGTGATCGTCGTCTACTACGACCACCGGGACCGGTACTACGATCAATACCGTCGCGGGTACGAGAGAGTTCGGCTTTACGAGCGCGGCGGCCGGTTCTACCGGATCGATGACGACGACTATTTCGACCGGTATGACGATCGCGATTGGCGCCGGGATGGCCGGTATGACGATCGCGATTGGCGCCGGGACGGCCGGTATGACGATCGCTGGGATGACCGGCGCGACGATGGCAGAGACGACCGCCGAGATGACCGCCGAGACGACCGCCGGGATGACCGCCGGGATGACCGGCGTGGTGACCGCCGCCCCGACTGGAACAACTAGTCGCACGGCGCAGCAAAAGGGACGAGGCCGTCCTTCCCCGAAGCCTCCTGTGGCTTCAACTTTCCCCGGCCAAGTCCAAAAGACCCATGGCTCCCCGCCTGGGTTCGGAAGGCCCCGCCCTCGGGCGGGGTTTTCTGTTTTCCCCGCTTGCCGGTCATCGAGCATCAGGTGAGGTTCCACGCCAGTGGGTCGGTCAACGTCGCGCTCATTCGGAGCTTCATCATGGACTGTTTCCGCCGCGCTCTTCTCGCCCTGTCGATTGCCACCGGCGTCGCGGTACCGCTTCAGGCACAAACTGACGGTCATAGTTACGGGGTACTGGCCGGACTCTCGCTTTCCAAGGCGGGAGGATCCGACGTCGGCGGCGAGAGCAAGGTGGTGACCGGCACTGCAGTCGGAGCCTTCGTCACCTTGGGAGTGGGCCGGCGCCTGGCAATCGAGCCGCAGCTTCTGATGGTCGAAAAGGGCATCAAATCGGAGGAAGGCGAGCTCACCGCAACGCTCAAGCTGTCCTATCTCCAGCTTCCTCTCCTTGCCAAGCTTCGGTTTCCGATGGATCCCGAAGGGCGAACCACGGCTTTTCTCTTTGCGGGGCCTGCGGTCGCGTACCGGGTCGGCTGCCGGCTGAAGCTTGCCCAGGCCGGCAACGAGCTGAACGCAGGGTGTGATACCGACGCGGAGGCCGACGCGGTCAGGTCGTTCGACTCCAGTCTCATCGTTGGCGTGGGGGGGGATTTCGGCCGCACCACGGTGAGCCTGCGATACGACCTGGGCCTCTCCCGGCTCGATCAGTCGGCCGACGCCAACGACATCAAGAACCGCGCACTCATTCTCCTTGCAGGCATCAAGGTTGGGATGAATCGCTGACGGGACGTTAACTTCCGCGGATCGCCATGCACCCGATTCGCGACCACCATCTCCCTCTCGATCCGGCCGCGTACCGGAATGCCCGCCATCCTCGCGGGCGGGTTATCGTCATCGCGCCGACTCGGGCCGCCTGCGAAACCATCGAGCTGGCGCTCGGCATCGATGTTCCCACCCTGCTCCAGCAAAAACACGGGCCGATGCTCTGGGACTGGGCCGCCGCGGGTAAGCCGTTCGGCATCGTGGCCGGCACCGGAACGGGCAAGACCCTCTCGATCCGGCCCATCGCCCAGGCCATCCTGGGAGAAACGCTGCGATACGGCGTCGTGAACCGCGAACGGGAGGCGACACCGGAGACTCCCTCCTGGAATGTGGTCATCATCACCACCGGCATCGCCAGGCGGTGGTTTCAGGATGACCTGATCGACGCGCGCGACACGCTGATTGCGGACGAAATCCATCAGACCTCCGCCGAGCTCGAGCTGTGCCTCGCGCTCGGGAAGCGCGCCGGGTGCCGGTTCATCTGGCTCTCCGCGACGGTCGACCCTTCCTTTTACGCGAAGTATCTGAACAGCGCCGAGGTCCTCGAGACCAGCGCCTTCGACCCCCGGCTGCGGGCAAAGGTCACCGTGGTGGCGAAGGACGTCGGGGAGTTTCTCGATGAGCGCTTCCTCCGCCACGTCATGAAGGAACGCCGGGGGGTGGCGGTGTTCGTTCCGACCCGGGCCGAGGTCGAGCGGCTCGCGGCGGATATCGGAGAACAGTGGCCCCGCCTCTCGGCCGCGTTCTATCACGGTGGCGAGCCGATTCGGGTCATCCGTCCGTTCCTCGAGGGATCGGTCGACCGGCCGTTCCTCCTCGCCATGACGGCCGCCGGGCAATCGGCGCTCAACATTCCCGGGCTCGACACGGTGGTGATCTACGACGCGCGCTATGGCAACAAGGTGGATCGCGGCCGCAACGTGCTGCACCGGACCTACCTTGGCGCCAACGAGATCCTGCAGATGGCGGGTCGGGTGCACGGCAGGGTTCCCAAAGGAGAGGTGACGATCCTTTCCGACCGTCCGCTCGACTTCGAGGCGCTGCGTCCCACGCCTCCGGAGTTCCAGCTCGCCGGCGATGCCGAACGGGTTGCGCTGACCTGCGCCGCACTCGGCGTGGATGCGGGCGATCTCGATCTCCCGGTGGCGCTGGATCGGATCGCTTATCGCCGCGCGGTCGAGCTTCTCACCGCCCGCGGCATGGTGGCCAACGGCCGGCTCACCGACTACGGCAAGGAAGTCGAAGCGATGCCGGTGGACCGCTCCTGGGCTGAGCTCCTGATCCAGTCCGAGCCCCAGCTGGTGCCGCTGGCCGCGGTCTCCTCCAACATCGACTCGCTGCACCGCATGACGCGGGAGGAGCGGGAGCTGCACGGCGTGCTGGTCCAGGGAAGCGATCACCTCACCGCATACAATCTCTACGCCGAAGCGGTGAATCAGCACGGCTCACTGGGGGAGGTGTACGGTCTCCCCCGGCACGTCTTCGACGAAGGGCTGACGGAGTGGGGCGAGCGGCGGGGTGTTCTGATCAAGGCGATCGAAGACGCCGCGATGGGCACCGCGTCGGTGTACCGGTCGCTGGAGCTGCCGCTGCCTCCCACCATGCCCTATGCGAACCGCGAGCTGCGGGCGGGATTTGCCGAGCTGCTCGCGCGCGTCATGCCCTTCGACCTCGTCATCGATGAGCACACCGCCGATGGCCAGGAGGTGCGCGTTTCCAAGACTTCGGTGGCGGGGAGCTGGGGACCGATTGCCGGAACCATCCGCTTCTTTGCGGACCGCTTCGGTGTGCCCCGGGCGTCGATCGAAGGCACGACGATCTCCTATGACCTGGTTCGGCGGCACGCCACACTGGGGCCGCCCACGGTTGTGCTGACTGGCCCGCGCAAGCATCAGCAGCTCGCCCTGTCGCGCCGCCTCAGCTATTTCGGCTTCGAGCTCGAAACCGACATCGAGCCGCTGACCGACCGCATTCCGCCGGAGCTCTTCGACGCCGTCCGCCGAGGACTGGCACAGGCGCTGCTCGACGGTGAGACGCCACATCCCGATCAGCACAAGATCCGCCGCGCCGTGGGGATCCTGCGCGAATGGTGGCGGCGCTCGGGCGGCCAACTCACGGTCGCATCGGATGAAGCGATCCTGGCCCGGGTGATGGAACAGCTCCAGGGCGTGACGAGCTGGAGGAGTTTTCTGGAGACCCCGGTCGCACTGGAGCCGGACGCGCTGGTTCCGGAGCGCGAGCGGCGGCGGCTCGACGCACTGCCTGCGATGATCCGGGTGCGGGGAGACGCCGTCCCGCTGGACTACGAGGTCGTGGCAAATCACGCGGTCGTCCGGATCCGGCTGCGCGAGGGACAAGCCCGGCGACTCACCCTCGAGGAGTTGCCGGCGCTGGACCGGCCTGTTCGCTTCGCCGTGGTGCGGGGAGGATCGCCGCCGCTGCGCGCCGACTCGCTCGCCGAGCTCAAGCAGCTTCTGGCGCATGCCGGGGGCAGATCGCAACAGAGCCGGCACCGTCACCCCTCGCGTCGGGGGGGCAGGCGGCGGTGACGGCGGTGGCGCGGCCGGATTTCCGGCCATAGGTTTGGGCGTCCGACCAGGAGCCCATTCGAGTGTCCGACCAGCTTCCCGAGCGCATCCCGCTCGACGCCATCAGGCAGGCCCGCACCCGGATCAAGGACACCGCGGTGCGTACACCGCTGGTGCGGCTACCGTATGATGGCCCCCGGGAGATCTGGCTCAAGCTGGAAACGCTGCAACCGGTCGGCTCGTTCAAGATTCGCGGCGCCCGCAACGCGATCGGCGGCCTCGAAGGTGACTCGCTGAAGAAGGGGATCTACACCGCGAGCGCCGGCAACATGGCTCTCGGCCTCGCCTACTGCGCCCGGGAGCGGAACATTCCGTTCACCGCGATCGTCCCCGATCACGCCCCCGCGATCAAGCTCGCCGCGCTGGACCGGCTCGGCGCGAAGATCGTCCCGGTCGCGTTCGACCGCTGGTGGCGTGTGTTGCTGGAGCGCCGTTTCGAGGGTGTGGAGGGACGCTTCATTCATCCGGTCTCCGAGGTCGCGGTGATGGCGGGGAACGCCACCATCGGCCTCGAGATTATCGAAGACCTCCCGCACGTCGAGAAGGTGCTGGTGCCTTTCGGCGGCGGCGGGCTCGCCTGCGGCATCGCGAGCGCCCTCAAGGCGGTGCAGCCGGGAGCCCGGGTGATCGCATGCGAGGTGGAAACCGCCGCGCCGCTCACCCGTTCGCTCGAAGCCGGCTCGCCCCAGGCGGTGCAGTACACGCCCAGCTTCGTCGACGGCGCCGGCTCCAGCAGTCTCCTTCCTGAAATGTGGCCGATGCTGCGAACGCTCGTCGAAGGATCCGCGGTGGTGACGCTGGAACAGACCGCCGAAGCGATCCGGATGCTGGTGGAGCGGATGCGCATCGTGGCCGAGGGTGCCGGAGCGCTGCCGCTGGCCGCGGCGCTCTCCGGCAAAGTCGGCGGCGGGACCATCTGCTGTGTGATCTCGGGAGGCAACATCGACGCCTCCCGTCTTGCGGCCATTCTCTCCAAGGCGCCCGGCGCTACCGGTCCAAACACTTAAGACGGGGGAGGAGCACGAGGGGCAGATGGAACCGGAGGTTGTGGCTGCCCGCCAGGGTTCCACTCCGGGCGCGGACCGTCGGCCAGCAGGCGCACCGCTTTCGCTGCGGAGCGGATCACCGTCGTCATGTGATTGAAGTCGGCTTTGTCCGCCTCGTCCCCCGGCCGGTGATAGTCGGAGTGCCCGCCGAACGACGACAAGGTGTGCGCCGGTATCCCTGCGATCGCGAAACGATAATTGTCGCTTCGCCGGAAGAAATTCTCGGTCGGTCGCGGATCGGCGACGACCGGAATACCCGCCGCCGCCAGCAGGGCCCCCATGGTCGAGCGCTCGTAGCCGGTCAGCCATGCCTGACCGGCGCCGCCGACCAGGGAATCGGGACGCGCCACCATTTCCACTTGAAGCTGGGCCACGGTTTTCGCAAGCGGGCGCACCGGGTGCTCGATGTACCAGCGAGAGCCCGAGGGACCGCCTTCCTCGCCGGTGAACGCGATGAAGACGACGGTGCGCCGTGGCGGGGCGCCGGCGGCCATGGTTCGCGCAGTCTCCAGGACCGTGACTACCCCCGATGCGTCGTCGTCGGCGCCGTTGCAGATGCTGTCGGCGCCGATGGCGGTGCAACGGGCTCCGGGGCGGCCGGCGACGCCGATGTGATCGAGATGGGCGCCGACCACGACGACTTCGTCCTTGAGCTCGGGGTCGGCACCGGGAATCATCCCCACCACATTGACGTCGAGCACGCGCTGCCCCTCGGGGATCGTGTCCCACGCGGCAAAGCTCGGGAGCACCACCAGCCGCCCCTGCGCGGTCCGGAAGCCTGCAACGCGCTGGTAATAGCCGCTGTCTCCGGCGGCGACGAGCCCGATTCGCTGCATTTCGGCCGCGACGAATGTCGCGGCGCGAGCATAGCCGGGCGTCGCGGCCAGGCGGCCTTCCATGCTGTCGGCCGCGAGTATGCGGAGCATCGTCCGGGCCCGGGACGGCATGACCGCATCATTGAGCTCGATCGGAGGACTCTGAGGTGGGGCGCTGGTCGCGCAGCCCGCGATCAGAGCGCACCCGGCGAGGAGGGACAGGATGGGGAATGTGCGCATGGCGGAAAGTAGGTTGGTTCAGGGCTAACTGCTAACTGCTAACTGCTAACTGCTAACTGCTCACCGCTCACCCGTACGCCTGCAGGGTGACCAGGAGGCCGACGAGTGCGGCGAGCGCCACGCTGTGAAAGAAGACATACCGCAGAATGGCACCCTCCTGGCCTTCCGATCGGGTGACGGTGCTCGCGACGACGATACTCTGCGCATCGATCATTTTTCCCATCACTCCGCCGGACGAGTTCGCCGCCGCCATGAGCACCGGGTCGAGCCCGAGCTGTTTCGCGGTAATCGTCTGCAGGCTGCCGAACAGGACGTTGGACGACGTATCCGAGCCGGTGAGCGCGACCCCCAGCCAGCCGAGCATCGTTCCGAAGAAGGGATAGAGCACTCCGGTCTTGGCGAAGGCGAGTCCGAGGATGGCGTCTTCTCCGCTGTAGCGGGTGACATACCCGAGCCCGAGCATGAGCGCGATCGTGAGGAGCGAGGTCCGCACCACCCGGAGCGTCGCCACCCACTCGGCGGCGACTTCCCGGAGCGAGTAGCGGAGGATCAGCGCCGTGACCAGCGCCGCGAGGAGGATCGCCGTGCCGGTCGCGGAGAGCCAGTTGAGGGTGAACACCGCCGCTTCCGGCGCCGCGGTCGCCACGATCGGCGGAGCCCGCTCCACCAGATTGTGCAGTCCGGCGACCGGAATCTTCGGCGCGGACACCGCGTTGAGCCCGTTTTTGAGCTGCGGAAGGCCCCAGAGAAACACGAAGACAGTGAGCAAGACCCAGGGCGTGAAGACGTTCCTGGGGAGCGCGGTCCTGGCCTCTACGGCTGCCTCGGACGGTCGCCACACGCGCAAGAATCCAACCAGCGCGGCCATCGAGCACGCCGCCGCGACGATGTCCACCAGCCACGGCCCGTGCAGCGTCGCCATGAGAAACTGGGGCAGGGCGAATGACACGCCTGCCACGAGAATCGCGGGCCAGATCTCCA